>Ga0315274_10003244_pt1 | contig 24248 bp, 23 predicted proteins | sample YL17G02_20_MG_FD_203700 | JGI IMG/M metagenome (GOLD analysis project Ga0315274, IMG submission 203700) | Sediment microbial communities from Yellowstone Lake, YNP, Wyoming, USA - YL17G02_20 | ecosystem: Environmental > Aquatic > Freshwater > Lake > Sediment | place: USA: Wyoming | collected...
TTGACAGATATCGCACTCGCACTGATGGATCTGACTCTCGGTTTCTGATGTCATAGTCCTGCAACCCTTTCCAAGATGGTTGCATTATACCACAAGTGCCGGAAACTATACTTTTATCGACCCTAAGACGCTGGGTTTCTATCCCAACACCTTTCGCCGCAACTCTTTCCTGCAGGGGCTAAACCTGCTGGTGACCTATGAGCAGCCTTGCTCGGCTCGCTGTGCTTACTGTGGCTTGAACCAGGCCCGCCAGGTAGAAGGCCAGGAGCGGACCTTCATCCGGGTGGAGTGGCCGGACTATGCCGTAGACGAGGTCATTGCGCGCCTTGAGGACGATGACGGCCAGTTGCGCCGTGTATGCGTCGGCATGATCACCCATCCGCGCGCCTTTGACGACATGAATGCCCTCATCCGCCGCTTCCGCGCCCAGGTGAGCTTGCCCGTTTCAGCCCTCATCTCGCCCACCGCCATCCGTGACCCCCGGCGATTGGTAGAGACCCGAGACGCGGGGGCCGATATTGCGGCGGTGGCCATTGACGCCGCCACGCCTGAACTGTTTGACCGATACCGTGGGCAGGGGGTGCGTGGCCCGCATCGTTGGGAGCTGTTCCGGGAGACACTGCAAGAGATCGGGCGGATCTTTGGCCGTGGGAAGGCTGGTGTGCACCTGATCGTTGGCCTGGGCGAGACGGAACAACAGATGATCGCCACCATTCAGCGAGCGCATGACATGGGTGCCGAAACGCACCTGTTCAGCTTTTTCCCGGAGGCTGGCACAGCGATGGAAGGCCACCCGCAGCCCAGCTATGGGCGCTACCGGCGGGTGCAACTCCCTTGCGCCGCTTCCTCCCTGCCATCGCCGAGCTGAAAGCTATGGGCCTGCAGGTCATCGTTCACACCGGCCTGGCGGACGAGCAGACAGCCCGTGGGCTGTACGATGCTGGCGTAGACCAGGCTCTGTTTGATGTCATTGGGGATGAGGAGACAGTCCGAACGGTTTATGGCCTGCCGTACACGCCCAAGGATTATGCGCGCGGCCTGTTGGCCCTGCGCCAGTCCGGGCTCGTCGTGGCGCCGCACGTCGTGGTCGGATTGCACTACGGCCAGTTGCGCGGTGAGCTGGCTGCGTTGGAGATCATCCAGGACATCGGTGCGGACATGGTGGTGTTGGTGGTGCTTCGCCCGCTGCCCAATACCCCCATGGCCAGTGTCATACCGCCCAGCGCTCAAGAGATGGGGAGGCTCATGGCTGTCGCACGGCTATTGATGCCGGATACCCCTCTCATGTTGGGTTGCGCACGCCCGGCTGGCCAGGACAAAGTGCCCATGGAGCGACTGGCCGTGCTGGCGGGCGCGAACGTCGTGGCCTATCCCGATCCGCACACGGTGCGCCTGGCAGCCGAGAGAGGATTGCGGATCGAGTTCCTGGAGAGTTGTTGTACCATGGTGGACACCAAGCGCATGCGCTGAGCTGCATCTGCTGAGCTCGGCACCCCCATGGACCCCGCCAAATGGCCTACTGCCGTCACGCCGACTGGCCCTTGCCAACATTCCTCGACCTATGGTATGCTCAACACCATACGGGTAGACAGGTCTATTTCCCTCCTGTATCCAGCATCGAACGATCAAGCATGATGGCATCGCTCAATTAGTATGAGAGGAGATGAACGCATGTCACACCACAGAAGCCGCAAAACCATAAAGCACGCTAACGGCCCTGCTGCGAATCGCCCCCAAGGCCGTTCAACGAGTCTAGCCTTGCCTATAGTTGGCTCGGCGATCTTGGTGATCATTATTGCTGCTGCGATCATCTGGCCGCGGCTAACGACCAAGGCTAAGGAAGCTGTCCGGAGTGTCGCCTCTACGAGCGCGGTGTCAGAACGGACGGCTGTGGTCAACCCGACGGCTCAGCCAACCCGCGCACCGGCCGCGGCGCAGCCCGAGGAACAGCTTCAGCCACTCGCGTCCCAAGATGGGCTGGTCAAGGTTGCTGCGAGCGACCTGGCTGATGGCCGAGCGCAGTTCTATGTTGTCCAGGGGATGAACAAACCCGTCCCCTTCTTCCTGGTCAAGAGCAGCGACGGCACTGTCCGCGCAGCACTCGACGCCTGCGACGTTTGCTTTGCAGCCAAGAAGGGCTACCACCAGGAGGGCGACGAGATGGTCTGCAACAACTGCGGCACGTGTTTCCCCTCAGTCAAGATTAACGAAGTGTGGGGTGGCTGTAACCCCGTTCCCCTCACGCGTCAGGTGCAAGAGGGTACGATCGTGATCAAAACCACCGACATCGAGGCGGGAGCCCGCTACTTCTGATCCTGCCGACGGGCTTTGGCTCACTCGAGCGACACATTCACGTTCCGTCATTCCGGGTACGCATCAACCTGACAGCACAACAACATCTGGGAGGCCATTGATGTCACAAAGCGAGGATAAAAGGGGAGCGAGTTGCTGCCTTCCTGCACCAGAGCGCAAGGGCCAGGGTTTCTTCTTAGGCTTGCTGTATGGACTCGTACCACACACTTTCTGCATTCTGTTCATCGTGCTCTCGATCGTCGGCGCGACTGCGGCCACTTCGGTGCTGAAGCGTTTCTTGTATATCCCGTACCTGTTTCAGATCATCCTTGGACTGTCATTCGTGTTCGCCACCATCTCGGCGTTTTTCTATCTGCGTCGGAGTGGGCTGCTTTCCAAGGCAGGGGTCAAGACCAAGTGGAAGTACCTGACTGTCCTGTACGGCACGACCATCGCCGTCAACGTGCTCCTCTTTTGGGTGGTCTTCCCAACCGTGGCCAACCTGCAGGCCCAGGAGGTCACCCTGCCTACACCGGCGACAGGAGTGGCCCAACCAATTGGTCCAAGCGCACAATCAGGTGCAGACACGGCTACCGCCAAGACGACGATGTTGCAGGTCGCCATCCCATGTCCCGGCCATGCGCCCTTGATCATTGACGAATTGAGAAAAGTCGATGGAGTCCTAGGCGTCAGATACCAGAGCCCCAACCTGTTCCATGTCCGCTATGACCCAGCCAGGCTCACGGTAGACGGAATCCTCACCCAAGAAGTGTTCAAGTTTTTCAAGGCTCAGGTTCGTCCATAGGAGAATCAAATGGCTACACAGCAAGTCACTTTCGTTGTTCAGGGCATGCACTGTGCATCCTGTGCTCTGCGCATCGAGCGCGCTCTGGCCAAGACCAAGGGGGTCATGAGCGCCAAAGTGGACCTGGGTGCATCACAGACTACGGTGGAGTATACGCCCGAGACCGTCACGTTGGCCAGGATTCAGGAGACGGTGCGTGGCTTGGGTTTTCAGGTAGCGGGCTAGAGTTAGTCGATTGGCTGACAGCACGCCTGGGGAATGCGCGGACCGCCGGAGAGAAGACGTACGGACGCCTTCTCTCCCTGTCTGGTTAAGCGGTCCTCTGGCCAAGGAAGTGTCTGATGAATACGACCATCACGCTCAGAATCTCAGGGATGCATTGTACCTCCTGTGAACAGATCATCCAGGAGGATCTGGCCGCGCTGCCCGGGGTGACAGATGTGCAGGTGAACCACCAGGAGGGACGCGGCACACTCAGCTTGGATCCCGATCGCGTCACGATCGAGCAGATCTTGCAGACTGTGGCCGCAGACGGCTATCAGGCCGAGCTAGAGAACTCGGATGCCGAGGGATCGGCTCTGGCCACGGGTCAACAGGTCGGCGAGGACATCGCAGTTCAGTGTGCAAGCGTACCCCAGGGACAACCACTGGCGATCTCGTTGCATGCCACGGTCAAGGCTGACGGGCAGGTCCATGAGGATGCCGAAGGTCGCCCCTCCTTTGTGGGGCAGATCACCAGTGACCGCTCTGTTGATGTTGCGGTACCCTCTGGCGACGCAGCGTTAGAGTCCCTGCTAGAGCGCCTGCTGCAGACGGCCAACCTGTCCAGGATGTTTGAGGCTTTGTGGAACGCCCCCAACGGGCATGCTGACAACGGAAATGGACAGGCGCCCACTGTGGCTGTTGCGCCCACGCCAGTCGTGTCCCAACAGACGGATGTAACCCTCCCCGCGCAGGCTGTCGGGGCCGAGTCCAACGCCCGGCTCTCGCTCTCTCTCTCGGGTATGCATTGTGCCTCTTGCGCCCTGCTCATCGAGCGTGCCCTGCGCAAGGTGCCTGGCGTCAAGCAGGCCAACGTCAACTTTGCGGCGGAAAAGGCCGCAGTGGTCTACGATGGCGGCCTCGTGCGCCCGGCGGATCTGGTGGCAACCGTGAAAAAGGCCGGCTATGGGGCCGTGGTGGTAGATGCCGCCGATGGCGAATTCGAGCGCCAGAAGCGCGAACGCGAGACAGGGACCCTGCGAAAGAAGTTCCTCGTCAGCGCGCTGCTGAGCCTGCCGATGCTGTATTTCATGTTGCTAGACTTTTTCCCTGGGTTGCCGGGGGGCAGCTTCCTCCCACCTTACTTTGGGATCATCTCGTTGATCGTGGCCGCACCGGTGCAACTGGTCCTGGGAGCCGGCTTTTACCGCGGCATGTGGTCCAGCTTGCGGATGAAGACCTTTAACATGGACTCGCTGATCGCCATCGGCACCTCCACAGCCTTCATCTACAGCCTGGTGAACTATATCGCGCACGTGGTTACCACTGGTTCGGCACTCGGCCTCGCCGGGGCCAAGATCCCCGATCTCTATTTTGAGACCGCTGCCTTTCTGATCACGTTTGTCCTGCTCGGCAAGTGGTTGGAGGCCAAAGCCAAGGGCCGTACCAGCGATGCGATCCGCAAGCTCATGGGCCTGCGCTCCAAGACGGCACGCGTCCTGCGAAATGGCGACATGCTCGATATCCCCGTGGAGCAAGTGGTGGTCGGCGACCTGATCCTGGTACGTCCGGGCGAGAAAGTGCCCGTGGACGGCCAGATCAGCTTGGGTTCCTCGGCGGTGGACGAGTCCATGATCACGGGTGAGAGCCTGCCCGTGGAGAAGAACGTGGGCGACCGGGTCATCGGCGCTACGATCAACAAGACTGGCAGCTTTGAATTTCGCGCCACGCACGTAGGGGGGCAGACCGTCCTGGCGCAGATCATTCGCTTCATTGAGGATGCCCAGGGTTCCAAAGCCCCCATCCAGGCCTTTGCTGACCGCATAGCCAGCTGGTTCGTGCCTGCCGTCATCGGCATCGCCGTGTTGACCTTTATCGTGTGGTTCTTGATACTCCAAGCCCCGCTCTCCTTTGCCCTGATGGCCTTCACCGCGGTCATCGTCATCGCCTGCCCCTGCGCCTTGGGCCTGGCGACGCCAACAGCGATCATGGTGGGCACGGGCAAGGGCGCGGAGTATGGCGTCCTAATCAAGGGCGGCGAACCGCTGGAGATGGCGCATACCATCAACACGGTGGTCTTTGACAAGACCGGCACCTTGACCCACGGCAAGCCTGCTGTCACCGATGTGTTGTCCTTCAGTACACTGGATGAGGAAGAGATCCTGTCCCTGGCAGGCAGCTTGGAGCGCTCTTCAGAGCATCCTCTGGCGGAGGCGATCTTCCGCTATGTCCAGGAAGAGGGCGCTGAGATATCTGAGGTACAGGGCTTCCGGGCCATACCTGGGCATGGCGTCGAGGGGCAGGTTAACGGGGAGCATTACTATCTCGGCAACCGTCGGCTGATCTCCGAAGTGGCTGCCCTGGCACTTGACAAGGCCAATCGCAAGCTGGCCCGCCTCGAGGAACAGGGCAAGACGGCCATGCTCCTGGCGAGCGAACACGAGCTGTTGGGAGCCATCGCCGTGGCTGATACCGCCAAAGAGAGCTCCAAAGAAGCTGTCGCCCGCCTGGAAAAGCTGGGGATCGAGGTCTATATGATCACCGGTGACAACGCACGTACGGCCAAGGCCATCGCTGCGCAGTTGAGGATCACCAACGTTCTGGCCGAAGTGCTGCCGGAAGACAAGGCCAACGAGGTCAAGAAACTGCAACAACTAGGCAAGCGAGTGGCCATGGTAGGCGACGGTATCAACGATGCCCCGGCCCTGGCCCAGGCCAACCTGGGCATCGCCATGGGTTCGGGCACTGACATCGCCATGGAAACTGGCGGAGTGGTCATTGTCAGGAACGACCTGAATGACGTGCTCACAGCCATTGAGCTCTCGCGGCAGACCTACGGCAAGATCAAGCAGAACATGTTCTTTGCCTTGTTCTACAACGTCATCGGTATCCCCATCGCAGCGCGAATCTTTGCTTTCTTGGGCCTGATCCTCAAGCCCGAACTGGCTGGGTTGGCCATGGCGCTGAGCTCGATCTCGGTGGTCTCTAACTCGCTCCTGTTGCGCTACTTTCGGCCCCGCAAACGCAACTGGGTCTCGCAGTTGGCCCCAGTGGTCATGGTGCTGGCCTTTAGCTTTGTATTCCTGGAATTCGCGCGCTTGAGTTCCAGCATGGCGGATACGGGCAAGATGGCCAAGACGACGATGCTCAACTCGCCGGAGGTGAATCGCTACATCGCTGTAGGCACGACCCGCATGGCTTTTGTCGACGGTATCCCAAAGCTCTTCCTGGGTGTGGCCGACCTGAACCTACCGCAACTGAGGGCGGCTGAGGGGAAACTGACCTTGCAGGATGACGAGATGCTCCTCGGGACTGAGGAGGCAGCCATGATGCGCCAGGAGGGCCTCTTCCAGAAACCTGGGGACGTGCTCAAGGATTTCTTTGGCCTCCCCGAGGTGCGCATCGCTGGCATTCTGGCCCCCACAGGCACCCTGCTGGACAGCTACCATCTGGTCAACTCCGCGACTCTGACCCGGCTCAAGACCCAGGCCGAGGTGCAGACAGTTGTGGTTGAGGGCAACCTGAAGCTCTTTTATCGCCTGACCGACGACAACATCCCAGCCAGGTTCCAGGATAGGATCGGCAAGGGGCAATATGCCGCGGCCATAGTGGCCGGGTGGCAATACGTGCCCCTCTATCTGGGGGCGAAAGAGGCCAGGATGATGCAGGGCGAGAAACTCTTCAAGACCGAGGGGGACGCCATCCAGAATCTGTTTGGCAATAACGTGATCGTGGCCGGCATCCTGCCGGAGACGAGTACCCCGTTGGACGATATGCATTATGTCGGGCCGGAGTTGCGGCTTCCACAATGATCGATCTGCTATAGCCCCTCCCCCCCAGTTGGACTTGCTCCTGGTAGAAGACCGCTGGCTGCCCCGCTGTGATGTCGCGCAGCGGGGCAGCCAGCACGTTCATCGTTCGTTTGGACATCGGTCGCTGGATCCCCATCTCCTCTCCGTCTCAGACGTTCGGATCCCTGCCACAGCGCTTTGACTCCTGGGCGCTGTGGCCGTATACTGGGTGTGCGTGGCATCATCACCGCGTCATCACGCTCGCCAGCAGTGTCTGCTGGGTCGGTAACGACCGTTTTCCCCATCCTTTTCCTGGGCTTGACAATGTAGAACGTTTGTGCTATACTGGAATACATCCCCTGCAGCAACAGGAAACTCCCCTCGCCAGGAGGAGCTCCAATGCCAGATGCAACCGTTGTCGGACCGGAAGCTGAGGTCACCCTCCGGGAGGTCACGGCAGAAACGCTCTATGTGGTCTGTCAGTTGAGCGACACGCTGACAGAACCGCAGAAGCACATGGTTGCGCCCAACGCCTATTCAATTGCCGAAGCCCATTTTGCCAAGCATGCCTGGTTCCGCGCCATCTATGCGGACGAGGTCCCAGTGGGGTTCATTATGTTGCACGATTCTGCGGAGGAGGAACCCGGGTATCTGATCTGGCGGCTGATGATCGGCGGGTCATTCCAGGGCATGGGGTTTGGGCGCAAGGCCGTGGAGCTACTGATCGACTATGTCAGGACGAGGCCGGGGGCCAACGAGCTGCTGACCAGTTGTGGCCTGGGGGAGGGCAGCCCGGAGGGCTTTTACCTGGAGCTGGGGTTCAAGCACACCGGCAAGATGCTCGGACACGAGGTAGTCCTGAGTTTGCCCCTGTAGCACGTGCATCGGTTTCCCCACAGTCCAGATAGGAGGGCCAAATGGCGAACCAATCCCAACCATCCCCCGTCCCCGAGGTCCAGATCCAGTCCCGAGGCGCGTTCCGCGTGGCAGGGCTGCGCTATGAAGGCAAGGGAGCGCCCGGCGAGATCCCCGCGCTGTGGGATAACCAGTTCCTCCCGCGTATGGACGAACTCGCCTCCATCCGGGTCGGCCGCGAGGCCTATGGCGTATCTCGCGCCAAGCCAGACTTTGACAAGACCGGGGTGTTCGAGTACCTGGCTGCGGTCGAGGTCAAGTCTTTCGACTATCTACCGCAGGGCATGGTTGGCTGGGCAATCCCGGCGCAGACCTATGCCGTCCTGCCCGCAAACGACGTTCCGGGCATCTCTCCGATGCTCGATTACTATTACCACCAATGGCTGCTCCAGTCCAAGGAATACGTGGCGGCAGACGGTCCGATGTTCGAGCTCTACCCGGCGACGTATAGCCAGGATCTGATCATCTATCTGTACAACCCGATTGGGCCCAGGTAGGGCATGGACAGCGACGTCGAAGGAGTGGTCCTCGCCGCCGGCCTTGCCAGCCGCAGCGGTGGCCTCAAGATGACCTTGCCGCTCGGCGACAAGACGGTGATCGAGCGCAGCATTGAGGGCATGTATGGCATCGTTCGCCGGATCCTGGTCGTTGTGGGCTGGCAGGCCGAGCGGATCCAGCAGGTCCTGGCTGCCTATGACAAGGTCGAGATCGTCCTCAACCAGCAGTTCAGGGCCGGCATGTTCTCATCGGTCAAGGCGGGGCTGGCGCGCGTGCGCGCTTCCTCCTTTTTCCTGCTCCCGGGCGACTGTCCGCTGACTGGCGCCGACATCTATGCCCGCATGCTCGCTGTCCCTGGCGATATTGTCGTCCCCACCTTTGAGGGGAAAAGAGGGCATCCGACCCTGTTTCGCAGCACGCTCATTCCCGAGATCCTGAGCCAGCCGGATGACTCGACGCTGCGCCGTTACGTCGACCGGAAGGGATACGCCGTCGTCGAAGTGAAAGATGACGGCATCTTGTATGACATGGACACGCCCAAGGACTATGCCGCGGTGTGTGCCCGGCTGCACCTTCAGGCCTGCCCAAGCGGAGGCCATAGCCCCCAGGCAGAGGAGGAAACGCATGGCTGAACTGTCGCCCAAGCAAGTCAAGGGACTCCTGCACCAGGAAGCATCTGGCAGCCAGATTCAGTCGATCGTTGATCGGCTCTACGCCGCGTACGGACGCGATGCTCTGGCCAAGGGAATCTGCCAGGCGGAGGAAACGACAGTGCTCTGGGCAATCGAGGTAGAGGGAGATGCCCCGCCGTCTCTCGTGACGCACACACTCACCGAGGACGGCTCGGCCTGGACGGTGTGGCGCGCACCGCAGCCCGAGCCACGCCCCGACATACTGGCGACCGACGCGGTGTGCTGGCCGCTGCAGCGAATCGGCGCCAGCCAGGTCTATGCCACAGCTATGGACCTGCCCAATTTCTCGGCCACCGCCTATCGCTTCGAGGCAGCAGAGCGTTGCTCTGACACGGCATGGGTGGTGGTCGAGCATTTCGTGCCCGAGCCGGATTGCTTGCCGCAGTCAGGCGTGCCCCACGGCCAACTATCCGAGTACCTGTGGGAGAGCACGGTCTTTGCCGGTACCGTGCGCGGCTACTGGATGTATGTGCCGGCGCAATATCGGCCGGACGGCCCGCCTGCCTGCCTGATGGTGTTCCAGGACGGGGGCATGTACCTGGAGCCTCCAGCCCCCGTGCCAACTGTATTCGACAACCTCATCCACATGGGCGACATGCCGTTGACCGTGGGCGTGTTCATCAACCCCGGCACATTCCCTGGCCAGGAGGGGCGCTTTCAGAACCGTAGCTTTGAGTACGATACCTTGTCCGACCAGTACGCGCGCTTTCTGCGAGACGAGATCATCCCTCAGATCAGCAGAATCGTGAACCTGCGCACCGATCCGGCCAGCCATGCCATCTGTGGCCTGTCGTCGGGCGCGGCCTGTGCCTTTACTGCTGCCTGGGAAATGCCGGACCTGTTCAGCAAGGTCCTCTCCCATGTGGGCAGCTACACCAACATCCGTGGCGCTCACAACTACTGGACCCTGATCCGCCAGAACCCCCCCAAGCCGATCCGCGTCTACTTGCAGGATGGCAGCAACGACATCGATGACATGCACGGGAGCTGGCCGCTGGCAAACCAGGAGATGGCGGCGGCGCTCAAGTTCAGAGGGTACGACTATTGCCTTGACATGGGACGCGGCTTTCACAGCCTGGCCCACGGCGGCGCGACACTGCCCTCGGCACTGCGTTGGCTGTGGCGGGATCACAAGGAGCGAGGCGATGGAATGCCAAGGTAAAGTGACACAGGAAGACGGCAAGGTCTGGATCGAGGACGCTGCACAGGCATTCGACGATCTCATCGGTCATGCAGGCGAGCACGTGGTCGTCGCCGGCGACGAGGTCTATATCCAGCCGCATACCTACCTGTCGTTCCACCTGGTGCAAATGTGGGCGGCTGGCTGGACAGGCACGGACTTTGACGATCGGGTGGTGAAAGCCTGTGACAACCTGTTTTTCTTGAAAGAGAGATACGGCGGCTGGCGTCAGAGCAATATCACACAAGGGCCGGCATACCGGCGATGGGCTGGCAAGGAGGCGTAACACGCCCATCCGGCAAAGCAGCAAACTATCCCGCCTGGGTATTCGGGGATGCGGGTCATGCCATGAACTGGGAGATCCACTCGGGCTGGAGGTTGAATCCACGTTCAGGGTGTTGACGATCAGGAGGATGAGCGATGTCAACTGAATTTGTTGCCCCTTGTGGCCTGTACTGCGGCGTGTGCCTGGACCGTGTGGTCAACAAGGTCTGCCACGGCTGTGGGTGCGCCTGCGGCGAGTGTGCAGGGCAATGGCACCATGAGCATTGCGGCATATCCCAGTGCGCGGCCAAGCGAGGCATAGAAACGTGCGCCGACTGCGATGATTTCCCGTGCAGCCGGCTGATCAAGTTCACCTTTGAGCCATGCTCCGAGAACCACCGGCCCGTCCTCGAGAACTTACGGCGCATCCAGAAGGCCGGCAAGGCCAGGTTCCTGGCCGAACAAGAAGAGCTGTTCGCTGACGACAAAGCCCGTTATAGCTGGGCGTTTGCGGAATACGAGAGTGGAGAACGGTGGCAGCGATTCGAGCAATGGGTGAAGACAATACAAGAGCAGCATTCCGGAGCCTCATGAATCAGGCCCCTGCTCGGGCCTCAAAGCCAGCCGTAGCAGCCCAAACACAACCAGTGCCGTCAGGATGAGAAGAGCAGACACGGGCTGAGCTGCCGCCAGGCCAAAACCCTGCAGCCGTTCGTAGGCCAACACTATCCATGTCAGGTGCCCGTCACCTCAGAGGTGACGGGCACCTGCAAGTAACGAAGGAGCGAAGCTGTGCACAGCATTTACGATTTTCCAGACGTGTACGACGTCGTCCTGCAGCGCTCTCCCGAGATCATTGCCACGGAGGTGGCATCGATCGAGCGGCTGCTGACTGAACACGGCGTGACGCGTGGACGTGCGCTCGAGTTGGCTTGTGGCACTTGCCCTCACGGCATCCTCCTGGCAAGGCATGGCTTTGCTGTCACCGGCATCGACCGGTCGCCAGCCATGCTGGCGGCAGCAGCGCGGCGCGCGGCAGCGGCCGGAGCTTCACTCCGTCTCGTCCAGGGCAATATCGTGGATTTTGCGCTGGACGTCGAGCCATTTGACGTGGCGCTCTTTATGTTCGAGACCTTCCCGGTCATCACCGCCTACGACGACATCGTGAGCCATTTCTGCGCTGTGCGGCGGCACATGCGGCCGGGCGGCCTGTACATCATTGACCTGGACCCGCGCAAGCACGGCGTGGGCGTATCCGCGGAGGAGTGGGGCCGCAAGACTCTGCCCCTGCCAAATGGCTCGGTCGAGGTGTGGAACGAGGATTTTCCTGGCGACTGGGTCGAGGGCACCAGCCACCTGGTCATGCACTGCCGCATCCTCCTGGACGGAGTCACCTACGAGGCAGCCGACGAGTGGCGATTGCGGGTCTATGGGCCGTGGGACCTGCGGGTGCTCGTGCAGACGCTGGAGGGTTGGGCGCTGAGCGGCTTTTGCTCTTGGCGTGACCTGAGTCCCGACATTGCCGACGAGCAGCACTACTGGATGGTCCTCGAGGCGCGTCCGTAGGATTAGTCCGGAAGGTCGTAGCCTGCTGCCTTGTCGGGCACAAGGCGCTATCCCGCATCAGGTGCGACAGCGCGAAACCCGTTCCCCATTGGCGGGGAAGGGGCAGGGGATACGCTAGATTCGACTCCCTCGGCGATCTGTGTTATAATATCCCCTCACATCTCACTGAAGAGGACGCCTTTGGATGCGATATCCGCCCTGATTGCCAGCCTGCTGGCTGTATTGCTGGGCATCACTGTGCACGAGTTCTCTCACGCCCTGTCGGCTGACTGGCTGGGTGATCCCACTGCCCGCCATATGGGGCGGCTGACTTTGAACCCGATCGCCCACCTGGACCCGGTCGGCGGGCTCATGATTTTGATCAGCTCGATCGCGGGATTTGGGTTTGGCTGGGGCAAGCCGGTGCCGGTGAACCCGGTGCGGCTCCGTTTCGGCCCGCGGGTGGGCATGGCCCTGACCGCCGTTGCTGGCCCCTTTGCCAATATCGTGTTGGCCACACTGGTCGCCGCGCCGCTGCGCTTGGTGCGCTCGATGCCCCTGACGGTCTACCCAGTTCTTTACATCGTGGTCAGCACCAACGTAGCCCTGGCCGTGTTTAACCTGCTGCCCATTTACCCACTGGACGGCTTTAGCGTCCTGCGCGGTATCATGGCCACGGTGCGCGCACGGTGGGCCTACGAGGTCAGCAATCTGCTGGACCGCATGCTTACATTCGGGCCGATGATCTTTATGCTCCTGCTGGTCGTGGACCGTTTCCTGCCCGGACGAGGGATCATCTGGACCATCCTAGGGCCTCCATACCGGCTGCTGATGGGACTGATCCTGGGCACAAGCATCTAGGATGGGGCTGCCTGCCAGGACCACTGAAGCCTTGGGGAGGTATCGCCGTGGTGCGCCGTGTCCAGCAGTTTTTCCGTGCTGTCCTGGCTCAAGTGCGCCCGGATGAATATCGTCTGGTAGACGCTCGACTCCAGCCGGCCCAAGCGGCGCTCTTTCGGCGTATGCAGCGCTGGGATCAGCGCCACTGCCTGAATGTGTTTCACACCCTGCGTCGGTCTGGTTACCAGGATGAGGTAGTGCTTCAGGCGGCACTGCTCCACGATGTGGGCAAGGCTGCTGGGCCGATGCCCCTCTGGCATCGCGTCGCGCTGGTCCTGCTGCGGCGCTGGAGGCCGGGCTGGCTAGCCCATCAGGCAGAAGATGGGCGGGGATGGAGAGCGCCTCTTGCCGTGCACGCCCGCCATGCAGCGGTGAGCGCACAATGGGCGACAGAGGTGGGCTGCCCGGCAGATGTGGTGGCCTGCATCCGTGGGCACCATGACCCAGATCCGACAAACGAACGCCTGGCTGCTCTCCAGCAGGCGGATGAACAGAACTAGGTGGAGGACGTATGGCACAACAGCGACCCTGTATCACGATCGTGGGCACGGGCCTCATCGGCACGTCCATGGGCATGGCGATCCTCAATGCCAAGGGCAAAGAGATCGAAGTAGTCGGGCATGACAAGGATCTGGGCCAGGTCAGGCTGGCCCAACGCATGGGCGCGGTCAGCCGGGCGGAGCGAAACCTGATCTCGGCGTGCTCCAAGGCCGATATGGTCGTCCTCGCCATGCCTATTGCTGCGATGCGCGAGACACTGCAGTTGATCGCCCGTGACCTGAAATCGGGATGTGTGGTCACCGACACCGGCGCTCTCAAGGTGCCTGTGCTGCAGTGGGCAGACGAGATCCTACCTGAAGGTGTCAGCTTTGTCGGTGGCGACCCGATCCTGTTTGGCGATGAGGCCGGCATCGCCGCGGCGCGTGCCGACCTGTTCAAGGACACGTACTATTGCATTACTCCTTCCTCACGTGCCACGTCCGAGGCGATCAAGCTGGTCAGCGACATGGTCACTATGTTGGGGGGCCGGCCTCACTTCATCGATCCGTACGAACACGATGGCCTGGTCGGAGGGACGGAACACCTGGCCGATGTCGTGGCAGCCACTCTGCTGCACACCCTATCCACCTCGGGAGGTTGGCGGGACATGCGCAAGGTGTGCGGTGCAACCTTTGACCGGGTGACCTGCTTCTCCCAGGCTGACCCCAGTGAATACCGCAGTCGCGCTCTGCTCAACCGCGCGAATCTCTTGCGCTGGCTCGACACCTTCCAGGCAGAGCTCGCCCGGTTCCGCATGCTCATCGATCGCGAGGACATTGCCGCCATCGAGCAGTACTATCAGGCCGAGATGGATGTGCGTCTGCATTGGCTGCAAGACCGGGCCAAAGGAGACTGGGGCGATATGCCCGAAAAGACACCACTGCCCTCATCTGGAGAGCTCATGGGGCAGATGTTCTTTGGCGGGCTTTCACGTCGCCGTCCACCAGAGGGATAACGTCTGTCGCCACTCCTGGTGCCGCCCGTCTCAGGTAGGCTCGAAGGAGAATTCATGCCCAGCCTGTCGATTTCCTTCCCTGCGTACAATGAAGAAGCCAACATTGGCAAGGCCATTGAGGAAGCCCTGCGCGTTGCTCCCCACCTGACCGACGATTTCGAGGTGATCGTCGTGGACGATGGCAGCCGAGACCACACGGCCGATGCGGTGCGCGGTTATGCAGCGCGCTATCCCCAGGTTCGCCTGGTCCAGCATCCGGTCAACCAGGGATATGGCGCGGCCGTTTTCGATGGCCTGGCCGCCGGGACCAGGGATTGGGCGTTTTTCACCGATGGTGACCTCCAGTTCGTCGTCGATGACCTGGAGCGATTGTGGGCCCTTCGAGACCAGGCCGATCTGGTTATCGGCTACCGCGCTCCACGGCGTGACTCGTTCATGCGCAAGTTCAACGGCTTGGGCTGGACATGGCTGACCAACCTGCTCTTTGGCTATGTCTCTCGAGACGTGGACTGTGGCTTCAAGCTGATCAGTCGCAAGGTGATCGAGACCGTTGGACCGCGGGTGTTGTCGCGCGGTGCAACCTTTAGTGCCGAGTTCCTGGTGCGGGCCAAGCGCATGGGCTTTACCTCCCGAGAAGTGCCCGTGACGCACCGGCGACGCGTGGCCGGCAGCCAGACTGGAGCCAAGTTGCACGTCATCGTGCGCGCCTTCCGAGAGCTGTTCCGCTTTCGCATCCAGATGTGGCGTGAGCGAGCCTAGTACGCGAGCCGGTTCACCTCTGGTTCAGCGCGGTCAGAGTCTCTTGGACACCAGTTCTCCCTCATCCCTTGCCCCGTCCCTTGTGAGCACGAGCCCAACAAGCATGAAAGGGTATAGGGTTCTCAGACCGCGACACAACTGGGTCCTCCTTGTGGGCCTGGCTGGCCTATGCCTGCTCTCCTTTGCTCATGGCGTATATCGCCTGGGCGAGCAAAGCCTGTGGTGGGATGAGAGCCTGAGCCACTATCGTGCGACCAGGCCTTTCTGGTTTATCCTCTCCAACCACATGACGTTTCTGAGCGGCACCCAGGAGGTCCCGATCCAGCCGGACAACCATCCTCCGCTCTACTTTGTCTTGCTGCGCATGGCTGTGTTGACCGCCGGGGACAGCGAGTTTGCCATGCGCTTCCTCTCACTCGTGGCCGGGGTGCTGACCGTCCCCCTGCTCTACCAGTGTGGAAAGAGTTGCTTTGGAACCGGCTGCGGTGTCTTGGCGGCGTGCCTGAGCGCTCTGTCACCCCTCTACCTGTGGGCTCAGCAAGAGGCCCGACCCTATGCCCTGGGCACGCTGCTGGCGACTGCCTCGTTCTATGCCCTGATGCGAATGCTGACCGGTGCGCCGGTCAGCATCGCAGCGAGCTTGCCGGCACGCTTGCCAGCGCGATGGACGGGCTTGTGTCCGTGGCTGGTCCGAGTGCAGGGGGCAAGATGGTATGCCGCCTATGTGTTGTGCACCTTGGCGATGCTGGCCACACACTACCAAAGCCTTTTGCTGTTGCCCGCTCAAGGGATCATTGTGCTCGTCGCCTGGCGCTGGCACAAGCCAGGCACGCTGCGGCGCGCCGCATGGGTGCTGGCGATCATCGGCCTCGCCGCCGTGGGCGTGCTTGTCGGTGTGGCACAGATGATGCCCATCCGGGCGGATGTGCCGGGATTCGGGTTCATTCCCTTGGGCGTTCTGCTGCAAGATGTGTTGCGCTCCTTCCCGTTGGGGATCTCCGGAGCCGGGCTAGTCCCCTTTCTGTGGATAGGTGTGGCACTGTTGTGTGCAAGTCTGGTCGTGCTGGTTGTCCGTCGTCAGCAGCTCCCCTGGCACCACGGGGTCTACCTGGGCCTGTGCTTTACCTTGCCCATCGCCGAGATCTATGCCATATCGCTTGTCCGCCCGGCCTACATGAACGTCCGCCACCTGATCTTTGCCAGCCCCTTTTACTATCTGCTACTCGCCGCCGGCCTTTCGCAGGCACGCGGCTTTTGGGCGCGTGTGCCCATGGGACTTGCGATGGCAGCCCTAGTGCTGGGGATGCTGTGTTCTACCTATGCCTATTTCACGGACTCCCGGTATGAAAAGGAAGACCACCGCGCCTGGGGCCGCTACCTGAGTGAGCATGTCCGGCCGGACGACCTGGTGCTGATCAACCCAGGGCCGATATCCGAGCTGTATTTCTACTATGTTCACAGTCCGGCTTCGTGGCTCGGGTTCCCGCTGCTATACACAACCCCAGACCAGACCATCTCTCAGTTGACAGAACTGGTCAGCCGCCACGATCGTGTGTGGGTCGCAACATCGATGACTCCATACTGGGCTGACCCCAACTCTCTCACCGTGCGCTGGCTGCAGGAGAACACCAGTGAGATCGCCTTTGCCAGCTTTCACAGCGCCACAACCATTGTCCAGGCACATGCCTTTCGCCTCCGACCGCCTGTGCTGGACAGCGTGCCCCTCGTCTCGGTACCGTTGGCATTGAGCTTTGGCGGCAGCCCATCTTCGGACCAGTTGCTGCTGTCGGGCTTGGATGCGCCCCTGACACCGGTTGCGTCGGGGCACACCTTGCGCCTGAGTCTCTACTGGTCGGCTGCTCGGCCGACAAGTCGCCGGTATCGGGTCGCCCTGTCACTGACCGACCATGCCGGCTTTGCCTGGGCGTCCTTGGACTATGAGCCCTGCTCCGGTACCTATCCCACTGACCAGTGGCCTGCCGGTCGCATCGTCCGCGACGATGTAGATCTGGACATCCCACCGGCTGTGCCGCCCGGCGAGTACCGGATCGCTATCTCGGTGTACCCGGCCGATCGCAGTGGTCCTGCTCTGGCAGCCTCCAGCGCCGACACGGACACCTTGCTGGGACTGATTGTGCCACTGGGCCAGGTGCAAGTTGTCGCCCCCAGCACCTCACCCCGCGATGCTGAGCTGCCCATCGCCCACCGCGCCCGACAGCGCTATGGCAGATTGTCGTTGCTGGGCCACGACTATGGTGGCGGATCGTACCAACCCGGCGACATTGTCCTGCTGGGTGCGTACTGGCGAGCCAATGGGCACATCCCACGCCAGGAGGGCACCCTCGTGGCTCTGCAGTTGGTCGATGAGGCAGGCACGATCTGGGCAGAACAACCCATTGCTCCGGTCGATGCCTATCCTCTCGACCAGTGGAGCCCAGGCCAAGTGGCTCGTGGGCAGTATCGCTTCCGCATCCCGATCGGCGCTCCTCCCGGCGAGTATGCCCTGCGCCTGGTCCCCGGGGATGCCCTTTCCCGCCGGCGGTGGCCCTGGGACGATGGTCGGGTGACCCTGAACACATTGACCGTGCTCGCGCCACGTACCGAGGGTGCTTTCCAGGTTCCTCCTATGGAGCATACGGTTGGTGCCGTTCTGGGAGGTCAGGTCGAGCTGCTGGGCTATGACCTGGAGTCAGATACGGTGCGCGCAGGGCAGGTAGTCTCATGTACCCTGTACTGGCGCGCTGTGCAGGCGCAGGGGATCAGCCAGAACTATACCGTCTTTACCCACCTGGTGGCCCCGGACGGGCGCACGTGGGGCCAGTGGGACAACCAGCCGCAGGGGGGTCAGCTTCCCACCAGCCGTTGGGCGCCCGGACAGGTGGTCGCCGACCCGTACCAGATACCGGTTCAGCCTGATGCGCCTGCCGGGACTCTAGTGCTGAGTGTTGGCATGTATGACCTGTATACCATGGTCCGCTTGCCCGTATCAGACCCCGACGGCACGGCGATCGGAGATGCTATCGACATCGCCTCAATCGAGGCCAAGAGTCCATGAGCAAACCACCCTACTCTCCTGCCTCGGGGTACAATGTGTTGATGTTGGCGCCGACGATGTTTTTCGCCGATTACGGCGCGCACGTGCGCATCTTGGAGGAGGCTACCAGCCTGCGCGAGTTGGGGCACCAGATCACTATCCTGGCCTATCCCAACGGGCGGGATATCGCCGGGCTGAGAGTGGTCCGCTGCTGGGGAGTTCCCTTTAACTATCGGATCATCGTCGGCTCGTCGCGGCACAAGCTATACCTCGATGCTATGCTGGCGCTCAAGAGCCTGCCAATGATGGCTCGAGTCAAGCCGGACCTCATCCACGCCCACCTGCACGAGGGCGGGCTGATCGGCGCAGTGCTGAGCCGCATCTGGCACGTGCCGCTGGTCCTGGACTTTCAGGGCAGCATGACCAGTGAGATGCTCGATCACCACTTTCTCAGCCCGGATAGCGCATTTCTCAAGCCGCTGCGTTGGCTGGAAGAACAGATCGACCGCTGCCCCGACGCGGTGATCACCAGTTCGCACAATGCCGCGCGCCTCTTGTGCACCCAGTTCGGCTGCCGAGAGGACCGGGTGCACACGATCAGCGACTGCGTCGACCCCGACACCTTTCGGCCTGACGCAGTGACCCCCGAGGAGCGGATCGCCCTGCGGGCGCGCTATGGCATACCGGAGGATGCCCAAGTGGTGATCTACCTGGGCATCCTCCAGGATTACCAGGGGATCCCGCACCTGATCCACGCGGCCAGGCGGGTGATCGAAGAGCAGCCCAGCACCTATTTCCTGATCATGGGGTTCCCGAACCAGGCGCGCTACCGGGCACTGGCCGAGAGCCTGGGCGTGGGCCATCGCGTGCTGTTGCCGGGACAGGTGCCGTACGAACAGACGCCGGCCCACCTGTCGATTGGCGATATCGCCGCTGCACCCAAGCTGTCGGCGACCGAGGGAGCGGCCAAGCTGCTGTACTATATGTCCACTGCCCTCCCGATCGTGGCGTTCGATACCCCGGTCAGCCGGGAGTACCTGGGCGAACTGGGGTTGTGTGCCGAGCCGGGCAGTGTCGAGGGCCTGGCGGACAGCATTCTGGCTCTGCTCCGCGAGCCCGAGCAGGCTCGCTGGCGAGGACAGCAGCTGCGCCGGCGTGTGCTCGAGCGCTATACCTGGACACAGGGCGGGCAACGGATTGCTGACGTGTACCAGAAGGTTTGCCCACGCCCGAGAAGCATGCTACAATCGCGGTCGGTGCCCTCGATGCACGGATGATCTATGCCGTCGCAGCGCAAGGCCCCGCGCTCATCCTCACGCCTTCTGCCGGGTTACCGCGGATGAGGCAGCGGCATCTATGCTTGGGAACTCGTGGGGCTTGGTCTTGATCTGTGCCGCATGGCTGACAGCTATGCGGCCATTGGGTTGTCTTGCCCCAGAATCCTGTGCGTGCCTGTCACCGGCCTCTGTGAGAAAGAGAGAGGGATACTCGAAGCTGTGCTGGCTCACCTATCAGAACTGGTGCGTTTTCGCGAATTGCTGTGGAACCTGGTGGTTCGTGACCTCAAGGTCCGGTACAAGAACTCGGTGCTGGGCGTCCTCTGGTCATGGCTGAACCCGCTCTTTATGATGGTCGTCTATACCGTGGTCTTTACGGTGATGAGGCGCTCAACCAACGGGTCTATCTCCGACCGACACTATCCTATTGTTGTCCTCTCGGCGCTGTTGCCGTGGAACTTTTTCGCTGCCTCGGTTGCACAATCGATCGGGTGCATTGTCGAAAACGCCAACCTGGTGAAAAAGGTCTATTTTCCACGCGAGATCCTGCCTCTCTCGGTGGTAGTAGCGAATCTGATCAACTTTGCCATTTCACTGTTAGTCCTGTTCCCCATGCTGCTCGCTTTTCGGGTCAGGTTGACCCCATGGGTGCTGTTTGTGCCGGTGGTCACCGCAATCCAGGTGTGCTTTGTGGCTGGCGTGTGTCTTTTGCTCAGCACACTGCACGTGTTCTACCGTGACGCCAGGGCGGTCATGGACGTGGCCCTGATGGCCTGGCTCTTTGTCACACCCGTCTTTTACCCGATCGACGTGCTGCCGCGCAGCCAAGAGATCCTGGGATTCACCGTCGATATCCACCGCTGGACACGGATCCTGAACCCGATGGCCTCTGTGATCGCCACATACCAGGATGTACTGTACTATGGACGGCCCGTGGGGCTCGACTTTCTGGCTCGCACGGCCGTGACCGCACTGGCTATCCTGATTCTGGGCTATGCCGTATTCTACCGGTACAGCCGGCGCTTTGGAGAAGAGATCTGATGATCACAGCCGCAGTGATTGGCGTGGGCTCGATGGGACAGAACCACGCCCGTGTCTACCGCGAACTGCCAGGTGTCGAACTGGTGGGCATAGCGGACCTTGACCAGGCCACTGTGCAGAGGATAGCCCGGCTGTGCAACACGCACCCATTTACCGACTATCGCCAGATGCTGGATACCTGTCGGCCTGACCTGGTCTCGGTGGCCGTGCCTACCTGTTACCATCGCCAGGTCGTGCTGGATGCCCTGGACGCAGGCTGTCATGTCCTGGTGGAAAAGCCGATCTCGGCTACGGTCGCCGAGGGTGAGGAGCTGATCGCCCGGGCTCAGGCCAGAGGGCGCAAGCTCATGGTGGGGCACATTGTCCGCTTTAACCCAGCCATTGAGGTGCTCAAGGCACAACTGGATGCTGGCGAGTTGGGCCGCATCTTTCAGGTGCGCTGTCGCCGCCTGGGTCCCTTTCCCACCCGTATCCAGGACGTAGGCGTAGTGATCGATCTGGCCACGCACGACCTGGACATCCTGCGGCACTTGGTCGGCTCTCCGGTGGTGCGCCTGTATGCTGAAACCGAGCAAAAGATCCACACCGCGCATGAAGACACCATGATTGCCACTCTGCGTTTCGCCAACGGGGTGATTGGCAGCCTGGATATCGACTGGCTGACGCCGACCAAGATCCGCGAGATCACCGTGACCGGCGAGCGCGGCATGTTCCTGGTCGATGACCTGAACCAGGAACTGTACTTGTACGAGAATCAGGAGGCCACCGCGGAGCAGTGGAGCAACTTGACCATCTTACATGGGGTGAGCGTAGGACGCATGATCCGCTACCCGATCTCGCGGCGTGAGCCGCTGTACGTCGAACTGGAAGCATTCGTCTCTGCGGTGCGCGAGGATCGGCCGGTGCCGGTGAGCGGTACCGATGGATTGCGGGCTCTCGAGCTAGCCCAAGCCCTGGTTCGTTCTGGACAGACGGGGCAGGTGATCGAGATCGATGAGTGAGCGCATGCTCTCTCTCCACAACGGGGACAGGGGGGCGTGATGGGCGGCCAGACAGATCCCCTGGCATGCCTGTCCTCCGCGTCCGCAGCGGCTGGGCCTGGTGAGTTGAATCCAGATCGAGCGATCCACCTGGGACATCCCAGCTATCTCTGGAGGGCTGGACAAGAGCGGCGACTGAACCTGGTTCGTCAGTATGTGCCGTTGGACGGACGCCGCATCCTGGACGTGGGCTGCGGGCTGGGCATGTACACCGAGGCCCTGCGTCGGTGCTCGGCGCAGGTCTATGGCGTGGAAGTGGAGTTGGAGCGCGCCGTGCAGGCTCTCGATCGAGCGACAGGAATTGCCCAGGCGGTTGGTGAAGCGCTGCCCTTTGCCAGCGATACCTTTGACCTGGTGTTCAGCAACGAAGTGCTGGAGCACGTGACTGACGACCGCCAGGTAGTGCGCGAGATGGTGCGCGTGGCGCGGCCAGGAGCGTACATTGTGACCTTTGCCCCCAACCGGCTGTGGCCATGGGAGACACATGGTGTCTATTGGCGGGGGCGGTACCGCTTTGGCAACATCCCCTTGATCAACTATCTGCCCACCGCGCTGCGCAACCGGCTGGCATGGCATGTGCGCGCTTACACGCGACGTGGGCTGCTTTCCCTGTTTGCCGGCCTGCCGGTGTGCATCCTGCATCTGTCAACCGTCTACCCGGGGTTCGACAATGTGGCCCACCGCTCTGCCCGCCTGGGGCATTGGGTTCGGGCAGTCAGCTATCGCTGCGAACACGTGTCCCTCCTCGACCGCTGCGGGCTGTCGCATTTCGTGGTGGTGCAAAAGGAGTCCGAACCCATAGAGCGCGATCAACAGAGGGCGAACGACCTGTCTGTGCCGGCGTAGGCCGCAAAACCGGTGTTTCCGCTTGCCATAGCCAAGATCTTTCCAGACAAGTACACCTTGTGATATACTGGGTCGGCATCGTGTGCGCCTGGGGTGAAAGACGCTGTGAGAGCAGGCGTGACGTGGGATGGCATGGCTTCTCTACCCTACCACGCTCAGCTCCCCAGCCGCTCTAGAGAGTGCTTCTGTCCCTGTAGAGGAGATGGCACATGAAGACTGTACGCGTCCTGGCTATGTGCAGCGCCAGCCTGGTTGGCACTCTAGCGGTGTTGGCTCTCTTTGCCTGGTTGCCCTCCTTGTCGCAGGGTCCGGTCACGGCCCAGGCGGCCGCCCTCGCGAACGGTGGGTTCGAAGAAACCTACCAACCCTGGCAGGGCTCTGTCGACCGCATGATCGCTCCTGGGTGGAGCCTGTGGTATACCACAAATTGGCCTGATGAAAAGTCCATTGATTCGCCACGCGCCAACGAGGTGTCCTCGCCCATCCATGGGGGTAACAAAGCCCAAGAGGTGCACGGGAACGGCACGAAAAACTTTGACGCCTGTCTCTTCCAGCAGATCGGTGGCATCACTGTTGGGCACTATGTCCGCTTCTCGGCCTGGGCCTTCGTGGATACGCAAATGGACTTCTGGGATATGCAAACCCGCGTGGGTATCGACCCAAACGGTGGAACCAATCCCAAGGATATCCAGTACGAGACGCACCCAGGCTACTGGGCATCATACACCACCAAGCGCGAATGGCAAAAGATGTCAGTCGTCATGTTGGCAACCTCGCCGACGGTCACCGTCTATGCCTGTGCCCACCCCAAGTACGCCATGTCGTTTCACGTGTACTGGGATGACGCTGCCTTCTCTGTTGTCCCCGAGCAGCGCTCCTACCTGCCCGTCGCTGAGCGCGAGCACTGCGTGGTTGCCCCAGGCACCCTGTACAACCCCGACCTGGAGAAAGACTATTGCACCTTGCACGGCTACCAGATCTGGCCCGTCCCGAGCGTCAAGGTCGAGGTCGCTCCCTTCTGGCAGCCCTTCTGCAACTATGTCCCCAATTCGCTCACGCACAAGTGGCCCGAGTTCGGCTACACAGACCGATCGTATCGTGTCCACTCTGGTGCGGTGGCCCAGCAATACGGCACCAGTGGCGGCGGGGCCTTTGAGGCCGGCATCTACCAGGTGATCACTGGGACTCTGGTTGGCGACGCTCTCCGCTTCACCATCTGGGGCCTGGGCTGGACGCAGGAATGGGATGAGAATGACCCAGATGGCTACAACGAGTTCCTGTCCGATCATCAAGAACCCGGCGGGCTGAGCTTCAGGGTCGGCATTGACCCGTGGGGAGGCCAGTCCTCTGCCTCGTCCAACATCATCTGGTCCCCAACCTACGACCCCTATGATGCCTGGCACCAGTTCGAGATCACGGCCACCGCCATGTACACGCGGGTCAGCGTATGGGCATATGCCCATCCCACCATCGCTACCATGCGCTGGAACCAGACCTTCTGGGACAATGCCAACCTGGAGGTAATCTCTATGCCATAATGATGCTCTACGCCTGTTTTCGACACCCCAATGGGTCGTATGGCTTGATCCGCCTTTGTACGACATCTTGTATAGAACATCCGAGCGAAGGACGAACCAGGTCTACATTTAGTGGTTCGCGCTCGTCAGATCGCA
>Ga0315274_10003245_pt1 | contig 24243 bp, 29 predicted proteins | sample YL17G02_20_MG_FD_203700 | JGI IMG/M metagenome (GOLD analysis project Ga0315274, IMG submission 203700) | Sediment microbial communities from Yellowstone Lake, YNP, Wyoming, USA - YL17G02_20 | ecosystem: Environmental > Aquatic > Freshwater > Lake > Sediment | place: USA: Wyoming | collected...
CCCAAAGAAAATCCCAATAACAACCCCAGAGGCAACCCCAAAGAAAATATCATTATCGTGGAAGCGATCGAATGATTCAGACATGCCTACGCCATTTATAGTACAAAGCAAGGGTAAAGTAATTACCACCGCTGAAATGATAACTGCCAAAACAACCAAAACAACACCAATTACAGCTTTTAGTTTGCCAGTCTTTTTATCCATGACTACCCACCTTATAAAAGCCTTAACAGCTTCTTGACATGCACAGGATCACTATGCCTTGTCATTTGCTCATTGCTATTGACCTGCTTCATGAAAGCTTTATCCATAAATCCGCAATTACCAATTTCCGTTCTATCTTTTTAGACACTGTGTAGGTGAATTCTCGAAATGAAAAACACAAATCAGCGTATTTACTGCATTACTATGATTTCTGCCGAAGCTCTTATAGTCAGGCGTTTTTATAGTGAATGATGATTGCGATGATCAACCCACATAAGGACTTCAGGGAATCGCTCCATAGCTTCTTCATAGACGTAGCTTTCGATTTCGTGTGCTGTTGAAAATGACATGGCGGTATTTGTTATCTTTTTGGCTTCCTCTGTGGTAAGTGAGCGTATTATTTTCTTGACTTCAGGGATAGCTATTGGACTCATACTCAGTTCATCTAATCCCATGCCAATAAGCAAAGGTACAACAAGTGGGTCACTTGCCATTTCTCCGCACATTCCTACCCAGATACCTGTATCATGAGCGACGTCAACCACACGCTTGATAAGGCGGAGTATCGCAGGATTCAAGGGTTCGTATAAGTGAGCTATCTTTTCATTAACACGGTGTACAGCCAGTGTGTATTGTATCAGATCATTCGTGCCTATACTGAAGAAGTCCGATTCTTTGGCAATTATGTCAGCGGTCAGTGCGGCTGAGGGAACTTCGATCATCGTGCCGATTTGTATATTATGATCATAAGGGATGCCATCGTGGTCAAGCTCTGATTTGGCTTGCTCCAGCATTATTTTTGCCTGACGAAGTTCTTCGACCCTGGAAACCATAGGGAACATAATTTTCAGGTTGCCGTGAGCGCTGGCTTTTAGAATAGCCCGTAATTGAGGCATGAAGATGATTGGATATTGCAGGCATAGTCTTATTGCCCGTAGCCCCATCATAGAACTGACGCCTTCTGGAAGCCCCAGGTACGATGCAAATTTGTCACCGCCCAGGTCCAGAGTTCTTATGATCACCGGGTCAGGTGCTACCCTTTCAACAGCTTCTTTATAGGATTCATATTGCTCTTCTTCTGACGGTAGCTCTGTTTGCTTTCGGATGAATATGTATTCGGTTCTGTATAATCCTATACCTTTGGCTCCGTATTTATGGACTGCCGCAAGCTCTTCGGGGACTTCGAGATTACATGCAAGGTCTATGCTTGTTCCATCAATGGTAGTGGACGGCATGTCTCTCAGGATGTATAGGCTTCGCTCAAACTCGTTGAATTTGCTTTGTTTTATCAGATATTCTTCGTAGACTTCGCCATCGGGGTTGATTAATACTCTACCCCGGTTCCCGTCTATAATGATCAGATCGCCTGTTTTAACTTGTGCCGTTATTTTACCCAGACCGACAACAGCAGGGATTTCTAGCGCTCGTGCCATTATGGCGGTATGCGACGTTCTACTGCCCACGTCTGTCGCAAAGCCTATAACCATGTTTTTATTCATGATCGCTGTGTCGGAGGGAGAAAGGTCATGTGAAATGACGATTACTTCCTTTTTCAACGAGGAAAGGTCCATCTTTTTCTTACCAAGCAAATTCTGAATCAACCTCACTGCAATGTCACGTATGTCGGCATCTCTTCCCCGTATGTATTCGTTTTCGATCATGGAAAATTGCTCAATAAGGTTTTTTGCAACTTTCTTTACGGCAAAAGCCGCATTGGTTCTTGAGATTTTTATCTCTTTCTGAACCTCGCCAGCAAACATTGGATCATCCAGAAGGACAATGTGAGCGTTGAAGATGTCTGAGTGGACGTTGGACATTTCACTTCTGATACTTTTACTAATCACTTCAAGTTCTTTTTTTGTTTGCCTGATTGCAGACTCGAATCTTTTTATTTCCTCATCAACGCTGGATGTATCCACTGTATAATCTGGTACATCCAGTTCCTCTCGGAGAAACAAAAAAGCTGTTCCTATGGCTATTCCAGATGATGCGGCGACACCTTCTAGCGACACCGTTTATTTCCTCCGTTATTCTTCGTCAAACGTTCGTCTAATAACAATATCCTCAAGGCCATCAAGAGCGCTCTCCGCATCTTCACCTTCTGCTTCGAAGGTTATAGTTGCACCTTTACCAGCGGCAAGCATTAAAACACCAATAAGGCTTTTGGCGTTGACCTTCATGTCTTCCTGATCGTCTTTATACACAGAAATACGTGAGCGGTACTTCCCGGATTCAGAGACTAATAGTCCCGCTGGCTTCATGTGAAGCCCTAACTTATTTTTTATTATAAAAGTTTTTTTCGGCATAACGTTTTATTAAAAGTAATCATTAAAAAATGCCATTTTGACATAGTGATTTAACGTTTTTCACAACCCCCTGTGTCCCCCTTTTTTAAGGGAGAATTTGATAATGTTGACTTATTCCCCCTTATCAAAGGGGGTTAGGGGGTTGTTTTTATTGCACTTTTTGTATTTTTTAACGGTTATTAAAAAGATTGTTGTATTTATGTTTTACTGCCGGGCATCCATTCTTTTACATCTATCGGAGTATCTGATGGTGTTGCCTGATATTTTACATCAACACCCATGTTTACAAGTTCCCTAAATGCTTGTATATCTTCACTGTCTATTGATACTGTTTTGAGCATTTTCGTTTTTCCGGGGCGTTCTGACATCCATCCGAGACTTACGCTTTTAATGACAATTCCATTTCTGATCAAAAAAACTACGTCAACGGGTTTATCCACTATCATGAGCGTTTTTTCTTGGCTATTTTCTCTGAGACCTGGATCGGCAACTGCTTCTTTTAGCGAAAGTATTTTTAATTTTGAGTAACTCATTATAGGTTCTGCGGCTATGAGAAGAACTTTTTTGCGATATTCGTCGTTAGCTACTTCATCGTTGACGGCAACTACCTGAGTAGGCTTGAGAATTGGTGTCCAACCCCACGTTATCTGAGCGTGTATGAACCTGTCATCTATTCGTAAAAACTCTATGGGCATGTCTGAAACTCGATGAAATAAATGAAGTTTGAATAATTAATCGGGAAATAAACAGATTGGAGTTCATATTAGGCAAAAGGTCTTAAATCCCCCTTTTTCAAACTAATCTTTGCCCATAAGTCTGTAAACCCTTATAGATAAAGGGTTTGTAACTCCCCCTTTGGAAAAGGGGGGAAGGGGGGATTTAAAACGCTTCAATATATGTAAAACGTCACTCAGTTTCATTACCCGATTATTTTGTTAAACTTCATAATTATAATAATATAAAAGCTATTGTTTTTCTTCTAATACTCCACAAGCGTCTACGATCCCATCTTTACCGCCTTTACATGCAACTGAAACGAGTTCATTCAGGCTGACACTGTCTCTATAAGTCAGCACTTTTAGTACCATTGGCAAATTAACGCCGGTAACAACAGCGACGTGGCCTTCGTTTTTAGCGAAGTAAAGGCACATATTGGAGATGCTTCCACCAAATATATCCGATAGTATCATCACATCGTCAATCTCCATGTTACTCATAAGCTCGTTAAGTTTATTGTGCAGAGCGTACTCTCCTTCTCCCGCCTTTACGCTTGCCATTTCGAAGTATTTCTGTTTTCCCAGTATGCTCTCTGATAATGATACCAGTTCTGATGCAAAATTACCGTGGCCAATAACAATAACGCCGATCAAGATTCTGTCACCTCGTTAATCCGGGTTGATTCTCGGTAAATCCTGGTAATCAAACACTAATCGTCCAGTTCACCATAACTTAGTTCTCGTTCCTGTTCGTTTGTTTCCTGGCGCATGCGGTGCATAAGAGATTCGTTTAACTCTCTTGCTGAGTGGCGGCCCATTTTTTTGGCTCTCAGATTCATTGCGGCTACTTCTACTGTTATTGAGGTATTCCGTCCAGGTTGGACAGGGATAGTTACGTGGGGTAACTCCTCGTCCAGAATATTATAGGTTTTTTCTTCCAGACCCAGCCGATCGTAATCTTTATTTTCTTCCCAGTGTTCCAGAGTGACGACCATGTCAATTGTTTTTCTTGCTCGTACTGATGTTATTCCAAAAAGCGTGGAGACGTCTATTATTCCTACACCTCGCACTTCCATGTAGTGCCCGAAAGGATAAACGTTGCTTCCAAGTACTCTGTGTCCAGTAACTCGCTTAAGGTACACAACATCGTCAGCTATCAAACGATGCCCCCGTCTGATTAACTCTAAAGCACACTCACTTTTTCCGATACCACTTTCACCAATGATCAAAACGCCAATACCAAAGGCTTCGACAAAATTACCGGCCATCAATGCGGATGGGCCAAACTCATCTTCCAAACGTGGAACGAGACGAGCGACGAATGCAGGAGTATCAAGGGATGTGCTGAAAAGAGGAATTGACATACTCTCACATTCGTCTATCAATTCCTGTGGTACTTTAAGTCCTCTGGTTACGACAAAACAAGGGATATCATAGGACAGCATTTTTTGAAAAATAGCCTTTCGCTCATCTGAACTGAGAGTTTCTAAGTAACCGATCTCCCCTGCCCCCATGACCTGAATTCGGTCGTGAGCAAATCCCTCGTAATAGCCGCATAGGGATAATCCCGGACGATTTACCTCTGATACGGTGATGATCTTACTGGCTAATCCTTTTTCGCCAGCGAGCAGCTTCAGTTTCAGGTCATATTCCAATTGTGAAGATAGATGGCTTACCAATATCTTTTTCGGCATTTAAGCCTCACCTCTTTTGATCAAAGGCACGAGATTATGCACAATGATCCTTGAACTGGCAGATCAATAGAGTTCTGATCTGTTATTCTTCTGATTTGAATATCTCAAGAATTTCTGATTTACTTTTGGCTTTGAGCAATCGCTCATGGAAGTCTTTACTTTTGAGAAGTCTTGAAATACGAGCTAATGCCAAAAGATGTGGACCAGAAGAACCAATAGGGGCAACCAGAAGAAACACCAAATGTACAGGAATATTATCTGCTTCGGATTTGAAATCTATTCCTTTTTCTGATCTACCGAATGCGGCAACTACGTTGTCTACTGCATCCGATTTACCATGTGGCACTGCGATCCCTTCACCAATACCTGTGGATCCTAATTCTTCTCTTTCTAAAACTACTTTAGCAACTGGTTCATCGTCAGCAATAGTACCTGTACTCTTCAACAAAGCCGCCAATTCTTTAATGGCGTCTGTTTTATTGTTGCTTTTAATGTTTGCTTCTATCGCTTCTGGGATAAGAAAGTCCATAAGTTTCATATTCTATTCGCCAGGTTTGGTACTTTCGCTTTTCAGGAAATATCTTTTAGCCTGGCACCTCCTTCTTTTTGCTTAAATCCCGGTTTAGTTATTTTGTTATTAAATAATAAACCTTTTATAACTGAACATTCATCACAAATAAAAATTACTCTAAATCCGGCTCGATCCATCCGTATGTGCCATCTTTGCGTTTATAGACGACGTTAACCTGATTGGTTTGAAAATTAGAGAACATAAGAAAATTTTTGTCTGTAAGCTTAATCTGCATAACTGCTTCTTCAGTAGTCATTGGTTTTTGAGCAAACTTATTGACCTTAACTATTTGGATTTCGAATGGTGACTCTGGATCGTTTTCTAAATCACCCTCGATGTCCGTTTCTTCGTCTAAAGCTTCAAGAACGATACCTTTAGTGCGATGCTTATGATCCTTGATTTTCTCTTTATATTTCTTTACTTGGGCTTCTACTTTTTCCATCACGCCGTCAATAGCTCTGTAAATGTCATCGGTTTCTACATCAGCATGAAACGTCACGTTTTTCGCACTTAGCGTAACTTCGGCTGCGCGCCGATGTTTCTCCGCAGACATGACTATATGAGCCTCGATTATTTGGTCGAAAAAAGTCTCCGCTTTGAGTAATTTTTTTTCTGCATAATCTTTAATATCGTCATCTAGTTCCAGATGGCGCCCAGTTATTATTATCTTCATCACTAAAACCCTCCACTTTTATATATCCAGCTTTAATTTCACCATTGTTTTCTCTTGCTGGATGGTGGAATGTTGAGTTCCTCACGATACTTCGCTATGGTTCTTCTTGCTATTTTGAAGCCTTTTTTCCCTAAGATTGAGCCAATATCTTTGTCGCTTAATGGTTTTTTGGGATTTTCACCATTAATCACTTTCTTGATTATCTCTTTGACGCTCGTAGATGAAGCCATTTCACCGTTTTTAGTTGATATTCCGCTACTGAAAAAGTGTTTAAGTACAAAAATTCCTTGAGGTGTTTGAACGTATCTGTTTCTGACAACTCGACTGACTGTTGCTTCGTGAACTCCAACAACGTCTGCTACGTCCTTTAATATGAGTGGTTTAAGAGATTCAGTACCCTTTTCTAGAAAATCCTTCTGCACGTCGAAAATAGCTTCAGTAACTTTTTGTATCGTTTTACGGCGGCGCTCTAAGCTTTCTAAAAGCCACAAAGCAGACTCAAGCCGGGACTGGATAAATTGACGAGTATCCTCTTGCAGCGAATCTTCTGAGTTCAGAATATTTTTGTAATATGAGCTTATTCCGAGTCGGGGCCCATAATCGTTCATTACAACAGTGTATTTACCATCTACCTTTTCTATAATAACATCAGGATTTATAGATTCATTCCTTACTGTGTTGAATGGGCGCCCGGGTTTAGGCTCCAATGATGCGATTACGTTGATAGCTTCACGCACTGAATCAAGGTCTACACCCAGACCCTTTGCGATTTGAGGGTATCGGTTCGCCTCCAGTTCCTTCAAATACCCTCCCTCAATCAGCTTGTATGGAATAGTGCCTTCCAGATCCTGTTGTTTGAGCTGAATCAGCAGACATTCTTCCAGATTCCTTGCCCCAGCTCCAGTAGGATCAAAGCCTTGTATTATCTGTAAAATCCGTTGTACGTCATTTACATCGTAACCCAACGATTTTGCAATTTCTTCGACGTCAGTGGTTAAATAACCATCGTCATTGATCTCGCCGATGATAGCCTCACCGATCTCATAGTCGTGGTCAGTGGTTACAGACAACCCCAACTGCCATAAAAAATGATCTTGTAAAGATTCTTCTACCACTGATAAATTATCACGTCTGCCTTCTTCTGATGGTTCTTCCCATTCAGAGTTACTGGTGCTACTGCTACTACTGTCTGCAAAGTAGTCTTTCCAATCCATATCGCCGAAGTCTTCGTTAGCTATGTCCAGTTCAGGCAGGTCTTCCTTCGTAGCAGAATCGGTTTCGGGAAGTCCTGTTTCGAGGTCAATGTCTGATTCGGGTGGATCATTTATAGATTCATCGTATTTATTTTCAATTTCTACATCCTCAGTGACTTCCTCTGCGTCATCATAAGTTTCTTCCAGGGTAATGTTTTCGACTATCTGTTGAGCAATATACTGTTCCAACTCCAGCCTGGGCATTTGCAGAATCTTGATGGCTTGCTGGAGTTTGGGCGTCATCACCAGTACCTGCTTTTGCGCCATCGTTAGAGTTGGCTTCATTTCCATTTCTCAACACCCCGATCTGAATAATTGAGCAGTAATCAGTTATGGATAAACATTTTAAGATCTATGTTATTCATCACTTGATGCTCACAACGTAAATCTGTCACCGAAGTAAATCTTTCTAGCTTCTTCACTAGCCAGAAGTTCCTTCGGTGTTGCAGATACTTTTATTATACCATCGCCTATTATATATGCTCTGTCGGTTATTTCCAGAGTTTCTCTAACGCTATGATCAGTAACAAGCACCCCAAGCCCAATTTCACGCAACTTTGATATTATACCTTGAATTTCAGCAACTGCTATTGGGTCTATCCCTGAAAATGGTTCATCCAGCAAGAGAAACTTTGGTGAAGTAGCCAATGATCGCGCTATCTCGGCTCTGCGCCTTTCACCACCAGAAAGAGTATATGCTTTCTGTTTTGCCCGGTCTTTAATACCAAGTTCATTCAGTAAACTGTCCATACGTTCCTTTTGTTCTGCCTTTGAGATATTTAACGTTTCGAGGACAGCCACAAGATTTTCTTCTACGGTCAGCCTTCGGAAGATAGATGGCTCCTGAGATAGATAACCTATCCCTTTCCTTGCTCTTTTATACATTGGCAATGCGGTAATGTCTTCATCGCCCAGAGTAATTTTACCACCCTGCGGTCTTATTAGTCCTACGACCATATAGAAGGTCGTCGTCTTGCCTGCTCCGTTGGGCCCAAGTAATCCAACAATCTCGCCTTGATTAACGTCTATACTAACGTGATCTACTACTACACGTTTTGAATACGCCTTCACCAGATTTTCTGTTGCTAATCTCATATTATTTCAGTCTAAAGTTTTTAGTTTACAGTTTTTCAGATTTTTAATCAATACGTAAAGCATTTTACGAATTTCAGTGATCTTAACACTGAAAACTACTTCTCCGTTTTTACTGTCTTTTTCTCTTCGATTGTGATCTGACCGGTGACGTCTCCTTCAGCTTCAAGGCGATCATCGTTTCGGTAATACCTTATGATCGGTGCCACTATCTTATTCTTGCCGTCATCAGCAACTGCTGGAGCATCTTTCGTTCCTTCCATGTTAATAACTTCCTCGGGTTCATATACCATAACAGCCCTGGTGCAGGTCACTGCCATATCGCCTTGTTTCATCTTAACGTTCCCCATAGCTTCCATTTTCGTCAATTCATTTTTTCCTGTCTCTTCATTGTGTTTAGTATAGAGTGTGATTTGGTCGGCATTTATGTAGTCTCCTGTTTCTTTAAATTCGGCATCAAGCTTGGTAAATTTCGCATCGCCTTTAAGGACAGTCACACCCGTTTTCTTATCAAAGACCATCCTTTTTGCGCTATAAGGATAATGGACAATATTGCTATCAGTTGCGCCGAAGGCACTTATAACAATAAAACAGGACATCAAAGCAATTGTAATATAAATAATTCTTTTCATTTTTCATTACTGATCACTGATCACTGATCACTGTTTCCCTCCACTCTGGTAGTAATCCCTACTACATTTTTAAGTTCTACTGTTTCTAGTTGTGGTCTGGCATCTAGTTCTTCGCCGATAATCTTGGAATCTTTATAAACAATGGTAACTTTTACCCCCGGCATGGTGTATATCCGCTTATCGTTTTCGCTCCAATATAATTCGCTAGTAGTGAGATACCCGCCGTCAGAGAGTGTCCCTTTAACGTTGCCTGTCATTCTGACATTATACGTTGACTGGCTCACTTCACCGCTATCGCTGCGTATGTCCACGTCTTTACTCTTGTTACCGCCAAAGATCATCAGCCTGACATCTTCGATCTTGATCTGTCCTGATTCCATAACGTTGGCGGATTTGGCGTTGAGCTTCCATCTGGGATTTCCCTTCTGAGAGCGAGTTAGCGATAGTCCTCCGATCTCCTGCTCAACCCCTGCTGGCGGTAGAGTGTTTTGGGTCTCGTTGTTCTTCTCACAGCCGACGATTAATGATGCAATAAAAGCAAAAATCAATATAACATGCAAAATATTCCCCCTTTTCCAAAGGGAATCATCGTTTCCCCCTTTTGAAAAGAGAAATAAGAGAAATTTTAAATTCATCATAATGCTTTTTCAGCCTTTTTTTATTCCCCATCTTTTTATAGCATCGTCCATTTTCTTGCGCCACTCTTCATATACTTCGCTGGAACTGGGTATACTTCCCGACCCGTATGCTAATTCCTCAAGGAGTCTTATAGTTTCAATCATAGTTCCAGCAATAAGATTCACTGCCGCAGGACGATTATATTCTCCCTCTTTTATGCCTTTATGGCACTCATGAATAATCCTATCAATCAAGATCATCTTTTCTTGAGGAGTTTTAGCCAACGGAAGTTTAACCATAAAATCTTTGAATACATCAACAGCGCCACCGCCATGGAGTTGTTTTTGATGATATGAACGAAAATATTCCCCCCAAGTAATTTCCCACGAGCAATCCTGACATTTAATAACTTGCTCTTTATCAACACCATTACGAAATATAACGCAATCGCATTCCGGGCATTTGATCCTTCCCATAGATGCCTCAGTTACCGTCAATATACTTTCACAGCGTGCATAAAAAGCATAAGCCACGTCATTAATCAATTCCTCATCCATAATCCCTTGAGCATCCAGATTATACACTTGGCGAATCTTAGCAGGCGAAACCCTTTGAGCCCATTGTAGCATATTAGCTTATTCCATAGAATTACTCGTAGTTTGAGGAACGAAACCCAACGATATTATGCCATTAAACAATATTTGTCAATAAAATATCTGAATGATGTATTTCTTTGCTTTGCTGTTTCTGTATCAAAATCCTTTAGAATCTCTTTCATAAAATCTATTTCTGATATGAGCTCACCTTTTAACCTGCGTTTTATCAATAGTTTCTTGAAAAGTCCTTTTCCTGATTTACTTGTATTGTTAAGAGGTTTAAGTCCGAACTCTTTATATTTATCATCACTTAACCCCGCTGTATACCAGCTTTCAATTTTCCTAACTACAACCATTATTCTGCTTTTATCATCTATGCTATTAAATTCTGTCATTCTCTCCTGCTTTTTCCCCGGTATACATTGTATTTTTTCCATGTCTGTTACAAATATGTAATCGTCACCTTTCCTTTTGGAAGTATTTATAACTGTGTTAGTTCCTGCCTTTCCTAACTCGCTATACTTTTGTAGATGCACTGAGTAGTATTTTCTCTCTAATAATGGCTTTATTACATTATTGAAAAATACCTTGTCATGATCGCCTTCTATTAATATTAACAGAGATTTTGGTGGCATTATAGTTCATATTTCCAAAAGTTCACTTACATAGAGTTCCTCTAATCTCATACCATTTTCCAAAAAGATTTTCACGTCTTTTTTTCTAGTTGGTTTGACAATATGGGAAAAACCATTTTCACCACGAGAGACAAGCAGAATGTTTTTCGGATCAGCATGTTTTACCATCATAGGACTATGAGTAGTAGCAATAATCTGCTTATTACCATATTCAGCGGCGTCCCTCATCATATCCACAACTCTTGATATAAGCGAAGGATGAAATCCCCTGTCAGGTTCTTCAATTATAATCAAAGGGCTTTCCTGAAAATACAAAGCAACTATAAGACCAAGAGCATTTATCGTCCCATCAGAGATCAAAGGTGTAGGAAGATAGCCTTTATCGGAGTATGTTTCCCTAACTCTAAGATAATAGTGTGTTTCTGTAAACTTATCTACTTTTATGTCTTCTATATAAGGAAGCAGATAACTTACCAAGTTCATAAACATTCTTTTCTTTTCGGGATCATCTAGTATTTTTTTGATAAAGATAACTAAATTACTTCCATCTTCTTCAAGATCAGCTTTTACAAATATTGGAACAGCCATTTTTGAAAACTTAGGATCAAAATTACATATACAGATGCTTTTGAAATCTATTGAGTTTTCCATTTCTGATTGAGCAGAAGTTTGCTTTTCACTTAATGCTATTTTGAACCTGTCAGATTTTTCAATATTTATTTTCTCGTTAAGAGCCAATGTCTCTTCAATATTAAAATAGATAGTTTTACCTGGTCCATTTATATTTGGTTTATATTCAACTATATGGTTATTATTAACTATCTTACAATATCCATATCCATCTTCTGTAAATTCAATAAAAACACTGTAGGGTATTTCTTCTGTTGCGAGTATTATTTCTATCAAAAGATTTTCAGAAATATCAATATTGACATTCCTAAGATATTTAGTTTCGCCCTGTATTGATATTGCCTTTTCCAATCCATCTTTAACTATATCTCTCAGAAACCTAAATATCTGCACAAAATTCGACTTCCCCGAACCATTAGCACCTATTAATATATTTACCTTGCCGATGTTCAGTTCCAAATCCTTAAAGCTCTTAAAATTTTTAACTCTAATTTTTTTAATCATCTTGTGCCAATTCTTTTGTTTTCTTTTCGTAAATACAATTAAGAACAATATTTGTCAATATTGTCAATAAAATATTTGAATGATGTATTCTTTTGCATTGCCGTTTCTATTGAAGCACAGTCTAAAATTTCAACCATAAAATCCACTCTGGAATCAAATTTCTTTGGAATTAAAGAATTAAATTTTTCCTTATTTATATGATCCGTGTTTCTTATCTCACTTGGTTTAATTCTAAGCTTTCGACAAGCATCATCATCTAATAAAGCAAGATACCAGCTTTCAATCTCTATTTTTACTACTATTATTCTGTTTTCTTCAAAACTGTTAAATCGCTCTTTTAGTTTTTCTTTCCTTTTTGTTGCACACGGAGCTTCGTCCAAATCTGACTGACAAATATACTCGGCACCCATTTTTCTAATGCTTTCAAGAAAGGCTTTTATGTATTCCTTTGTTTTTTGCGAATATTCTCGTATTTCTATTTCATTGTAACTATTCTTGAATAGATTTTTTACTATTCTGTTGAAAAATCTATTGTCATCATCACCCTCGACAAAAATGTAGAGTTTTTTATACATTCTACTAAACCTCTAAGAGATTATCTACAAAGAGGTCCGCTAATCCCATTTCATTTTCCAAGAATATTCTAGTTTCTTGTTTATCCATAGGATTAGAAATATGAGAGAAACCTTCTTCATCTCTTGAAATAATCAGAATATCATTTATATCAGCGTGTCTTACCATTTCAGGATTGTGGGTTGTAACAATAATTTGCTTATTTCTTGAAGCATCTTTCATCATGTTTACCACTCTTGACATGAGATAAGGATGTATATTTCTTTCTGGTTCTTCTATAATGGTCAAGGACTTTCTATCAAAGTATAATGCGATAATCAAAGCCGCAATATTTATCGTTCCATCGGAGATCAAGGATGCTGGTATATATTCTTTTTGAGAATATATCTCTTTTAGCTTAAATAGCAGGGATTTATCAGCTTGTCTCTCTACCTTTATATCTTCAACAAAAGGCAATATATCACTTATCAGATTAGTAAACTTTCTTTTCTTCTCTTTATTACTAGCCATACTCTTTAGCACGATGGATAGATTTCTTCCATCTTCCTCTAAGTCAACCTTACCTGTTATCGGGGCAGATTCTTTAGGTAGCTTCGGATCGAAGTCATAAGTTGAAATATCATCCAACGACACCAAATCAAAAGTAAGAGGCGCAATGGAAATGGTATTTTGCGGCTCAATAATTAGTGATTGAGGAGATAATTTAACTCTTTCAAAGAGTGAGAAATATTCGGGGGGATCAGATTTTATTTCTATCTTGCCATTAATATTTGAGGCTGTTATTTTTTTGGTCTCTGGTTTATCTTCTTTTAATAAATTATAATTCCATGTTAATCTGTCTTCTACAACGCTGAATCCAGTGCCTTTTTTCTTAAATTCGATAGCTAAATTATAAACCATTTCATAAGGCACTAATTCATATAATTCATCAGATTCATTGATCTCGTCATCACGCCTGAATAACACTTCCAATGATAGATTCTCAGATGAACCGATATTAATATTCCTGAGATATTCAATTCCGCCCTGCAATGATATTGCATTTTCCAAGCCTAGTGTTGTTACGTCCCTCAGAAACTTGAATATTTGGATAAAATTCGACTTCCCCGAAGCATTGGCGCCAATTAATATGTTTAGATTGCCAAGGTTCAGTTCCAAATCCTTAAAGCTCTTAAAATTTTTAACTCTGATCTTTTTAATCATTTTCTGCTATTATGTGCAACTCATGACAACTATTCGCTACTAATTGCACATCCAAGTCTTCTATCTATCGTGAAGTTATATCTCGGAATATAAGATTATGGCGGAAATCCAGAAAAATATTTGCCAGCTTATCACTCCACTTGAAACGATAACCCTAATGGTTGAAAATCCTTTGTTTCTTGATGTTCCAATTTAGCTCTAATTTCCTCAAATCGTCTGACAGTATCTTGTGAGTATAATCGCTCTCCGCAGTGTTCGCAAACTTCAGCGCATACTTTCAGGACAGCAGTATTAATTCCTCCACGTAAGAGTTTTTCAACCTCTTTCTCAATCAGTTCTCCACCGCAAATCGGACATTTTTCAAATGGCATCATAGCTTTTTTCTCCTTTTGCGCCAGTTAATCCATCGTTTGGGATCGGGACGATAAACTGTAATCAGAACAGTCCATTAATTCTAACTCGATTTGCTCGGATTGCTTCTATGATGTTATTAATATTCATAGTACCTTGTCTTTATTCTTCTGCGTTTTCCATCTGTCGTGAAGCCATATCCACTGCTCAGGATACTTACGTACGTAAGACTCAATAATCTTCGTAAAAACTGCTGTATTATACCTTATATCTTCCTCCGTGTCACCTGTTACTTTCAATTCTATCGGTTTTTCTATAATCAGCCTGTGAGTATCATCTTTTTGGCGGATTATGAACGTAGGAAGCAAGGCGGCGCCTGTTTTCAAAGCAATACTAACAGGACCACGGGGTGTATACGCTGGGCGTCCAAAGAAATCCACAAAAACGCCGTCAACTTTAGTGTCAACGTCAGCTAAAATACCTAGCAACTCATTGCGTTTCAGGCATTGGAGCGCGCTTTTTATAGAAGCCCCTCGACCTATACACTTCAATCCCGTTTTTTCTCGCCGTCTGTTAACCCATTTGTCTAACTGCTGGAGTTTCACAGGTCGGATTATAGTGTTGGATTTATAACCGTAGAGCGGAAAACTCGCACCTACAAGCTCCCAATTTCCAAGATGGGCAGTAACAACTACGCATCCTTTGCCCTTCTTGAGATTTTCATCAACGTTATCTATTCCATCGAAAGTCACCAGATTGCTCAGGTTTTCAGGGTTCAGCTTAGGAAGCTGAAGGAATTCCATTAACCCTTTGCCCAGATTTCTGAAACACTTTCGACAGATAATCAAGACTTCTTCAAGACTTTTCTCTGTTCCGAATGCGAGAGAAAGGTTACTGACAGCCCTTGCTTTTTCCTTACGTGAAAAGAAAAACATCAAATCCCCTAAAAGCACGCCCAGATTAAGTGCGGACTTTCGTGGGAGAATCAGAACAAGCTGGCTGATCACCAATGCCAGCAAGTAATAAAAAGAATGTTTTACACGCTTATATCTTTTCAACCTGAGTTAAAATCTCTTTTTTGTTTCTCAATCTGGCTTGCTTTCATCGAAAAAGTAATAGAAAACCAGCCTCGCCTGTTCAAGAATTATACCATACCACGATTTATAAGTAAAGTAAAAAGAAAATTACAAATTTTTGTTAAAATTGTAACGATTGCTCTTGACATCATAAAAAAAATATGAGAATATATTAAACGTTGCCTTTAAATTTTACCCGGAGGTGATGTATTTGGTTCAGGAATCAATAGAGAAGATCAAACAGGCTGAAGATGAGGCTAAAGCTTTTGTAAAGGAAGCTCAATCTGAGTCTGATAAAATTGTAAGAGGAACTAGAGAGAAGGCTGAAACAATAATCGAGGATGCTAGAAAGCAAGCATCTGAAGAGTCGAAGCTCATTATCAAAAATGCAGAATCGGAAGCGGGAAAAGAGGTCGCTCTGCTTAGAGAAAAGAACCAGGCCGAGATAAATAATATTAAGTCAATAGCAGAAAAAAACAGATCAAAAGCTGCTTCCTTTATTATTGGAAGGATAATCGGATAAATGGCAGTTAGCCAAATGCAAAGGGTCCGAATATTTGCTCATAGTTCTCATCGGGAATCTCTGGTAAAAGATCTCCAGGATCTTGAAATCGTTCATATTAATAACGTAAACGAAGAGATAGAATCTCCAGCCGAAAATGAAGTAAGGGCTAATGTACGTGGTATACAAAGTGATCTGTCTCGCCTTCAGTTTACCATAGATTATCTGGCAAGATTTGAGCCAAAGAAAGGTCTTGTTGCCAGTTTTCTTGGCGGCGGTAAGCCGTTATTCTCATCGCAGGAATATAACAGCATTGCAGAAGAAACTGCTGATGGTGAGTGGAGAAAGGTCTGTGATGAATGTCAGTCTATGGAAGAGCAGACAGCAAGGTTTTCCAGCCGAATAAGCAGGCTTCACGCTGAACAGGCGAATCTTAATCTGTGGCGTAACCTTGATGTGCCTGTTGAAAAACTAACTGATACCGAAAAGGTTTCCATAAGAATAGGGGTCATGCCTGCAATTTCTGTTGATAGCCTTCGTGATGATATAAGAAACTCTGATCTGAAATTGGGTTTTGAGATTGTAGAAATGACTGGCGGTGAAGCCTACGTCGTCGTCATGTTCCTGAAAGTAGAGGAAGACGAGATTACTTCTATACTTGCAAAACATGAATTCTTTCCAGAATCCCTGCCAATAATATCCGGCAAAGTCCCTGACCAGCTTAGTCAAATTAACGAGGAACTCTCGGAAATATCCAGACAGCAGCAAGAGATAATAGAAAAAAGCTCACAATTAGCAATACATAAAATCAAACTTATGGCTATCTATGATTATATGTCTGGACTTTTAAGCCAGGAGGAAGTCAGGGAGTCGTTTTCTCATACAGACTACACTTTCATGGTAGATGGCTGGACCCGCAAGAAAGACGTCGAAAAACTAAAGAATAAATTAAACAAATATAACGAACTGGAAATCACAGTATCCGATCCTGCAGAGGACGAAGAACCGCCTGTTGAATTGGAAAATGGATCAATTGCTGAGCCATATCGCATGGTGACAAATTTGTATGGGAGACCTCATTACAGAGAGATCGATCCTACAAAACTTTTTGCCCCATTTCTAACCATAGGGTTCGGAATATGTCTTACCGATGCCGGATATGGTTTTACCGTTGCATTGCTCTCAGCAATAATCCTGATCATTAAAAGGAAAAATAAGGGAGGCAATGACCTGTTCAGAATTTTACTCCTTTGCGGACTTATGACGGGCTTTATTGGAACTGTTACAGGTGGATGGTACGGATTTACCGCTCCGCAACTTCCATCATTCATGAGAAAGCTAGTGCTTATCGATCCAAACGTAAAACAGTTGGAATTCCTTGCATTAATAGTTCTTTTTGGATATATCGAGGTATGTTTCGGATTCATCGTAAAGATGTATATATACCTTAAAAAACGTGATTGGATAGGGGCTTTCTGTGATCAACTTCCTTGGATTCTCGTCATGCTTCTTGCTGCTATTCCTGTGGCAAGTATGCTTGGCAAAATAGATGTGCCGCCTGTTGTTAATAAGCTAGTAATTGGTATTATACTTTTGTGTGCCCTTACAATAGTTGTATTTGCAGGTAGAGATATAAAAAATATAGCAGGGCGTATCGGCACAGGTGTGTTTGCATTATATGGTAATCTCACGGGGACGTTTGGTGATACCTTGTCTTACATGAGACTTTTCGCTCTGGGATTAGCAACGGGTATCATTGCAAGCTCAGTAAACACGATAGCTGGCATGTTGTGGACCAGTACCCCCGGCAAGATTGGCGCTATTGCTGTTCTTATCTTTGGTCACCCGTTTAACATAGCAATAAATGCCCTTGGAGGGTTTATTCACTCCATGAGGCTTCAATTTGTTGAGTTCTTCACCAAGTTTTATGAAGGTGGCGGAACAGAATTTCGTCCATTCAAAAAAGAGCATGTGTACGTAGCAGTTAGTGACGAAGCAAAAAGCTAAAAAATTTGAAAAGTTATTATCATTCGTCACCAGTTAATGAATAAGTGGAGGTATAAAAGCATGGATCAGATAGGTGCGTTATTAACGATGATGTTTCAGTCAGGGATGGTATATGCGCTTATGGGCGCAGCCGCCGCAGTTATATTGGCTGGTATAGGTTCTGCTGTTGGAATAAGCTATCCAGCAAGTGTAGCAACCGGAGCCATGACCGAAGACCCAAAAAACTTCGGTAAGTATCTACTTCTTGTAGCATTGCCCGGTACACAGGGAATATACGGGTTCGTCGGAGCATTCCTTGTCATACAAAAATTAGGCTTAACTGCTGGTGGTGGTGCTGCCTCCGCTTTGACTACAGCGCAGGGGCTTCAAATAATGTGGGCATGTTTCCCTGTTGCGTTCGCTGGTTTAGTTTCTGCTATTTATCAGGGAAAAGTGTGTGCCAACGGTGTTGCGCTTACATCTAAACAGCCATCAGAATCTGGAAAAGCTCTCGTATACGGAGTTTTCGTTGAGTTCTACGCTATTCTGGGTCTGATCACGACAATATTCCTTCTCAGCGGGATCCAGATTGGTGGGTAATATATTCGATTGGAAAATTAAAGATTGAAGATTAGAAGATTAAAACCTTTATCCAGTAAATCTTAAATCTTAAATCTGGAGTGTCATAATGTCTCTGGAAAAGATCATTGAACGAATAAAACAGGATGCTAAAGATCAAGCCGAAGAGATCAAAAAGAATGCTTCCGATGCTTCGGATAAAATGATCGAAGAAGCGAAAAAGCAGGCTGAACAGGTCAAGGCGCAGGCTTTAGAAGAAGCTAAAAATGAAGCAGTAATTCACAAACAAAGGCTCATCTCGGCAGCTAACCTTGATCTTCGCAAAGATATTCTCACAGAAAAGCAAAAGGCTATAGATTCAGCATTTAAAGAGTCTATGGATACCTTGCTTAATATGAAGGACGATGAATATCAGAAGATCATGATAAAAATGATCGTGCCTAACGTGGTGGCTGGAAATGAAGAGATCATCCTCTCTGAACGTGATAAAGCCAGACTGGGAAAGGGTTCCCTCGATAAAATAAACAGCGAGGTTAGCAAGGCAGGAAAGAAGGGAAGGCTCACCATCTCTAAAGACACGTACAACATTCTCGGCGGATTCGTCCTGAGAAGAGGGAACATAGAGCTAAATAACTCGTTTGAATCTCTATTCAACTCTGTCAGGGAGGATCTTGAGTCAGAGGTTTCTAAAGTCCTATTTCCACAAGGATAAAACCTTGTCTAAATGATGTTTAGTTTTTTTATTGAGCAATAGGAGATGATAAACTGTGGTGAGCAATGCTCAATCCCTGGAAAAACAGACCTCTAAGGTTGAATTAAAAATCAATCTTTCTCTTAGCGATCTAATCTCTGCGCTAAAAATGTTAGATGAAGAAGATAGGGAGTTTTTTATTGAAAATCTTCTTGCTGCTTTGAGTCCAGAATACTTAAAAAGCATTGAAGAAGCAAGGAGAGATTATAAAGAAGGGCGAGTTTTATCCCATGAAGAGGTTTTTAAATAAAACTAATGGGTTATAAGCTATTTTATACTCAGAGAGCCGCAAGAGATATATCCAAGTTACAGAGTGATGTTAAAGGGAGAATAGTAGATATTAAATTGGAACTTGTTAGTCCTTCAGCAATGGTCTGGATAGAATTGAAGTACTGGCTTATTGGCTCCCAAAAGGGGACAAGGTATAGAGCAAGATTCTATTTTATGGACAGTGAACAGGGGATTAGGAAGGATGTCGAAAAGTTAAATCAGATAGATAATGAACATACATTTATTCTGTCTCTTGCGGTCACAAATCCAGGCAATGAAGATTGGTTGTCGAGTATACAAAAATTTAATGAAAAATTCAATCCTTATCGAGTTGATAGCTTATCTAATCCAGATAGATTTCCTGATACATATTTCCTTGGTCTTATGAAAGTATCAATGTAGTTACTATGATTATCTCTTAAAACTGGATAAAAATCTTGGGTGAGTTTTTCGATATAATTTGACATAATAGAGCCACAAAAAAGATATAGACACTTTATAAATAAAAAAATTGCATTCGTACTTACAAAAATATAGGTGATGCGTTGGAGATATCTGATTTTATCTGGAATGATGAATTTCTAGGGCATATTGAAAAGAAACATAATGTGCAGCGATATGAAATTCGTGAAGTCTTTGCTAATAATCCTCAGTTTCGTAAGAATAAGAAGGGCGACCGACCCGGTGAGGATGTTTATCTAGCGCATGGTAAAACGGATGCAGGACGTTACTTAAGAGTTGTATTCATTTATAAGAAAGATGGACGCGCATTAGTTTTAACCGCATACGAGATATAATTTCAGAAAAACGGAGAAAATATGAGCGAACGTAAAAGCTACATATCAAAAACTCAGAATTATGAGAAGATAGCTGAATTTTGGGATACTCATACTCTATCTGATTACTGGGATCAAGCGGAACCTGTCGAATTCGAGGTTGATATTCAGTCGGAAGTAATATATTACGCTGTTGATCGTGAACTGTCAGCTAAAATTCAATATATTGCTAAAAAGCATGGTATATCGGCGGATACGCTTATTAATCTATGGTTACAGGAAGAACTACAAGAAGATCCGACTAAACCAGTTGAATCTGAATTTATTACCATATTAAATAAAAAATATTACGCTATTGACATAGAATTGTCTGATAAAATTCATACTATTGCTAAACAATGGGATGTATCAGCAAACACACTTGCCAATCTATGGTTAATGAGAAAAATACAAAGAGATCGGATTGAAACAGATACATATGAATCTGACACTAAATTATCAAGTAGACAATATCCTATTGATAGGGAGTTAGCCGAAAAAATTCGCAACATCGCCAAAAAGCGTGGTATATCGGCAAATACGCTTGTAAACTTATTGATACAGGAAAAACTACAAGAGCAAAAGATTGAATCTAATGTTCTTACTTCGTAGGTGTATATGCAAAAAACAACTTCTATAACGTACAAAGAAAATTCAAGATACGGCTATGCTTCGGGAAGGCTTCGGGTTCTGGAAACTCGCCTTCTCAATAGGGTGGCTATAATACGGTTGCTTGAGGCAGATTCAGCCCAGGAAGTGCTAAGACTGCTTTCAGAAGGTGAATACAGTGTCGCTCTGTCTGAGATTAGCGATCCGTCAGATTTTGAAAAAGCCCTTGAGATTGAAATGGGGCGTACCTACGCTCTCGTTGATGAGCTTTCAGTTGATCCTAGTCTAACTAGCATATTTCAAATAAGATGGGATTTTCATAACCTCAAAGTCCTGTTGAAAGCAAGCTATCTGAAGGAGTTAGCCCCTAAAACTGATGATATTCTGGTTAGTTTTGGCACCGTACCTGTTGAGGATATAAAACTTACCATAGAGCCAGATGCAGAAAAAAAAGGTGATAAACTTCCAGATTACCTGATAAATGCTCTTGATGATGCCCAAACTAAATATGAGGCGTCCCAAGACCCACAGATAATTGATATTATAATTGATAACCATCTCTATAGTTTTATGTATAATCGAGTTGCGGATTATCCAAATCCTTTCCTCAAAAGCTATTTTGAAGCAGTTGTCGATCTTAATAATATTAAAAATTTTATAAGAATAAAAATTCTTGGTGGAAGCATAAAGATGCTGGACAATGTTCTTCTGCCTCATGGTAATCTTGATAAAAAGCGGTTTCTCCAACAATTTGAGGAGACAATCGAGAACTTTATTGCAGATTTAGTTGCCGCTGATCTAGTAAGAACACCTTACATGGGCTTGGTAGCTGAAGCGATCAGGGGATGGGAAGAGGATCACTCGCTGGCTACTTTTGAAAAACTCGTAGATAACTATCTTATAAACTATATCAAGCCAGCGCAATATATAATATTTGGAGTGGAACCGCTGATTGCATACTTACTTGCGAAGGAACACGAAATAAAGCTTATCAGGATCATAATGACCGGCAAAATCAACGATCTGCCGATAGAGATCATAAATGAAAGGTTGAGAGATACTTATGCCTGAGATCGCTATGATTGGCGACAAAGATTCCATCTTAGGATTCAAATCTCTTGGTGTCGCCGTATTCCACGTTAATAACGCTGAGGAATGCGTAACAGCCTTAAAAGAAGTAATCAAACAGGATTATAAAGTTGCGTTTATAACTGAACAGATGGCGCCTGATCCAGATGAAATTGCAGAACTTTTATCAGGCAGGACATTTCCTGTTGTCACCATGATACCCGGCAATAGAGGCTCTACAGGGATGGCAATGCAAAGGCTTCAAGCATTGGTGAGAAAAGCGGCAGGCGCAGATATATTATAGTAAGTCTATAGGTCAATGGGTCTATAGGTCAATGGGTCTATGGGTCAATAAGTTTATAGGTCAATAGACTCATAGACTCATAGACCTATTGACTCATAACCCCATTGACCTATAGACCGACTTATCAAGGAGTGTCATTCAGAAATGAAACAGGGTAGAATAGTAAAAGTATCTGGTCCTCTCGTAGTGGCGGAAGGTTTAGAAGGCGCCAGAATGTTCGATGTTGTCCGAGTTAGTAACATGAGGCTTATCGGCGAGATCATCGAGCTTAAAGGGGATAGAGCGTCTATACAGGTTTACGAAAATACCGCCGGATTGGGTGTGGGAGAACCAGTTGTCTCCACAGGAGAACCACTCAGCCTGGAGCTTGGCCCCGGTCTGATGGGTGCTATCTACGACGGTATACAACGTCCATTAGACGTTATTCAGGCTCAAGCAGGAGATACGATTCCCAGAGGTATCGAAGTTCCCGGTTTATCCAGAGAAGCGGTCTGGCATTTTGTACCAAAAGTAAAATCCGGTGATAAGGTAGTCGGTGGAGATATAATAGGAACTGTTCAGGAAACTACAATTGTTCTCCATAAAATCATGGTTCCGCCGGGCATAGAAGGTGAAATCGCTGAAATAACAGAAGGCGATTATACTGTAACAGCCCCCGTCGCTAAGGTAAAAACTGAAGATGGCATAAAAGACTTGATCATGATGCAGAGATGGCCTGTCCGTGAACCAAGACCGTCAAAGAGAAAGTTAGCTCCTCGTATTCCATTGGTCACAGGTCAGCGGGTTATAGATGCTCTTTTCCCGATTGGGAAGGGCGGAACTGCCTGCGTCCCGGGTCCTTTCGGATCGGGAAAAACGGTAATTCAGCACCAGCTTGCAAAATGGGCAGATGCCGAGATTATTGTTTACGTCGGATGCGGTGAGCGTGGAAACGAAATGACCGACGTTCTTATGGAATTTCCGCACCTGCAAGACCCCAAGAGCGGTGAGCCTTTGATGAAAAGAACCGTCCTTATAGCCAATACATCCAACATGCCTGTTGCCGCCCGTGAAGCATCTGTTTATACAGGGGTCACAATTGCAGAATATTTCCGTGATATGGGATACAGCGTCGCATTGATGGCAGACTCCACGTCCAGATGGGCAGAGGCAATGCGTGAAATCTCTGGACGACTTGAGGAAATGCCCGGTGAGGAAGGTTATCCCGCATATCTTGGCACAAGAATAGCAGAATTTTACGAAAGGGCTGGAAGGGTAATGTGCCTCGGTTCTGACGGCAGAGAGGGCGCATTGAGCGTTGTCGGTGCAGTCTCACCCCCCGGCGGAGATTTAGCCGATCCAGTTGTCCAATCTACCCTTAGAGTTGTAAAGGTGTTCTGGAGCCTTGAGGATAAATTGGCTTACGCAAGGCATTTCCCCGCTATAAGCTGGCTGAATAGCTACTCCCTCTACGTTGACGATCTGGATGAATATTATCGCACTGAGGTCGGTGAAGAATGGATCAAAATGCGCGAACAAGCCATAGAAATACTCCAGAAGGAAGCAGACCTCGATGAAATAGTGAGATTGATTGGAATAGATTCTCTTTCACCAGAGAACAGATTGATAATGGAAACAGCCAAATCTATCCGTGAGGACTTCCTTCACCAGAGTGCATTCCACGAAGTTGACACTTATGCCTCGTTTAAGAAGCAATACAAGATGATGGAACTTGTTATGTTATTCCACCAGCACGCAGAAGAATCCCTGAAATCAGGTATGTCAATCATGGATTTAGCTGGTCTTGGTGTTAGAGAGGAAATAGCCAGAGCAAAGTATATTTCTGAAACAGAGCTTGATAAGTTTGAAGATATAAAGAAGAATATAATCGCTCAAACAGAATTCTAATTCAGTAATCAGTGATCACTAATTAGTATTCGCTGTTTTTCCTATACTTCCTATGATTTTAGCAGTATTATGAAGGAGAATGTTCTTTAGCATCTCCCATAATACCCGAATTATAGGTGGTACATCAATGATTAAATCTAGCTTT
>Ga0315274_10003247_pt1 | contig 24233 bp, 18 predicted proteins | sample YL17G02_20_MG_FD_203700 | JGI IMG/M metagenome (GOLD analysis project Ga0315274, IMG submission 203700) | Sediment microbial communities from Yellowstone Lake, YNP, Wyoming, USA - YL17G02_20 | ecosystem: Environmental > Aquatic > Freshwater > Lake > Sediment | place: USA: Wyoming | collected...
CCCTTCAGATGTCAAGAAAAAGGGTGATGCTAGAAATTTATCTTGACATCTGATCTGTCATAGAAGGTCTTTGTGGTTCGCGGTATCGCTGCCGGTTAGTCAGGTGCGCAAGAATCGCCACTATCCGGCTCAACCTCGTGTCGCTCTGGATGGAGCCTGGCTCCCACTCTTGATTGCACTCGATGCGCCACGATTAGTTTTTCGGGGGAGTGAAAGTTGGTATAATTAAATGCTTGATTATGACGCGGATACGGGAAAGATTGCGAGCATTCCTCGACAGACGTTCGATTTCGTTCAGGCTTTACCTCATCATCGTCCCCACGACGATTCTGGCGATTTCATTGATCCGCTACATCGATGCCCAAGTCGCCGCCGGCATGCTGGAGAAAAAGGTCAAAACCGATACAGAGACCATGGCAACCGAGCTGGCAGCTGACCTCTCAGGGAGAGACACCCCCCCTGTCGCGGAAAATATTGGGCCGTGGCTCTCGCACCTGGTGGAAACCAACTCCTACATTACGCGCATTGAAGTATTTTATGTGGCGAATGGATTCCTCAACCGGATTTATTCCACATCCACTTCCACGGGCCAACCGACCAGCATCGACGAGATGATCGCCGTTCAGCAGGCCCACACCGCCACTCTGCAGCAATATGAGGATCGTGAACGCACTCTAAAGGTAGTCGTTCCGCTGCGCCACCTCGGCGCCGCCGTCATTGGCTGCGTAAGCGTCAGCAGCTCGCTGCAGCAAGCCGACAACGCGCTGGCAGTACATCGCAGGATCGACCTGTTCCTGATCCCGGCATCCGTCTTTTTCCTCGTCCTGATGCTTCATTTCCTGTTCACCCGGGGCTTGACGGGGAGAATCGGCAAACTGGGGCTTGCCATGATCCATGCAAGGGGCGGTGCCCTCGAAAAGCGGGCGCCGGTGGAGCGGCAGGATGAGCTCGGGGTCATCGCACAGCTTTTCAACCAAACCATGGGAGAGATAGAACGCGCTTCGCGCCAAAGGGACCGTTTGCTGGAGGAACAGAAGGATTTCAATGCGCAGTTGCAGGCGAGAGTCCAGGAGGCGACGAAAGAGCTGTCGTCGGCGAACCTTCAGTTGAGCCAGGCAAACCAGGAACTGATCGACACGCAGCGCCGCTTGACGCTGGTGGAACGCATGGCGTTAGCGGGCCAGATGGCCGCAGCGTTCGCTCACGAAGTCGGCTCGCCCCTGAGCGCCATATCGACGCATCTGGAGCTGATGGCGGAGGAGCCGAGCTGCAGCGAGGACACCCGGCGCCGCATTCGACTGATGAAAGAGCAGATGAATCGCATCACTGGATTTGTCGAGGAGTTGTTGTCGGAGACGCGCGCAGCCGCGCAGGTTTTCACCAGCGTCCAGCTCAACGACATCCTGAAGCAGCTCTTACTTTTCCTGGGCCAACATCTTGAGCGGCACCAGATTCGCCTGGAAACCCTGCTTCAGCCCGACCTGCCCGAAATCGAAGCCAACGCGCAGCAGCTGCAGCAAGTATTCCTCAACCTGCTGAACAACGCCGCTGATGCCATGCCAAACGGCGGGACCGTCAGAGTAGAGACCAGGGTGGAGAAAGACAAACAGGGTGAAGAGTTGGTCGCTGTTTCCGTTTCAGACAACGGGATCGGAATCGCTCAGGATGAGCAGAAGCGGATCTTCGAACCATTCTTCTCCACGAAGGATTTGCGCCACGGCACCGGTCTGGGACTCAGCATCGCCGCGCGTATTGTTCGACAGCACGAGGGCACAATCGAGTTGTCAAGCGAGCCAGGCATGGGCACGACTTTCACAATTCGATTCCCCGCCCAGCTTGCCGTTGCGAGTGTCTCTCTAAAAGAGGTGAGCACCCCGTGAACGAGGCGGCAGCCACAGCCGGCAAAATCTTGGTCGTCGATGATGACACAGCATCGCTCTCTTCTCTGGGCGAAGCGATGAGCAAGGAAGGGTACCAGGTCACGCTCACTGCCAGCGGCGAAGAAGCAACCCGCCTTGCGCGGGAGCAGGAATTCGATGTCGTCATCACGGACCTGCGCATGCGCAACATCGACGGACTGCAGGTGCTGCGCACCTTCAAAGCACTCCGGCCGGAAACCGTTCTCATCATCATGACCGGCTTTGCATCGATGGAGACGGTCGTCGATGCGATGTCGGCCGGCGCCTATGATTACATCTCCAAGCCGTTCCGGCTGGACCAGATGCGCCTGAAGGTGCGCCAATCTCTCCAGTATTCGAGACTTCTGCATGAGAACAAGGATTTGCGCGAGAGGGCGCAAAACCGCGATCTTCAAGGGGAGATAATCGGATCGAGCCCTGCGATGGTTGAAGTCTTCAAGACGATCGCTAAGGTTGCACCCAGCGACGCGACCGTTTTGATCCAGGGGGAGAGCGGCACCGGAAAAGAACTGGTCGCCCGTTCGATCCACCGGCTGGGGAACAGGAGGGACAAGCCATTTCAGGCAGTCAATTGCGCCTCCGTCGCCGAGAGCCTTCTCGAAAGCGAGCTTTTCGGCTATGTCAAAGGAGCATTCACAGGCGCGACCACCTCCAAGCGCGGCCTATTTGAGGTGGCCAACCGTGGCACTGTGTTCCTCGATGAGATCGGGGATACGACTTCCACGATGCAATCAAAGCTCTTGCGTGTGCTGGAATCGGGGGAGATTATGCCGGTTGGGAGCACCACCGTTGCTCATGTGGACGTGCGCATCATCGCGGCTACCCATCGCGACTTGACCGAGCTTGTGGGACAGCAGAAGTTTCGGGAGGATCTTTATTATCGTCTCAAGGTCGTCACGATCGAGCTGCCGGCTCTGCGCAACCGGATGTCCGACCTGCCGCTGCTCTTCGATTTTTTTGTGAAGAGGTATTCCGCCAGACAGGGGAAGACGCTCGCGGTCCATCCGGAAGTTTTGTCCTTCCTGGAGAGTTACAGCTGGCCCGGCAATGTCCGTGAACTGGAGAACGTGGTTGAACGCGCCGTGGCTCTGAACACCTCGGGCGTGTTTGCGATCGAGGATCTTCCCCAAGAGATGCAGGTTGCCAAAAAGAAGCCGCCCCAGCCGAGTGCAGGCCCCTGGCCAACGCTCGCAGAAATGGAGGAACGTTACATACAGGAAGTGGTCGAAGCTACCCATGGCAACGTCCCGCGCGCCGCCGAAATCCTTGGCATCGACAGGCGAACGCTCTATCGCAGGATGCAAAAAAGCACAGAGAGCTGATTCCATGCTGCGGCCCTCGCACGGCTCATTTCCACGATAAGACTGCAAGGACTGAAAGAAGCTCGTTCCCCCGTTTCTTTTTGGCGTATCCCCGCCCTGGTATCCCGGTGGTTTGAGCCAAAGGCACTCTTGCCACAGGCTCGACAAATCTGTCACACGCCATAAGAAAGCCGTTATCAAATAATTACGGCATCTCGACGATCTTGTCTTGCATGTATGCGACAGAGGCGCGCCGCCGCGTTTTTCGCGAATGTACGTCGCAAACACATATAATTAAGCAACTTACATCCCAGAACCTGATTTGGCACGCCTCATGCCTATACGTTGATTGGCACGGCCGGAAACCGGCCGGAGCGATTACGACTTAGGGGGAGGTAGAAGACAGTGTTCACACTAAAGAAGCTTTTCCAAGGAAAGAAACTCACGCAGCCAGGGTTCGGCCATGGGTTTGCCCTCGGCCTGGCTATGTTGCTGTTGATTCTCGGGGGCGCTTTGGGCTTCCGAGCCGCCTACGATGTGGGCGCATCAAATGCTGTTTCCGGCACAGCCGTCGCGCACGCCAATGCTCCCGACCAGTTGAGCAAAGGTTTTGAGGCTGTTGCAAAAGAAGTTGAGGGTGCGGTGGTCAACATCAATACCGAACAGATCATCCACAACGCCCAAGCGCCAATGAACGACCCGTTCGGACAATTCTTCGGCGGCCAGGATCCCTTCGGGTTCTTCTTCAGGCAGATGCCGCGTGACTTGAGGCAAAAAAGCTTGGGATCGGGTTTTCTGGTTGCTCCCGACGGATACATTCTGACGAACAATCACGTGGTCGAAAAAGCGTCCTCGATAAAGGTCAGGCTCGACGATGGTCGCATCTTGGATGCGAAGGTTGTAGGAACCGACCCTCAAACTGATTTAGCCGTGGTGAAAGTTAACGCCTCGGGCCTTCCAGCGCTGCGACTGGGCGACTCCGACCAGGTACAGGTTGGAGACTGGGTGCTGGCTTTCGGCAGCCCGTTCGGCTTGCGCCAGACGATGACCGCAGGGATCATCAGCGCCAAAGGGCGCGTGATCGGTGCCGGGAATTACGACAACTTTCTGCAGACGGATGCGGCCATCAACCCGGGAAACAGCGGTGGGCCGCTGGTGAATCTCAATGGCGAGGTTGTCGGCATCAACACCATGATTGCCAGCGAGAATGGCGGCTTCCAGGGCATAGGATTTGCCGTCCCCTCGACGATGGCGAGCAAGATTTATAACCAGCTCGTGAAGAACGGCAAGGTTACGCGCGGCTACCTCGGAGTTGATGTTCAAACAATGACGCCGGAGTTGGCCAAGAGCTTCAGCCTGAGTCCGGATAAAGGGGTTCTGATTGCAGATGTACACCCTGATACCCCGGCCGCAAAAGCCGGTTTGCAGTCGGGAGATGTGATTCTGACTTACAACGGAAAGGAACTCCACAGCTCCAACGATCTGTCGATCGCAGTCGCCGAGACTACCGCGGGCAGTACAGCCAACTTGAAGGTTTTGCGCAACGGGAAAGAAATGTCATTCGACGTGAAGGTTGGGGAAAGGCCCGCGGATGTAACGGAGAATTTCCCGTCTTCTAGCGCTCAGGAGCGCGGCAAGCTGGGAATCACAGTGGAAAACGTCACTCCTGAAGCCGCGCGCCAGATGCATCTGTCATCTACCGTGGGGGCTCTTGTGACTGAGGTGCGTCCCGGCAGCCCTGCGGAAGAGGCGGGCGTGCAGCCCGGTGACATCATTCGAGGCGTCAACCACGCGACCGTGAACAACGCTTCGGATCTAGTGGCGGCGACGCGAGAGCTGAAGAGTGGCGATACGGTTCGGTTAAGGGTGGTGCGCAACGGCCAGACCTTGTTCCTGGCCTTCGATCTATCCTGACGCTGCCGCCGGCTCTCGGATCGGTTGTGCAGCGTAACCGGCAGGGCCCTGTATCGGGTGAAAGGGCCTGTTCGGTTTGTGAGGGCAGCCGCCCCTGTTCTGATGCGTAACGCAGTCAGAACTGGGCTCTCGGGGGCGCTGCCCTCACTTCCATCTCTAACACCTGATGCGAAATTGGTGGCAGGCAGCTTCTTTCACCCGGGATATTTCGATGGATGGATCAAAGGGTCGCTGAAAAAGGGGCCTGTCGCCAATTTCGCGGCCTGTCTCTCGACTCCGCCGTGGCCGTGCAGGTGCCACGTGGCTGCTTTGTGGCGGGGTTCTTTGGTGGTAACATGAATCAGAGATTGTATCGCCTGATCAGGTCACTGCAGGCGCATCAAGACAATGAAAGAGAAAGAACGCCTCGCCATCGCTCAGGATCTGTTCAAAGAAGCTTACGAGCACCAGATGGAGGGAGAGTTAGAAACCGCAATTGAGCTGTACCAGCGTTCCATCCTGGCGTATCCCACGGCCGAAGCCCACACGTTCCTGGCATGGACATTCAGCGAGCAGGGGAGGCTGGACGAAGCGATTGCCGAGTGCAAGAAAGCGATTCAGATCGATCCCGATTTCGGCAACCCATATAACGACATCGGCGCCTACCTGATCGAGAAGTCACAGCACGAAGAGGCCATCCCGTGGTTTCTGAAGGCACTCAACGCAAAGCGTTACGAAAACCCGCATTTCGCTCACTGCAATCTGGGCCGCGCCTACGTCGCTCTGGAGATGTTCGGCAAAGCGCGGGAGCAATTCGCAGTCGCGCTAAAGCTGCGACCGGACTACGAGCCCGCGCGCCAAGGATTGCAGTTTCTCAAGACGCTGATCCAATAGGGAAACCAGAGAAAAACACTAAGGCAGAGGCCGCCAAGAGACGAACCCCAGCCTCTGATGATTTTTGTTTCCCGTCGGCCTTTTTGCGGTCTCTGTACGCTCGGCGCTTGTATTCAAGTCCTCAGGCCAGAATCTGGGAAAGCTCAAGCAGGCTCTCCGGACGGGGTCCTGCGTTCCAGTCGAGGTGCTTTCGTTCTCGATCCAACAGGGCCGCCGCTAATCCGGACGCTGTTGCACCTGTCACATCATCGTGCAACGAGTCACCCACATGCAGGGCCCGGGGCGCGGTTACATGCATCGTTTCCAGCGCCCTGCGGAAGATGGCCGGATCGGGTTTGGCCGAACCTGCATGCCACGACAGGATCACCCGCTCAAAGAAGAAATCGATCCCCAGGTTCGCCAGCACATCGAAAAGTCGCGAATCGAAGTTGGAGATCACTGCCAACCGATAGCCTCTGGCGCCCAGGCGCTCCAAGCCTGGCCGCGTATCCTCATAGAGTTCCCACGCGCGGGCGCTTCTGAAAGCTTCGAAGACCTCATCGAAATAGTTGCGCAGGACCTCCGGCTTCATCGTCCCGCCGAGGACGCGGCGCACCACGTCCATCCACCAGGCTCTCTCAGCCCGCAGGCCGGCCTGTTCCCGGGATTGAAATCCTTCCAGAGACTTAGCATGGAAGGCTGCGCGAAACGCCGTTTCCACCTGTTTCGGGTCGGTGGCGGCTTGGTAGTGCCCGGCAATCCGGCTGTAGATCTCTCCTACCGAGCCTCTCACCTTGAATAACGTTCCCGCGGCGTCGAAGAAAACCACATCCGTTTCAAGTTTCATGGTAATTGGCGCATGAAGAATAACGGCTATTCTACATTCGTCACTCGTCACTCGTCACTCGTCAATCACCCTTGCTCCTGGTATCGTTTAACTCCTATGAAACGCTCACCACTGGCGATCATCTTTTTAACGGTCTTCATTGACCTGCTCGGGTTCGGCATCGTACTGCCGTTGCTCCCGTTCTACGCAGAAAGTTACGGGGCATCGTCCTTCGTGGTTGGATTACTGTTGACCAGCTATTCCCTCATGCAGTTTCTGTTCACGCCAATTTGGGGTCGGCTGTCGGATCGTTACGGCCGGCGTCCCCTTATCATTATGAGCCTCGCCGGCTCATGCGTCGGGTTCCTGATTTTCGGTCTGGCCCAAACCCTCATGACCTTGTTTATCGGCCGTACGATCGCAGGGATTGCCGGCGCCATCATTCCGACCACCAATGCCTACATCGCGGATGTCACTGCTCCCGAGGAGAGAGCCAGAGGAATGGGACTGGTCGGAGCTGCATTTGGGCTGGGCTTCATTCTCGGCCCTGCCATCGGCGGTTTGCTTGCGCCCTACGGCTATAGCAAGCCGGTGCTGCTTGCCTCGGCAATTGCCGGCCTTAACCTCATCTTCGCCCTCCTCAAGCTGCCCGAGTCGCTGACTGAAGAAACTCGGAGCCGGGCGCAGAGCCGCAGCTTCGACCTGAAAGCGCTCGACAAAACCCTCTCTCAGCCACAGGTAATGCCTCTGTTGGCCATGTACCTGGTAGTGATTTTCGCCGTCGCAAACATGGAAGCGACCTTCGGCCTGCTGAACGAACACCGCTATGGGCTGACGGCTCGCGAGACGGGATATCTTTTCGCTCTGATCGGGATTCTCATGAGCGTGACTCAGGGACTTCTCGTAGGCCGCCTTGCACGCCGCGTCGGGGAGAGACGCTTGATCATGCTGGGAACCTTCAGCCTGATCTTCGGCCTGGGCCTGATGCCATTCACCCCCAACATGCCGTCGTACTGCCTCATCCTCACGGTCATGTCTTTCGGGGCGGGGATCAACAACCCGTCCATTGCGGCTTTGCTATCCAAGTCGAGCGACGTCGAAAAGCAGGGAGGCATCATGGGGATCGCCCACTCTATGGCAAGTCTGGGACGGATTCTGGGGCCAATGTGGGGCGGTTACGCTTTTGACGCTTTGGGGACTGCGTCGCCGTTTATCACAGGGGGCATTTTCATGGGGCTGGCTTTTCTGCTCAGCCTGATAAGCCTCAGAAATCAATAAACGAAATTGGTGACAGGCACCTTTTTTCACCCCGAGTATCTCGGTGGATGAATCGAAGGGCTTCTGAAAAAAGGTGCCTGTCACCAATTTCGCATGATATAAGTAGCCTGCAAATTGCGCATATAGACAGACATGCTGAGAGCAATCGACTTCGATTCGAGCGGCGTCTGCCAGCACTCGACGGGTGAGGTTCGAGGCAAAAAAGCCCTGCCCTCGCCGGAAGCAGTGACGTCACCCAGCTTTCAGGGGCTATCGTGATTGTCGAGACCCTCATTGCCCGGAAAGCGTTTGCAGAACTGACGACCCTGGACGAGGCGGTTTTCCCCCTGGATCGCGCAGCTCTGACGATCGGTCTTGAGGAATACCCTACCCTCGACATCGACGCCTACCTGCGCAAACTGGACACCCTCGCGGCACGCGCAGAAGTGCTTGCAGGACAGGATCGCTCCAGTAGCAATCTCCTGGAGTGCCTCAACGAAGTGCTCTTTGCGCAGGAAGCCCTGAGAGGGAACGCGGACGACTACTACGATCCCCGCAACAGCTACTTGAATGAGGTGCTGGATCGGAAACAGGGAATTCCCATTTTGATCTCGATAATTTATATCGAAGTGGCCCGCCGAATCGACTTTCAGGTTCAGGGTGTCGGCTTCCCGGGGCACTTCATCGTCAAATGCGCTGCAAACGAACGCGAGATTATCATTGACCCTTTCAATAACGGGCGCGTGCTCACCGTCGAGGATTGCCAGGAGCTGCTGGACCGCGTATATGGTGGCTCTGTTCCCATGCAGCCGGCCTATCTGTCCCCGATGGAAAAGAAATCTATCGTCACTCGAATGTTGTTCAACCTTAAGGGCATCTATTACCAAAGAGAAGAGTACAACAAGGCCCTATCGATCGTAGACCGCATCCTCATGCTCAATCCAGGCATTCTCTCGGAAATCCGCGATCGCGGCCTGTTATACATGCAGACCAGTCTTTTCTCCAAGGCGCTCGCAGACCTCGAGTATTACCTCACTCACGCAGATTCCCCTGAGGATGTTGCTTACATCGAAGCGCACATAAAAACGTTGCGGAGGGTCGTCGCTTCCCCTAATTGACGTCTCGGAAATTACACGACTAGTGGAAGCGCAATCACCTCCCCGGATAACGAACCCGATCCCTACCCGTTGCGCGCAACTTACTAAGGAAGCACAAGTCCAGGGCGCCTGCCGCGTGACACAGAGCTTCATACTCAACACGCGGGTCTCCGAAGTGCGCAGCGACTTCCCAGCCGCAGTAAGTTTCAAAGCTCGCGCCGGCAGCGGATTCGATCGCATGCAAAAAGGTAACGGCAGACATCGCGACAACCTCTCAATCGTAGCAACAGATTGGACGAAGCCCACGTAAAGCAGCTGTCGGAGAAATCGGTGGCGGCCGATAACATTTCACGGAAACTATGAAATCCCTAACAATGCTCTCCTTCCTGATACTATATTTTATCGGCCTGATCCCGGCGGTACAATCTCGCGCGTCGCCAGGTCACGGGCAATGAGGCCGGTTCCATTTGCTAAGCGCATTTTGGTCTGCGCGGGGGCTGGGTGTGCCCACAACGCGAACCCAACGACGATTTATCGGCAGTCTTCTGAGGTTGCATCTTCCTCCTTGCTTGCCGGAGATCGTCTCCTCGCAGTCTATTCCGCTCCCGGCGCTGCTCGTTCAAAATCGGCGGAATGCTCATGCGGCGCACTTGCAAGCGACAACTACCTCCGCGCTCCGGGTCATTGTCACCGTCCTTTCGGGTCTCGTTTTTCTCTTGCTGCTAAGAGCGGATCAAGCGCTTGCCCAAGGGCTTCCCAACCTGACCCCTTACCAGCCAGCGGGATGGTCAGACAAAATAGTGGTCTCCAATACGACGGGTATGACGGTCGATAGCCCGGTGTTGAAGACGACCGATACGCTGTACGTATCCTGGGCCATCGTCAATAATGGCACTGCGGCAACAAATGCCCGATTCTACATAAGACTGTTCCTCGACGGCGCCGCGAAGGCCAGCTGGTACGCAGATCCTCCGTTGTTGCAACCAAATTATTACCTTTACGTGACGGATTATTCTCTAGGGTCTCTGAGCGCCGGTTCTCATACACTTCGGCTCTTAGCGGACGCTACCGGATCGATTGTCGAAAGCAACGAGTTTGATAATGAGGCCGCCAAGACTATCACGGTTGCTGCCGCATCTTGTTATACGCTGACTGCCTTGCCGAACCTCACCGCTGGAGGCTCAGTTTCCATCGAACGGCCCTCGAACTGCAGTCTGTCAGCAGCGAGTGAGTTCAGCGCCACTTCATGTGCGACCGCTCCCGACAGTAAGTCGGCTATCGTGTCAAACCAGGAAGCTTCACTAAGCCAATCGCGCAACCTTGCGCTTTCCCAAGCTTTTGAGCGGCTCATCTCAAAAGCGGCCACGCAAGGCAGAATGAGAGTGATTGTAGGGCTTGCTCTCCCGCTGAAATCCAACTCCACCCAGGAAGGATCTGACCTGCAAGCGCAGCGCCTGGCCGTCGAACCCGTTCAAGAACGCTTTTTGCGCGACATGTCGGCCTATGACCTGGGTTCTGTGAAACGGCTCCACTATTCGCCGTTCATAGGGATTGGGGTTGATGAATCCTCGTTGCGATTCCTGCAGACCCTGCCAGACATCATGAGCATCGAAGAGGATATCCCGATCCCTCCGGCGCTCGCAGAAAGCACACCTCTCATTGGCGCCACCGCCGCATGGGCGGCTGGGCATTCCGGTGCGGGCCAGGTCGTGGCGATTCTCGACATAGGTGTCGATAAGACTCACCCGTTTCTTGCAGGCAAGGTCATCTCTGAGGCTTGCTATTCGACAAATGATCCCCAATTACAATCAGTCTCCTTGTGCCCAGGGGGGGCTGACAATTCCACTGCGCCGAATTCGGGGATGAACTGCGCTGGTTGCTACCACGGGACTCATGTTGCCGGGATCGCTGCAGGAAGGGGGACTACGTTTTCCGGCGTGGCCAGGGACGCGCAAATCATCGCTATCCAGGTGTTCTCTCAAATCAAGAGCGAGGCCGTATGCGGGCAAGGGAAAGCCCCCTGCACCATGGCTTGGACTTCTGACGAACTCCGCGGCCTGGAGAGAGTTCTGGATCTGAGCAGCTCCCTCAATATCGCGGCGGCGAACATGAGTCTCGGCAGCACAAAGAAATACACGGGAGCGTGCGATTCCGAAAGTTCGGCGATGGCAACCGTGATCGCCCAGCTGCGCACAAAGGGGATCGCGACCATCATAGCGTCCGGCAACAGCGGATATACTGACGGGATTTCGTTCCCTGCCTGCATTTCCGGTGCCATCAGCGTCGGATCCACTGAGGACGGAAGTCTTGGTACTGTTGCCGATACAGTGTCTGATTACTCGAATAGTTCGGCAGCTCTCGATCTGCTCGCTCCTGGCAGATGGATTTATTCTTCGGTTCCAGGGGGATCGTTCCTTAACTTGGCTGGAACCTCAATGGCAACACCCCATGTGGCGGGCGCTTGGGCGGTGCTCAAATCGAAATACCCGTCCGCGAGCGTCGACCAAGTTCTGTCAGCACTTGCTTCGACCGGGCGGCCAATCACCGACTGGAGAAACAGCATCATCAAGCCACGAATCCAAATCGATGCCGCGCTCAATGTGCTGGGAGGGACACAGTCGGGCCAATACAGTGCCGGAACCATCGTCACATTGAGCGCCGCCCCAAACCCGGGCTATAGAGTCCAAGGATGGAATGGCTGCGATTCGTTCTCCGGAAACAGTTGCACGGTAACAATGAATTCCAACAAGACTGTGACCGCTGTCTTTGCAGCAATCACGACGAGTCCACCGACAATTCTTACGGCGAACATTACCTCGGTCGCGTCCACGTCTGCGCTCGCGAATGCAACGGTCAATGCCAACGGCTCTTCGACACGGGTTTATGTTCAATGGGGGACAACAACTGCATACGGCTACACCAGCACCTCCCAGTTCATCGGTAGTAGCACGAGCGCTATTTCCCTGTCTGTACCGATTGGCGGCCTGGCGCCGGATACGACCTACTACTGCCAGGTCGCAGCCGAGAGCGCTTCCGGAACGACGAGCCTGGCAATCAGCCCATTCAAGACATCTCCGGACATGACTCCATTGCCGGATCTTGTAGTGGCATCGTTGAAGTCCTCCAATACAGGAGTCCCCGGCGAACAGATCCCGATCGAACTGGTTATCCAGAACGCAGGTCCGGGTGATGCAGGGACGTTTCGCGCGGGCTTCTACCTCTCTATCGACAACGTGATTGATACCAGCGACATCGACACCGGCTGGGTCTGCAACTACGACTCAGGCCTTAAGGCTGGGAGCTCGGGGACCTGTTCAGGATCCATAAGCATTCCGGCGGCTCTTTCGCTCGGCATCTACCTGTTGGGAGTCATTGCTGATAATCGCACCGAACTCGTCGAAAGCAATCGGCAGAACAACACTAGAACCGCTGATACTGGCCCGCTTGAGATAACGGCAGCGGATAGCTCCCGCGCTCAAGTGGCGATCTCTGTCGCGGACGGTGGTGCTGCCTCATTTTCGACGCTCGGAACGTCGGATCATCCCCAGACTGGTTATGCAACAGCCAACAACATCTACGGTGTCTCACCTTACAGTACGGCCGTTTATAGCCTCGTCCAGAACGGTGTCGTGGTCACCGAGGCCGGCGTTCCGGCTTCGCCCCCGACGAAGCAAGCGCGTGTATTTATCGACTACCGCCCGAACGTGCTGACTGGCACGCCGCCGAATACATCCGCTATCAGCGTGAGCACCGGAATCGCTCTTGCCAACCAAGGCAATGCCACGGCAAGTCTAACGTTTCAGTTGAAAGACGTCTCCGGCAATCCAATAGCCTCGATCGGGCACGGCATGCTCGCGGCCGGCGCGCATACGGCTAAGTTCGTGTCCGAATTGAACCAGATTGCATCCGACTTCACCTTCCCGACGACCTTTTCGGGCTTTGGTTTGCTCGACATAATCAGCGATCAGCCGGTCTCGATTGTGGCGCTCCGACTGACCACCAACCAGCGCAATGAAACGCTCCTGACGACAACGCCGATCGCTGACTTGACCGCACAACTCAGGTATCAGGCTATCTATCTCCCACAGCTAGCGGATGGCGGAGGCTACAAGACATTGATCACACTTCTGAACACCTCCGACTCGCTCGAGAGCGGACAGGTTGCCTTTGTCGGCAACGACGGCGCTCCGCTCAACGTCAGGACCGAAGGCGCCTCCGCCTCATCCGGTCCAACTTTTCCCTATCGCCTCAGTCCGGGCGGCGTCTTCACACTGCAAACGGAGGGATCCCCTGCCGGCGTACACGTGGGTTCAGTGCAGATTATTCCAGATTCGTCCAACGCTGTGCCGGTTGGGGCAGCGGTATTTAGTTACTCGGTTGGCGGAATCCTTGTGACGGAGTCGGGAGTTTCGGCAACCCTGCCGACAACGCATGCCCGGATTTATGTAGATGGCTCGAAGGGGCATGATACCGGTCTTGCGATTGCAGGGGCAGGTTCTGGCCCCACCGTGTCGCTCGCGGCTTATCTGGCCGATGGCGTCACTCCTGCTGGCGCTGGTCCCACTATCAGTCTTGCCGCCAATGGGCATGTCGCGGCGTTTGCATACCAATTCATCACTGATTTGCCTGCTGATTTCATCGGGGTCCTGGACATTTCGGCATCGCAGCCTTTTGCTGCCCTTGCGCTTCGCTCACTTGTGAACAGCAGAAACGACTTCCTCATGACGACCTTCCCCATCGCGGATTTCACCCGGCCGGCTCCCTCCCCAATCGTGTTTCCGCAAATCGCGGACGGTGGCGGCTACACGACGCAGTTCATCTTCCTGAGCCCCGGCGGAAGCCTCGCATCGACCATCAAGCTCTTTGATGACTCCGGCAAGCCCCTCCGTGTTTACAAGCAGACTGGACAGTCCGATAGGGTATTCTAAAGGCCGGACCCCGGCGGTATAATCCGGCGCGGGGCAAGGTCACGCGCGATGAGGATGGTTCCTTTCGACAAGCATATTTTCGTCTGCACGGGGGGCAGCGTGTGCCCCGTCGAAGGCGGCTCTGCAGCCGTTCATGCCCGCCTGAAGGCGGGTCCTCTATTCAGGCAAACTGGTGAGCTGAAGAGCTAGAAATCGCAGGCCGAGCACAACCGCAGACGCTGTCAGGAAGAATCCTTGCCACTGCAACATGCCGTTGCTCAAGCCGAGGGTCGCGTACCAGACGAGGTCCCACCCTGCATTGAGGCTGCGCTCGTAGAGAAGCACAACCGCATAATAAACACCTCCGGCAGCCAAAATCGCAAGCGCTCCGCCCGCACGCGCTGGGACGCTGCGCCCTCGCCCGACCGCTCCCCAGATCAGCGCCGGAAAGGTCAGAAAGGTTGCGGCCCAGTAAGAGTTGTACAGCGAGGCAAGCACGACAAGGATCAGGAGAAAGATCAATAGCGTCAACTTGGATGCACGGAAGGTGCGGGATTGTCCGCGCGTCAGATATCTCGCCAAAAAATGCAGGCCAATCGCGACAGCAGCCGCGGTTCCCAGGATTCCCGCGACCACTCCCCATGCCGGGTTCTCCAGGATAGGATCTTTGAGAGGTCCGGGGTACAGGCTGCTCCGAGGCAGCCACCGCATGAGCCGGCAAAAGAGGACCAGCGAATAAGTGAGAGCGAGGGGCGCCAGCCACGCCAAGAAAGAAACCGCTTCCCGCAGGATTTTTTCGGCGTTCAAAGATTGCCGGCAATCCAACCATCCGAGACCGAACACTGCCAGAAACGGCAGAAATGCGAGGTATTGCAGAACCGCCATGGCCTGCCCGGATACAAAAATGTCGTTACTCCAGCGAAAATCGTCGTTCGTCCCGAGCGCGATCGCAGTGAGCTCGTCGATCGAGCGGAGAATGCGCTCCGCCGCTTCTCCGTACTTGCCGATGCTGGCAGGTTTGATGTTCGCGATCGTGTCGTTTTGGGAGTGGTAGACGTCGCGCACGCGCGCTTCGTCGACGGAGCTGCTGCCCAGGTTGATCGCAGGTATGCCTGCGTTCAGAAAGGGACCCTGGTCGGTGAGTGACAGGGCGATCGCCCGTTGGATGTCCTCCTGAAAACCGGAAGAGGCAACCACCGGCAGTCCTTGAGCCTCGGCGGCCCGGAATGCGATCCGGCGCAACCACCTCGGAGCGTAGCCGCTCCTCTGCCCGTCGGCATCCAGCCGGAGTTCCGACAGGTCGCCGATGCTCACCCAATCGAGAGAAAGCACGGCTGCGATGCGCTTGCGTTCCGGATAACTTGCCGCAATGTCCGCCGCTCCCAGCATGCCCCATTCCTCGCCATCGGATGCAACGATCACCAGGCTGTGACGCAGTGGAGAACTTGCAAACACCCGCGCCAGCTCCAGCAGAACGCCGACGCCTGCACCGTTGTCCATCGCGCCCTGAAAGGTAGTGCGCGCCGTGTCATAATGGGCAAGCACAGCGAGAATTTCAGGCAGCGCACCCGATTTGAATGCTATGACGTTCCTTCCCGCCTGGCGGTGCCCCGCAATGATCGCATCAAAGTAGGAAGGGGTGTCGACCTTGTATCCCAAGCGCTCCAGGTGGTCCTGTATGTAGCCCGCAGCCTGCCGCGCCTCGATGCTCCCGAGAACCCGCTTCGGGTTTCGTGCTACAAACTCCCGTGCGGTCTCGAAAGCCTGATCCGCATTGAAGAGGAGCGGGGTCCTGGATACAGGCAAAGACTCCTTGTCTGCGCTCCCCCAATAAGGCGCGCTCAGCCAGCAGAGTGCTGCCGCGACGGTAACTCCGAGAACGATTTTGGCACGCTTCGAGGTCATAGGATTGCCGGACGAAGTCTAGCACGAAAAATCCAACCGCAGGGATCGCGAAGCGCCCCGACAACAGCGGCAGAGACAAACCAGTTCTCTGCACCCTCTGCGGTGTTGTTTTGGAAACGCACGATGTTATCATGCGCAAGCAAACAAACTTGCCCTAGTGGAGTGAGAAATGAGAAAACGCGTTCTGGCACTTTGCGCATTGTCCCTCTTCGCGATGGCGTTCCAGCAGCAACAGCAGCGGACGCCGCTTGAGGCCACGAAGTCACGCATTGAAGCGATCACCAGATCCATCAACGCCAAATGGGGAATCTACATCAAGTCGATCGAGACTGGCGAAGAAATCGCGATCAATGCCGATGATCAGATGGATACGATGTCGGTCATCAAGATTCCTCTCATGGTGGAAGCCTACCGCCAGGATGCGGAGGGGAAGTTCAAGCTAACTGAGACCCATACGCTCAAGGCCTCCGAGAAGCTGCCGGGTACCGGCATCCTCCAGCGCTGGGCAGAAGGCACGGCGATGACCTACAAAGACATCATCGATCTCATGATCATCGTCAGCGACAACACAGCGACCGACATCATCTTTCAGAAAGTCGGCGGACCGGAGGCGGTCAACAAGCTCATGGATTCTTACGGCTTCGATAAGATCCGCGCGACTGGCCTGGCAGCCGACTGGTTCCAGGCACTGCGAGCTACGGACTCCGCCACGTTCCACCGCGAAGCCAGGCACCCATTCGGATTGGCCACGCCCCGGCAGATTGGACTCCTGCTGGAGAAAATTGAGAAGGGCGAGGCAGTCAGCAAGGAGGCGAGCCAGCAGATGCTGCAGCACATGCGCGGCCAGCTCTATGCCACCCGCATTCCGCGCTATCTTAGCTACACTGGCTTCTCGCGGGCGCCCCACAAAACCGGCGACTTTCTGCCCTACATCGCCAACGATGTCGGCGTGCTCGAAGCCAACGGCAAACGAGTCGTGGTGTCGGTTTTCACCGCCAACCACTTCGGCCTGGGAACCATGCTCGAAGATGCCGTCGGTCGCGTCACCGAGCAGGTCGCCGGCTACTTCGGCAACAGGTGACAGCCATGAGCGATCAACCGATACGGGCGGAAATCGTTTGGGACGGAGCGCTTCAGTTTATTGCAAACGCCGGCGATCACGAGACGCGGATGGACGGGGAGCGCCGGACAGGCGGCACGCCGATGGAACTGCTGATGGCCGCGCTTGCTGGATGCATGGGCATGGACCTCGTGTACATACTCGGGCGCATGAGATCGGAGCTGAAATCCATGCGGGCGCAGATCGAAGGAGTGCGAGCAGATTCATACCCGCAGCGCTTTATCGCCCTGAGCTTGCACTTCGAGATTTCAGGCGCGGACATCGATGCGGCCGACGTTGACCGGGCCATCGCCCTGTCACGGGAGACGTACTGCTCCGTTTATGCTTCTCTCCGGCCTGACATCGACATGAAGATCACCTACAAGCTGACGGGATAACAACCACCAAAAAGTTTTCGTGTGTTCCGTGCGTTTCGTGGTTTGGACTTGTTTGCGCGCGCATCGTCGCCCATCTTGACGAGGGGCGACCTGTAGACCTCGGAGATTTTCCCCATCATTGCCAATGCGGCCTTAACAGGGATCGGGTTGCTTTCTATAAAGTTGATCTTCATGAGCGGATAAAGCTTGCGATTCCAGGCCCGCGCTTCGTGGGTTTCATCTGTGGGGCATGCTAAATTCCGAGTATCTGTCTAAATACGCTGTGAAAATCGTACAGCCCTTTTCTGCCTGCAATCCACCTGGCTGCCAGGATGGCTCCCTCTGCCAAACCCTGTCGGTTGCGGGCCCGATGCTCCAACAGGATCGTATCCGGCTCGCAGTCGAAACCCACCTGATGGTTGCCGGGAATGAGGCCTGCCCGCGTGCAGGCGATCGAGAGAGTCCGATCCGGAAAGTGCGCCGCCAGAATTGCCTTCAGGTTTAGTGCAGTGCCCGAGGGGGCATCCTTCTTGGCTCGATGATGCTGTTCTGTCAAGAAGGGGTCATATTGCGGGAACTTACCCACGAGCTGGGATGCGCGCTCGACGATTTCAAAGAACAGATTCATGCCCACCGAAAAATTGGAGCCGTAAACCATGCCAATCCCCGACTCGCGGACGACACTCTCGACTCTGTCGAAAGCTCCCATCCAGCCGGTGGTGCCGACTACGAGGTTGATCCCAAGTCGCGCAGCAGCCTCGACGTTGGGCAGTACGGCATCAGGCTGCGAAAAATCTACGGCCACATCCACTCCCTCCATGGCCGCCTTCGTAATTCCCCGCCCTCCGGCGTTGTCTTGGATGTCCAGCTTTGGATCCACCTTCCAGCCTTGATGCAGGGCCAGGGCTTCGACGAGCTTCCCCATCTTGCCGTAGCCGAGAAGCGCAATCTTCACGTTGGCCTCCAATTGTAAGCTCGAAACAAGGGGAGGCGCGCGGCGCGCCATACCCCGTCTGAAATCATTGCTCCAGGTATCCCCGAGCTTTGAGCAGTTCGGCATTCAGCTTGATGAACTTCTGGCCGACCGTGCCCGCTGCCACAAGAACGCCGACCGATATCCTGGCTTCCATCACGCTCCTCACGCTCCAAGAATCAACTGGAATTCTTGCACGCGGTTTCAGGCATAACAAGACCGGCAGAACAGAGAGCCGATGGTTTTTCTACTCCAGCCCCGGGGCGCCCAGACGACCTGCGCCCCAAAAAAAACAGGGACTACCGCCCTATGAAGCGCAGGGGTAGTCCCTGGATTAAGAATAAGGGACTGATGAAAAAACTAAAAGGTCTTATCCGGATGCAGTTTCTTCGCTTTCGCAAGAAGCTGATCCTTGGATTCCACGTGTTCCGGATCCTCGACGCAAGCATCCACGGGACACACAGAAACGCACTGCTTCTCGTCGTGAAAGCCCACGCACTCGGTGCACTTATCGGCAACGATGTAGTAGTACTCCTCGGAGAGGGCCGGATGGGTCTGGCCGTTCAGCTCGTAATCCTCACCGCCGGCGTAAATCGCTTTGTTGGGGCACTCGGGTTCGCAAGCACCACAATTGATGCATTCCTCGTTGATGGTCAATGGCATGGTATTCGGTCCTCCGCAATTTAAGGTAATTTCAGTTTTCCACGACTAGGGCACTCTCTCAGTGGCACTCGTGATTTCAGCCCGGCGATTCGGACAGACGAGCCTCTACCGCAACTAGTCCTGAGATTTCGCACGATAATTTAGTGGGTTTTCCTCCAAATTCAAGGGCGAAATGAAATTTTATATCATCTTGACTAGAAATCAATCCCTGACTGGAGACGAAATTGGTGACATGCACCAATTTCGGCGGCGATATTCTTGCAAGTCGCGCTTGTGTATAATAACTAACCTTATCGCAGAAGGTCGAGCTGGCCACTCATGTGACGTGAGAGGAAGGAATGTCTGAAGCCGTCCCAATTCCAGGACAGCGCGTCCCCTACAAGTCTCGGAATGCGAAGATCGGATCGGCGCTTGCCCTTGCGGCGCTCCTTGTCGCCTTTGCGTTGTATCTGCGCCTTTTTCTCAGGATCCACGGCCGGGCCGATGTGTTCGTTTACTTCTTCGACGTGCTGCTCCTCGCGGCCGTGGGTCACACATTTGTCTTCCTTTTGCTCACTCTTTGTTTTAGGGTCGAAGCGCGCGGCGCCCTGATTTTCTGGTCCCTGTCGGCGGCGGTTTTGTTGTCGTTCGGCGGTTGGACAGCCACGGAGGCCTTCGTCCTGATCTTGCTTCTTGGTTTTGTTGCCTCCAGGATCGGGAACGTTTTCGCCCGGAAATTGCTCCCATCGGACTCTCAGGGTTGGGGGGTATCCCTCGCCTTGGGCATTCTCTTTCTATCGGCGAGCGGAGCATTTCTTGCCTGGTTTCACCTCTTCGAATGGTGGATGCTCGCTCTGTTGATCCTGGTCACGCTTGCGCCGGATATACGCTCCCACCTGTCAATGCTTCGCTCTGAAATCCGGAATGGTTGGAATTCCTTTGTCTCAGGTTGGAACATCCCCCTGGCTTTGTCGCTGCAAGCGCTGTTCCTGCTGGGCGTCTATGCTTTCGTTGCGGCCATGGCCCCGGAGACCAATTCCGATGCCGAACGCTTCTATTGGCCATACATGAAGTTGCTGCGCCATTACTCCGGCTTTTTCGATGGACAGCAGCAGTGGGCCTATATCATCCCTCAGGCTGGAGTGACCTATGGTGCTGCGGTGCTGAGTTTGCTGGGCAAGCACGCGGTTCGGCTTGCGATGCTGCTGGCATGGGCAGCGCTGGTTGGGATCGTGTGCCGCCGAAGGATGGATTATCGCTCCGGCCTCCGATACGCCCTCGCAGTAATTGTGGCCTCATCTCCGATCGTCTTGTGGGTTGCGCCCTCGCTCATGTTGGACATGTTCGTCTGCATCGCCGTAGTGACGCTCGCTGTGCTGTGTTTGGAAGGGCAGGATCCGGGCTCTGTCAGGTTCTGGGTCGCGGTTGGCATGTGCGCAGGGATGGCATGGGCGGCGAAGTACTCTACGCTCGCATACGCTGTTCCTTTAATGGCATTCGCCTCAATTCGCAGCTTTAGGGCGACAGGCCTGATTCAGACGCTTCGTGGTCTGGTGCTTGCGGCCTGTTGCGCCGTTGCCACGCTGATTCCGTGGCTTGTTCACAGCTATCATCAAAGCGGTAATCCGGTTTTCCCTTTCCTCTCCAGCATATTCCCGGCGCCTTTGTGGCCTCGGGGTGTCGGCTTCGCCAACTTGGACACGTTCAGGCTGCCGCCGGGCTGGCGCGGCTGGCTCTTATGGCCGATCGACCTGACTTATCACACAAGCCGGTTTGTCGAAGGCTCCGATGGCAAGCTGGGTCTCGTTCTCCTGGTGCTGCTGATACTGGCGATCCCCGCCATCTGGAAGGGCAGCGCCGTTGTCAGGGCCTTGGCGGTCGCCGGAATCATCGCAACCGCACTTCTGTGGGCCCAGACCGCTTATCTTCGCTACTGGCTGTCCAGCCTTTGGCTGGTAGCGATGGCCGCATGCCATCCACTGGAAAAGCATGTGCGCTCGCTCCCTGCTCGTGTGGGTGTAACAGTCGCCGCAGTGCTGATCATGATTTCGCAATTGCTCTTCAGCATGGTCAATTACTGGCCCGACCCTCGGGGATGGCCATGGAACGTCTATTCAAAGAAGATCAGCTGGCAAGCCTTTGTGGGGCAGAGGCTCGGAGAAATCGAGCCGCTCCTCGCCTTCGGGAACCGATGGCCAAAGATCTGGTTTACAGGCTGGGAGCCGGTGGGCCACATGCAGGTGCAGCCGATGGAAGCAACGGTCTGGGAGCTGTCGCTTCATGCCTTAGATCCGCGGTCGAAGATTCAATATCTCAGCTCGGCCGGCTGCGACTACTGGCTTGTCCAAGAAGAGGATGAGGATGCCTTCTGGTTCAAGGCTGCAGGAATCTCGAACTTCTTCTGGAACGAAAAGAATCTCGTCGTGCGATCCGGACCGTTAGCCATCTATCGGATGCCGTCTGCCGAGGAAGCGCTGCGGGAGTTCGACGCTCGGGCACTGCCGGGGACAGACCTGCTCTTGGATGGCGGTTTCGAGATCGGGAAAGGGGGAAGCCTCAAGTTCTGGAGACCTGACGGAAGCGCGAAGTGGATCTTCCCGACTTCCATGGCCGACGAAGGTCAGGGATGCGTGCTGATGGGTTCCAAGGCGGAAGTGCGGCAGGACGTCCCATTGCCTCCGGGAATTCGTCGCATAGAGTTCGTCGCGAGTGCCCGGTCCGGCCAGATCGGACAGCCGGCGTCGCTCCGTTATCAACTGATCGTGATGGGATTTGAAAAAGATCCGGCAACCATCCCAGCGAAAGCCCAGGTCCCGCCGGAGTATGCTCTGACAGAGAAGGGCGACTCTGTCACAGTTAGAGAACAATGGGAGCAGCACCACGCCATTATTGCGATTCCGAACCTTGCCCGGTATGTCATCGTGAGCATCAGCAAAGATGATGATATGGGCGAAGTCCGGGTCGATTCGGTCCACCTCTATTCGCGGTGATGCAGAGAGATCAGATAAGGAGAGGGATGCGAGCTTTCCGGCTCGCGAACCTCCGGGCGGGATTCCATGATCCAAGGGAAAAAAATCGCTGTCGCCATACCGGCCTATAACGTCGCCAACCAGATCGAGGGAGTGATTGCACGGATGCCGGCCTGTGTCGATCGCATCTATGTCGTCGACGACGCTTCCCGTGACGATGTCGCCGCGCGCGTGGAAAGATTGGCTGCCCCGCGGGTTGTAGTGTTGCGTCACAAGAAAAACCAGGGGGTCGGCGGAGCGACGGTCACCGGGATGCGAGAAGCACTGTCCGCGGGTTACGACATCGTCGTGAAATGCGACGGCGATGGGCAAATGGATCCCGCAGATATTCCCCGGCTTCTGCAACCTCTTGTAGACGGTTCCGCGGATCACGCCAAGGGGAGCCGCTTCCACCACTTGCGCACATTGAGCAGAATGCCGAAGTGGAGATTTGTCGGAAACATTGGGCTTACCTTTCTGACGAAACTCGCCTCGGGATACTGGAACGTGCTCGATCCGGTGAACGGCTTCCTGGCAACACGCGCGGAAGTGCTCCGAAGCATCCAGCTTTCCAAGATCTCACCCCGGTACTTCTTCGAGACCGACCTTCTCATTCGGCTGAACATTGCGGAGGCTCGTGTTGCAGATGTGCCCTTGCCTGCCCGATATGGCGATGAGAGTAGTGCGCTTTCGGTTTCGCGCGCGCTTTTTGTCTTTCCCCCAAAGCTGTTGGCCGGCCTGGTCCGGCGGATTTTTTGGCGTTATCTTTTCTACGACGTATCTCCTATCGCGATCTTCGCGATTCTGAGTGCGATTCTTCTGGGCTTCGGCGTCGCCTTCGGTTCCTACCAGTGGATCAAACATGCTCTTGCAGGCATTCCCACTCCGATCGGGACCGTGATCTTGGCCGCATTGCCGTGCATCATCGGTTTTGAACTGCTGCTACAGGCCATAGTCCTCGATATCCACAACACTCCTCGGCCCGGAGGTCCTCCACCGCGAAGATTCTCCTTGGAGCGGGAGCAGCAGGAAGCGTGACGTAATTCTCTTTCTGGCCTTGAGAGGCCCTAAGCGCATGCTCAGGAGTCAACATGAAACTCTCTGTCGTTGTGCCGGTCTTTAACGAAAAAAATACCATCCTGGAGATCGTGCGCCGGGTTCGGCAGGTGGATCTCTCCAAGGAGATCATCATAGTCGATGACTTTTCAACAGATGGTACGCGCGCAACTCTCCAGGAGCTTCCTCCTTCCGACGATCTGAAGATCATCCTGCAGCCGAAGAATATGGGAAAAGGAGCGGCGCTGCGCAGAGGCTTCGAGGAGGTATCGGGCGATATTGTCGTGATTCAAGATGCAGACCTCGAATATGATCCGGCCGACTACCCCGCGTTGATTCAACCAATTCTCGATGACAAGGCGGATGTTGTCTACGGTTCCCGCTTTCTCGGCGGTCCCCACCGGGTCCTGTTTTTCTGGCACTCCGTTGGAAATCGCATGCTGACGACGCTTTCCAACATGTTGAACGACTTAAATCTCACCGACATGGAAACATGCTACAAGGTCTTCCGCACGGACGTGCTTCGAAAGATCAAGTTACGAGAAAACCGCTTCGGATTTGAACCTGAGTTCACCGCGAAGATCGCCAGAGCCCGATGCCGAATCTACGAGGTTCCGATTTCGTACCACGGCCGCGAGTACGCTCAGGGCAAAAAGATCGGGTGGAAAGACGGAATTGCGGCTATCTATTTCATCATCAAATATCGGTTTGTCGACTGATATTCGCATTACAAGGAGCCGGCTAGACCTGCGCATGTCCCGAAAATAGTGACTGGACAAAATAAGCCGAATCTGCTATTCAAAAGGACATGCGCATAACATCGACCATTCAAGAACAGCTGTCCAGTCCCAAGATAATCACCAGAGTAAGGAATTGGCTAAGGAAGAACAAGAGCAAAGGACGCTACGCCCTTGCGCGGTATCTATGCGATGGGCTCGATCTGCGCGATCGGATGGGCAAATTGCGGGTAGCAGGCGTTCAGAAAGCTCTGAGGGTATTAGAGGCGCGCGGCTTGTGGAAGCTGCCCAAGCATCGTGGAGTGGTACCCAGGCAGTGGCGTGCCCGGCGCCTGAACGATGGGGTTCAACAGCCGCGCGACA
>Ga0315274_10003248_pt1 | contig 24231 bp, 22 predicted proteins | sample YL17G02_20_MG_FD_203700 | JGI IMG/M metagenome (GOLD analysis project Ga0315274, IMG submission 203700) | Sediment microbial communities from Yellowstone Lake, YNP, Wyoming, USA - YL17G02_20 | ecosystem: Environmental > Aquatic > Freshwater > Lake > Sediment | place: USA: Wyoming | collected...
GGCGGGTCAACTCTGGCTCTACCCCAATGTGGTCTCGCTCGCGCGCTCATCCCACCCCATCGGGCTGATCAACGCCGGCGATCCGCGCGGCGCGGCCGACGATGCCTTCGAGGTCGGGAAGCTCTACGTGCGAGAGATCGCCTATGCCATTCGCTGGGCCGCCTTGTTCGACGCCGCGATTGCCGAGGCGTGCAAACCGAACGCCACTGTGGACTCGGTGCTCAAGGTGGCGCGGGAGTACGCCCGCTATCGCAAGGAAGAGGGATCGCTCTACGCCCGCTACGACATGATCGAGTGGGAGGTCAATCACGCGCTCGACCTGGCGGCAAAGCACACCGACCCGATGGCGATGCGAGACGCGTTCTACGAATACTATCAGGGGGGCGACTACTTCAACTACGGCGGGTCGCAGGCGAACGAGATCGTGGCCAAGGGGCTGGCCGTGTTCGCCAGCAGCAAGGGCGATCCGAAGCAGGCGATTCTCACCGCGGTGAACTTCGGGCGTGACACCGACTGCCTTGGCGCCATCGCGGGCGGACTGTCGGGTGCGCTCTCCGGTGCCTCGGCGCTGCCGGTGGAGTGGATCGCCACGGTCAACACCGCCACCAGGGAAGACCCGTACACGAACAACCATCGGACCATCGAGGAGACCGGCGACGGCATCTTCGATGCGTTCCTCGCGAAGCGCAGCCGGCTGAGGGCGTACCTCGACCTGATGGGCGACGCGGCGTATCTCGCAAACTGATCGGCGACCAGGAGGCACCAATGGCGATCTTCGGATATGACAGGCAGCAGGCTGAGAAGCGGATCGGGCACCCCTCGCAGCTAGGAGGACTGAAGGCCTACACGCTCACCGAGGGCCCGGCCGCGGGCATCCGCGCGGTGGACTTCCGCACCACGCGGGGACTGGAGTTCACCGTGCTGCTCGACCGGGCGATGGACATCAGCGAGGCGCGGTACCGGGGGATGAGCCTGTGCTATCGGTGTCCGTCGGGCGACGTCGCGCCACCCTACTATGATGCACGCGGCCTCGAGTGGCTGTGGACGTTCTTCGGAGGCCTGCTCACCACATGCGGGCTGACGCAGGTCGGCCCCCCCAACATCGACAGCAACGAAGAGCTCGGCCTGCATGGTCGGGTTTCCGCCGCGCCGGCCGAACGCGTGAACATGACCGAGACATGGGACAAGGACCACCTGCAGCTCGAGGTGACGGGCATCGTGCGGGAGTCCAGGCTGTTCGGCCCCAACCTCGAGATGCGCCGTTCCATCGCCGCCCGGGGCGACAGCGCTGGTCTGCGCCTCCGGGACCGCATCGCCAACGTGGGCTCTCGCCCGACGCCGCTGATGCTGCTCTACCACATCAACGCCGGGTTCCCGGTGCTCGACGACAAGTCGGAGCTCGCGCTCCCGAGCCTCGCGTCGGAACCGCGTGATGCCGAAGCCGAGAAGGGCAAAGAGAGGTGGGCCGAGATGCACGCGCCGGTCACCGGTTACGCCGAGAAGGTCTACTTTCACAAGATGCGCGCCGGCTCCGACGGCATGGTCACATGCGCGCTCATCAACCGGCGGCTTGCCGATGGCCTCGGGCTGCGGCTGCGCTATCGGCTGGCGGAGCTTCCGTTCTTCACTCAGTGGAAGATGCTCGGCGATCGAGAGTACGTGCTCGGGCTCGAGCCCGGCAACTGCCGCCCGATCGGCCGCGCCGCAACCCGGGCCGCGGGCGAGCTCGTCGAGCTGCCGGTCGGCGCCGCGGTGGAGATGGGGTTCGAGATCGATGTTGTCGAGGGTGAGGCCGCCCTCGACCAGCTCCTGCAAGAGGTGACGGGCAGGTGATCATCGCGAAAAGGAGGTGCAAGGGTGTTCTGCTATCAGTGTGAGCAAACAGCACGAGGAGAAGGATGCACGGTCCGCGGGGTCTGCGGCAAGGACCCCGACACCGCGGCCATGCAAGACCTCCTCGTCTATGCCCTGAAGGGGCTTTCGATGTACGCGCATCGCGCGCGGCAGCTTGGCGTGAAGGACCATGAGGCCGACGTCTTCGTCCTCGAGGGGCTCTTCGCCACCCTCACTAACGTCAACTTCGACGCCGAGCGCTTCCGCGATCTGGTCTTCACCGCCTCTGAGCTGAGGGAGAAGGCCCGGGCCGAGTACGAGAAGGCGGCGCAGCACGCCGGCCGCGCCGCAGAGTCGCTTGCCGGCCCGGCCGCCTTCGAGCCGGCCGACAGCTTGGCCGACCTGGTCGATCAGGGGGAGGCGGTCTCGATCGCCCAGCGCAAGCTCCGGCTCGGCGACGACATCACCGGCCTGCAAGAGCTGCTCACCTACGGGCTCAAGGGCATGGCGGCCTACGCCTATCATGCGCAGATCCTGGGCTTCGAGGACGATGCGGTCTACGCATTCTTCCACGAGGCCCTCGACCACCTCACGCGAGAGGAGACGCACACGGCCGATGCTCTCCTCGCTTGGTGCCTTCGGTGCGGCGAGGTCAATCTGCGCGTCATGGAGATGCTCGACGCCGCCCACGTCTCGCACTTCGGCGACCCGGAGCCGACCGAGGTCCGCGTCGAGCCGGTGAAGGGGAAGGCGATTCTCGTCTCCGGCCACGACCTCGCCGATCTCGAGGCACTGCTCCAGCAGACGGAAGGCAAGGGCGTGAACGTCTATACCCATGGCGAGATGCTGCCCGCCCACGCCTACCCGGGTCTGAAGACCTACAAGCACCTGGTTGGCAATTATGGCAGCGCCTGGCAGCTCCAGCGGAAGGAGTTCGAAGCCTTCCCCGGCGCCATCCTCATGACCACGAACTGCCTCCAGGCGCCGGCGGAGAGCTACACGGCCCGCATCTTCACCACCAGCGTGGTCGGCTGGCCCGGCGTGAAGCACGTTACCGAGCGCAACTTCGCGCCCGTCATCGATGCCGCTCTCGCGGCAGAAGGCTTCAAGGAAGATGGGCCGGATAAGAGGATCCTCGTTGGCTTCGGTCACGCGGCCGTGATGAACGCCGCCGAGCACGTGATCAACCTGGTCAAGGGCGGGAAGATCAAGCACTTCTTCCTGATCGGCGGCTGCGACGGCGCGAAGCCCGGGCGGAGCTACTACACCGACTTCGCCGAGGCCGTGCCCAAGGACTCGGTCATCCTGACCCTCGCCTGTGGCAAGTATCGGTTCAACAAGCTCGACTTCGGGGAGATCGACGGCATTCCACGTCTGCTGGACATCGGGCAGTGCAATGACGCCTACTCGGCGATCCAGATCGCGCTCGCTCTCGCCGATGCCTTCCAGACCGATGTCAACAGCCTACCGCTCTCGCTCATCATCTCCTGGTTCGAGCAGAAAGCAGTCGTGATCCTGCTCACCCTCCTCCACCTTGGCATCCGGAACATCCGCCTCGGGCCAAGCCTGCCGGCGTTTGTGACTCCAGCCACCCTCCAGATCCTCGTGGACAGGTTCAACATCATGCCCGTCACCACCCCGGAGAAGGACCTGGCGGCTATCCTGGGCTAACTGGAGCCGGACAGCACACATTCGCGGGAGGCCCCTTACTGGCGGCCTCCCTGCCGTCTGTGGTATAATGCCGGTATCAGATACCGTAATGTCGGCATATGCGAGGCGGAGACGATGGTCAGAACACAGGTGCAGTTTCCAGAGGAAGACCTGAAAGAGCTGCGACGCGAAGCCGCTGAGGAAGGCCTGTCCGTCTCAGAGGTCATCAGGCGCTATGTGGCTGAGGGCAGGCGGGCGAAGCGGAAGCCGAGCCGGCAAGAGCTGATGAGGCGTGCCCTTGAGGTGGCAGGGAAGTACCGGTCCGGCCATCACGATATCGCCGAGCGCCACGATGACTATCTGGCCGAGGCGTACCTGGAGCGATGACTTTCATTGACACATCGGCCATTTTCGCCTTCCTCGACACGGAGGATGACGCGCATGCTCGTGCGCTCGGCGAGTGGGAGCGTGCTACCGATCATGCCGAGGCAGTGGTGACCACGAACTATGTCTTGGCTGAAACGATTGCGCTCTGCCAGAGCCGACTCGGCATTGCTGCAGTGCAGGATCTCGCGGCCAGGGTGATACCGGCATTGAGCGTGGAGTGGATCACCGAGGATGTGCATACGGCCGCACTTGCGACCGTGCTCACGGCGAACCGCCGCGACCTCAGCCTTGTCGACTGCACCTCATTCGAGATCATGCGCCGCCTTGGCATCACCCGCGCCTTCGCGCTTGACGACCACTTCCGCGAGCAGGGCTTCGAGGTCGTGCCGTAGGACCGGCTGCCTACAGCACCCTCGTCAGATAGGCCCGGCTCTGCCGGTCCAGCGCGGCGATGTCCGGCACGTCGTACCGGTTGTTCTCCGCGTCGGTGAGAAGCACCCGGTTGTGGCCCAGGTAGACCACATTGTCTCGGACATCTCGCAGCGTGACCTCGCGAAGGCCCCGGTCGGTCTCGAACACACAGACCTGAGTCCCGGAGTAGTCCGTCAGCGAGAGGATCCGCTTCAGGCGCGGGTACAGATACCGCCGCGCCAGTTCCTGTTCGACGATGGATCGAGATTCAGGATCGAGCTTCCGCCAGTTGCGCAGCAACCCGAACTCATCGCCCCTCGTCTCCGATCCCTCCTTCGGCTTCGTGCCCTTGATCGAGATGTAGCGGTCCGGGTCGGTGAGCGGGTGTGACCGCATGAACGCGGGCGAGATCAGCGTCACCTCATCGGCGATGGTGGCGTAGACGCGCCCATCCTCCCCGCGGAACACTCGCACCTCCTCCGGGTCGAGGTAGCGAAGATCCAGTGATGACCTGCCTGCCTTAGTCAGCATGGAGCGCTCCCAGTCCAACCATCGAGGTCTCGCGGTGCATCTTCAGAAGGTTGGCGTAGACGCCGTCCTTCGCCTCGAGCTCCTCGTGCGTGCCATTCTCGACGATCTTGCCGTCCTCCATCACGAGCAGTTGGTGAGCGTTCCGCAATGTCGAGAGCCGGTGCGCGATGGCGAAGGTCGTCCGCCCCTCGATCAGACGACCGATTGCCTCCTGTATCTGCTGCTCCGTTTCGAGGTCGACGTTCGCCGTCGCCTCGTCCAGGATGAGAATCGCCGGATCGCGGAGGATCGCTCGGGCGATACAGATGCGCTGCTTCTCGCCCGCGGACAGCCGGCCGCCGCGCTCCCCCACCTGCTCGTCATAGCCGTCGGGCTTGTTGATGACGAAGTCGTGCGCGTTGGCGACCTTCGCCGCCGCCATGATCTCCTCCAACGTTGCATCGGGCCTGCCATAGGCGATGTTCTCGGCGATCGTGCCGCTGAACAGGAATGCCTCCTGCAGCACGACCCCGAGGTGCTGTCGGTAGGACCACAGCGCCAGCTCTCGCACGTCGATATCATCGACCCGTACCTGTCCCTCATCCGCGTCGTAGAACCGGCAGAGCAGGTTGACGATCGTCGTCTTCCCGGCGCCGCTCTTCCCGACCAGCCCCAGCATGTGGCCGGGCTCGACCCGGAAGGAGACCTCCTTCAACACCTGCTGGTGCCGCTCGTACCCGAAGCTCACTCCCTGGAAGTCGACCGCGCCCTGCAGCCGCTCGGGCGCGACCGACCCCCTCGTCTTCTCGCTGTCCGATTCGGCATCGAGCACCTCGAACACGCGCTCGGCCGCGGTGAGCGAGCGCGAGAGCCACTGCGCCACCTGCGACAGCGAGTTCAGCGGCCACTGGATCATCCCGACGTAGCCGAGAAAGGCCACGATCGAGCCAGGACTGATCTCGTTGCGGACGGCCAGCATGCCGCCGAAGAGCCATATCAGCAGCGACCCGCTGCCCACCACGAGCCACATGATCGGGAACATCGTGCCCGAGGTCTGCTCGGCCCACACCGCCGCGTTGCGCAGGTCGGCGTTGCGATCCCCGAAGCGTGCGATCTCCGTCGGCTGTTGGGAGAATGCCTTCGTGACCTTCACCCGGTTCAGCGCCTCGTTGACGGTGGTATGGAAGCCGCTCCACCGGTACCAGAAGGCGTGCCATGCCTTGCGCAGCCGCCGCCAGAGCGAGTGGCTGAGCATGCTGAGGAACGGGATCGGCACCAGCGCCAGGATCGCCAGCTTCCAGTTCATCACGAACAGCACGATCGCCACACCGATCACCTGCACCACGCTGCTCACCACCATCGGCAGCGCGAACGCCAGCAGGTCCTGCACGCCGCCCGAGTCCTGGGTGAGTCGGGAGATCAGCGCGCCCGTCGGGTGGTGGTCGTAGTAGCGAAGCGAGAGCCACTGCAGGCGGTCGTACAGCTCGGCTCGCAGATCGAAGCTGATCCGGCCGCCCAGCCATGCCGCCAGACGATTGCGCGCGATCTCCATCGCGGTGCTGAAGACGCTCGTGCCAGCCAGTCCCGCCACCAGCAGGAAGAGCAGGTGGACGTTCTTCCTCGGAATGAGCACGTCGTCCACGAGGTAGCGCGTCAGCATCGGCGGAGCCAGTCCGACCGCGGTGCCGCAAATGAGCAGAGTGATGATGAGAGTGAGCCGCCCACGGTATGGCCTGGTGTAGCCCAGCAGCCGCCGCAGCACCGCGCCGCGGCGCAGGCAGCGCGGGCAGACGCGGGTGTACTCGCCGAGCACGAGGCCGCAGGTCGGACAGCGGACTGCCTTCTCCTCCCGCTCGCGGATCGGCTTGCCTTTGGCAGCCGCGTTGAGCTGCTCGCGGACGCGGCCGAACCGATCGGCGAGGGCGTTGCTGAACGGGAGCAGGTCTACTCGCTGCCCGTTCATCACCGCGCGCAGCGACGCGCCGCCGACGAGATTGTCGATCTCGAAGCTGCTGATCTCTGCCAGTGGCAGGTCAGCCGACACCCGTGTGACCTCGCCATCGTGGCAGACCAGCACCCGGTCGCCCGCCAGCAGCAACCACTGGTCGCCGAACGCGCCGTCAGAGCGCAGATCGCTCCGGGCCGAGACCTTCACCTCGGCGCCCGGATAGCGCTGCTCGACGAGCGTGTGCACGGTTTCCGGTATCTGTTCCGGCGCTGCCATGCCTGCTTCCCTCATCGGTAGTTAGAAGCTATCTCAAAACTCCGTCAGGAGGTTGCAGATAGCTTGCCCCAAGCACTCACGTGACTCTTGAGGTGACTTCTAGACTGCGGTCTTCTCCCAACAGTTCTGGCAATGATCTGTGCAAAGAGCCAGGCCGAACTCTTGACCTGGAGATCGGCGATGTGGACGCCCCTCAAGAAGTCCGCTCAAAGAGCAAAACAGTGCACGTCCGGCGCCTGTCCGGCGCGCTCCCGTGAACCCCGGGCGGAGAAGACAGAAGGAGGCGCGCCTCCCTCGCACCATCCGGGACTCTGGATAGCGAGAAGCAGGCGCGCCAAGGGCTGAATTCGCGTTGCCCTGCCGGGCAGGATGCTGTCTTCTGCCCAACGATTATCGTTTTGTCACTGGTCAGCCAGAGAAAATGTAGCGTCTACAAGAGGCGTTGTCAAGGGCTTCTGTGCCCCCGGGTGTGACTTCGAAACGTCAGCTGAGCTTCGGAGTCAGGGTCGTCGTCCATCACCATCGAGCGGTTCTGGGAACCTCACCCCGCGTCTCTCCTGATTGCCTCCTATCGCTTGGGCGCCCCCTCTCCGCAGCCGTTCGAGGGGGAAGGGGGTGAGGTTCGAGCAGCGGAGGAATCAGGGACGGGATCGCCGACACCAAGAAGTCACACCCTGTGCCCCCTCTGCCCCGAGTGTGCCCCCGGATCACCGGCTCGCATAGCACGGCCTCCGCAGCCCCTCGGGCCGACTCTTGAATCTCTGCGGCTCCCCCTCTCCAGACTTGGAGAGGGGGCAGGGGGGTCAGGTCCCGCCGCAGGCGGCCATCTGTGTTCATCTGCATTTACCCGCCTCTGGCGGGTTCATCTGCGGATGCCTGGCCGTTCGGCCGTTTCCACCGCAGGCGGCAATCGGTGCAATCTGCGTAATCTGCGGTTAGCTCCTGCCTCTTCACGGCTCGAACGCCTGAAACCCCCGCCCCAGCACCACCGTCCCATACCGCCCTCGCTTCTGCAATATCCCGTCCACGATCAAGGCATTGCTGGAGAAGATGACCTTGCCCCAGCGTTGGTAGATGCGCTCGAAAACCGTCACCTCGATTAGGCCGGTCTCGTCCTCGAGGGTGATGAAGATGACCGTCTGGCCGCTCTTGGTGGGAGGCCGCTGCCGGGCGATGACAACCCCTGCGACTCGCACCCGCCGGCCATCCGGCAAGGGGTCGAGCTGCGAGCGGACCATCACCCCCATCTTCCGCAGACGTTCCCGCGCGAAGCACAGCGGATGGCCCGTCACGCTGATGCCGGTCATCGCCAGCTCGGATGCCATCGACTCGCGGCGAGTAGGGGAGGGGAGGATGGGCGTAGGCTTACCCGCCGGCTGTGTGGAGGGCTTCGTGAAGCCCTTCTGTAGGGCGGGCATGCCTGCCCTGAGCGGAGCCGAAGGGTCGCCGTTTGCATGCCCGCCGGCCGTTGCCGTTCCCTCCACGCGGCTGGCTGGTTTGCCCGCCTCTAGCAGGTTCACGAACCCTGCCCCCAGCAGAGCTATCTGCCCATTCGCCTGCTGGCTGCGATCGCGCCGGCGGGCTCCGGTGGTGACGATCTCATACAGCTCCCACAGCAGTTCTCGGCGCGGCCCGATGCTATCGAGCGCCCCCGCCTTGATCGCGTTCTCCACCATCGGCTGCGGCAGATTGGTACGAGCGCATAGATCGCGCAGCGACCGGAATGGACCGCCGCTCTCTCGCGCTGACAGAATCGCCCTGATGCCGGCCGCGCTGAGCCCATAGATCTGGGCGAGGCCAACCCGGATGGCGCCGTCCTCTACCCAGTAACGGTCCCGGCTCCGGTTGATATCCACCGGGCGGATCTCGATGCCGAAGTGCCTGGCCTCGTTGATGATGACCTCCGGCGGATAGAACCCCATCGGCTGATTGGAGAGAATCCCCGCCAGAAACTCGGCCGGGTAGTGCGTCTTCAGGTACGCGGTCTCATAGGAGATGATCGCGAACGAGGCAGCGTGAGCCTTGCAGAACCCATAGGCGGCGAAGGCGGAGAGGCGGCGGAAGGCCTCCTCGGCCACACTTTCCTCTATCTGTCGCTGGCGGCAGCCTTCGAGAAACGCGCCGCGAAGCTTCGCCATTTCCTCGTGCGAGCGATCGTGTGTCATGGCGCGGCGGAGCGAGTCCGACTGCCCGAGCGTGAACCCCGCCAGCGCGCTCGCCACCTCCAGCACCTGCTCCTGATAGAGAATCACCCCATAGGTCTCCGCGAGCACGGGCTCGACCGATGGATCGAGATATTCGATCGGTTCCTTGCCATGCCGGCGAGCGAGAAATGGCCCGATCATATCGGCCTGCATCGGGCCGGGCCGGAACAGTGAGATGTTGGCGATGATATCGTCGAATCGCGTGGGCTGGAGGCCGGAGAGCAGGCCCCGCATACCAGGACTTTCGAGCTGGAACACCCCCACGGTGCGGGCCGAGCGAAGCAGCTCATAGGTCTTCGGATCATCGAGCGGGATGCGGCCGAGATCGGGCGCCTCGCCCCGCGTCTCGCGGATGATGTGCAGCGCCTCCTCGATCGCCGAGAGATTGCGCAGCCCGAGCATGTCCATCTTCACCAGCCCCAGCGCCTCGATGTCATCCTTGTCGAACTGGCAGACGATGACCCCCTTCGCCGATACCTCCAGCGGGGTGAAATTCGTGATCGGATCGCGGGAGATGACGACCCCGCCGAGGTGGACGCTCAGATGGCGGGGCAAGCCGTCGATCGCCTCGCAAATATCGAGCAGCTCCTTGAGCGCGCCCGCATCGAAGCCCGATCCGCGCAGCTCGGGAAGGCTGGCGATGGCATCGCGAATCCGGCCGGCCGCGATATAGGGCATCGACTTGCTGATGCGGTCGATCAGCGTCTCCGGCAACCCGAGCGCCTTACCAACCTCGCGGATGGCCGAGCGCGCATTATAGGTGTTGATCGTGGCCACCATCGCCGTGTGCTCGGGGCCATAGCGCCGCGCCACATACTCGATCATCTCATCCCGGCGGCGGGAATCGAAATCGATGTCGATGTCGATGTCCGGCATCTCGCGGCGCTCTGAGTTGAGGAACCGCTCGAACAGTAGCCGCGCCGCAATCGGGTCCACCTGGGTGATACCCAGCAGGTAGCTTACCAAGGAATCGGCCGCCGACCCCCGCCCAGAGCACCGAATCCCCCGCGCCCTCGCCTCCTCCACGATATCCCAGACCACCAGAAAGTACTCACACAACCCCAGCTCGCGGATAATCCCGAGTTCGTGTTCGAGCCGTTGTTTGTAGGGCGGGCATTCCGATGCCCGCCGGCCGTTGACCGTTCCCTTTGTGTCCTTGTGTCTTTGTGGTTCGGCCGTTCCTCCGACTCTCGACTCCTCGACTCCTCGACTCTCGAATCTCTCCCTCACCCCCTCCCAACACAACCACTCCAACAGCCGCTCCGCTTTCTCTCCTGCTACCTCCTCATCCGTCTGTAGGGCGGGTATGTCACCGTGCGGAACGATCACCCCCTCTCCGCGCGCGGAGAGGGGGCTTGCCCGCCGGCCGTCAGGAGGGGAGGGGGGTGAGATTCCGCGCTTCTTCGCGGGGCGGGTATCCGCCCCGCATCTGTGTTCATCCGTGTTCATCTGTGGTTGCTTTGCCTTCCGCCACTCCCTCATCCTGAAATGCGGAAAATGCAGCTCCCCCAACCCCAGATCGACCTCACACTGCTCCGCGATCCGAACCGTATTCGCAATCGCCTCGGGATACGACGAAAACTCCCGCATCATCTCCCGTGGTGACTTCAGATACCGCTCCGCCCCGCGCCGGCGAATCGGATGCCATTCATCGCGCTGAGTAAGCGTTTGGATGCAGGCGAGCACGTCCTGCACCTGCGCTTCATCGGGCGTGAGGTAATGCACATTTGCAGTGGCGACGATAGGCGCGCCCATCTCCTTCGCCAGCTCGGCGAGCCGCGCCATCTGCAGCCGCTCCCCATCCCCCGGCTCCTCGCGACACAGCTCGATAAAGAACCGCTCCCGCCCGAAGATCCCCTGATACCGCCGCACCGCGCGCCGCGCAGCCTCCATATCCCCCCGCCGCACCGCCTCCGACACCTCCCCGCGCCGGCACCCCGACAGCGCAATCACCCCCTCCGCGCATTTCGCGATAGTGGCGAAATCACACCGCGGCTGCTTCCGCAAATCCGTCGTCGCTAACATCCGTTCGGCAGGAGCCCTGGGCCCCGTAGCCTTGGCGAAGGGGGCTTGCCCCTGCCATCCGGCCGTTTGCTCTTGCCCTTCCGCGGGGCGGGTATCCGCCCCGCATCCGCGTTTATCTGCGTTTATCTGTGGTTCCCATACCGTTCCCTCACCTCTCGACTTTCGACTCTCGAATCTCTCCCTCGCCCCCTCTCCGCGCGCGGAGAGGGGGCTTGCCCGCCGGCCGTTAGGAGGGGAGGGGGGTGAGGTTCCGTGTCCATCTGCGTCCATCTGCGGATCATATGCCGTTTTCCTCAACCTCCCCGCTGTCACCATCCGGCACAGGTTCCCATACCCCACCCTCGACATCGCCAGCAGCGTCAGATCAAACCCGTTGCTTCGGTAGCTTGCTGCCGAAGCCAAGTAGCTTGCTCCCGAAACGCCTCCTCCCACGCCCTCCACCGTCAGCTCCGTCCCGAGGATCGGCTTGACCCCCGCCTCCCGCGCCGCCCGATAGAACCGTACCGCCCCATACATCCCATCATGATCCGTCACCCCCACCGCCCCCATCCCCAACTCCCTCACCCGCGCCACCAGCCTCTCGACTCGGCACGTGCTATCGAGGAAGGAGAAGACGCTGTGCAAATGGAGATGGACGAACCTGCTCTCGGACATGGCAGAGGGATGGTAATACAAACACATGTTTGCGTCAACAAGCAAACCCCATTGAATCGAGCAGACGCCGTAGGTAGCACAGGTTCTGAACCTGTGTAGACGCCGCAGGCGCTTCCCCATTAGCTTGACCCACTAACCTTCAGGTGCTAGCTTACTTGCATGACTCTGCGCTGGATAGCTCAGCACTGGGAGCTGATCATCGCCATCATCACCGCGGTTACTGCGGTCATATCGGCAGCTGCATCGCGAACATCAGCCGGAACAGCGAAGGATGCTCTGGCCGAGGCGCGACGTCAGCACCTCATCAGCATCACGCCCCATGTGACAGCACGCGCCCAGAAGATGAACGAAGTGCCGCATGCCGTCCGCCAGGACAGCGTCCTGGAGTCCATTGTGACGAATGTGGGGCCGGGTATCGCGAGGGACATTCACGGCACTCTCACAGTGGAACATGGCCTCCCCTCCCAAGCGGGCGACCGGGAGGTCAAGGAGTTACAGGTATCGATCCCCCAGCTGCCGCCGGGAGGCTCGCAGGTGGTCGATGCCCCTGCCGCGAGTTCCCGGCCGAAGGTCCAGGCCGGGCTCCTCACCTATACGGATGTGGAGAACCGGAAACACTGGTCCCGCCTCCTCCCCCCGTCGCATGACTGGGAGACTGGCGAAGGCGATCATCCCGAGCGCCCTGAAGAGTCATGCCGAGTCGTCACATGAGCGATGTTGTCGACACCTCCCTCTACTGAAGACCTGGCCCCACTATGCACTACCGCGCTATCATGCACCACCTCAAATCCTTCCACACGCCCGAGAACGTCGAGGGCATGGCACGTTTTGGCATCATCTCCAAGAAGGTCTACGGCGTGCCGACCCCCACGCTCAGGAAGCTCGCCCGCGAGCTCGGCAAAGATCACCAGCTCGCCCAGCGCCTCTGGTCATCCGGCGTCCTGGACGCCCGCTCTCTCGCCGCGCTCATCGACGACTCCGCGCAGGTCACCGAGCAGCAGATGGAGGCCTGGGTGCTGGACTTCGACAACTGGGCGACCTGTGACGCCTGCTGCAGCAACCTGTTCGACCGAACGCCGTTCGCTTACCGGAAGGCCGCCGAGTGGAGTGAGCGTGATGAAGAGTACGTGAAGCGCGCCGGCTTCGCCCTCATGGCCGCCCTCGCTGTCCACGACAAGAAGGCGTCGGACGCGCAGTTCGAGCGCTTCCTCAAGATCATCGAGCGCGAGGCCGCCGACGATCGCAACTACGTGAAGAAGGCCGTCAACTGGGCGCTCCGCCAGATCGGCAAGCGCAACCTTCGCCTGAACCGCAAAGCGATCCGGGCCGCCGAGCGCATCCGCTCGACCGGCACCCGCGCCGGCCGCTGGATCGCCGCCGACGCCCTCCGCGAGCTCCAGAGCGAGGCAGTGCAGAAACGCCTGCGCCGCACTGTCGCATAGGAACACGGCAGGACACCCACCCGCACCCTCCGAACCTCCTCCGCGTCACCCCACGGAGACCACCCATGATCATCGACAAGCTCACCAACTGGCGACGATACTCGGCCCTCGCCGAACTCCGGCCGGCCTTCGAGTTCCTCGCGGGACAGACAGAGGCATGCCTCGCAGGCGGCCGCGTTGACATCGACGGCGACCGCGTCTATGCCCTCGTCCAGGCCTACACCCCGAAACCTATCGAAGAAGCGCGCTTCGAGTCACATCACCGCTACATCGATATTCAGTACGTCTGCCAGGGCCGTGAGATGCTCGGCGCCGCGCCGGCTGCCGATCTCGATACCGAGACGCCCTATGATCCCGACAAAGATGTCGCCTTCCACCCCAAACCGAAGGCATTCGCGAAGGTCGCCTTGCTCGCCGGCTACTTCGCCGTCTGCTATCCCGAGGACGGCCACATGCCCGGCTGCCTCCTCGACTCAACCGATCAGGTCGCCAAGATCGTGGTGAAAGTACGGCTCGCGTAGACCGCCGATCTCAATGGAGAAGCCACCATGAAATGGGTCACACGCTCACACGTTCATGTAGACAGGGTCGCCTGCCCTTGGCTCATCAAACGCTTCGTCGATTCCGAGGCCCAGTTCGTCTTCGTCCCGGCGTCGCGGGTCAATGAAGTCGTGGAGAAGGAAGGCGCCATCCCCTTCGACGCGCCCGGTATTGAACTCGGCCACCATGATGGCAAGTGCTCGTTCGAGGCGATCATCGCGAAGTATGGCCTGAAGGATCGCGCGCTGCTGCGCCTCGCCGCGATCGTCAGCGCCGCCGACACCGGCCGCTTTGACAGTGAGCCGATCGCGGTCGGCCTGGAGGCCATCGCCGTCGGCTACAGCCAGCGCTTCCCCGACGACTCCGCCAACCTGGAGCACCAGTTCGCCGTCTACGACGCGCTCTACGCCTGGTGCACCCTCCACGTGGCCAAAGCCGGGTGACGCCTGCATGAGCCGCCTCCGCCGCGCCGCCCTCTTCCTCGGCCTGCGCCGCAGCATCGTCGGCATGCTCTCCATCGTCATCCTCGTGGGCATGGGCGAGAGGATGGCGGAGCGCTACCTTCCCATCTATCTCCTCGCCCTCGGCGCCGGGGACCTGGCCATCGGCGTTCTCGGCGGACTTCAGAACCTGCTCGGCGCGCTCTACTCGTTCCCGGGCGGCTACCTCGCTGACCGCATCGGCGTCAAGCGCTCGCTCTTCGTCTTCAACCTGATCGCCATCACCGGCTTCCTGCTCGTCGTTCTCATCCCCGTGTGGCAGGCCGTGATCTTCGGCGCCTTCTTCTTCCTAGCCTGGAGCGCCGTCTCTCTCCCCGCGACCATGAGCCTGATCGCCAACGTCCTCCCCAGGACCCAGCGCACCATGGGCGTCTCGATGCATTCGCTCGTGCGCCGCATCCCCATGGCCCTCGGTCCGCTCATCGGCGGCGCCTTCATCGGCATCTGGGGTGAGCGCGACGGCGTTCGCTATGCCTTCGTCGCCGGCGCCTTCATGGGCGTCGTCGCCATCATCCTCCAGCAATGGCTGATCCACGAGGACCGACCTGCGGGAGTCACCCGGGACACGGTTGATAGGCTTGAGAAGAACCCCCTCCGCATGCTGAAGGCGATGGGCTCGCCGCTCCGCTCTCTCCTCGTCGCCGACACCCTGATCCGCTTCTGCGAGCAGATCCCATACTCATTCGTCGTCGTCTGGGCGATGCAGAAGGGCCTCCACTACTTCGCGCCCGTCACCGCTTTCCAGTTCGGCGTGCTCACCACCATCGAGATGGCCACCGCCGTGCTCGTCTACGTCCCGGTCGCCTACCTCGCCGACCGCAGCGCGAAAAAGCCGTTCGTGGTGATGACCTTCGTCTTCTTCACCATCTTCCCGCTGGTGCTGTTCTTCAGCCGCTCTTTCGCCATGCTGGCGGTGGCCTTCATCGTCCGCGGGATGAAAGAGTTCGGGGAGCCAACGCGCAAGGCCCTCATCGTGGACCTCTCGCCTGAGGGCAAGCAAGCGGCTACTTTCGGGACCTACTACCTCACTCGCGACACCATCGTCTCGCTCGCCGCCTTCGGGGGCGCCTTCCTCTGGCAGATCGGCCCGAAGACGAATCTCATGACAGCGTTCGCCTGCGGCGTCATCGGCACGATCTGGTTCGCGCTCAAAGGCCAGAGCCCGACGGGGGCGGAACCCAATGCGGCACAATCTCCCTGACGGCGAAACCTTCGTGGGCGAACCGATTGAGCCAAAGCCCGGGTCCTTCGATACCGGGATGATGGCGCGAGGCGGCCCGGGCCTGCCCCGGGCCTTCACCTGGTGCGGGCGGGAGTATCAGGTCCTCGGCGTGATGGACAGTTGGCACACGAAGGAGCGCGGCCACGGCATGGACCGCGAGTACCACTACGTCCGCCGCCACTACTACCGCATCAAGACCACCACTGGCGAGATCATGACCATCTCCTTCGACCGCAAGCCGCAGGGCGAACGCGGCCGCCAGCGTTGGTCGCTGTTCTCGATTGCGAACTCGTAACCGCGCGCCCCTCCGGTCACAGAGACGATCCCAGCGGCAGGAAGGCTTGTGGTGAGCGATGAACTCCGCTCCGCGCGTAGCCAGACGTCTGCGCCGGACGGCCTCAGCAACTCTACTTCGGCTGAGCTGTCACAGCGAGGCCGTGCAACCGGCAGCCGACACGGTGTGACCGCTTCGCGTTGGTCACCGACGTCAGCCAGGCCCGGGAGGGCGCTGCTGCTACGCACACGCAGAGGAACGATGAGCTACTATGAGGATCGTTACCGATAGAATAGCGATCAGCGAACTGAAGAACATGGCTGAGAGGATGTTCGGCAGCTTCGTGAAGGCGGTGGTCGATGTAGAAGAAGGAACGATGGCAGTCGACGCCGAGCTGCATGCCGACGAGGAGGCTTTGCTCTTGAGGGAAGGTTCGGAGCAAGTGAACCTCTGGGGCATCAACCTATATCCGGGCCTCTTTGGTCGCAGCGACTGGATAGAATTTGATGCAATGATAAACGTCAGACCAGGCCAGGGGAACAGAAGCCGCGGCGTTGAGGACGGGGCGATCAGAGAGAGCATTATCAGAATAGTCAGCGAGCTGATCGAGGGATGAACAAGCGCAGCTTCCAGCATCGAGAACTCGCCGGAGGCCGTTGGCGCGAGCTTCCTCTTGTTGCGCAGATGGCGAATGTCGGCAGTGAGGTTGAACGGACCATCAAATGGCGTCATGAGGAAGCATTCAGCCGACAAGCATTCGAGAGAGCCTTGGAGCTTCTCGATCTTACTATTGCTGATCCCAAGAATCGAGACCGTCTACGAGAGCTGACAAGGGTCCGAGAGGCCCTCGTTGACTACTTCATGTTCGAGAATGAGTATGGCTCGTCAGATGCCCTCTGGCAGCACTACTTCTATGCCTTCAATTACGCCGCCCGTATTGGCCTATGAATCTCCCCCATCCAGATCTCCGACGCTGACCTCATCGCCGCCGGGTACGGCAGGCTTCAGCCTGCCAACACACCTGCCTGCGCTTCCGGCAGGCTGAAGCCTGCGCTACCCGCCTCCCCAATCGTCCCTGTTCGGCAGCAGCCTTGGGCCCCGTAGCCTTGGCGAAGGGGGCTTGCTCCTGCCCATCCCTCCGGCTCACCCAATCGTCAACAGATTCAATCCCGACCCCGGATCATACGTCCGTTCCGCGGCCACGCTGACCAGCTCCATGATCACCACCTCAAGCACCAGGTAGACCGACATCCCCGCCCGCGGGCAGCCGACGAGCGCCGACTCGCCCCGCCCGATGCCCGCGTGGAAGTGCAGCGTCGGCTTCCCGTCGCTCAGGAAGACCGTGCCGACGCCGACCAGCTCCCGCGCGTCATCGAACTCCTCGTAATGCGGGATCACCTTGCCGGTCGTGTTTTCCGGCCCCGTCACCACCTTGCCCTTCCGCATCCCGCCGAGCGCGAAAACCGCCGCGGCCTTCACGCCCTCCCGCTGCGCGATCTCCTCGACCGCCTCATAGACCGACTCGCCATCCTCCAGCCGCGCGACGAACACCCGGCCAAGCTGTCCCTGTGTGTACCGCATCATGCCTCTCCCGATCGTAGCCTACCCCTCCGCCTCTCGCGAAGGTGCGGGGTCATCGGCAACGCACCGCGCCTCGTAGCCTACCCCCTGCGAAGCCTGCGACGCAAGGGGTGGGGCAGTCCCCGGGCAACGCGCCGCGCGCAGACCTCACCCCGCGTCGTGTATGTGCGCTCCTTGCCCGGCCTCGGCCCCCTCTCCGCGCGCGGAGAGGGGGCTTGCCCGCCGGCCGTCAGGAGGGAAGGGGGTAAGGTTTGCGATGCCGACGACCAACGGCAAAGGGCCACGCCGGCAAGTCCCTCCGGCAGAAAGGATAGGCCGACCGAGAGGCGAAGGAGACACGTGGCCGGCCGGTTTCTCCGGCCTTGCAGCAGGCAAGCCCATGTTCACAGCAGCCAGCATCGCCCTCATAGCTGCCGTGTTTGTCGCCTCAGCGGTGGAGGCGGTCGAGGCCTTCACCATCGTGCTGGCGATGGGGCTGACCCGCGGCTGGAAAGCGGCGATCTGTGGCACGGCGGCGGCACTGCTGGCCCTCGCCGCAATCACGACCGTCGTCGGAGTTGCCCTGATCCACTACGTTTCCCAATCGCTCCTCCAGTTCGTGATCGGAGCTCTCCTGCTGATCTTCGGCCTCCAGTGGCTGCGCAAGTCGGTCCTCCGCTCCTCGGGCCTCAAGTCCATCCACGACGAGGACCGGATCTTCCGAGAGGAAGAGGAGGCGGCCGCAAAGGCGGGCAGAGAGGTCCACCTTGGCCTCGACTGGTTCGGCTTCGTCGTGTCGTTCAAGGGGGTGCTGCTCGAAGGCCTCGAGGTCGTCTTCATCGTCATCACATTCGGGCTCAAGGCCCGTGCCACAGACCCGTATGCCATGGTCCATGCGTCCGCGGGCGCGCTGGTCGCGATCGTGCTCGTGGTGATCGCTGGCGCCATCGCCCGCAGTCCCTTGTCTGCTGTCCCGGAGAACACCATGAAGTACGCGGTGGGGCTGTTGCTCTCGACGTTCGGCGTCTACTGGTCTGTCGAGGGTCTGGGGTTCTTCGGTCCTCAGCGCCGCAGCCTCGAATGGCCGGGCGATATCTGGGCATTGGCCGGAGTGCTGGCGGCCTGGATCATCGTCTCGCGCGCCACCGTCATTGTGCTCCGCGCGTTGGCCCGCCGCGAGGTGCCGGATGCTGTCGGGGGTGCATCGGCCGGACTGCCCTCCGAGGCGGCCGGAGGCAAGTGATGGCATTTGCGCTCGGGCTGGTGCGAGGCTTTTTCCGCTTCTGGTACGACTTCCTCGTTGGCGACTGCTGGGAGGTCGCCGCAGGCGTCGTGGTGATCCTGGCAGGAGCGATTCTGCTGGTGCGAGGCGGAATGGTCCCCCACGCGGCCCTGCCGTTCATCGTTGCCGGCGCCATCATGCTGCTGCTGGTGTCGACCACCTTCCTCGAACTCCGCAAGAAGACCGCCGGCAGCCCGTAGAAGCTATCTCAAAACTCCGTCAGGAGGTTGGAGATAGCTTGCCCCAAGCACTCACGTGACTTCTGAGATGACTTCCAGTCGGCTCTCTGCCTTGGCGCACAGTCCGGCCGTTCCGCCGCAGGCCTGCCCGCCTCTGGCGGGCGGCCGCCCTTCCGTTGCTTCGGTAGCTTGCTGCCGAAGCCCCCTGTCGCCTCTCACCCCCCGCTTACTGGCTCGTTGGCAGCCGGTCGAAGATCACCTCGCACGGCGCCCGGTGCAGCAGCGTCTCCGCGGTCGTGCCCCAGGTGTGGCCGCGGTGGAGCCCGGCGAGGCCCATCACGATCAGGTCCGCGTTGTGGTCTTTCGCCGCAGCGATGATCCCGTCTCCCGCCTCGCGCGCTCTCTGCACCAGCGTCCGCACCGGCAGGTTATGCAGCAGCACCACCTCGCGCGCCGTCTCCAGCGCGTGCTGCGCCTCCTGCTCGGCCGGCTGCATCGGCGCGCCCAGGTCCAGCGTGCGCGGCACCTCGACTACGTACACGAGCAGTATCTCCGCACGATGCTCCAGGGCAAGGCGGCAGGCAAGCTCCACCCCCCGTTGCGAATACGGCTGCCCCGTCGTCGGCACCAGGATCAGCCGCACGACATCCAGCGATCGCCGCGCCTTCGCCACCTCCGCCGTCACCGGCCGCGGCACGCGGAACATCCAGTACATCAGCAGCGCAATGGCCGTGACGAAGACAACGGCGATCACCAGACCGACGGTGGACACGTGAATCGGCATTACCGCCTGACCTCGCGGAGCGCCCGGATGATGAACCTCCAGCGGTAGATGCCATAGCCCGCCATGACCGCGCCGACCACGACCCCGAACCACAACCCATACATGAACGCGCGGACGGCAGTGATCGCGCCCAGCGCGAGCAGCAGCGAACTCGTGACCACCTGGAAGACGTCGATGGGGCGAAGCCCACTCATTTCGGCCTCTCCCGTTCCGCCCGGTCGCGGGCGGCGAGCGCGCCACGATAGCGCTCCAGCAGGTCGAATTCCTCGGCCTCGGCCAGCACCTCCTCCTGCTGCTTCTCCCAATCGTGCTTCATGCTTCCAAAGACTGGCAGATGGTGGCGACGCCGGTACCACTGGTAGTAGATGAAGCACGCGATGATCCACGCCGGCCCCGCGATCCGGCCGATCTCATGGGTCAGGACGACCATGAAGAGGATGGCCGAGACGCCGAGAGCGCCAACGACCGCCAACACCGGGAACTGGAACGTCTGCCCGTTCCGCCGGATCCTGATGTTGAACGGCATGTGGTACGGCCGGGGCGAGTAGGGATCGGTGAACCGCAGACGCATCAGTGCGATGAACACCAGCAGGTAGCCGGTGCTTGCCCCGAACGCGTACATGTTGCCAAGCGTGTCGAGCGCCTTGGGCCCGGTCAGTGAGGCCAATAGCGCCTGGACGGCGGCGATCAAGGAGAAGATGACGATAGTGCGGACGGGCGTGCGGTGCTTCTCGTGGACCGCGTTGAACCACTCGTCGATGAAGTGAAACCGGCTCATCGAGTACGTCAGGCGAGATGCCGACATGACGCCCGAGTTCGCCGAGATCAGCAGGATGAGCGCGCCCAGCACCGCCGCAAACGGCCCTGCCATGATCCCGATAATAGGCACCGCCTTGGCGATGACGGCCACCGGGTTCTCTTGGTGGTATCCGAGGATCTCCCACGGCTGGTCAGCGATACGATCAGGCACTATCCCGTCGACTACGAGCGGGTGGTGCGCCGGCAGGATCTCTGTCGGGAACTGCATCCCGAGCCCGAGCACGGAGAAGGCAGTGGCAAAGAGGAACACGGAGAAGATCAGGGCGATAGACGTGCGCGGCACGATCGTCGCGGGACGCCGTGTCTCCTGCGCCGCCTGAGAGATCGACTCAAGACCCACGAAGGAGATGATGGCCAGCGACGTCCCGTACATGAAGTGCCTTGCATTCGGGAAATGCCGGGTCCACTCGAAGACGAAGAGCTCCGGATGCCAGGCCGCGACGAAGCCGAATACGACGAGCCCGACCTCGGTGGCGATCACGATCACGCCCACGATCTCGTTGAGCAGCGACGACTCCCGGATGCCCCGGATGTTCAGCCAGATAAGGAAAGCGATGAGGACGAGCGTCTCCGCGAGCCAGAGGTACTGGACATCCTTGAACGGTCCCCAGCTAAAGGTGATATTGGCGCTCGTCACCCCGAACAGATAGGGGAGGAAGAAGTTGATGTACCCTGCGCACGCCACCGAGAACAGGGCGATGTCGATCGTGTAGTCCAGCAGCAGTGCCGAGCCCGCCACGAAGCCCCAGAAGTCCCCCAGCCCCCTGAGCGTGAAGTACTGACCGCCGCCCGCCACCGGGTAGGTGGCAGCAAGCTCGGTGTAGGCCAGCCCGATCATGATGTAGACCAGCCCGGCGAGGCCGAACGCCAGCCCCGTCGCGCCTGCGGCATAGGCCATGACCAGACCGAGGGCGACATAGGTGTCGGCCCCGACATCGGCAAAGCCCCACATATATGAGCCCCACACCGTTACATCTCGGCGGAGCCCCTCTTCATGCCTTCTTGGTTCGGCTGTCGACTGCCGATCGCTCATGTCAGACGCGCCGCTGTTATCCCAGGGTTACTCACATCCGCACAACAACGGGTGAGTATACCCGGTCACTGTGCGATGTGCAAGCAGCGCCTCCCCGCGGGTGTGACCCCAGTTTTCTGGTCGGAGACGGCGAGACTTGTAGGGGCGAGTCGTTGACTCGCCCACCGGAGGCGGGCAAGCCCTGGGCGACCCACCCGGTCGCCCCTACAGACCCGACCAGAAGAAAAGGACCACACCCCTCCCCGCGCCTCTCCGGTGAACTCCTCTCCGGCCGTTCCCTTTGTGCTCTTTGTGTCTTGGTGGTCTGGCAGTTCCCGGCCGTCCCCCTCTCCAAACCTGGAGAGGGGGCCACGGGGTGAGGTCCCGCCGCAGGTTTACCCGCCTCTGGCGGGCGGCCGATCTTCTTCTCTGCGTTCGTCTGCTTTGCGTTCTCAGCGCCTTTGCGGTGAATGGCCGTTCCCTTTGTGCTCTTTGTGCCTTGGTGGTTTGGCAGTTCCTCGCCTCCCCACCCGTCGTTTCCCCCTATGGACTGCGGCGCGCAAGCGCCGCTTTCCCATGCGCCGGAGGCGCAGCTACCGTTCCCCTCACTCTCGACGTCCGACTCTCGGCCGTCCCCCTCTCCAAACTTGGAGAGGGGGCAGGGGGTGAGGCCTCCCCCGCAATCGGCCAATCTTCTCCCCTCAGGGTCTCTGCGGTGAACGCCGTTCCTCCGCCGCAGGCGGCCTATCCGCGTCTGTCTGCGTTCATCGGCGGATGACTGGCCGTTCCTGCGTCCCTCTCTCCAAACTTGGAGAGGGGGCCAGGGGGTGAGGTCCCGCCGCAGGTTTACCCGCCTCTGGCGGGCGGCCGATCTTCTTCTCTGCGTTCGTCTGCTTTGCGTTCTCAGCGCCTTTGCGGTAAATGGCCGTTCCCCACCTTCGAATCTCGAATCTCGCCTCCCCACCCGCAGGGCGCGGCGGACGCTTGTAGAATACAGTCCTTCCCCACCTGGGTGCAGTCCGCACACACGAGGAAACCAGCGCATGCCGCGTTTCGTGCTCGAGATCGGAACCGAGGAGCTTCCGCCCCGCTACTTCCCGGTGGCCCTGCCCCAGTTGAGGGCCGACGGCGAGGAAATGCTCAGGCGGGCGAGGCTGTCATGCCGCGAGACCAAGGTCTACGGCACCCCGCGGCGGCTCGTCCTCATCGCCGAGGACCTCGCCGAGCGGCAGGCCCCGCTCACCAGAGAAGAGCGCGGCCCCGCCGCCAAGGTCGCCTTCGATGGATCAGGCAATCCCACCAAGGCAGCGCTTGGCTTCGCTAAACGCCACAACCTCTCGCCCGACGACCTCATCGTGAAGGACACGGACCAGGGCAAGTACGTCTTCGCCATCATCCAGGAGCCGGAGCTGCCAGCCAAGGAAGCGCTTACAAAGCTCCTTCCCGACCTCATCACCGGCCTCTCCTTCCCAAAGACCATGCGCTGGGGCGTCGGCAAGCTGCGCTTCGGGCGACCGATCCGCTGGCTCCTCGCCCTCGTCGATACCGACGTCGTCGAGTTCGAGCTTGACGGCATCAAGAGCGGCCGCCTGACACGGGGGCATCCGGTGCTGGCGGAGGGGAAGATGTTCGAGGTGAAGGGTGCGGGGGAGTTTGAGGAGGCGCTCAGGCAACGCTTTGTCGTTATATCTGCAGCCAAGCGTGAGAATCTGATTCTTGACCAGATTCAGGCGATCGCGGAGGTAGAAGGATCGAGTGTGCATAGCCTGGGCCACTGGTACGACAAATCCAAATGGTCACTCGACGCCATCGTCCAAGATCCGACGAAGTTTGATCTGGAGATGCGGGCCAGCCTGCGGGCGCCGACCGTCTTCCTGGTGGAGTATCCGACCGCGGGAAAGGGCAACTTCGATCCATCGTTCCTCAGTCTCCCCCAACGCGTGCTGGAAGCTGAAATGATAGACGTGCAGAGCTACTTCCCTTTGGCCGAGCCCCAAGCCGAAGAAGACGAGGAGCCGAAGCTGCTGCCCTCCTTCATCGCAGTCCGAGATGGTGGCAGCGACCACCTCGACGCGGTCATAGCTGGCTGGGAGAACGTGCTGCAGGCGAAGCTCACGGATGCCAGGTACTTCTACGAGCAAGACCGGAGGCGGCGGCTCGCGGACCGCGTGGAGGACCTGAAGGGCGTGGTCTTTCAAGAGAAGCTTGGGACCATGTACGAGAAGACGCAACGAGTTCGCGCGGTGGCCGAGGAGATCGCAGATCAGTTGCGGCTGAAGGATGACCAGAGAAGGTGGCTGGAGCGCGCTGCCTCCCTCTGCAAGGCCGACCTGACTACGGAGATGGTTACCGAGATCTCCAATCTTCAGGGGGTGATGGGCCGCGAGTACGCGCTCAAGTCGGGCGAAGAGAACGAGGTAGCAAATGCCATCGCCGAGCATTATCGCCCACGCTTTGCGAAGGATGACCTGCCGTGGGGAATGACCGGGCGCTTGATTGGTCTAGCTGACAAGCTGGATACCATCACGGCATACTTCGCTATCGGACTGGCGCCTACTGGATCCGCCGACCCCTTCGGATTGAGGCGAGAGGGAATGGGCGTGGCCCGCATTCTGGGGGAGTCACCTGACGACCTGTCAGCTCTCTCCACGCGGCGGCTGATCGAAGTGGCACTCAGCCATATCGAGAACACAGCGCATGACCTCCAGACCGACGGTGT
>Ga0315274_10003249_pt1 | contig 24227 bp, 24 predicted proteins | sample YL17G02_20_MG_FD_203700 | JGI IMG/M metagenome (GOLD analysis project Ga0315274, IMG submission 203700) | Sediment microbial communities from Yellowstone Lake, YNP, Wyoming, USA - YL17G02_20 | ecosystem: Environmental > Aquatic > Freshwater > Lake > Sediment | place: USA: Wyoming | collected...
GCCCCAATTGGAAATCTTCGCACTTGAAGACTCCCACAGCCTCTTGGGCTGGAATCTTCCATGTCAAGTCTCTTATCATAAAATATTCGCCAAGGCAATCCTTTTTTGCCCGGGGCCGAGGGGCAGGGCCCTCGCCCCTTCTGCCCCCCGGCGCCTTTTTCCCTTGACAAAAGCCCACCGGTGGTATATCAAAAAATGCCTAATTTGCTGAATAAGGAGAGCCCCTTTAACCCTCTTTTGGGGAAAGGATGAAGATGACAGAGACGGTCTTGAGCGGAGATCAAGCCCTGGCCCAGGGGGCCATGCAGTCAGGGGTCTCTCTGGTGACGAGTTACCCGGGCTCCCCCAGCACCGGGGTGGTGAAGGAGTTGCTGCGGCTGGGCAGAGATCATGGGATCATCATCGAGTGGTCGGCCAACGAGAAGGTGGCCACGGAAAACGCTATCGGGGCGGCGATTGCGGGGAAGAGATCCCTGGTCTGTGCCAAGAGCGTGGGGATGAATGTGGCGATGGACCCCATCATGGTGGCCAATCTGATCGGCACCCATGCCGGGATGGTCTGGCTCATCGGGGACGATCCCGGGGCCTGGGGCTCGCAGAACGAGCAAGATAGCCGCCTGCTGGGGGCCTTTGCCGAGGTGCCGATGCTGGAGCCCTCCTCGCCCCAGGAGGGCTACGAGATGATGTGCTATGCCTTTGACCTCTCGGAGAGGTTCCGCTTGCCCGTCATGGTCCGGGAGGTACAGAGCTATTCGGGCCTGAAGGGGAGTTGCCAGATCCCGCAAGAGGGGTGGACGCCGGCAGCACTTCCCTCGCGGGCGACCGAGAAATGGATCTCCTTTCCCCTCAATGTCCTGGAGCATCACGCCCGCCTCCATGAGAGGAATCGCGAGATCGCCGGGGAATTCGACAGCTCTCCCTTTAATTACATGGAAAAGAGGGGCAACCGAGGCCTCCTGAGTGCAGGGTTGGCCTGGCACAAATTCCAATCCCTAAAAGCCGCCTCGGCCCGCTCCCTCAGCCTCTTTAAGCTGGGGACCCTCTATCCGCTTCCGGCCAAGGGCCTGTTGGACTTCCTCTCCGGCCTGGAGGAGCTATTGGTCTTCGAGGAGAACGAGCCCTTCCTGGAGGAGAGGATGAAGGTTCTGGCCCAGGAAGGCGGCCTGAAGGTGAAGGTTCGCGGGAAGCAGACCGGCGACTTTCCCCGAGAAGGGGAGGTCTTCTCGCATCACATCTTCCAGGCACTCGAACGTTTCCTGGGTAGCCTGGAGGAGGAGGATCGGGCCAAGATCGTAGTGGAGAAAAAGGAGAGGCTCATAGGAAAAGGGTTCTGCGAGGGATGTCCCTATACCCCTCTCTTCGAGGCGATCCGCGAGGCGGCGCAGGAAGCCACCATTCCTCCTCCCATCATCACTGCCGATCCCGGCTGCGCGGTGCGCCTGAACCTCCCCCCCTTTGAGACCCTGAACATCAAGTACTGCATGGGAGCCAGCATTGCTTTGGCCTCTGGGGTGAGCAAGGCGGGGGTCAAGGAACGGGTGGTGGCGGCCTGCGGAGACTCCTCTTTCTATCATACCGGCATCAATGCCCTGATCGATGCCGTCCATCACCGGGTCGACATCCTGGTGATTATCCTGGATAACGGAACCACCGCCCTTACCGGCCTCCAGCCGCATCCGGGGATTCCCAGGAATGCCCGGGGGGAAAAGACCCCGGCGGTGGAGCTGAGGCAAATCGTCCAGGCCATGCCCATTGACTTCATCCGGGAAATCAATATGTTCGACAAGGAAAAGAGCAAGCCCGTCCTCAAAGAGGGGCTCACCCGGAAAGGCCTGGGGGTGATCATCGCCCGAGGTCTCTGTCCGCTGCTGAATAAGTAATGCAGTCGGGGCCCCTGGCACCCGGCATCTGATCTTCGGGTACTTGAGGGCGAGGGAGCCTAAAATGATGCATATAGAAAGGTCCCCTATGAATGTCTTGCTGTTGGAGCCCATCCACGGCGATGGGGTGAAGCTCGTAAGAGAGGTGGCCGAGGTAGTCTATGCCACTGGCCATTCCGAAGAGGAGATTGCCTCGCAGGCAGCCGAGGTGGAGGCCATCATTATCCGCAACAAGGGCTTCCTGACGGAGGCCGTGTTCGAGCGGGCCAAGAGGCTGAAGTGCGTAGCGCGCCATGGGGTGGGGGTAGATAATATCGATGTCAAGGCGGCCACCAAACGAGGGCTGCCCGTCTGTTTTGCCCCCGGAGCGAATACCGAGTCTGTGGCCGAGCACGCCATCCTGCTGATGCTGGCCATGGGCAAGCGGACTGCCTATTTGGATCGGGAGGTCCGCAAGGGGCGCTGGTGGGACCTGCGCACCCTCGAATTCTTCGAGCTGAAGGGGAAGTTCCTCGGCCTGATCGGCTTGGGCCGCATTGGCAGGCGGGTGGCGGAGTTGGCCCTGGCCTTCGGGATGGAGGTCTATGCCCACGATCCCTATATCCGCCCGGAGGAGATGAAAAGCCAAGGGGTGATCCCCGCAGGCCAGGACGAGATCCTCCAATCCTGCGACATCATCTCCCTCCATCTCCCCCTGCTGCCGGAGAGCAAGAAGTACCTGGGGGCCAAGGAGTTCGAGATGATGAAAAAGGGGGCGGTGCTGATCAACACCGGGCGCGGGGGCCTGGTGGATGAGGAAGCCCTCCTGGATGCCCTTCAATCGGGAAGGCTTTTCGGGGCTGGCCTGGATGTCACCGATCCCGAACCTCCCTCCCCACAGAATCCCCTTTTCGGGTTGGAGAATGTGATCTTCTCCCCGCATATGGCCGCCCACTCCACCACCTCCATGCGCAATATGGCGGTTTTCGCCGCCGAGCAGGTGGTCAAGGTGCTGAGGGGCGAGCGGCCCACGCTGGTGGTGAATCCGGAAGTCTTGGAGGCCAAATCATGAATTGCATCAAATTGGGACTGCCCAAGGGCAGCCTGGAGAATGCTACCCTGGACCTCTTCGCCAGGTCGGGGTGGAAGATTGCGGTCAACCCCCGCAACTATTTTCCCAGCATCGATGACGAGGAAATCTCCTGTACCCTGATCCGGGCGCAGGAGATGTCCCGCTATGTGGAAAGCGGCACCCTGGATGCGGGGATCACCGGCAAGGACTGGATCATGGAGAACGAGTCCGAGGTGGCGGTGGTCAGCGATCTCATCTATTCCAAGGTGAGCCTGCGGCCCTCCCGCTGGGTATTGGTGGTGCAGAACGAATCGCCCATCCAGAGGATCGAGGACCTCAAGGGCAAGAAGATTGCCACCGAGCTGGTGAGGTTCACCAAGAAATACTTTGCCTCCCGACATATCAAGGTGGAGGTCGAGTTCTCCTGGGGGGCCACCGAGGCCAAGGCGGCAGAGGGATTAGTCGATGCCATCGTGGAGGTGACCGAGACCGGGAGCACCATCAAGGCCCACGGCCTTCGCATCATCGAGGAGCTGATGCAATCGAACCCCCAGCTCATCGCCAATAAGAAGGCCTGGAAGGATCCCTGGAAGCGTGCGAAAATCGAGCAGATTGCCCTGCTGCTGCAGGGGGCCCTGCAGGCCGAGGGGCTGGTGGGGCTGAAGATGAATGTCGCGGCTGCCGATCTGGAGCAGGTGGTGGCCATTCTGCCCAGCCTCAACGCCCCCACCATCTCCAATTTGTATCAGAAGGACTGGTTTGCGGTGGAGACGGTGGTGGCAGAGAAGGTGGTACGGGAGATCATCCCCAAGCTGCGGGCCGCCGGCGCAGAGGGGATCATTGAGTACTCACTGAACAAAGTGATCTGAGGAGTCGTCCATGCCGATGAAGCTACGAGTGTTCTATTCGCCCAAGGAAGGCTACACCGCCCTCATCCGCCGGGGAAAGACCGGGATGCAGCACCTGGAGTTCGGGATCCTGCAGCTGTCTCCCTTTCAGAATTATCGGGCAAGGACCGGGGAGGATGAAATCTTGCTAGTCATCCTGGGGGGGATGGCCCACCTGGAGGCCAGGGGGCAGAAATGGGAATTTCTGGGCCGGCGCAAGAATGTCTTCGATGGGCCAGCCACCGCCGCCTACCTGCCGCGTGGATGTGCCTTTAAGCTCACGGCTATCGGGGAGGTGGAGATCGCCCTCTGTCGGGCCAGGAGCGATGAAGATCGGGAACCCTATATCATCCCCGCAGAAGAGGTGAAGGTGAGCCAGCGGGGAGAGGTGGGATTCCAGAGGGAGATCCACGATATCCTCACCCCGGAGCGGCCTGCCAGCCGGCTCATCGTGGGGGAGACCTACAATGCCCCGGGCCAATGGTCCAGCTACCCGCCTCACAAGCACGATCAGGAGAGGCCTCCGCTCGAGACCCAGATGGAGGAGATCTACCTCTACCGGTTCGATCCGCCTCAAGGCTTCGGACTGCAGAGGATTTACACCCCGGAGGGCGGGCTGGATGAGGCCCTGGTGGTGAGGGACAACCTGGTGGTTGGCCTGCCGGGAGGCTATCACCCTGTGGTGGCTGCCCCGGGGTATCGCCTCTACTATCTATGGCTCTTGGGGGGAAGGTCCCGCCAGCTCATCCAGTACGATGATCCGGATCACGCCTGGGTGAAGACGCAGGGCCAGCCGCAACCCGCGGAGGAGCTTCGGGAGAAGAGATAGAGGCCCCTGCGCGAGGCAGGGGTTAGAAAAGGAAAAGGCACCGGATGGATCTCATCCTGCAAGACGCCGGTGCCTTTCTTATTGGAGGGCAAGCAATCGGCGAGGCAGGCCCTGGCCTCGGTCCAGCAGGCAACCCGCATCTGCGGCGATTCAAATACAATCTTTCGGAAACTCCACCCCCGCCGTGTAAAAGAGGGGCATCTCCGGAATCATCTGGTAGATGTGCACCCTGACCCCCGGGTTCACCGCGATCTGCAGGTAGGCATCGCGCTGGCTCATGCCATGCTCCTCTACCAGCCATTCCAGCAGATGGAAGAAGGCCTTGGTCACCGCGTGTTCGAGGGGCCGGGAATTGTACAAGGCAATCAGGCTGGTGGGCGTCTCGATCCGGGGATAGGGGATCTTCTTGCCCGGGATGACCCTTACTGAGAGGGTGACCTCCGCTCGGGTCTCGGCGGCCACGCTGGAGAACTCCGTGTCTCCCTGGGAGGCATGGACATCCCCCACAAAGAGCAGCCCCCCGTCATTCTGGCTATTGACGAAGAAGGTGTTCCCTGGCTTGACATCCTGGCAGTCGAGATTCCCCCCTCCAATCCCCTGGCCAAAAATGCTGGTGATCACCTCCCGCTCTGGGGCCACGGCGATGGTGCCGATGAAAGGGGCAACCGGCCAGGAGATCCTTTCATTGAACCAGATCCTTCCATCCCGCATCGTGCCGCTTGGCCCAGGCTCGTGGCGCAGCACATGGGTCCAGGGCTGGGCCGCCTCGGCCCACTTCGCGGTGTCGTGAACCGGCCCCCGGCGGTCGGCAAAGGTGTAGCTTTGATCCTGGGCCACCAGGATATCCTCAACCTTGATGGCCAACAGGTCTCCTCGATTGACCCCTTCGATGTAGATCGGGCCCCCTACGGGATTAGCCGAGGGCGGCCAGGTATCGAGGAGGGGACGGTCCAGGGGGGATTTTCCCTCCTCCCGCAGGTATCCGGAGGCCGCGTCCTCGGTCTCCACCACGAATGGCTCTCCCGGGGCGACTTGCAGTTTGGGAGGAAGGGCGCGATCGAACACATAAACCCTGGCCTGATCCCGTGTAATTCGTTTCATCGACTCCCCCTTTTCAGTAGATCATACGAGCAAAACCGCAAGAGATCCTGCGGGATTATAGCAGGGGATTTGGCGCGGGTCAACGGATCGGGGCCCGACCCTTGCCTTCAGGTCCTTCACCCGAGCTGGACCGGGGAACGGGTTGACAAGGGGAAGGGAGAGGAGTAAATACCAGGTCAAAGCGAAGGCTCTTCGGAGACAGCAATGGAGAGAAGAGATTTTATCAAGATCATCGCCGCCGGCAGTTTGACCCTCCTGGGCAAGGGATTCATAGGGGTGCGCAGTGGATTCCCCTATCAGGCGGCTCTCTCGGTTAGTACGGAAGAACTGGTAGGAAAGGAGCCTCCTCCGCTCAGCGGTGACAGTGCCCACCTGAAATTGAGAAAACTGGCCTTCGAGGCCTTCTCGGAGATGAGGAAAGAGGCGAGGAGGGATCAGATCGAGATAGATGCCGTCTCCAGCTACCGGGACTTTGCTCATCAGAGAAGGATATGGAATCGGAAGTTCGAAGCCCATATTGCAGAGGGGCTGTCTTCCGAAGAGGCGATTGCCAGAATTGTGAAATATAGTGCGATCCCTGGAACCTCGAGGCACCACTGGGGCACGGAGGCAGATGTCATTGATGCCGCCGCAAGACCACAGCCAAAGGATGATCCTCTTCAGAGGAAGTACTATGAAAAGGGAGGCCCCTTCGAAGGCTTGGCCCGCTGGTTAAGAGAAAACGCCAGCAGATACGGCTTCTTTCAGGTGTACACCGACGATCCAGCGAGGAATGGATTTGCCTACGAGCCCTGGCACATCAGCCTTGCTGAGCTCTCCATCCCGCTGTTGAAACAGTTCCTGGAGGCCTCAATAGAGCGGTATGTGGTGGACAAAACCGTGAAAGGCAGCCGATCCTTTTCCCGCGAGTTCCTGTTACGCTACAATAAGCATTATGGCTTGGGCATCAATAGATGTCTGATTCCTCCTGAGGCCCGGCCGTCTTGTCCAAAGCCGCATCCTGACCACGAACCATCTGGTTGAAGCCATGGCCTGCCGCTAGGCTGAAGGGACGCACCTCTTGAGAAGGCAGAGATGGAAAAGATAAAAGCAGGCGTCAGCTCTTGCCTGCTGGGGGAGAAGGTCCGCTACGATGGAGGGCACAAGTGGGACAGATACCTGACCGAGACCTTAGGACGGTATTTCGAGTGGGTGCCCGTCTGTCCGGAGGTGGAGTATGGCCTTCCGATCCCCAGAGAGGCGATGCGCCTGGTGGGCGACCCCGAGGCCCCTCGCCTGGTTACCCTCCGGACGGCCATCGACCATACTCAGGGGATGCTCGAATGGGCGGGGAGAAGGGTGAAGGAACTGGAAAGGGAGGGGCTCTGCGGTTTCATCTTCAAGAGCAGGTCCCCGAGCTCAGGCCTGAAGGGCGTCAAGGTCTATACCGAGGCCGGGATGCCCAGCCATCGGGGGGTAGGCCTCTTTGCGCGGGCCTTCACTGAACGCTTTCCCCTGATGCCGGTGGAGGATGACGGTCGACTTCAGGACCCGACCCTGCGGGAGAACTTCATCGAGCGGATCTTTGCCTTCAAGCGCTGGAGGGAATTCGAGGGAAGGGGGGGCTCTCTCCGAGATCTGGTGGATTTTCATACCGATCACAAGCTCCTGATCCTCTCCCACAGCCCCCGGCATTACTCCTCGCTGGGAAAGCTGGTGGTCCAAGAAAAAAAATATGGGCCGGAGCGGCTTCGCTCCGAATACCTGAAACTCCTGATGGAGGGCCTGGGCCTCATCGCCACGGTCAAGAAGAACACCAATGTCCTGCAGCACATGATGGGCTACTTCAAGAGGCAATTGTCAGCGGACGAAAAGCAGGAGCTATTGGAGGTGATCCAGTCCTACCACGATAGCCTGGCGCCCCTCATCGTCCCCATCGTGCTGATCCAGCACTATGTCCGGAAATATGGCGAGCCCTATCTAAAGAGGCAGCTCTATCTGAAGCCCCACCCTGCGGAGATGATGCTGAGAAATCATACTTGATGCAGGAAAGGCCTATCTGGTTGGCCATTCCGAGACGGTCTGGAACCTGCCCACATGAAAGCAGCGGGCGATCTTTACGGACACGAGGGCCGTGGCGGGCGAGTTGACGAATCCGGCCAGCTCAGGGTGCTTTTGGATAAACAGCTTGGATAGCTGGGACCGCTCCTCGCTGCTCTCCACGGACCGCGCATCTCCTATAATGGTGATGGCCTCTGCCTCCAGATAGTCCTCGTCCCTGTTAGCTCGGGTGTCGATGAGGAGGGCCACCTTCCGATTCTTCAAGAGATTGTCGTATTTGGAGGTCTCTCTGGGGGTGGCGAAGACGATGCTTTTGCTATCCGGGGCAAGCACATAGGAGATGAGGGAAGTGAAGGGCTGCTCCCCCGAAATAGTTGCCAGGACTGCATGCCGTTGCGTCTCATCGAGGGCCCTTAGCCTATCGGGCACCGAGACCTCGCCCCTGCTCACCTTGTCTGGTATGATCTTTTTCAATTTCTCTCCCCTCGCCCGACATTATTGGATCCCATCTCTCTCTCTCAGTTTGCGCCTTCCATTTGCCGCCATCATAACGCACCAGGCCGATTTTTTCAAATGCGGGCCCTTCTCAAGCGATTGGCCTTTTCTCGGAGGTCCATCGCACTAGGGCGATGCCACGAAAAGGCAGAAGAGAAAAAGATTGACAAGGGAAATGCAGAGGGGTAAATAACCTTTTAAATAGGACAGGTTCGAACTGCTGAGGCCTTTCTTCGGGCTTTATTTTGCTCGTTGGGTGCGATTTGGCCATTTTCCTTTTTGGCAAGAGGTCGAAATGATGGGTACCGGATAGATCTTTCGCTCCAAGGTCACGGTGACTTTGTGTCTGCGGAAGAGTGTCGGCTGAGAGCAGCAAGAATGGACCCGTGCCAGTTTATCTTTTGGCCGGGAGCGGCATGAAGGGCTCAGCCGCGACGGGATGGCAGAGAGAAATCGCGTCACGTGGTCCGATGTCTTAACAACAAGAGAAGCGCGCTTCACCGAACATGCGATTGAAGCCCTACGAGATAGCGTGTGGGCACAGCCGCCGCTTGGAAGGGTTGATCGCAATGGCGGCTTGGTTTCGGAGAACATGCCGCCCTTATTCGTGGTGCGGTACGCCTACGAACTACATCTTCTCTTCCCCGATTTCAATTTGGCCTTCAAAGCCTATTGGACGTATCCGCTAAAACGGGAAGAGTGGAAATAGGCGAAGTGACACCAATTGACGTATACACCGAATGGCTTGAATAGAAACTCCTTAGAGGATTAAGGTACCCCGTTGGCCAAAACACCGCCGCGAGAAAGGTGGATGAATTCTGGGAATACAGGAAACGACGACAATGACGAAAATTAGAACGGGAGCCCTGGTATTTGATCAAGGCAACACCTTGATTATGGATCCATTTCAGAAGGTCATGGAGCTTGAAAAGGATGAGTTTAGAAAACTATTTGCAGATCATCGCATCTGGATCGATACGCCAAAGGTGATTGAGGCGTGGATCAGAGCGAATAAAGAGGTCGATTACCCATATATCGGGCATTTCTTTCAAGAGGAACCGATCATACAGGAGGTCCTGAGACATCTGGGAATACCTGCGGAGGTGGCTGCCTTCTTGGGACTCGAATTGTTGAAGGAATACCGAACCGGATTGAAGGCAGTGATAGAGTCCGATCCAAGAACGCAGGAAGTAAGGAGGACTCTGCAAGAGTTGAAGGCCAGCGGCAAGAGATTAGGGGTCTTTTCCAACGATAGAGCGGTCAGTCTGGGCATGGTCCTGAGCCACATGGGCATCGAGCACCTCTTCGAATACATAGAAACCTCCGAATCGATCGGCATTGAGAAACCAGATCTCAGGGTCTTCGATCACCTCTTAGCCCACTTCGGACTCCCCCCCCACCGGGTCGCGTATGTAGGAGACGACCCGATCAGGGATATTGATCCGGCGAAGGCGAAGGGCCTGAAGGCAATCCTCCATTCTGTGGACGGCGCACTCTATGGTGAGGCCTGGCGAGACTACAGCGCCGCGACGAAATACAAGCCGGACGCGGTGATAAAGGACTTTGCTGAGCTGCTCGAGATCATCGCCTGAAATCCTGCGAGGCATGATCCCGTCTGCCTCCCGCCCCCCCAGCGATCTGGGCCTACAGATGATTTAGGCCTTGACAAATCAGCCGCCCGGTGGCGAAATAGGAGCCACTCTGGGGAGAGGTTTGCCTACAGTTCCTGAATCACTCCCCGCCCTCCCCGTCGCCGGAGTCACCCGGGCGAGGGAATCGAACCCGCATTTTTTCTGTCACAGAGCAATCGGAAGGATTACCGTACTACTGAACCGGAGGTGAATCATGGCCAACAGGGTGACTCGCTACCAGGAAATCAAGTCGGCCGAGGCCTGCCGCTACGACGGGATCTCTCTGGGCGAGGTGATGCTGCGGTTCGACCCGTATGATGTGCCTACTGCCCTCGCCAGGCAGATGAGGGTCTTTCAGGGTGGCGGGGAGACGAATGCGGCGTGTGGCCTCGCACATACCTTCGGGCTGCGGACGGCCGTCCTGACGGCGCTAGTGGACGATCATCTCGGGAGGAACATCTGTATTCAACTGCGCGCCGCGGGAGTGGATACGAGCAAGATCATCTGGTTCAACACCAAGAGCGATGGCTCCCGCTTCTCCACCGACCAGAAGGGCACCCTGATGAACGGCATCAACTTCACCTTCGCCGGCAAAGGGGTGATCCCCTCCGATACGCTCTACTATCGCGCCCACTCGGCTGTCCGCGAGCTACGCGAGGGAGATTACGATTGGGACGCCCTCTTCGACCAAGAGGGGGTACGCGCCTTCAACACTGGCGGCATCTATACCCTCATCTCCCGCACCTCTGCGGGCCTGGCGATCGAGGCGGTGAAGGCGGCCAACCAGCACGGGACCTTCGTGGTCGCCGACCTGAACTACCGCTCCAAGGTGGAGCCCAACAAGAACCGGGCCCGGGAGATCAACCAGCAGATCGCTCCCTTCTTGGGTTTTTTGGTGGGCAACGATTCCGATCTGGCCGACGCCCTCAACTATGAGACCAAGATCTCTTCCAAGTCTCCCTTCGAGGAGTGGGTGGAGGCCTATAAGGACACGGTGCGGCGGGTTGTCAAGGACTTCCCCAACCTGAGCTTGATCGGCACCCAATGGCGGGGTGCCACCAACGCCGATGTGATCAGCTGGGGCGCGGTCCTCTACGACTGCGGGGCTGATATCTTCTATGTGGCGCCCCTGCGACGCGACATCCCCATTGCCGACCGGACCGGGGGCGGGGATTCCTTCACCTCGGGCGTCCTGGCCGCCCTGCTCAAGGGGAAGGACCTGGAGACGGGCGTCCAGTGGGGTGCAGCCCATGGCATGCTGGTCCAGGAGACGCCGGGGGACATCACCATGATCGACGAAAAGGCGGTGTTGGCAGAGGTCAAACGGGCGCTGGCCGGCGGCGGCGTCAAGGCCTCTCGGTAGCAGAGTCGAGGCTTGAGGGCGAAGAGTCCTCTGCCAACTGGAATCTCAATCGGAGGCCCCAATGGCACTTCCCTTATTGGTCAGGACGTTGGCTGAGAAGAAGGTGGCTGAATTCTGCAAATGGAGAGTCCCGGCCCGTGCGCGAGACATGGTGAAGCTTTCGTACAAGTTCAGGGGCAACAGCGTCACCCTCTTTGAGGAAAGGGCGCCGTGGCATGAAAGCCTGAAGGAGTGGAGCCGTATGGCAATTGCTCAGATGCGATATGATGCCAAGACAGGAGAATGGACCCTCTATTGTGCGGATAGGAACGATAGGTGGCATGAGTACTTCGATGTGTTGCCCGCGAAGAAGATGGACGAACTCCTGAAAGAGATAGACCATGATCCGACCGGGATATTCTGGGGGTAATTTGCATCCCCCCAGATCATGGGAATGGGAGAAGGCAAGCTTATGGAAGTGATCTGATGGACGGCCCTTTTCGCCCCTCTCCACGAATCGTCATGCGCATCGTCGTCCTGATTTGGCTGGCCTTGATTTCGGGGCCTGCGCAGGGGAAAATTTCCGCGTTGCCTTTGCCCTATGTGCCGCCAGGGCCATCCCTCGCCGTCCCCGAGCAGATCAAGAACCTCGAATTAGCCGATATCTTTCCGCCCCGCGATCTGTCAGCCCTCCAGCTTGATCGCGGTCGGCTCCGGGTCCTGCTCGCTACCGGCGATGTCATCCCGGCCCGCGGAACCGACCGAGCCATCCGCAGGCGTGGGGACGATTTCTCCTATCCGGTGGCAGCAACCCAGGATCTGCTTGCCTCCGCTGACCTTACCGTCATCAACCTGGAGGCCCCCCTGATCAAGGGATGCCCCCGCCATAGTTCCCGCTATCAGTTCTGCGGACGCCCCGGCTTCGCCGAGGCCCTCAAGCTCGCCGGTGTGGATGTGGCCACCCTGGAAAACAACCACATCGAAAACCATGGGCGATCCGGCATCGCTGAGACGATCAGGCATCTGGAGGCCGTTAACATCGCGTGGGCAGATCGGCGAAGGCCAGCCATCTGCGAGGTGCGGGGCCTCAAGTTCGGCTTTCTCGCCTTCAACGGGGTGGGCGAGGTGATCGAGCGACCGGGGATGGTCGCCCAAATCCAGGCCCTGCGACCCCAGGTGGACATCCTCGTGGTGACCTTTCACTGGGGTGCAGAGTATGTCGAGCTGCCCCAGGCTGCGCCGGGCATCGCACCCGATGAGCCCATCGAAATCGCCCATCTGGCGGCCGATGCAGGCGCCGACCTGATCCTCGGCAATCACCCACATCAGGTTCAGGCGGTCGAGATCTACCAAGGCAAGTTCATTGCCTATGCGCATGGGAACTTCATCTTTGACCAGATGTGGAGCGAGGGAACCCGGGTGGGGGTCCTGGGCCGCTACACCTTTTACGACCGGGCCCTGGTTAAGGTCGAGTTTCTGCCGGTCCGGATCGAGAATTATGCCCAGCCAGTCCCACTCCAGGGGGAAGACGCAGAGGCAGTGCTGGAACAGATGAAGAAGGCGAGTGAGCAACTGGCCTACGGGTTGGCTGCAGCCCAAGCGAAAGCAGGCAGATCCATTGCGCGGGAGGAACCATGAAAACCTTCAGGACTGGTGCCACCGGGTTCATCGGCACTCCCCTCGCCAGAAGGCTGGTCCAGGCCGGGCACGAGCTCTTCTGCCTGGTCAGAGAGACCAGCCAGGTCGGGGAACTTGAGAGATTGGGAGCCACCCTGATCAGGGGCGACGCGAACAACAGGGATTCCCTGTGGGAGGGCATGAAGGGCTGCGACTGGGTGATCCACCTGGCCAACATCTACTCCTTTTGGGAGCCCGACAGGCGAGTCTATACGACCGTCAATATCGAAGGTACCCGAAGTGTCATGGAATGCGCCTTGGAAACGGGCGTTTCCAAGGTGGTGCATGTAAGCACGGCAGCGGTTTACGGAAAGCCAGCGGATTCCTCTTTCACCGAAGAAAGCCGGGTCGGTCCCGTCCGCTTCAGCGAATATGCCCGAACCAAATATGAAGGGGACCTGATCGCCTGGGAGCTCTATAAGGAGAAGGGCTGCCCCTGGTCATGATATTTCCTGGTGCTGTCTTGGGTCCAGGCGACACCAAGGCGACCGGGCAATATATTAGAGACTTGATTCATCGCCGGCTGCCGGCCACGGTTTTTTGCGCCTCCGTCCTGACCTTTGTTCATGTGCAGGATGTAGCCGGGGCCATCGTCAGGGCAGCAGAGAAGGCAGGCAACATTGGAGAGAAATACCTGGTAGGCAAGTACCAGCTATCAATGCGGGAGTGCAACGAGATGATCGAAGAGATCTCCGGGACTCCCCTGCCCAAGATCCACCTTCCCGATTTCCTGGTCATGGCCGCGGCTGCGGTTTTGACAGCATGGGCTGATTTGACCCAAAAGCCGCCCCTGTGGGGGATGTCCACGGATCAGATGAGAACGCTGAAAGAGGGGTGTAGGTTCGAGGGGAGCAAGGCGGAGACAGAATTGGGCTTTACTTACAAACCCCTCCGGGTTACGATTGAGGAGTTGGTGGCATCGATCCGAAGCGAACTTCCCTGAAAGGAGGTCCTATGTTGATTGTCTGCGCCAAAGAAAGGCGATTGCTCCTTGCCCTATTTTTTGCCACTCTAATCTTCGCCCTGGGGGCCCTGGCGGCCCATGCGGCCAACTTGGGCCAGGAGTTGAACAATGTCCAGATCAGGGACGCGGAGGACAAGCCCGCCTGGATCCCTGACTTCGGGAAGAAGCTGATCGGGATATTCTATAATGACGCCGATGAAGCAGATATGAACGATCCCCTGGCCGATGTCCTGAACGCCAAGAACTTCGATGAGAGCAAATACCGGGGAATGGGGGTTGGCGATCTGAAGGACTCCAAGTTGCCCAACTTCATCATCCGCAAGATCATCCGGGGGAAGATCGAGAAGTATAACACTACCATTTTGACCGATCCTGACCTGAGCCTGGCCGGGGCCTGGGCCCTGGGGGACTGCAACAACACCTCGGTCTTCCTCTTGATTGGAAAGGACAAGAAGGTGAAGTATGTGAAGAAGGGGCCGATCCGCGGGGCGGAGATTGATGGGATCGTAAAATTGATCGAGGACCTGATCAAATAAACCCCCAGGGCGCAGGCCCGACGCGGAAAGGGTCTTTAGGTAGGGAGGAGGGATGGAGGATGAGTTACTATTTCAGCAAGACCATTGCTGCCTCCTTTGAGGAGGCGATAGCGCGGGTCACGGAAGGCCTGAAAAAGGAGGGCTTCGGCATCATCACGGAGATCGATGTCCGGGAAACCCTGAAAAAGAAGCTCGGCGTCGAATTCCACAACTACAAGATCCTGGGCGCCTGCAACCCCCCTTTTGCCTACGAAGCCCTGCAGATTGAGGACAAGGTAGGAACCCTGCTGCCCTGTAATGTGATTGTTCAGGAACGCGAGCCGGGCCAGGCAGAGGTAGCAGCCGTTGATCCCATGACGACCATGCAGGCGGTCGGCAATACCAAACTGAAGGCCATTGCCGAAAGGGTGCGGATCAAGCTGAAGCGGGTGGTTGAGAATCTTTAGTGATATGAGATGAGCCCAGCGGCCCATAGTCAACTGGGCAGAGGAGGCAAGATGGAGGAAGGAGAGGTCAAGGTGGAGGAGCTGAGGATGTCCGCCGAGCAATTGCGAAATCTTGCCAGCTCGGTGATCAGCATCAAGGTTTCCGGGATCAAGCCCCGCGAGGAGGCTTGAGGGGTCGCAGAAAGGCCGCAGGAGAACGCTTTTGATTCCGTCGCGCCTTCTTGGGCCGCATGGCAAATGAGGTAAAGAAAAAAAGGGCTCCATCGGCTTTGTTGCCCGATGGGGCCCTTAGCTTTTGCCCCTTGTCCTCAGGCCCTAATGGCGGGCCAGGAAATCCAGGACGATCGGTGCCATCTGGGCCGGCCTTTCAATGTAAAGGTTGTGGCCCACCTCCTCCATGATCTTCCACTCCGATCCCTTTATGGATCGGTGGATCTGCTCTGCCAGGTGGATCGGGGTGAAGACATCCTTCCTCCCCGAGAGGACCAGGGTGGGAAGGGAGATCCGGGAGATCTCTTCTTTCAAATTGAAGGCCATGCAGGCCTCGGTCGCCCGGCCAATGGCGATGGGGGAATTGATCTTGATCCGCTTTTCCTTCAACTCAGCGATGGAGGCGGCATTGGCGGCGATGAAGCTCGGGGTGAAGGCCAGCTTGACCACCTCGTCGAAGAAGGCCGGATATCCGCCTGTGGCCAGACTCTTCTTGAGCCGCAGGAAGGCCTCGTGGGCCATGGGATCGATATAGCTGAAGGTGGAGACCAGGACGAGGGATCTGATCCTCTCCGGATGGTCCAGGGCAAACTGCTGGGCAATGGCCCCTCCCATGGAGAGGCCGAGCAGGTGGGCCTGCTCGATCCCGACTTTCCCAAAGAACTCGAAGAGATCTTCGGAGAATTGCTGAATGGAGTAAGGGATATCCGGCTTTCCCGAGCCCCCGTGCCCCCTTACATCCGGGGCGATGGTCCGGTAGTGCTTGGCAAACTCCGGCATCACCGGGGCCCATCCGGTGCAATCCCCATTCAGGCCATGAGCCAGGACCAGGGGGAACCCAGTTCCTTCCTCCTGATAGTTGACCTCGATATCACGCACCGAAGTCCTCGGCATAGATCGCGCCTCCTCTCCCCCCAACGGAATCGGGGACCAATGGGCCCATTCTATATCCGATCTTGCCGTGATTGACAAGCATTCTCAGGGGAAGCCGGAGAAAGTCTTGCACCCCAGGCCATTCCGCTGTAATATCCCGTGGGCTTTTTCCTTAGGTTAGCTCAGGGCAATCCGCCCCGCTCATGAATTCATCCACCAACTTCGAGGAGGAAAGATCAATGAAACATGGGAAATGGAGCCTGAGTCTGTTACTGGTTGGGCTTTTGGTTTTTGGCCTATCCGCCTATGCCGCGGCGAAGCCCATCGAGCTCTCTTACTCGATCTTCTTCCCTGCCCCCCACAAACACACGATCCTGGCCACGGAATGGGCGAAGGAGATTGAGAAAAGGACGAACGGAGCGGTGAAGATCACCGTGTTTCCCGGGGGGACCCTCACCCCGGCGGACAAATGCTACGACGGCGTGGTCAAGGGGATCTCCGATATCGGCATGTCCGTCCTGGCCTACACCCGCGGGAAATTCCCCCTCACCGAGGTAATCGACCTACCCTTAGGTTATAAGAGTGGATTGGCGGCCACCCGGCTGATCAACCAGTACTATCAGAGGTTCAAGCCCAGGGAGTTCGATGAGGCACAGGTCATGTACCTTCATGCCCATGGACCCGGATTCCTCCACGCCAAGAAGGCCGTGAATAAGCTGGAGGACCTCAAGGGGATGAAGATCCGCTCCACTGGCCTGAGCGCCAAGGTGGTATCGGCCCTGGGGGGCACCCCGGTGGCCATGCCCATGGGGGAGACCTATGATGCCCTGAGGCGGGGCGTGGTCGAGGGTTCAATGGCCCCGATTGAAGCGCTGGAGGGTTGGAAATGGGGAGAAGTGGTGAAATACACCGCCAAGAGCTATGGCGCGGCCTATAGCACCGGCTTTTTCGTGGTCATGAATAAGGAGAAATGGAACTCCTTGCCCCCGGATGTGCAGAAGGTCATCGAGCAGGTCAATAAAGAGTGGATCGACAAAACCGGGAGGCAATGGGAGGTTATCGACAAATCAGGAACGGATTACACCGTGAAGCGGGGCAACGAGATCATTCCCCTCTCCCTGGATGAGGACAAGAGGTGGGCCAAGGCGGTTCAGCCCCTCCTCGACGATTATGTGAAGAACATGAAGGAGAAAGGCCTGCCCGGAGAGGAGGCATTGAGTTTTTGCTTTAGCCAACTGAAGAGGCTCCAGTAGAGGAGCACGAGAAGGGGGAGGGGGGGCAGCGTTCCCTTCTCCCTCTTTTCCATAAGGGAAGAGAGCGATGGCAGAGAAGCGATTGATAGAACGATTTTCGAATTCGATAGAGAAGATGAGCGGCCTCCTGAATATCATCGCCGGGATCGGCCTGACCTTCATGATATCTCTTACCGTGGCCGATGTGATCTTAAGGGCCTTTAGAAGGCCCATCGTCGGCACCTATGAGCTGGTGGCCCTGTCCGGGGCCGTGGTGGTCGGCTTTTCCGTCCCCTTTACCTCCTGGAGAAGGGGGCATATCTATGTGGACTTCTTGATTCAAAAATTCCCGCACCGGCTGAGAAATGCCTTCCAGATCGCTACGCGAGGCCTGGGCATAGGATTGTTCCTTCTGATCGGCTGGAATCTCATCCAGATGGGAAGGGATCTGCACAAATCGGGAGAGGTCTCCCTCACCCTGCAGTTGCCTTTCTATCCAGTGGTCTACGGGGTGGGGATCTGTTGCTTTGCCCAGTGCCTGGTGCTGCTGTGCGATATCCTGAAGATCTGGGAGGGCAAGTATGAATGAGGTGGCGATTGGGATATTGGGCCTGGGGTTGCTCTTGGCCTCCTTCCTCACCGGCATCGAGCTGGGATTTGCCATGGCCCTGGTCGGCTTTTTGGGCTTCAGTTGTCTGGTCTCGGTCAAGGCGGCATTGAACCTTCTGGCCAAGGATATCTTTGATGTCTTTTCCTCTTACGGCTTCACCGTCATCCCCCTCTTCGTCCTCATGGGCCAGATCGCCTTCAATGCCGGGATTGCCAAGAGACTATACGGCGCGGCCTACAAATTCATCGGACACATACCCGGGGGATTGGCCATGGCCACCGTGGCCGGCGCCACGGCCTTCAAGGCCCTCTGCGGGTCCTCCCCCGCCACTGCCGCCACCTTTGCCAGCGTGGCGGTCCCGGAGATGGATCGCTATGGCTATTCCCCCAAGCTATCCACCGGGATCGTCGCCTCAGTGGGGACCCTCGGCATCCTCATCCCGCCGAGCGTCACCCTGATCGTCTTCGGCATCATCACCGAGCAGTCAATTGGAAGGCTCTTCCTAGCGGGCCTGATTCCGGGGTTGATCATCGCCCTGCTATTTATATTGGTCATCTACGGGTGGTGCAAGCTCGACCCTACTTTGGGCCCCAAGGGGGAGCGGTCGAGTTGGAAGGAGAGGATGGCCTCGCTGCCCGAGGTCTTGTGGGTGGTCGCGATCTTCTTGCTGGTGATCGGGGGGCTGATTAAAGGGTTCTTTACCCCTACTGAGGCGGGGAGCATCGGAACCTTCGCGGTCCTGCTCTTGTCGCTTCTGAAAAAGGATCTCAATTTCAAGGGGTTCGTCAAATCGGTGGCCGAGTCCCTGCGCACCTCCTGCATGGTCCTTTTCCTGATCGCCGGCTCCACCATCCTGGGCCACTTCCTGGCGGTCACCAAGATCCCCATGATCGCCGCAGACTGGATCGTCCAGCTTCCGTTCCACGGCGACCTCATCATGGTCCTCATCGCCCTGATCTATCTTTTGGGCGGCTCCTTCATCGATGATTTGGCCTTCATGGTCCTGGCCACCCCCATCTTCTATCCGGTCATCATCAAGCTCGGCTTCGACCCGATCTGGTTCGGGATCATGATCGGGATCACGGTGATGATCGGGGTGATCATCCCGCCGGTGGCGATCAACGTCTTTGTGGTGAAAAACATCACCAAGGTCCCATTTGGGGTGATCTATTCCGGGGTCTATCCTTTTCTGATCAGCCTCATCCTCTGTGCTCTGCTGCTCTTCTTATGTCCCCAAGTCGCCCTCTTCCTCCCCTCCCTATTGATGAAGTAGCGGCGGGTCCTAAGTCTTATTTCCCAAGTCAATTCAGAAACAACGACCTCTTTTGCCTTTCAGAAATCCTTGACAATTCATTTTAACTACGAAATACTGGTCTTAATATTAGTCAACCTGAAAGGAGACCTGTGTCGATGAAAACCTTATCGCTCTCCGAAGTGAAGATGAAGCTCAGCGGGCTGGTTGAAGTAGTGAAAAACACCGACGAGGAGATTGTCATCACCAAGAATGGTTCGCCAGCTGCAGTTTTAATCAGTCCAGATGAGTTTGACAGCTGGAAGGAGACAATCGCCGTGCGTTCCGATGCTTCCCTGATGAGTGAAATCCGAAAGGGCTTGAAGGAGCTGAGCAAGAGGAAATCCCATCTCTATACCCTCGACGAATTGTTGGGATAAGGCAATCCAGGTATGAAAGAACCGATCTACAGGCTTCGGATTCCTGACAGTCTCGCAGATCTCGTCCGAGGGATGCATCCTCATCTCAAGAAAAAAATCAAGGCGTCGTTGAAAATCATTCTCTCGAATCCAAACGAGGGAAAAGTACTCAGGGAGGACTTAGCGAGGCTGAGAAGCTTTCGGGTCAGCAGATTCAGAATCATTTACCGAATTCAGAAGGATGTCGTTGAAATTGTCGCCATCGGCCCCAGAGAACAGATCTATGAGGAAACATTCTTAGCCCTCAAGAAGAACCCTTAGGGTGAAGTCCCGCCCCGCCATCGTGAGCACCTTTGGCAGGGAATGGTGGACCCGGCGGTTCCTGGCGGGAAGAGGGTCAGGAGGGTCAGGTCTATTTTCTTAGCATGTCTTGCTTTTCTCGGTCAGGATTGGGGTCAAATCTTTATTTGAATAATACGCTCCTCACGAGGAGGGGGGGGGACAATTCAGCCTCCTACTCGATGCGAATCGAAGAGCAAACTCAAGAATAAAGATTTGACCCCTTTCCTCTCTCTTGGGGAAATGTTCACATTGTCAAGAATAAAGATTTGACCACAGGACCCTTGCCCCAGGACCCTTGCCGTTTATGATGCGAAAGCCCATCTGTTGAATCCCATTCTGGCAGAGGACATTCGCAGTTTGACCGGCCGACAGTATGCACCTCCCGGCTGGCCGCCAGACCGCATTCCATCCCTAGATGAGGCTCCTGTGAATCTCATCTACGTATACGATGGTGCGAAAAAGGCCAGAATGCACTATACAGACGAGGACAATTTGCGTTTGGCATTCAATCACACAGGGTATATCAGCCAGAACGTCTATCTGTATTGTGCTTCGGAAGGATTGGCGACGATTGTGCGGTTATGGTTTGACAAGCCAGCCGTGGAGGAGAAGATGGGGCTGCGACCGGAACAGTATGCGACTCTCGTCCAATCGGTAGCTTACCCGAAAAAGACCTCATAGAATTGAAAGGCAGATGGTAGGAAGCATCTCAATGAGCAAAGGAGGCAGGGTCAGAAATGGCCCTGCCTCCTTGTCCCAGCAGGCCTGGAACCTACCAGAATTCTGTTGACAATGCTAACCCTTAGGAGTACATAGGAATTACATGCACAGGGAGCTAATTTAGCAGCTTAAATCCCACCAAAAGCTCCATTTCCTCTTCAGGTGTGCTCTCTTTCAGAGGCGGAATCCCTCCCCACAAATAGCACTCGATGATATTTTCTTGTTGACGCCTGCATCGTCTGGAGTATTATCACCTTGTAAAGTGTTGACTGCAATCGTCGTCTACCGCTTGGAGCCAAACGTGCGTAGGTGCTTCCAGAAAATGGTCTTATTAGGCCTCCCCAAGAAGTCCTAACTCCTTCGGGAGGCCTTCGTGTCTTCAGACTGACCGATCAGATGGGGCGGCAAGCAACCCAGGCTTCCTCCGCGAGCTCTCCATCTGCTTTCTCCGAAATCATTTCTTTGTTTCCTGTCCCCCCTCTGAACCATCCGATGGTTCCAGGGAGCCCCCCGTTCCGAAAGGTGAAGCTCGTGCTTGCGCAAAGGAGACCCGGTTGACTCTTCTATGATTCTGGGAAGTTTTCCATTTTTGGGAGTTCAGCTTTTTGCGAATGACGAAAGGGGGGTAAGAAGATGACAAACAACTACTCTAAAGTCATATTACTATTGGTAACGGACAAGTCCCTGGATATGCTTTACAATCATGGCCCGTAAGACGCCTTCCATGAGTCCGCGGAACAGGGACAGGAAAGGGCATTCGGTAGCGTCGGTCGTTACCATTATCAGGCAGGTGAGGGAGGCCTGTAAGGCAATTCAGTAAGTCAGAGGAGGAGTATTATGAAAAGGTTCGCTATTGTTCTTTGTGCGCTGTCGTGCATTTACGTCTTTTCTTCTGCTGCAGTGGATGCGGCCCAGTGGTCGAAGGTCTATGGCAGCACGGGTAACGAATCAGGCGCCATATGGCCCATAGCCACCGGCGGCTATTACCTCTCCGGGAACACCACCTCTTATGCGGGCGGCACCAACGCCCTTTTCGCGAAGCTCAATGTCTCGGGAACGGTGGCTTGGGCGAAGAAGATCGGGGGACCGGCGGAGGACCTCTTCTCCGTCGTGAACCTCTCCGGCGGCGGTTTCCTTGTAACAGGGATGACGAAGTCCTTCCCAACCACCACCACCAAGTACAACATCGTCTGGGCGAAATTCAATGCGTCGTGGACCCCGGTCTATCAAAAGGTCTTTGGCGGAGCGGGCGATGAGACGGGCGGCTTCAAGCTGACCTCCGACGGCGGCCTGCTCTTCTGCGGGACGAGCAATTCGTACGGGCCTGCTGCTGACAATGACATCTTGATTATTAAGATCAACTCGGCAGGGAACATCGTTTGGAAAAAGGTCTTTCACAAGGGCACCACGGACTCGGCGAGTCAGGCCATTGAACTCAGCGACGGATATGTCGTTTCCGGCAGGATCACAGACACCACTGCCAGTCCGCTGCCGGGCATTCTCGTCATGAAGCTCAACAAGGCAACGGGCCTGCCGCTTTGGAAGAAGCTGTACAGACTCCCCCTCACCACAGGGACTGTGACCGGAGGCAGCCTCCACCGGTTGTCGGGCGGAAGCTTCATCCTCCAAGGCACCATGATACCCTCCGGCAGCACGGCGGTCAAGACCATCCTGGTGAAGATAAGCTCTGCGGGGGCCATCCAATGGCAGAAGTCCTATGGAAGCACTTCGGCGAGTGTGATGGCGAGCAACGTGATAGAGAACTCCGACGGCACCCTTATCGTGAGCGGCACGCTCATGGACTCTTCGGCCCACACGAGCATCCTGGTTATGAAGCTGACCGCGAGCGGCCTCCTCACCACCCTAAAGAAAAGGCTGGGCGCTACGACCGGGTACAACATGGGATTTGTCATGAAATCAGACACGGGCGAACTCCTCCTGTCGGGCACCCATCGTACGAGCTTAGCGGACCCCTATCTTAAGCTTCTCTATGGCAAGCTCAACGCCGCCACCTTCGCTCCCCTCTGGGCGAAAACGTTCGGCGGCACGAAGATGGACGCCGGAGCGTTTCTCGCGAGGTCGGGCGGCTATTTGCTGGAGGGGATAACCACCTCTTTCGGACCCGGGGTCCCGACAAAAACGAACATCTTCGGCATGACTCTCGATGCCTACGGGAACTATCCCGGTTGCCATGTGAGCGCCTACACCTTGACCCCGACGATCCCGAGCGTCACTGCGGCCAGCCCCGTCCTGATAGCCACTGTCCCGACGCTGACGATAAGGACAGCGGGAAGCGCGGCTAACATTGCGCTCACGGTGAGTTCGGTTTCGCTGCCGGCAAGCAATATATGCGCGCCCATAGCCTCCGAGGCTGAGCCGCCTTTGACGGAAGAGGAAGAGGCTGAGACGCCGGGCGAGCAGCCAGAAGGCGAGTAGGTAGCGAAGCGCACAGGTTTCGACGCAACAGAGTGACAAAGGAAAGTGGAGGATTGGGGCCGCTTCGGCGGCCCCTTCTTGTCCTTCTATCTTGTTGCGATCAAATACGAGCCGAAAAAAACCAGGAGGATGTCGGCGATGTAGCGTGCTGCAATCGGCAAACCGAGTCGGGCTTGACAAATTGAAAATGCACAGCGAGCGCATTCCCCGCAGCTTTCCTGCGAGGAGCTTCAATATTGGAGAACACACAGAGAGCCAGATCGCGGCTCAACCATACTTTACTTCTTCGCCAGACGCCTTTCGGTCCGGTCGCCGTCCTCTGGTCAGTCCATCGAGGTCGGCCGAAGATCTGGCGGGCTTTGCTCTCCAGGCCCGGGGTCTTGGCGGAGCACCTTGTCAAAGCCTCATTTCCTGATTCCATCTCTTACTCACCGGTTGGTGTCGCGTCTTGAATAGTGAATAGTGCAAGCCTCATTCCGCGTGATTACTTTTCCGGCATCGAGGTCTCGATGGCCCTTCTTCCCATATTTCTGTAGCCCCGGTGAAGCACGTCGCGCTAGCATCGGCTCCGGCGAGATAAGCAAGGCCGACGCAGGGGAAGGAGTTCTTCAAAATCATCGATCTTCTTTGACGCGCTGCTCCCAGTTTTCCACTATGATTCTGCTATTTACTCTCCATGGCAGGACTTGTCAATTGAATTCCAGAAGAAAGAAAGGGAAGAAATACCGAAAGGGACGGAACGGAATTAGACTGAGGAATTAAGTGATTTCGCGGTAGGAGGAGGGGACGTTCGTGCAGACATTGCTTAACAGCCGGACTTGGAGAAGTAATGCACGTTCTGCACGAACGTCCCCCACTTTTCTCCACGAACGTCCCCCACTTTTCTCCACTCAAGAAGAACCCTTAGGGTGAAGTCCCGCCCCGCCATCGTGAGCACCTTTGGTGGGGAATGGTGGACCCGGCGGTTCCTGTGAAGCTCCGCGCCCTTGCAGGCAAGGCTTGCGGGGCATGTACTAATCAACGGGTCGTACTATGCGATGTTCCATGCAATCTATTGCATGGAACCGGAAAGCTCCCCCCGTAACATACTTTCGCAACTCGTCTCTTAGTCTAAAATGACATCTGAAGATGTGACCCTTCTGACTTCCCTTCTTTCTCCTAAACCCAGAAAGAGTCCGATGATCCGGACATTGACCGCCAGTCAAAAACCGATAAGCCAAATTCTCCTCACACTGCCGCCCCATCTCCCGGCTAGAGGTAATGCCCCGCGAGTAG
>Ga0315274_10003250_pt1 | contig 24226 bp, 11 predicted proteins | sample YL17G02_20_MG_FD_203700 | JGI IMG/M metagenome (GOLD analysis project Ga0315274, IMG submission 203700) | Sediment microbial communities from Yellowstone Lake, YNP, Wyoming, USA - YL17G02_20 | ecosystem: Environmental > Aquatic > Freshwater > Lake > Sediment | place: USA: Wyoming | collected...
AAGGAAGATTGTTTTTTTGACAGTGTGATTTTTCTCATTTTCTTCTCCTTTCGATTCGAGGTTACTAGCCTCACGATGGTGAGCGTGCTCTCGCCGCCGCTCTCGCCGCAGGCCGTGGCTGTCGCTCCTTCGGCGAGTGATGCTGCTGCTTCTGCTGCGAGGAACGCAGCGCTCGACGCCACGGCTCCAGCGTCTCCTCGCGGCGGCGGCGGTGCAGCGGCACTGCAGACGGACAACCTCGACCTCGACCTCGATGCCGCAAGGAAGGCTTCTTCCTCTCCTCCTTCCTCTTCCGACGACTCCGACCTCCCGCCGGACCCTGCCGCGCAGCCCCCGCCGCCGTTCTACAGCGCCAGGGCTGACGACGATGACGACGAGTACCTCAGCAAGGGAGACATCGGAGGGCGACGAAAAGCAGCAGGAGCAGCAGCAGCAGCAGCAGGAGAGGCGGGAGCAGCAGCGGCGGCGGCGCCTCGCCTTTCTTCGGACGCGTCCCTGAGCTGCCCCGGGTGCTTCTCGGAGCTGACACGCTGCTCGCAGAGGCACGCCGATGATTCTACCGTCTACCGGAGCGTGTTCGTGGACGACGAAGCCCTCGTCGTCGTTCCTGCCGCCGCTGCTGCCGCCTCCCCCGCCGCCGAGCCGGAGCTCCCGAGCGTCGTCTGTGCGGTCTGCGAAGAGGTCGTCGGGTGCTTGCAGGAGGACGGCGTGTTTGTCTTCTTCAACGTCCTCCCGAGTGCCTGAGAGAGAGAAAAAAGCAAAGAGAGAAAAGAGCAAGAGAGAGGGGGAGAAAAAGAAGCGGCAACCGCTGCGCGCGCTTTGACTTTTGATCGTTTTTGTTGTGTGTTGTGTTGTGTCGTGTTGTATAACAAGTGTACCAGAGGAGAGAAAACATCTGAGTAATCGGCGAAGGATCTGGAAACTTTGAAATCTGACTGCGTTTTGTTATCTTGCTCAGGGGTCAAAAAGCCGCCTCATCCCCGCCTCGAGCGCCTCACCGCTACCGGCGGAGACGCCAGCTTCGCCTTGGCCGCAGTCGCGGCAGCGCGCGGGCGCCTAGGAGAAGGGGGCGCCGGGGACGCCGCGGCGCGAGGGGGCGGGGCGGCGGGGGCCTGCGCCGGCTCGCCACCGGCGGCGGGGCCGCCGGGCTCCTCCGGCTCGACGTGCTGCGGCTTCGAGCCCTTCCTCCCGGCGCGGCCTCCGTCGAGGGAGCGCGGCAGCGTCGAGGTCGTCGCCTCAAGGCCGCCAGGGGCGTCAGCAGCGGCGGGGAAGGCAGAGCTCGGAGCGGCGTCGGCGGCGGCATCAGCAGCAGCAGCTTCCGGCGCAGGAGCCGGCGCGGGAGCGGGGGCGACCCCGAGGGACGCCGCCGAGGCCGGCGTCGCGGTCGCGCTGCCGCCTCCACCTCCAGCACTCGCAGCATTCGCGTTCGCGTTCGCGGCGGCGATCCCGGCGGCGGTCAGAGACTGCACGGGCGGGGCCGCCTCGGCCGCCAGTCGAGCGGCCGTCGCCGCGACGTGCGCCTTGAGCGCCGCGAGCGCGGGCAGCTGCGCCGCGGGCGCGCTGCCAGCCCTGGCCGCCGCGAGCGCCAGCGCCGTCGCCGCGAGCCTCCAGAGGCCGGCCTCGTCGAGGGGGTCGAGCTCTGCCGGGGAGAAGGCGCCTGCTGCTGCCGCCGCCGCCGCAGCTGCCGTTGCGGCGGAGGGGGTCCCTGAGAGCGAGGCGGCGGCGTTTGGCGCCGTCGCCGCTGCTGCCGCGTTCGCGTTGGGCCCCAAGACGCCCCGGAGGACGAGCGCCGCCGCGGCCGAGGCGGAGGCAGGGGACGTCGGCGCGCTGAAGAGCGGAGCAGGCGCGTTGGTCCCCGCTGCTCCCGCCGCCCCGCGTCGGCGCTTGCCCGCCGGAGAGGCCGCGGCAGCGCCGCCGTCTTCTCCTCCTGCCGCCGCCTCGCCGTCGCTCGCCACCGCCCGTGCCGCCGCCGCCGCGGCCGCCGCCGCCGCCGCCGCGGCAGGCCCCGACGCCGCGGCCGCCGACGCGAGCATCGACGCCAGCACCGCCTCGTCGTCGCCGACCAGGTCCACCGGGTTCGCCGCCGCCGCCGCGAGCCCGCGCGCCGAGAGCGGCAGCGGCCACGTGCGGGGGTGCAGCCCCAGCCGCGCGAGCACCGACCGCACGACCTCCCACGACCGGCCGGGCTCGCGGCGCGCGCACCTCGAGGCCTCCTCGGCGGTCACGTCGGGGCAGACCCCCGCCGCCGCCGCCGCCGCCGTCGCCGCCGCCGCCGCCTCGCCGCGCTCCCCGGCTTCCGCGCCGTCCCCCCCGGGGAGCGCCGACCTGCGCGCCCACGAGAAGAGCGCCGCCAGGTAGCTCGGCCACCCCTCGGGCAGGCCCCACGGCGGCGGCGGCGCCTCGCCCAGCGTCGCCGCGAGGTAGGCCTTGATCTGGTCCTCGGAGAGGCGGTTGCCCCCGCCGTCGTCGGCCGTGCCCGAGACGTGCGCCGCGGACTGCGGCAGCAGCTTGAGCAGGATGCGGACGAGCTGCCGCATCTCGTCCATCGGCCCGCGCCGCGCCGCCCTGGAGCGACCGGTGGCTCCCGCCCCGGTGTTCGCGCCCCCCCTCCCGGAGGGGGAGGTCGGCGGAGGGGAGGTCGCCGCGGGGGAGCGCCTGCGCTGCCCTCCGCCGACGGGCCTCGAGGAAGCGAGCGCCGCGACCGCGTCGGCGGCCTCGACGTCGCTCTCCGTGTCTTTTTTCTCGCCGTCTCCCCCGTTCTCCTCGATCTCGTCCCTGATCCTCCGCAGCGCGGCGTGGGAGGCCGCGTTGCCTCCTCCGACGTCATTGGCCGCCCCTGCCCCGTCGGTCGAGACCAGGACCAGCTTCCTCTTGCCCGCCGCCGTCGCAGGCGAGCGCGTCGGCGACGACAGCGGCAGCCGACTCTTGCCGTTCGCCTCGGCCTTGAGCGAGGAAGGCGGCAGCATCTGCGAGGGGAGCAGGTTGAAGAGCTGCGTCTGCGAGGGAAGGATGGCGCCACCTTGCTGCTGCTGCTGCTCCTGGGAGGCGGGCAGGAGCTGGATCTGCGAGGGAAGCAGGACCTGCGAAGGGAGGAGCTGCTGCTGCTGGTGCGCCCGCTGCGCCGCCTGCTGCTGCGAGCTGCTCGGCAGGGCGCTTATGCCTCCTGCTCCGCCGCCGCCGCCGACGCCAAACTCCTGCGAGTAGTTGGCGAGCACGCCCGTGCCTGCGGCGAAGCGGGAGAGGCCGGGCCCGGCGGAGGCGGCGCGGGCGGCGTTGTTGTTCGCGCCGGCGGGAGCGCCCGCGCCCGCGGCAGCAGCTCCGCCGTCGTTCGCTGTCCCTTCTCCTCCCGCCCCCTCCGGGCGCGGGGAGGCCCCGTCGGGCAGGTCCGTGACCAGGTCAGAGAGCTGCGACAGGGTCGTGAGGCCCGGGTGGCCGTAGAGGCCGGGCTGCGACGGGTCTTCGTCGCCGTTCTGAGGAGGCAGGGGGGCAGGAGGAGGGAGCGACGACGGCGGAGGGAGCGACGGCGCAGCAGCAGCAGCAGCAGCCGTAGCAGCCGCCATCGGAGTGGCCGTCGCCCCCTCTGCTGGAGCTCCTCCCGCCATCGTGTCGCCGCTCTGACCGGCGCTCTGCATGGATCGAGAGTCCACTAGCTCCCGCGAAGGGACCGGACGACAACAGGCAGTCCTGTCGTCGGGAGGACGCGTTGGATGCGGCGAATCACACGCTTCGCCCGCTTTCGCTTTTTCGCTGTTCGTCCGTTCGCTCCTCGTTTTTTCCCGACGTTCGCTACGATCGCAACGCCGCACGTGCGTTGCTGCCTCAGGCTCGCGGCGGGGAGTTCGACCAGTATCCTGAGAGCAGCAGGGTCCGGGCGGGGTCGTCGCTCTCTGAATGCGAAGCGAGCGCAAGAAGAAAATGAAAAGGTATGGTCTTCGGCATGCGTGCATCAAGCGCCGAGGGTCAATTTTTTCTCTCGACCCTCTTCTCTCTCCTTTTACAAAACTTCACTCCTCTGCCACCACCTCCACCACCAGCGCCCTGTGGTCGCTCGCAGCGAAGTCTTCGTTCGCAGTCGTCGCGGAGAGGGCCCTCAGACCACCATAGTAGCTCTTTTCCTTCCCCTTCTTCAGCAGCAGAGCCCAGTCGAGCTTCCCGCGCACAAGCCTGAGCCTCCCGCCGGCGAAATGGTAGCTCGGGTTGTCGAACGTGACCGTGTCGAGAGGGAAGGGGCACTCGAAGAAAAGGGAAGGAGGGCACCTCTCCTTGCTGCTGCCGCCGTCTTCTCTTTCAACCTCCTCGTCGTCCACCCGCGACGACAGCACCCGCCGGTGCAGCCACCGCGCCTCCGTCCTCCCCAGGCTCGACCAGCGCGCGAAGCCCCTGGCGCGCAGCGGGGAGAGGCGAACGATGCCGTGGGCGAGGGTGTTGAAGTCCCCGAGGACGGAGCAGAAGAGGCGCGGAGGAGGGGGAGAGCGAGGAGGAGCACGGGGCGGCGACGACACACGGGGCTCGCTGCTCTGCTCGAGGAGTAGCTCCCGAGAGAGCTTCGGGAGCCTCTCCTCGGCGTCGAGGAGCACTTCGCGGAGCTGCAGGGCCCGGCCTGCGGCCCCACAGAAGCACTCGAGGTGCAGAGAGTAGGCTACGACGACCACGAACCCGCTCTCGCTTCCTCTCTTGTCGCCGCTGGCTTCCTCCTCCTCCTTCTCCTCCCCCTCCTCTCTCTCCTCTCCCTCCGCCTCCTCCTCCTTCAACTCCTCCTCCTTCGTCTCCTCGTTCAGCAGCCCGAGCATTTCGACGGGCACGCGGCAGGCGGCTCCGAGGGCGACGCGGCCCCCTCGACGGGGCTCGCGGGACGCGGGGGTGCCGCCCCTCCTCCTCTTCGGGCCGAAGAGGAAGCGGAGAGAGGGGCGTCCGGGGCCGGCGCCGGCGGCGGCGGCGGCGGCAGGAAAAGCTCTCTCCGTTTCGTGCTCCCAATCGTAGGCGAGGGCGTGCGGCACCGAGAAAGCCCCTTCCTTCCCGGGTCCTGCTGCAAATCCCCACCTGCACAGCACGGCGTTGCCGTGCACGCCTCCGCCGGCGTCCCTCTCGGACCTCGCCGGAGAGTCCACCTCCTCAAACTCGGCGGCAAACGCGCCGGCAAACTTCAGAGCCTTGGCTATTTCCCGCCCAACGTCCGCGGACCGCGAGCGCTTGCAGCCCCAGTCGCACTCCTGGAGCGCGACGATGTCCGGATCCAGATGTTTCAGAAGAGAGACGACGCGGGCGAGCTCGTAGCCGCGCTCGACGTTGAAGGAAACGAGGCGGAGGGGTCGGGGAGGATGCGACGAGGTCGAAGAATCAGTTGCTCCTTCGTTTCCGGGCTTCTTCGCTCCTCGATCTGGCCTGTCCCTTGAGCTCGATTGCGAGCCCTCTCGATAGTCATAATGCACCACTTGGCCGGGAAGGGGCAGATCTCTTCTGAGAGAGGGCCTCTCGCCTCCGGGAGAGGACGCCATGGCGGTCTGTCGCTCCTCGAAGAGTGTTTTTTCCCTTTTTCTTCCCCATCAAAATCTTCTTTCTTCCCTTTTTTTTTTTGCAGAGAGCACGAAAATCGAAAAAAAAACTCTCTCCTAACTCTCTACCTCCCGCTCGGAAGGCCCTTGCGCCCCGAGGGCAGCGACTTGGTCCCCCTCCTCGCCGTCGTCGTCCCGTTTCCTTCTTCCCTGCCTCCCGGAAGCATAATCTGGGACCCCGAGGAAGAGGAGCCCCTGAGCTGCCTCAGGGAGGGAGCAGCAAACGCCGGCAGCACCTCGACCCTCGACACTGTCGCGGCGGGCCTCGTCTTGAGCCTCGCCGCCTGCCAGGCCCCGAACCCTCCGGAGACGACGAACGCCCTCCCGAAGCCGCGCGACCGGAGCTCCCGGGCCACGGCCTTGGCGTCGCCGCCGCCGCGCGAGTCCAGCAACAGCAGCGGCGTGCCCTTTGAGACGCGTCGCAGCGACGAGATCTGCAGCGCGGTCAGCTGCCTCTCCGCGGCCGTCGCGTCGCGCAAGGCCCCGCGGAGCTTGCGGTCGCCCACGGCCGCGAGCTCGACCTCGATCAGGCGCGCGCCTCCCGGGAGGTCGGGCACGCCCTGCGCCTCCTTTTCTCTCTGCGTCCTGATGTCGACCAGAACCGACTTGCCGCCGCGGCCAGCTGTGGCGTCGAGCGCCGCCGCGGCAGAGACGTCGCCGGCATAGCCTCGCGCGGCGGTCAGGAGGGCGCGGAGGAGCGAGGGGGCCACAAGGGCGGCGAGGCCGACCGCGGCGAGGCCCTGGGCGACTCCCACGGGCCCCGCGGCGGCGAGCGCGGAGGCCGCACTCGCGGCGACGGGCGCGGCGCCATTGAGGGCGGCGTCGGCGGAAGAGGCCGCCTGGCGGGCCGCGGCGGTCGCGGCCGCGGCGCTCACGCCCTGCGACGCCAGGAAGTCGTCCGCGGCGCCGCCGGCGGCTTTCACCAGGGGTGCGGCGCCCCTGACGAGAGGGGAGGCGATCTCTCCCGCGAGGTTCGCCCCCGCTTTCAGGGCAGGGCCCGCTGCGTCCGCGGCTGCCTTGAGGGTCGGTTCCGCCGCTTTGTAAGCGGACTGCGCCGCGGAGAAGGCCGAGGTGGCAGCGGAGATGGCCGTCTTGATGCCGGAGCCGGTCGCCTAGTTGTGAAGAGAGACAGAGAGAGCGAGAAGAGAGACAGAGCGAGCGAGAAGAGAGAGGGAGAGGGGAAGGAGGAAGAGGAGGGGTTGAGAAGAAAGACAAGAAGAAAGCAAAAGGCTTATCCTTGTTTCTATCCAATTGAAGCTCGATTCTTCTTCTCCTGCTCTCTCTTTCTCTTTCTCTTTCTCTAAACTCTTACCTTGACGACCTCGACCACGCTGTTGACAGCGCCGTCAACGGCCGCCTCAGGGGCAGCAGCAGTGGCAGCGGCGTGCGAAGCGAGCGGGGTGACGAAGGCTGCGAGCGAAGCCGACGAGATTAGAGCAGCAGCGGCAGCGGAAGCCGACTCTTTCTCCTCTTTCTTCTTCGGCGAGGGAGGAGGCGTGGGCGTAGCAGCGGCGGCGCGGACGGTGCTGCGTCCGCGTCCTCGGCTGCTGCTGCTGCTGCGAGCAGCAGCAGCGTGAGCGAGCGGCGCTCGCGGGCGCGCGGAAGCGAGCATGGTTTGTTTTTTTCCTCGCGAGGTTGAAGAATCGAAGGAAAGAAAAAAATGTTTTTTTTGATTTTCGATCGATTGAATGCATAACTTTTTGAGGAAAAAAAAAAGACAGCGCATCGCTTTTCTCCGTGCCTCTCTCCTCTCGCCGCAAGCCCTCCAGCGCTCCTCTCATCGCCCAGAGGGCGCTGCTGCGAGAGGCACTCGCACTCGTTTCAAAAGACAATGGCTTCTTTCTTTACCTCGCTCTTCTCTGCTGCGCCCGGCGGAGGCCCGCCCGGCGGCGGCGGAGGAGGCCCGTCGGGGCCGGGCTTCTCCAAGCCCCACGAGGTCTCCTCCGAGGCCGAGTTCCGCTCCCTGGCCTCCCGCGGCGTCTCCTGCGTCGACTTCCATGCCGAATGGTGCGGGCCCTGCAAGGCCGTCGCTCCCGTCTTCGAGCGGCTCGCGGCGTCGTACCCGACCGTTCGGTTTTTGAAGGTCGACGTCGACAAGCTGAACTCGCTCGCGGGCGCGTTCGGCGTCGCGGCGATGCCGACGTTCCAGGTTCTCAAAGATGGTAAAGCGGTCGGCAGCGTGACGGGCGCGGACATGGGGGCGGTGGAGGCGCTGCTGCGGGAGCACGCCCCGCCGGCGTCGTTCGGAGGAGCGGGGAGGACACTGGCGGGCGGCGCCCCGGCGGCGGCCGCCGCGGTGCCCTCTTCCTCTTCCTCTTCCTCCTTCGACCACAAGGACTTCAAGGAGGGAGAAGAAGGGTCCATCTCGATCGTGCTGCGCCTCGCCGACGGGTCCCGGGCGACGGCGCGATTCGCAAAGGGAGCCACGGTCAGGGAGCTAGAGGAGGCCGTCGCCGCCGGGAGCGGCGGCGCGCGGCCGGCCTCGATGACGGCGGGCTATCCCCCGGCGAAGCTGGGCGACCCTGCGGCGCCGCTGCTGCCGCTCAACGGGAGCGTCGTGACGTGCTCCAACAGGCCTTGAAGTGAACAGGGAGAACGCCCCCACCCCACCAAGAGAGAGAGAGAGAGAGAGAGAGAGAGAGAGAGAGAGAGAGAGAGAGAGAGAGAGAGAACAAAAAAAGTGTGGAATAGAGAGATAATAATAATAATAATAATAATAAACGTTCTCTTTTTCTCTCCATCACCATCACCCCCCTCGCTCTCTTTTCTCTCTGTCCTGCTTCTTCTCCCTCTTTTACAAGTTGTTCAGGTCCGGGAAGTCGACCATCAGCTCCCCCTTGCTGTAGCTGTCCAGGGGGTCCTGTGGCGTCCACAAGACCTCGACGCCCAGGACGCCGTCGGCGGGCACGGCCCCGAGCGCCGACAGCGCGGCCCGCAGCTCCGCGCCGCTGCGCACGGCGGGCAGCTTGAACCTGCCCTTGGACGCCACGAGCACGGTCACGACGATCAGCTCCTCGTCTCCCGCTGCCGCGGTCGCTTCGTCGCCTTTCCCCTTCCCCTTGAAGCCGCCCTCCCTGCGGATGCCGGAGACGTTGACCAGCGTCTCCTCCCGCACCTTGCCGCGCTCGGCGAGGCTCATCTCGTTGAACTTCCTCTCCGCCTTGGCCAGCGACCGCCCCCTCAGGGTCGAGGCGGCGCCGTAGACGGCGTACTCGGGGTTGCGCAGCAGTGAGAGGACCGTCTCCTGCAGGACGTAGTGCAGCCCCGCGGGCGTCGAGGTGTCGGCCTTGGCGGCGATGCGCTCGAGGTCCTTCTTGAGGCCGCGCGCCGAGGAGAGCAGCCCCACCTGGAGCTTGGCGACGGTGACGCCTTCGTCGGAGGACTGCCCGTCGCTCTCGTCCGCGTCGTCCTCACCGTCCGCTCTGGCCCTGGCGAAGGACGAGATGGCCGAGACGGCGATGAGCGCGAAGAGGCCGAAGAAGAGGAAGTCGGAGATGCCGCCGCCGCCGCCGACGCCGTAAGCCGCGGGATATCCGTAGCCGAACCCGCCAAAGGGGACGAGCCCCCAGCCCAGGGTGAGGGAGTTGAGGCGGGACGGGGCGGGGGAAGAGAGGGGGCCGCGCGACCGGGGCGCGGCGGTCCTGAGGACGCTCCCTCCTCCAAAGCGGCTGCTGCTGCTCAACCCCCCTCGGTGGGAGGAAGAAGCGTAAGAAGAGGAGAAGGAGTGAGAGGAAGCCATGCCTCCCCCGCCTCCAAAGGCGCTCCCGCCCATGCGACCTCCGGAGCGGGCCGCGAGCGCTGAGGGGGCCGCGGCGGCAAGGGCCTGTTGGAAAGAGGGGGAGAAAGGGAAAGAAGAAGAGGACAAAGAGGAACATGAGCGGAAGCGGGCGTTCTTGTTCAATGAATCGACCTGCCCTCTCCGCCCGCCCCACTCTGTGCGCTTCTCGTCCCCCCTTTCGTCCCATCAGCGAAAAAAACAGCAGACTCACCATGACCACCACCAGCGCAAGGCACACGAAGCGCGCCGCGAAGCGAGCGACTCTGCTCTTCATCGAATCGGTTTCGTTGTCCTTTTTCTGAGAAGTCGTCGTCGCCATCGACCCACCTTCTCCGACCCGGAAGCCCGCGCTTCCGCCCATCTCCTGGGAGCAACTCAATGGCTCCAGCACGGAGAAGGTCGCATTAAACTCAGAGGCACGGTCAGAAGAGGCACGAGATGCCAAAAGGCCTCCCTCCGAGGGCGCAGAAGACAGCGGCGGTCTCGATCGTCCCGTCCTCGTCGCCGTCGTCGCAGCGGCCGGCATCGCCAAAGGCGCTGCTGCTGCTGCTGCTCCCGCCCTCGCTGCTGCTGGCCGGCGGCATGACGGCAGCGTGAACGACACCATCTCTCGGAGTGTCGCCCGCGGGCGCAACATAGCAATTGCGGCGGAGGAGTCGAAAGAGAGGAGGGGGGAAAAGAGGAGGTGTGTTTTGAGAGAGCCCACAATTTTCACTCAAGCCGTTGATATCGTAAATCAACTCAATGACAAAAGAGGACGCCTCCTCCTCCTCCTCGACGACGCCAACTCCTGCTTGCCACGGCATCCTTGAATCCCTCGTACGCTGCGTGCGACAGTCCGAGTGCGTAAAGTCACAGGGCAGGAGCGTCTCCGACTGCCTCGGGGGAGGGCAAGCCGAGGCCGAGTGCTCGGCGCTGCGCATCCAGTGGCTCGAGTGCCGCAGGAGGGCCGCGGACGCGCGGTCCCGCATCCAGGGGAACAAGCTCGACAAGTAGAGATAACTGAGGAGCTGAGAGAGTGCTAGTATGGCGACAAGAATGACTGCAGGAGGCGCCGGAAGCGGCTTGATGATGCCTGGAGAAAGCATGCGTCGCCGCCTCTTTAGACGACCTCTTCCGTGTCGCCGTCCCGGCCCACTTCCGACCGCCGTCCTCCTTCCTCGGAGGCCGGCGGCGCAGCCGCCCTTCTGCCTCTCCTCCTCCTCCTCCTCCTCCTCCTCCTCCTCCTCGCGCTGCTGCCTCAGCAGCATGCGAGCCCTGAGATACGACGGCGTCGAAGAAGAAGAGGAGGGGAGCGAGTTTCCGGCGCCCGTCGCCTCTACTCGCCGTGCCTCTTCCTCCTTTGACGACGACGACGACGACGACGACGACGACGAGGGAGAAGAAGAAGGGGAGGAAGAGGAAGAAGACGAACACGACGACGAAGAAGCCCTGCTCCTGGCGAACGAAGGGATGGACCTCCTCTACGGGATCCCGGAAGAGGAAGACGACGACGACGAGGACGGGCCGGCCTCTTCCCTTCCCTCGACTTCCCTCCTCCCCCCTTCCCCAGCGGAGGGAGGCGACCAGCGCGCCTACATCGACGCCGTCATCGCCGCGGGGGGGCCCACGCGCCCCAAGGATGCCGCGGCGATGTTCCCCCACCCGCTCGACCGCTTCCAGCGCCGCGCGCTCCGCGCCGCGCTCGCCGGCCGCGACGTCGTCGTCTGCGCTCCCACGGGCGCGGGAAAGACGGCCATCGCCGCCGCGGCCGCTCTCGGAGTGCTGGCCTCGGGGCGCCGCGTCGTCTACACCACGCCGCTCAAGGCGCTGTCGAACCAGAAGCTCGCCGAGCTGCGCGCGCTCTTCGGAGAGACCAAGGTGGGCCTGCAGACGGGCGACGCGACGATCAACCCGGGCGCGCCCGTCGTGGTGATGACGACCGAGGTGCTGCGGAACATCCTGCTGCGCGTGGCGTCGGGCAAGGAGGAGGAGGAGCTCGGGAGGAGAGCCGCCGCCGCCGCGCTCGCCGCCGAGGTCGACGCCGCCGCGGTCGTCTCCTCCTCCTCCGACGCCGAGGAGGCCGAACCGGCTCGAGCTTCCTCCTCTCCGCCCCGGCCTCCCGCCCGCTCGCCCGCCGCCCCGACTGCCGACGTCGGCCTCATCGTCCTCGACGAGGTCCACTACTTGGGGGACCCGACGCGCGGGACAACGTGGGAGGAAGTCATCATGAGCTGCCCCGCCGGGGCCTCGCTCCTGGCGATGAGCGCGACGGTGAGGAACCCGGGGGACCTGGGCGCGTGGATCGGGGCCGTGCACGGGAGACGAGGCGGCGCCGTCTCCGGCGGCGGCGGCGGCGGCGCGAGCTCGGGAGGAGCGCCGGCGACCGCCGAGACCATCGTGACCTCTTCGAGGCCCGTGCCGCTGACGTGGATGTACGCGTGGTCGACCCCGCCGTGGCTGCGGCAGCAGCAGCAGGGCTACGAGCGGGAACGAGGCGGCGAACTCGGGGAGGAGGAGGAAGGAGGAGCGAAGGAAGAGCCCCGAAAGTCTTCGGTCCGCATCGCCGACCTCCTCGCGCCGCTCCCTCCGGGGGTCGTCGGTCCCGGCGGCAGCGGCGGCGGCGCCGCCTCGTCCTCTCCCGCTTTCTCTTCCCAGCGGCCGGCCCGCCTCCGCCTCTCGGCGGCGCTGCGCCCGAGGTACTCCGGCGGCGCCGAGGAGCCCAGGGCGCAGCCCGCGCCGGTGCCGCTGGCGTGCGAGCTCGAGCGGCGGGGGCTGCTGCCAGCGATCTGGTTCGTCTTCTCGAGGGCAGGGTGCGACGCGACGGCGACGGCGATCGGCAAGTCCCGCGGCGCGGGCGGCGACGAGAACAACGGAGGGAAAAGGGGGAAGGGAGGAGGGAAGGCGCGGGGCGGCACGCCGCGCGCCGCGACCGTCATCGGCTTGGACGGCGGCGAAGGCGAAGGCGAAGGCAGAGGCGGAGGCGAGGGCCCCATCGGCACCGGCCCGCCCTCGCCCGAGAAGCTCGCCGAGATCGACGCGGCCCTCGCCGCCCTCGGCCGAGACCAGCCCGAGGCCCTGCGCCCCGACATGGTCCCCGCCCTGCGTGCGGGCGTCGCGTCGCACCACGCGGGGTGCCTCCCGGGCTGGAAGCAGCTCGTCGAGGGCCTGTTCCAGCGCGGCTGCCTCGACGTCGTGGTCGCGACGGAGACCTTGGCGGCCGGGATCAACATGCCCGCGAGGACGACGGTCATCTCGTCGCTGCAGCGCCGGCGCGGCCCGCGGGGCGTCGAGCCGCTGACGCACAACGAGCTGCTGCAGATGGCGGGGCGCGCGGGCAGGCGCGGCTTCGACTCCGAGGGGGCCTGCGTGCTGCTGCACGACGGCAGCGGCGGCCCTTTCGCCGGCAGCGGCGGCGGCGGCGGCGGGTGGGGAGCGGGCGCCGCCGCCGCCTCCTCCCCGGGGGCGGCGGCCGCGCTGCTCGCCCGCGGCCCCGAGCGCCTCGCGTCGAGGTTCCGGCCGTCGTACTCGATGGCGCTCTCGCTGCTCGCGACGCGCCCGCTGGCCGAGGCGCGGCAGTTCGTCGAGCGGTCTTTCGGGAGCTGGCTCCGAGGGGAGGGGGCCAGGGGGAGGGAGCTGAGGCTGGCCGCGGCCGAGCGGGCCGCGGCGGAGGCGACGGGGGCCGCGAGGGAGCTGCAGAGGAGGGCGGCGGAGGAGGCCGCGGGGTCGGGGGCGCCGCTTTCGGCTCCTCCGTCGTCCTCTTCCTCTCCGTCGTTCGACGGCGCGTCCCCCGCAGCAGACCCGCCCTCCTCGACGCTCACCCTCACCGACGCCGCAGACTCCAAGAAGGCCGCCAAGAGGGCCCTGCGCGCCGCGATCAGGAGGGCAGTGGCCCTCCGCGCGGCCAGGGCCGCCGGGGAGGCGCGGGGGCGGCGGCTCGTCGCCGCCGCCGCCGCCCCCGCGGGCGACGGCGGCGCCTCCGCCGCTCCTTTCGAGCCCTTCGCCGCGCCCTGGCGCCTGGCCGTCGACCTCTCGGCCTCCGACGCCAACGGGGACGAGGCCGTTCCTGCCCTAGCGTTGGGGATCGACTGGGAGCCCAAGGAGGGGGCGACCGGAAGCGACGGGAGCGGGAGCGACGACGCCGACGCCGACGACGACGACGACGACGACTTTGGGAAGCTCGCCTCCTCTTCCTCTTCTTCCTCCTCCTCCTCCTCCTCCTCCTCTCCCAGCTCCGCCTTGGTCGCCCTGCCCCGCACCCGCGCGCCGGGAGAGCCCCGCGGCGAGCTCCTGTGCCTCCTGGCGGACAATAGGATCGCGAGGGTGCAGTTTGCGCATGTCGCCGGCGTCGCGGAGGAAGCCGTCGAAGCATCCGGCGGAGCCGAAGAAGAGGAGGCCGAGGCCGCAGCAGCTGCTGCCGCTCCCTGTCCTCCTCCGTTTCTCCTCGCCGAAACGGTCCTCTCTGCGGCCGCCGAGGCCTCCGCCGAGGGGGCGTGGAAGGGCATACCTGGGGGGGCGCTCGCCGTCTCGGGGACCGCGGTGACCGCTGAGGCCGCCGTGGCGCTCGCTGGCGGAGTCGCGAGAGAAGAAGAAGAAGAAGCAGAAGCATCCTCCGCCGACGGCGACGGCGACGGTGGCGTCGTCGGCCTTTTTCCCTCCTCCCGCTCCCGCTCCCCTCCTTCCACGACGACAATCATCTCCCTTTTCCTGCCCTCTGCCGCCAACGAGCTCGAGATGCGCGCGGCCCGCTCCGCCGTGCGAGAGGCCCGGGCCGCGGCCCGGAAAGAGCGGCGCGAGGCGCAGCGCGCCGGGACGAGCGTCAAGAAGCAGAAGCGGGCAAGGGAGGCCGCGGCACTCAAGCAGCGGCAGCAGCAGTCGCGGCTCTCGGCCGCGGCCGCCGCGGCCTGGGCGGAGGCCGCGGCGGCCTCTCGCACGGCCGCGGCGATGCGCGCGGCCCTGGACGAGGACATGAGCGCGACGTGGAGGAGCTTCGAGGCCGTCGTGGCGGTCCTGGAGTCGGTCGGCGCCGTGGAAAGAGCAGCGGAAGCAGGGGGAGAAAGCGGCGACGGCGGCGACCGGCAGAAACAGCGGCGAGGAGGACAAGAGAAAAGACAGCAGCCCCCCTCTCCCCCTCTCGACGGCGGCGACGGCGACGACGGAGCCCCTTCCCCCTCCTCCTCCTCCTCTTCTTCTTCCTTTTCTTCTCCCGCCCCCGAACTCACCCTCTCCGCCCTGGGGGAGGTCGCCCGGGGCCTCGCCGGAGAGAACGAGCTCTGGCTCGCGACCGTCCTGACTCACGAGGCGGTCCAAGCCCTGACCCCCCCGGAGCTCGCCGCGGCGCTCTCCGCCGTCGCGGCGGGCGAGTCCACGCTCCGCCCCGGGGCCTCGGCCCCCTACCCCCCTTCGAGGGCTGTGCTCTCCGCCGTGGCCGCCACCGAGCCCGCCAGGGCCAGGCTGGCGAGGGCGCAGGCCGCCGCCGGCGTCGACTCGCCCCTGGCCCTCGACCTGAGGCTCGCCGGCGTCGTCGAGGCGTGGGCCTCGGGCGCCGAGTGGAAGCAGGCTGCCGGCGACGCGGCCGGGCTCGACGCCGGCGACGTCGCGAGGCTGATGCAGAGGACGGTGGACCTGCTGCGGCAGGCAGGAGGGTGTCGCGCCTTGCCCCCGGGGATCAGGAGGGACGCGAGGAGGGCCGCGGCGAAGATGTACAGGGCGCCAATAAGCGACTTGGTGCAATAAAAATGAAATGTTTTTTTTTGTCAATTTCAAATTTACTGGTTTTTTTTTTTACACTCTTCTTTCTCTTTCTCTACAAAAAGCCCGACGCGGCCTTCCTCGCGGCTCGGTCGCGCTGGTGGTGCCCTCCGCCTCCTCCCCCTCCTCCTCCTCCTCCTCCTCTGCCGCGGCCTCCGCCACCACCTCGGACCCTTCCTCCGCGACCGGCGCGGCTGCCGCCGCCGAACGGCAAAGAAGAGGAAGTAGACGAAGAGGGCCCTTCGCCTCCGTTGTCATTGTCGCCACCGCCACCATCCTGCTGCTGCTGGCGGGGAGGAGGAAGAGGGGCTCCAGCCCTGTTGCCCCCGGCTCCCAAACCCAGGATCTCTCCTTTGCTCGTCCTAATTGCCGCGGCCGCCGCGCTGGCACCGCCGGCCACGAGCGTCGCTCCCGGCGCGGCGTAGTTGTACACGCGCCCGTCCTTGACCCATGTCTTCCTCTTGCTCTGCTGCGGGGGCCCGCTGCCCGCGCCCTCCTCCTCCTCCGAGTCGAAGTCGTCGTTGTAGTTCCTCTCGAGCTGCTCGCCCTCTTCGTCGTCGGAGAACTGCTGCGCCTGGGCGACCGCCGCCGTCGCGGCGCGGTCGTCGGCCCCCGCGGAGCCGAGGATCGCCGCAGACGAGCGCGGGAGGAGCGGGCGGGAAGAGGGGGCACGCGGGGGAGGAAAAGGAGGAGGAAAAGCAGCGATCCGAGGTCGAGAAGGCAGAGTCCGAGGGCGGAGCACCGCCGCGACGCGCTCGTCGTCCATCCCGGCGCCCTCGTCGATCCCCGTTACCGTCCCCGGCAGCGCTGCTGATGCTGCCGCTCCTCCTTCCGCGCCTTCCAGCAGCGCCGCGACGAGGCGCTCCGGGTCGTAGGCCAGGCCCGCCAGAGCAGCGGCGATGAAGCCGTCGCCGAAGTTGGGGAAGACGTCGGAGACGGCGGCGACGAGCGACGCGAGCTCCTCCTTCGGCGGCGGGGGCGCAAGCGGGGCCGCTCCTGCCGCCCCCGTCGCCGCTCCCGTCGCCTCTTCCGCTCCTTCCGTCTTCGAGAGCAGCGCCAGCAGGTACTGCTTCTGCACGTCGTCGAGGGCGACCCTTCCTCTCCTCTCGGCGGCCTCGAGGGCGCCGAGGACGCCGCAGCGGGCGGCGAACGCCGGGAGGAGGCGCTGCGGCGGCGGGGAGGCAGCGGCGGAAGAGGACGCCGAGGCGCAGGGCGCCGGAGGCGACGCCGAGGCGGCGGCCGAGAGCGCGGCCACAAGGGCCTCTCCGACGGCCGCGGGGCTGTCCCCGATCGCCTCCCCGACGTCGTTGTCGTCGCTCTCATCTCCATCGGTTTCGTCCTCGCGCTTCCCGGAAATGGAGGCGCGGACGATGGTTCCGAGGCAGTCCTGGATGTCGACTCGCAGGGCCGCCGCAGAGGAGAGGACGGCCTTTTGCTTTGTTTTGTTTTTGTTTGTTTTTGTTTGTTGTGATTTCTTTCGGTGAGCGGTACTTGTATTCTCCTCCTTTCTGTTTCGACGAAACAGTATCGCAATCAGGATGTGAAAAGAAATGAGTGTGGCGCGGGGATCATGCCGAGCAGCCGGATAAAACCAGGTTAAGAGTCCCTCGATGAAGAAGGAAGTTTGTTTCGGTCGGCTTGCTCGGATATCTAACCGCGAGTCTCTGCTCTCGCACGTCGAAAAAGACCGCTCATGGCCATTTGTCGCTTTTTATCTTTTTGAGGTAAGAAACGGGGCCCGGTGGCTCGGATAATCGAGTGCGGTGTCTGGCTGGGCTGGATGCCGAAGAACGACTGGAACGGAAAAATATTATCTCGTACCTTTTCCGCCGCCGCCGTCGTCGACTCCGAGGAAGGAGAGCAAGGAGCAGCAGCAGCGCCCCGACGAGAGAACGCAGCCTCGACCGCCGGGAGCAGCTCGTCGTGCGCCTCCGCCAGCGAGGCCACCAGCCCCCCACCGCAGGACTCGAGCATGGCCCCGGCCGCGCCCCTGTGCGAGGCGGCGAGCGCCGCGAGGCTGAAGCACGAGTCCCTCCAGAGGCGAAGCCCTGCGAGGACCTCTCCCGCTTCTCCTTCCTCTCCTTCTCCTTCTTCTTCTCCTTCTTCTTCGCCGCCTTTCTTCGAGCGTGCCGCCGCCGCCGCCGACGACGACAACGACGGTCCCCCTCCTTCGCCTCCCCGCGTCGTCCTCCCCTTCCTCCTCCTCCTCGCCGCCAGCCTCCCTTCCAGCGCCTCCCTGACCCCGTCGAGGTCGGCGGCCACCGCAGGGAGGGCCCCGTCCAGCGCCGGCGGCAGCGTTGCGTGGCACCGCCTCCACGCGCGGCGAGCAAGCCGCCGCGCGAGATGAGGGGTCGACGGCAAATACAGCGCGCAGGCGTCGAGGATTCGGGGCAGCGTCAGGAGCCCCGCCGCGGTCTCGAGAGGAAGAGAGGGGGTCGTCGAGGGCGACGGGTTCGGAGGGAAGTCCCCCTCCGCGAGGCGGAGGAGCAGGAGGAGGACCGCGCGGTGCAGCGCCGCCGCGGGCTGCTCCCCCTCCCTCGGCGGCGGCCCTCCTCTGCTCTCCTCTCCTTTCGCCTCGGCGCAGCGGCCGTTGCCGTCGCCGTCGCCGGCGCCGTCGTGGGGCCTCCTCGCGAACTGGAGGTAGGAGTCGAGGCAGAGGGCCACCTCGGCGCCGCTCTCGGACGAGACCCAGGCCCAGAAGTCGGCGTCGGACAAAGAGAGCGCCGCGCGGAGCGCCGCGGCCGCGGCGGCCACGGCCGGAGCGGCAGCAGCGGAGGAGGAGGCTGAGGCTGCGTCGGAAGGAAGGAAGGGGATCAAGCGGATCGACGGTTGTGATGATTTCGTCGTCGTTGCAGGACTGACCAGCGCCGCCGCTGCTACGACTGGGGCCTGCACCGAGGTTTAGGTGGAGTGGGACGCGGGGGTGGGGGGTGGGCGGTGAGAAGGCGGCAGGGAGGAGAGAGGGAAAGGGCGGCGAACAAGACGCCGCTGGGGCCGGCGGCCGACGAACGATGGAAAGTCATGCGCTCTTTTCTTGCTTCCTTTCTTCCCCTCTCAGTCTCTGTTTTCCTGTTCTCTTCGACGCGGAAGTCGAAACCGTTCCTCTGCACATCCCAGTGAAAGGGGAAAAACCACAACGACCGGCGGGAAGCTTACCTTTCCCGTATCGTTCATTGGCAGCAACGATCTCAGTTTCTTCGATGCCCCGAGCGTTGCTGCTGCTAGCCTTCTTCTCACACTGCTGCGCGGTCTTCTTCTCTGCGCTCTCTCAAACCATCCGCAATGGACGTCGGGCTTCACGGAGACATTCGAGAGAGCGCGAGCCCTCCGAGCACAGCACGAACCAACGTTTCTTCCTTTTCGTTTGCGGCAGTTTTTCGAAAAAAAAGAGCAGAAAAAAACCAAAAAATGAAAAGAAAATCACTTCCATCTCGAGAACAGAAGAAAACGAAAGAGGAGGAGCGGCGGCTAGCTCCTCTCTCTCATTCTTTCTTTCGTTGCAACCGCAAAGATAGAGAGAAACGGGCGGCTTAAGAAAGTACACTTCCAAAGGGGGTGGTTCCTCGTGAGAGATGGACCGGCCAGGAGGAGTAGAGGATGATGGGACTGGAGACGACGGCGACGTGAACAAAAACAAGGCGACGTCGAGAAATGTTCCTGCCGCTCCTGAAGCTCTTCTGATCGGGCCCACCCAGCAGCCCAAGAGCGGCGCTCCTACCCCCGATGGCGCCGAAGCGACCGCCGCCAAGATTGCAGCCGCAGAAGCAGGCGAGGAGCGCAACGTCGTGGCGTCGGAGCCCGCAACAAGGGCTGCGAGCGAAGAAGACGACGTCGGCGGCGTCGGCATTCAGCTTCCTCGAGCTCTGTCTCTCCCTGCCGTCGTCGCAAACGAGCCGTCCGATCCCGCCGCAAGGCCCGCGGATGCCTCGACGATCGCGCCGCAGGAAGACAGAACCGACCGCAGTGACGCACCCGGCGAAGACCCTAAGTCGTTGGAGGTCGATGCCGCGGCAAAAGCGGCACCGAACGGCGACAGCGGAGCAGCAGCGGCAGCTGATGCTGCGACGCCGACGGCCGTTGCTGCCGTCGTCGACCCCGCGCAGCAGCAACGACCCGACGAGACCGCCGTCAAGGCCGAAGAGCCTGGCCCGCCGCCCTTCCCGGCGCGCTGCCCCTCCCTCGACGCCGACCCCGCCTTACTCGCAGCGGCCACCACCCTCTCGGAGATCCTCACCTCCGTGTCCAGGACCGACGCGGACGCCTTCTTCGGCGGCTTCGTCTCGTCACAGCACGTCCCGGGCTACTACGCCTCGGTCAAGAAGCCGATGTGCTTCGCGATGATGCAGGCCAAGGTGCACGCGCGGCTCTACGAGACCTGGGGTGCGTTCGTGGGCGACTTCGAGCTGATCTGCTCGAACGCCGCAGGATTCAACCGCAGGAAGAGCCGGGTCCACCGCGCGGCGCTCGCGCTGCAGCGGAGCGGGCGGCGGACGCTGGCAGCGCGCGAGGGCGAGGCGCGGGCGGCGCTCGTGCGGCTGCACGCCCGCGGGGAGGAAGGGGCGAGGGAGGCCGAGGCGCTCGAGGCCGCGAGGGCGCGGGAGGCTGCCGCTGCTGCGGCCAAAGAGGCCGAGGAGAAGCGCGTTGAGAGGGAGGCGAGGGCGAAGGCCGTGGCGGAGTTTCGGGCGCGGATGCGGGCCGAGAAGATGGCGGCGAGGGCGAGGGCGGCGGCAGCCGCTGCCGCTGCTGCCGCCGCTGCGGGTCCCGCCTCTGCCGCCGCCGCCGCCGCCGCTGCCGCTACTCCGGCTGGTGCTGCCGCCCTCGCCCTCGGCGTCAAGGAGAGGCGAGGCTCGATGCCGTCCCTGATGAACGCGTCGCCTTCGCTCCTCCTCGCCGGCGGAGGAGGAGGGGGAGAGCCGGCTGCGCTCCTCGCGGAGGCCGGAGGAGGCGCGACGCCGCGCGCCGGCGAGTTTGCCACTGGCGCCTTTTCTGCCGACGACTCGGACGCCGCCGACGAGGACCTGCTGGAAGGGGAGGGCAGGCAGCTGCTCCTGGGCGCCTCTTCCTCCTCCGACTGCTCTTCTTCTTCTTCTTCCTCTGACGACGGCGACGACGGAGGCGCCGAAGGTGCCTCGGATGTCGAGGAGGAGGCTCGGAGGAGGCGGAGGGCGCGAGGCTACTCTTCGTTCTCTGACACCGACGCCCCGGGCTCCTCTTCCGACGACGACGAGGGCGAGGGGGGCGGCGGCGAGAACAAAAACAACAAGTCGACGACGCGCCGTCGGCGCCGCCCGCGGGGTAACCTCGCCCAAGGCTTTTGGGCCGAGAACCTGGGCCACGCCGTGACGGTGGAGCGCTTCGAGGAGGAAGGAGGGCGGAAGAAGAAAAACGAGGAGGAGGAGCAGAAGAAAGCCGGCGCCGGCGGCGACGAAGCCAGCGGCAAGGACAAAAACGTCGAAGCCGACCCCGCCTCCTCCTCCGCCCGCCTCCGTGCCGCCCGCCAGCCCCTCGAGTGGAAGCTCCGCTGGCTCGAGCTGCGCATGCGCGACCTGCGCAGGCTCGAGCGGAGGTACGCGCGCAAGGCCGAGCTCGCCGAGGCGAGGGAAGGGAGGCGTGCGGCGGCAAAGCGGAAGAGGGAAGAAGACGAGGCCGAGGAGGAGCGGAAGAAGAAGGCAGAGGCCGAGGCAGAGGAAAAGGCAGAGGCAAAGAGGAAGGAGGAGACAGAGGCAGCACGGGCGCAAGTGGCCACCGCCGCCGCCGCCGCCGCAGAGGGCGGCGGCGGCGAGGCGGCGGCGGCGGCGCCGAAAGGGAACGAAGAGGAGGAGGAGAAAAAGCCCGGTGTCCCCGCCGCCTCCGCCTCCGCCGCCGCCGCTGCAGATGCGCCCGCGGCCCCGACGAAGCCTGATGCAGCGCCTGCTGCTGCCGCTGCCGCTCTTTCCAACCCCGCCGAAGGAGAAGAAAAGGAGGACGACGAAGTGGCACCGCCCGCGAAGCAGCAGCGCCTCGACCACCTCCACCTCCGCCGCCGCTCCCGCTCTGCGCTCCCCGGCTTCGGCAGCGCCGGGGACCTCGCGTCCTCGCTCCCGATCTTCGCGTCGCTCCTCCGCTCCGCGCCTGCGCCTGCAAGGGCATCTCCTTCGGATGGCGCAGTGGCAGAGGCAGAGGCAGCGGCAGCGCCCGCTCGCGTCGCCCGCGCCCCTCCTCCGCCCCCGCCGGACTTTTTCGCCGCGGACGAAGGCGACCTCGCGGAGGAGGTCGCGGCAGCCGACGAAAGGGGCCTCGAGCCCCTCGACGCCCACTTCCCCGCCGTCGCGCACGCCGCGCTCGAGGTCTGCGAGCGCTACCTCGCCCACCTGCGCGCGCAGTTCGCTCCGCGAGGGATGCCGCACGGCTCGCTCGTCAACGGCCTCTCGGCGCCGCTGCTGAGCTCGTACGCGTTCCCGGACGACGACGGCGCCGCGGCGGCCGAGGCGGCCGAGGAGGAGGAGGCGCTCTTTGGTTCCGGCAGCGGCAGAGGCAAAGGCCGCGGAGGCGGTTCTGGAAGGGGCTCTGCGAGCAACAACGCGTCCGGCGGCGGTACCAAGCGCAAGGGCGGCGGCGGTGGTGGCGCCGCCGGGCACAAGAAGCCGGGCCCCAAGAGCGGCACCGCCGCGGCCGCGCGCCGGGCTGCCACGCTCGCGGGCGGCGGGAGCCAAGGCCCCTGGGCCAAGCGCGCGGGCAGCGGCGGCTCCGCGGGCGGCGGCTCCTCCTCCTACCCCCGCGGGGGTCCCCGACCGACGACGACGGCGGGGCGCGCCGCGTCCGCGGGCTGGAGGCAGCAGCAGCAGCAGCAGCAGCCGCGCGAGCGCTCCCTGCTCGGCCCCGGCGGCGCCGAGCGAAAAGGGGGCTTTGGCAAGAAGGCCGGCGGCGGGAGCGGCTTGGGCAGGAAGCCCGCCTCCCGGAGGCACGAGTTCGGCGCTCTGGGAGACGTTCTGCTGCACACCGCGGGTTCGGGCCCCGTGCGCATCGAGAGGCCCGCCGTCGCGGCGATCAAGACGCCCGGCGTGCGCCCTCTCGCCGCGGCCGAGCTCGACGCCGCCGCGGCTGCCGTCGCGGCGCTCAGGGCGCACGCCGCAAAGTTCAGAGGCGGGGGGAGGTCTCCGTCCGCTGGTGCCGGACCTACGGGCGCGATGGACCCGTTCGCGCGCGCGAGCCTCCCGCCTGAGCTCCTGGCGGACCTGGCGGCGCTCGACGCCGTCGCTGCCGCGGCGAGCTCTGGCGGGGCGGCGGCGGCGGCAGCAGCTGCAGCTGCCGCTGCCGCTGCCGCTGCCGCTGCGACGACGACGGCCGCCGCCGGCGGATCCGCCGCCGCCGCCGCCGCCGCCGCCCCCGCCCTCCCCCCTCCCCGCCTCTCCCCGCTCCCGGCCCACGAGATCGGCCTCGTCCCGCCGCCGCTCATCGACCTCGACGCCCTCGACGGCTTCGACTCGGACGACACGTCGGACGAGGCGTACGCTGCGCGCCACGCGGCGCTCGAGGCCGAGGAGCGCGCGCGCTTCGTCGGGCCCGCCGCCGCTCCCGCCCCCGGCGCCGGAACGGGGGCCCCGGCCGGAGCCGCTGGAGCGACCGCCGCCGCCGCCGGTTTCGAGAGGAAGGAAGGAGAGAAGAGCGCGAACAGCAACGGCGGGAGCAAGGGCGCCACCAACAAGCGCCAGAAGGTCGGAGGAGGAGCCGGCGGGAGCAAGATCGACCGCTCGGCCGCGCCGCCCTCTGCCGCCTCTGCCGCTGCCCCCGCTGCCGAGACCAAGGCCTCCGCCTCTGTCCCCGCTTCCGTCGCCAGCTCCCGCCCCGTGCGCGGCGCTGCAGTCGCTGCCGCGGCCGCCGTGGCCTCGCAGGCGAGGGCTGGCAGCAGGCCGGCCTCTGCCGCGGCCGCCGCGTCCACGCCGCCGCTCAGGAGCAGCAACCAGAGCAAGCAGCAGCAGCAGCAGCAGAGAGCGGAGTGAAGTGATGATGATTTTCGTTTTTTTTCCCGCTTTCGTTTCTTTTTCTTCGCACAAAAATATACAGTTTCCGTCTCTTTTCCTCCCCCCTTCTGCAAAATATGATGAGTTTATAACACAAAAAGCACAGAGAAGCACATGAAAGAAAAGAACAAAAAGAACAAAAGCGCGCTACTCTCTCTCCCCCCCTCATTTTTATTCTCACTGCATTCCTCCGCTTCCGCCGCCGAAGTCGCCATCATTGAGGGGGGAGGAGGTCGAGCGCAGCCTCCTCCCTCCTCCTCGCGTTGCTCCTCCTCCCCCGGAGAGATCGAGACGAGCCGAAGCGATCTGCTGCCCCCACGCCTCCGCAGCAGCAGCAGCAGCAGCAGCAGCAGAATCAGCGGCGGCGGCGGCCAGGGGCGGAGGGAAAGGCTGCCCAGCCGCCGCCGCCCCCTCTGCCGCCCTCGCCGCCGCCGCCCCCTCTGCCGCCCTCGCCGCCGCCGCCGCCCCCTCTGCCGCCCTCGCCGCCGCCGCCGCCGCGCCCCGCCCTCCTCCTCCTCCTCCGCCCCTCCGGCCCCTGCCGGCCCCTCCGGCGGAGACGGCCAGGGGGTTCCTCTTCTGCCTCGAGGCGCCTGCTCCTCCTCCGCGGCGGCCGGCGGTGGAAGTGCCAGCGAGCGGCAGCGGCAGACGCAGCTGCCCCGATCCGCCGGCGCCGGCGAGCGGGGCCGAGGCCGGGAGCGGCGGCTCCGCAAGGGCGTCCGCGACGCCGCCTCCTGCGACGCACGCCCCCGCCACCTCGGCGAGCTCCCCGGCGATCCCCGTCGAGAGCGCCCTGATGCCGCCTCCCGACTGGGCGGCAGCGTGGGGGACCAGCAGCGCCTCGAGGGAGGCCGCGGCGACTCCCCTGGCGGCGAGGGCGCGGGCGAAGGAGCGGGGGTCGACTCCGGGGGGCGTTCCCTGCGCCCGGAGGGCGGCGGCCGCGGGGACGCCGCTGGCGCGGGCGTTGGCCTCTGCGCGCGCGCGGGCTTCGGAGGCGGCCCTCGCTGCGTCGACGGCGGCTGCGACCAGGGGTCCCCCTCCCGCGCCGGCCGCGGAAGTCTTTTTTTTTTTTTTTGGTGGGGTGGTGGTGGTGATGGGGGGGGGGGGCGGGGGGTGTGGGGTGGGGGGGGGGGGGGGGGCCCCCCCCCCCCCCCCCGGAACACAAAAGG
>Ga0315274_10003251_pt1 | contig 24221 bp, 19 predicted proteins | sample YL17G02_20_MG_FD_203700 | JGI IMG/M metagenome (GOLD analysis project Ga0315274, IMG submission 203700) | Sediment microbial communities from Yellowstone Lake, YNP, Wyoming, USA - YL17G02_20 | ecosystem: Environmental > Aquatic > Freshwater > Lake > Sediment | place: USA: Wyoming | collected...
CGAAGATAAACCGCAGGCTACGCTCGTAGTGCCTTGCGAGGACTGTCCATCGGACGTGGGTTCGATTCCCACCGCCTCCACCAATGTTGTCAGGTGGAAACTTCTCTCTCTGTCTTAGGCGCTCTCGAAAGAGGGCGCCTTCTCGCGTGTCGTGGCTTCTGTGGGCCTGTCGTGGCGATTAGGCATCGCGCAGACCATCGGACGGATTGGCCGCTTCCGACGCCAGTTCTGCCCCCGAAACCGCGTTGTTGGCTTCTCTTTCTCTGTTTCCATCGGACTTCTGCAATCCGTCCGATGGAAGAGAATCGTCCAGGATGCCCTGAGAGAGGCCAGGTTGAGGCGGCCGAAAGCCGGGTTCTATTCCCGACCGGAGTAGAGAATGTAACTGGGATCGAACACGCGAAAAGGGTCGGCCTTCTGCCCTACGAATCGGCTCCGCCGAAGACGCTGCGCGCGGCATCGGCCAGCTTCTGGAGATCGGCCGTTAGCAGTCTGACCAGCGGCCGCGTGGCACCCCGAGCGCCGAGAAGGTTGGCCAGCGGCCACTCACACTGATCAGGATCAGACACCCAGTCGTGGATCACACTTGGGAGGTCCCGACCAGACTCAACTAGGGAACACAGGTCCTCCAGTTCTCCGGCATCGACGAAGAGCGGCATGTGAATCGTCGGACGCGAGGATATGCCCTCGACGGCTTGGCGGCGCAGTCGCTTCAGGGTGAACGGGTCGACGGGAACATGGTGAAGGGTCACGACGACCGGCCAGATGCGCCGAACTGCTCGGGCTGATACGCCCGTGTACCGGGTTCTGCCATCTGCGAAGTCGACAGCGGATCTGATCGCCTGGCTTGCCTTTCGGGCGAGATCGGCCAGGTCGCGTTCGACAGCCGATGTCCGGGCTTCTACCTCGGTGCCGTGCTTCTGGAGGTGTGAGGTGGCCGCCTCAAAGAAGAAGGCGTCTCGCCCGATGAACACAGCGAAGTCGGTGCCCCCTTTCTTCTTGCTCATATCCGCGTCGAACACGCTATCCGCTGGCAGGCATGACGTAAGCAGATCCGACACGTACATCTCGAACAGGTGGCCCATGAAGCGGCAAAACCGTTGCTTCCGTTCAGTTCCAAGTCCATTCCGCAGGCGCCAATACACCCCGGACGTCACCGCCTCACAGAGCCACTGGTGCTGGATGGTGCAGACCAGACCGCCTGGCACCCGGACAAGCGGGGTCTTCTCGAAGACCGAGAAATCGTAGAAGAACTCCATATCGAGTTCGCTTGAGACCCTCCGCCCTAGCCTATGGGCGGGCGCGGACACAGAACTTAGGAAGCTCGCCATGACCTGCCGGCCGTGGTCTGTGGGGAAGCCCCGGAGCCACCGGCGGGGCCTGATGCAGGCCCTCGACGGATCGACCGAACCGCTCTTGGGCATCTGAAAGGCAACCAAGGCTAGACCTGCCGCTAGGTAATCCTCAAGTCCGTACCCAACTACGTCGGCGAATGCCGACCCGATATCCATCCAGTCGGCTAGACGCCGCGATCGGCTTTCGTAGGCCTGCCGCAGGAACAACCGGCTGTAGCGCGCGGCTTCGTGCCCGAATTGCGGGGAGTGCGTGAATGCCACCATGCGGATGACGTGGTTCCGTAGCCATTCGGCGCCCGCCTCCTCATCTCGGGTCTCGCGTATCACATCGATTCGCGCATCAAGGGCGTCTGTTGCAGCAAGCGTAAGTGAGGGAAGCGCGCCAAAAGCGGCCCTCATCTGTTGGGGTGAGTGCCCCATTTCCGGAGAGTGACGGAGCGCCATCTTTGCCAGCGCCATCGCGCCCTGGGGGTCAAACACGGCTTTCTGCCTGCGCCTCCGCAGAAGAGCCTTGACCCTGGCTCTTGTCACGGCGGGGAGCATCTCCTCAATCAGCACCTGTTGGAAGGCTGGGTCTCCAAGAGGACCGGCACTCATCCGGAGCATGAACTGCCCGATAGCGCTTAGCATGGCTGAACGGGAGACGCCTTCCAGGCGTCCAATCAGCTCGGCCTCAGACAGGGCCCCCCCGAACACGTCCTTGTGTGAAAGCCTCTCCGCAACATACTTGAGCGAGATCGGCGCCAGATACCTAGGCACAATCAGGCCGCCTGAGCGCTGCCACTGCATGGCCCTGATCACGTCACGTACGGTCATCCATGTCCCCCGCGGTCATTGCGCTAGGTCTGGCATCGGCGACCTGCCGCACTCCACTCCAGCTTCTATGCGGGTCCAGAGGCACGATTGCATGTCTTCCGTACTCGTCTTCGCTCGCTTAGAACGGAAGCCCTTCAGACCGGCCGCAGGCCAGAAATGCTGCTTCAGTGAGCGCTTGTCTGCGGACGTCCTTACCGTTGACGTGCTAGTCTTGGGTGGTACAATCCGGTGTGAAGAGCGCGTGTACAAGGCTACGGGATCAATGGACGAGAAACCGGCAGCGCAGATACGGCGGGCCGCAGATCAGGCGAAGGATCTGCTCGGGCAACTAGGACCGCTAGTCTGGGCGCTGCATGTAGTACGGCAGCCCGCGGGCGCGTTCGCCGTCTGCGTAGACCGGGAACCAGGGAAGTACGTTGAGATTCGCACCAGTGAGACGGAGATCGAACGGGGACAGCGCAAGCAACGTGTTGTCGGCATCCTGCACGCCTTGCGGCTTCTGCGATCCGGTGGTGATGCCGACCTCCTCGAAAGCGCCGGTTACCGTGCAATGGTGAACCGGAGCATAGTCGTGTACGCGGTTGCCGTGCTCGAGGAATTCCTCGATAGAGTGGCTGAGGTGCTTGGGCATCGCGACGACCATTGGCCTGCCGACACGCTGTGCAAGTTAGAGCACTTGCGGAAAGAGCACTGTATCGACCTGAGGGGCGTGAACAGCTACATCGGTACTGGTTGGCTTGTACTCGTACGCAACGCGGTCATCCACAACGATGGCTCTGCACCAGCGGATGTAGCGAGAGACGCGGGCCAGTACGGACTCAAAAGTCGGTGGGGCCTCGGCAAGGACGGCGAGGGCCGTGATGTCTTGGTCTGGGACACGGAGAACCGACTCTCACGGAGATGCCTGGCGGGAAAGCGCTTCTCCCTCAGCATAGACGACTTCGTCCTGCCAAGGCTGAGAGACGCCCAGGCATTTGTTGCAGCGGCACAGAAGGTCCTGGAAGATGCTGCGCGCCGTCGCACAGGCGATCCGGCGCCGTCTGGGTAGTCTAGGCGCCACACTGCACCAAGCTCCTCTGCTCCTCCCACGCCATCGGTAGCCGGAAGAGCGTCTGCAGTGAGAGCCCGTCCGGCTCCTCCCCCATCAGGATCGCCTCCACGATGTCGGGCGCGAGCAGCCCCAGGTTCAGATGGCGACCGACATAGGAGCTGTCGACTCCCATCCGTGCCGCCAGCGCGTCGATGCTGGGGTAGCGGCCGCTCTCCAGCAGCTCCTTCCAGCGGTGGCCGCGCACGACGGCCAGCACCAGCGCGCTGGGGGTCGGCGGAGCAGTCCTTCGCCGGCGCGGCAGGCCCTCGGAGACGACAATCTCCTTGCGGCCCCCGCGGCGCTTCAGAGACATCGGCACCCGGATGCGCAGGCCGCCGTCGCCACCGCCCATGCCTGGAGCTTCACTGCTCATGCCAGCACCTCCGCGCGCTCCTGGCTGCGAAGCTCAAGGGCCAGGCTCTCCAGGCCCTCAGCCCGCAGCTCCAGGTCCAGCCCGTCGGGGCCCACCTCCACCCGGCGAACGAGAAGCTGCACGATGCGCTCTTGCTCGGCCGGGAACAGCTCCTCCCACACCGGGTCGAGCGAGGCGAGCGCCCCGATCACCTCCTGCTCGCCGACACGAGACGACAGCGCCTGCATCTCCTGGTCGGCCTGGGTCACGGCGCGCTCCTGCTCCTCCACCTGCGGGCCCAGCTCAGCCAGCCGCCCGGCGACCAGCGCGGAGTCGCCGTAGGCCCCGGACATCAGCCGCTGTGCTTCTTCCCTGAGGGTGGCCAGCGCGGCCGTCGCCTCGGTGTGCTGCTGCGTCATCTCCGCGAGCCGACTTTCCCGCTGCTCCCGCGCCGCGCGCACGGTCGCCGCCACCACCTCCGGGGCCTCGAAGACGGCTCTCAGTTGCTCGATCACCGCCCGCTCGATCTCGCCGGCCGGCACCGAGCCCACCGGACACGAGCCGGCCCCGTGCTTGGAGGCATGGATGCATACGTAGTAGCGGTAGACCTTGCCGCGCCGCTTGGTGAAGCTCGGCCCCATGCTGCAGCCGCAGTGGGCACACCTGATGATGCCGCGCAACAGCGCCGGTGTCTTCGCGCGAGTGCGCACCCCGCGGGCATGGCCGTTGCGCTCGAGGATGCTGTGGGCCTGATCCCAGAGCCGGCGCGGCACGATCGGCTCGTGCTCTCCGGGGTAGCGCTCACCCTTGTGCGTCACCTCCCCGATGTAGAGCGGGTTGTTGAGGACGCGGTAGACCAGCACCTTGTTCCAGGGCTTGCCCGCGCGGTGCTTACCGGCCTTCGTGGTCCAGGACTTGGTGGTGTGGCCCTCCTCGTTCAGTTCCTGCGCCAGCGTCGTAGTGGAGCCGGTCTGCCCGAAGTCGGAGAAGATGCGCAGGACCAGTTTCGCCTCTTCGGCGTTCACTACGAGGCGCTTGCGTTCGCGATCCACGTCATAGCCCAGCACCGGCGGCCCGCCCGTGTACTTGCCCTTGCGCCTGGTGGCCGCCACCTTGTCCCGGATGCGCTCGCCGATGATCTCCCGCTCGAACTGGGCGAAGCTCAGGAGGATGTTCACCATCAGCCGGCCCATGGAGGTGCTGGTGTCGAAGTGCTGGGTAACGGAGACGAAGGAGACGTTGTGGCGGTCGAAGATCTCCACGAGCTTGGCGAAGTCCAGCAAAGAGCGGGTGAGGCGGTCGAGCTTGTAGACGACGACGCAATCGACCTTCCCCGCCTCGATGTCGGCCAGCAACCGCTGCAACGCGGGCCGGTCCAGAGTGGCGCCGGAGTAGCCCCCGTCGTCATAGCGGGTGGACAGGGTAACCCACCCCTCATGCTTCTGGCTCGCTACGTAGGCCTCACCTGACTCCCGTTGCGCGTCGAGGGAGTTGAACTCGGAATCAAGTCCCTCCTCGGTGCTGGTCCGCGTGAGAATGGCGCACCGGACGCGACGCAGGGCCGGCCGCTCTCGGTCGTGGCGTGTCATCGGTCGGCGCTCCTTCCGGCCGGTCGCAGCCCGAAGAACACTCTGCCATTCCAGTGACCGCCGGTGATGGCGTTCGCGATGGCGGACAGGGAGCGATAGGGCCTGCCCTCGAACTCGAAGCCGGTGGCGGTGACGGTGACCTCGTAGCGGCGGTCATCCCACATCCGCACCAACCGCGTGCCGGCCACCGGCAGCTCGCGGCTGCGCTTGTGGGTGCGGCGGCCTCGGCCGGGAAGGGATGCCTCCTCATCGAGGCCGGCCTCCTGCGCGATCTCCTCCATGCGGGTGCGGGCGGCCTCGGAGAGGCCTCCGTAGGCGAGCTCCTGGAGGCGGTAGGCCAGCCGCTTCACCAGGAACCGGCGCTGATAGGCCGGGGGGTCGGTCCCGAAGAGCGCCCGCCAGCGGTCCTCCAGCTGCGCCGCCGGGAGCGTCTCCAGCTGCGCGATCTGACGTACGACGCTGCTCATGTCTCTCTGCCTCCAGACGAGGGTTTGGGACATGAATCACTTGGATGCCGAGCAATAGCAAGGTCTTTCTCTCGCGCCCCCGCCGCCCGCAGGCGGCGCCGTAGCAGCCCCAGGGCGAGCAGGGCGCCCACCTCCGCCAGACGCTCGTGGGGGGACAGGAGCTCGGGGTCCAGGGCGTTCCGCATGGTTACCCCCTCCCCACTTCGGCCTGCTCAGCCTCCCCGCTGCCGTGGCGACTCACCCACGCGGTCACCATCTCTGGGAAGGGCGGAGGATGGCAGACCGCGCATTTCAGCACGCCGTAATGATCTCTCCAAAGTCGCGGGTGCCGGTAGATGCAGCGCGGCTCCCATTCCCCTTCATCTGTGCCACCACTCGCGGGGAGGGTGTGCCCACCATCACTTTGGTCCTCTTGTGCGCGGGAAACCGGCTCAACCGGCCCAATCGTCCCACTGCCGCCTTCCAGGTCATCCTGGGACATCGTGGGGCAATCCGAGGTGGGCCGATCGCCGGGCGAGCCGGCCCATCGGGGCTGAGGAACCGGCCCATTCCCGGAGCCCCCGGCCAGCTCCGAATCATCATCGGTGCCGTCGTCACCGGTCAGGGATTCGGCGCGCAGGTGCAGCACTGCTCGGCGTGTCCCGCCCAGAATGTGACGCACCGTGAGCTTCTTCCGCTTGACATCCACCGAAGCCAGGAGGTCGCGCTCGTGCAGCCGTTTGCGCAGGGTGTACGGTGACACGGCGATCTCCTCTCCGGTCACGTTGCCCATCGCTTGCGCCACAGCAAAGCTGGCATCGGGCTGCAGGTAGAGGTGCTCGCCGTCCAGCCAGCCCACGAGGTCGCCCCGCGGACGCCACTCGCCCCGCTCCTCGCGCCAGCCCCAGGCCTGTGGACTCGCGGGCCTACCACCATCGGCCGCCTCGATGTAGGCGCGGCCGGATGTGATCGCCGCCGACAACAGACGGATGAACAGGGCGGCCGGTTCCGTCGTCCCGATATGCGCGGCCTGCGCGGCGGCCGCTTCGCCGAGCACCGCCCAGCCTCGCTGCCATAGCGAATCCGCCTCGATCTCACTGATCGCGCCCAATTCTGCGGCGAACACGATGAAGTAGCGCAGACCAAGCGCCAGATTTGCGACTATGTCCCCGGTCCGAGGATGCATGTCGGGCCGCCTGAGCGCCGCCCGAAGGTCCCGCACCTCACCAGACAGCCCCGCCGACACCTGTGCGTATCTCGTCGCCAACCACCGCACATACCCCGCCATGGCCGCCGCGTACAGCCCCGCGGCTGCATCGGCCTGGCAGGCAGTGAGCGCGGTCACGTCCACATCGCCCTCCCGAAACTCAACCACGCACACGCGTGCCCCGAGCGACTCACCCCGCGGCAGGTCCTCCCCAGTAGACAGGATCAGCCCCCGCGGCGGCTTTGGAGGCCGGGGGGTTGAGTCTGCTCGCAGTCGGCCCCGACCAGACCGGTTCGCCTGCCCTCGCAATAGGCGGTCAGCGTCTCGCTGGAGACGGTCCCCGTCAGCACGGCCCCTTCCGGGAACATAATCGTCCACCGTCAGCAGGACGTCTTTCGCGGCGAAGGCGAGGGCTTCCAGGTAGTTGGCGGTGCTCTTCCAGTCCGCCGGCAGGTTACCGAAGTCCATCTGCGCACCGAAGTGCGACTGGGCCAGAGCACTCACGGAGGTCTTGTACAGCCCCGTCCTCCCGACCAGATACCCGGAGAAGTCGCTGTGCCCCAGCGGCGCCCGCCAGATCATGCAGAACACGGGGACGCTCACTCTGTCCGGTCCAACCTCCAGAAAGCGCAGGGACGCCCGCACCGCCGCGCACAGCTTCTCGCCTTCCGGAGGGGGTGGGAGCCGGTAGGCGCTCAGCTCGCGCGGCGGATCGACCTCGACGCTGCCCGCCGCGCCATTCGGCCCCACCGCCCCTCCCGAGTGCAGGAAATGCCAGACGCCTCCGATCTCGCGCCAGCCCAGATGCGCGAACACCTGTCGCTCTGGAATGTCGGGTCCGCTGAGTTCCTGGATGGCAGCGCGAGCGTGATCGCGCAGACCGAATCCGGGCGATACCACCGCTGCGGCGCCCAAGTGCTCGGCCGGCCAATCCATTCGCATGAACTTGCTCGCCGACAGGGAGAAGCGACTGGTACGTCCATTCAGGCCGGCCTCGATCTCAAACAGCCGTTGGGTTTCCGCCCCATCATCCCGCACCAGCTCGCCCACGATCCTGGCGGAGAAGTTCGTCAGACGCGTGGGGACTTCACCGTCTCGTGTATGGCGGCGCCACCAGAGGCAGCCGTCCTCCTCGAGGTAGGGCAGTCCGTTGCCATCCTCGCCCTTTCCCTCGATCGGCCGCAGCTCGTCGGACGCGAGGGCGAGCAGGTCCGCCGCGGTGTGCCCCTCCGCGAGGTAGTCATCCAAGCCCCGCTTCGCGCCAGCTGCTCCCGGAGGCAGGTAGACGAAGTGCACCTTCGCGCGCCGCCGCTCCAGAAGCCCGGCCAGCCGCCCAAGTGCCGAGTGCACCTGCGGCTTGAGCATGACATCGCTGTCGAAGCAGATGAAGACCTCGCGGTCGTTCAGGGGGATGTACTCCCAGTCGGCAAGAGCGGCCTTACCGCCGAACTCGTTCGTTCCGCGAAAGCCGAATACGCCGCCCGGCAGGGCGATGCAGCAGAGGCCGGCGCTTACCCCCGAATCGCCTTTCCGCACCCCCTCCGTGATCCATAGCGGCACGTTCGGATCGGCCAGCTTAGCGCGGACCAACGGGGATGCGTCCAGGACCAGACCCACGCCGGCCGGGGTTTCGTACTTCACCGGCTTGCCGCGCACCACCCGCGGCAACTCCGGCCGGGACTGGTAGAACGCAATCTCGCCCAGCACGTTCCAGACAGGAATCACGAGCGCCGGTACGCGGCACTGGTAGTCCGCGAACCCCAGGCGCCGAAGCTCGGCCCTGCTCCGCGCCGACCAGTAGCCGCGCGCCGCCGCCACCTCGGGCGAGATCGCCGATCTGGTGATGAGGGCTTGGTGGTCCGGGAGAATCGCGTCAGGTGATCGAGTCTTGTTGGCTGTGCTCATCGTCTTGCTCACGCTCACTTGGGGCCGGGCCGCCCTCCTGAGGGGTGAGCACCCTCCCGTTGCAGCGGTGGAGGCGCGGCCCGGCCGAATCAGATCTCAAGGCGCCGGTGAGGAGCAGGTGTACTGCCAGGTCGGTCGGGCGACGTCTTGTTGCGTGCACTCCGTCGAAGGACTCCGACCCATCCGATCGACGGCACACCGTCAACTCGCGTTGACCCGGTTGCTTGCTCACTGAACCCATGCTCCTGGCTGGCATCTGCCCTAATGGTGACAGATGAGGCGCAAGGAAACATGGGTGCAGACTGGGCGCAACCTGGGTCTTATCTGGGAGCGGGCCGCGGGTACGGCAACTTCAGCAACGACCCGAGGTGCTCTGCGACCTGTGCTTGAGGTGGCCGTCTGCTGGCGGTCACAGCAGAGCAATGTCGGAGGGGGACAGTGCGAGCCGGTAGCCGACGCGGCGCTTGGTCTCGACGAGCCTCCTGCCACTGCCCCTCTCGATGGCATCGAGGGCACGCCTCAGTTCCTTTACCGTGTCGTCGATCTGCTGGACATAGACCCGCGGCTCTTCGCCGTTAGGCGAGAATATGGCATCGTAGATCGCATCTCGCCGAACCCATCCCCCGCCTGTCTCCGTTACCTGCCGAGCTAGGATGACAAGCACCTGGAGGACACGAGGTGTGACGGACATTTCCTCCCCCCGGAAATGCACCTGGTGGTTTGCTTCTCTCACTACCAGCAGGGGGCCGGGCACTGTTGCAGCCGTTGCCGGCCCTGAATCCACGGTCCCCAAGGGGACGTCGGTGGTGGACAGGTGTTCCTGGCCTCCCACCATCCCCAGCAGCGACGACTTGTCGATTGTGCCGGCGAGGAATCCCGCCGAATGCGCCTTGACCTGTCCATCAATGACGGCGCAGACAGCGGCCGCGTGCCGCTTGTGCAGGTCCATGAACCGCTGCGCCACTTCTGTCTGACGCTCATAGCATCGCGTCGCGAGGGTCAGTTCCCGGTTGAACGTGGCCACGATATCGGCCGCGTCCATCCCGTCAAGGTCGCTTGCGAAGCGCGCATAGGACACCGCGATGTTGTGGGGATAGTCCTCCTGCCGCGGGCCGGTGAAGACGTCAGACTGGTAGTCGTCAGCTCGCTCGTGGGCCTCCTGCTCCGATGCCAGAACCGCAATACGCCGATCAAGGCACTGCCGGCACACGCCGCAGTGCCGCCGCTTGGATGCTTGGTGGCGCGTGTAGATGCATGAGGCACTCACGCCGATCAGCTCAGGCACGCCGGCACTCGCGATTCCGGCTACCACCTCAGCCTTGGTGTCGAAGATGAACGGGTTATCGATGGCGAACTGGGGCCTGTCGGTCAGCAGCCTGTAGAACTCCTGGAGTCGCTGCAACGTGAGCGGGTGTGTCGACCGCGTGGCTCGCGACCGCAGCACTTCCTGCGCGACGGGCCAGTTCAGGCTCGTGACGCCGTTCTCGTAGAAGCGTACCCCTCCAGCGTCAAGCACGGAGGCCGTTGCCACGCCCAGCGCCGAGAAGAGGAATGACCGGGTTCGCTGGCTCGCCTCCGAGTCAAGATGGTGCTTGTTCACCCACACCGGGATGTGGCGCATCGGCACAGCACGGAACCGGTCCTGGAGTTGCCGCATGAGGCCCGTCTGCAGTGCGCTCACGTGCGGCGCCGGCCGATGGCTGACTGCCACTAGCGGCCGACCCGCGGCGGCCACCGCCACTGCCCCGGCCAGTGAGTCGAGCCCGCCGGAGAACATCACTACCCGCTCTACTCCCTGGAACGGCGAGTCCGCCACGTGTCGCAGTTCCAGGTACCTGGTAAGCGGCCTGTCGCCCTTCAGGGGACGGAACGTGAAGCCGAACAGGTCGGTCGACATGAACCTGAGCGCCCCGACAAGCGCGCTCTGCACCTCATCGCGCTCCCAGAACTCCGGATCGCGTACCGGCACCACGAAGTGGAAGTCCCTGTCCCAGGGTTCTTCGGTTTCCTCATTCATCCACGCTCCATCGCGACGCGCACTGCAGTCTGCGGCGAATACGTAGGTAGCGATCTCCAGCAGGTCGACCACGCGAGGTGGCATGTTCCGCGCGAACGCCTTCGTGACGTTCTCGATGCGAAGGTTGACATTGCCCTCGTCATTCAGGGTGTCAAGTTCGACCACGTGCCGACCTTCGCGCAATGGGTCGGCCTTCGCTAGCTCTAGCCCGCTGCAGACAACGAGCCGAGGCCTGGTCACCCCGCTGCCCTCTGCTTCGCCAACTCGAGGGCAAGCTTCTCTACCGCGTGTGCCATGAAGCGCGACGTATTGCCTGGGCTGATACCTTCGACGTACTCAGTCTTCGAGTACCAGTCTCTGCAGAAGTCACGTACGACGAGAGCACTCTCCTCACAGTGGGTCGACAGAGCGTCGTTGAAGCGCGCCACTTCCGACACGGAACCAAGGCGCGGGTTGCCCACCCTGGCCGCCGTGATACGGCTGAGATAGAAGTTCAGGAACCGTGCGAGAAAGCGCCCGAAGAATCGCTGCCCCAGCCTCGCGAAACCTGCCTCGGTTGAGAGCGGGCGGACAGCGGCCTGCAGCTGCTCGCCCCCTCCGCCGAAGAGAGCATGCGTGCTGGCTGCGGTGAGGGACGCAAGGGCTTCGCCGGCCGCTTGCTGAGCCATCTCGCCGGCATCGGTCGGACGGCCGTGCCGCTCCACGTAGTCGTCTACCGCAGCCTGCAGGCCGGCGGTGAGTTCGAAGACGGCGCCAGTATCACTGAGGGGAATGCCGACTGTGGCGAGACGCTCTCGCCAGTCCGGAGCGCGTGCCGACAGCACGATCTGCGTGAGGAGGTAGAAGGTGTGTCGCAGGCCCGCGTCGTTCTGCGCCGCCATCAGCGCCGCGCCGACGGCCGCCAGAGCGGCCGCCGCGACACGAGGCGCATCCTCCGCGAGCAGGCCGGTGCCGTCGAGGACTTCCTCTACGACGGCGTTCCACTTCTGGGTCGTCGGAACGTTCTTCAGCCGTTGGTCGGCCACTATCCTCGCTCCCTGCTCCGTAGCCTGTACTCTGGGCAAAGGCTCCGGCCGTAGGCTGCACTGCTCATCTGCCACTCCCCCTGCCAAAGAATGGAGGCTTCGGCCAGTCCAGTTGCGCCAAGTCCGATGGGGCGAGCTTGCCGTGTTGCCTGAAGGCCGCCTCCAGCCGGCGATTCAGCCACAACATGGCTTTGGGTGTGAGTTCGACTGCAGCTTGCTGCCGAATGGCCATCCGAGGATCGGTGTTGCCGTTTCCCGCGGCAGCATTGCGTTGCACCGAGGCAAAGGAGTCTGATCCCAGGGCATTCATCAGGCCGCCGAGTGGGATTCCATCCGCTAGGCTTCCAGCGATGAACTCGGCGTGGTGTACGCGTATGTAGTGTGGCCACCTCTCCTTCCACGGTCTCCTCTGTAGGTCTTCCGCCGACGCGTCATCACGCCCGGGCTGGTGCTGCATCGCCACAGCTCGACCGTAGATCAGGATGTCGTTCGGCTGGTGGACGAGGCGGCCCATGAACATCAGAGCGCTCTCCTTGACGCTTCGGGGCCGCTTGCCCCTCGGATATGTGCAGGCCCAGTGGCAGCCTGACCGCTCGATCGCCGACGCTACCGACATGGACCGATCAGCTCGGTCGTGGCCCTCGCCGAAGAACTTGACGAACGCCTGCACTGCACCCTCGACCAACGCAGGCAACGCGGCTGGCTCGGCACGCACGCCGACGTCTACTCCTTCATCTCCCAGTCTCCCGGCAGGGCGCGGGGGTCCGCCCGCCGCCCGGTAGTTCGTGATCCTGAGTTCCCAGTCAGACAGACGGGCCGCCGTAAGGTCATGCTTTGCTTTGGCCCAGAGGTCGTCGAAGTACTGGTTACAGCGGGAGATGATCGCGGGGTGTCCAGCCACGAACCCGAACTCCTGGTTCTTCGTCAGCGCTCTGTCAGTCAGATTCGCGGACGTCACCATGACCCGACTCTCCCCGAAGAGGTAGAGCTTGGCGTGCAGGTTGCGAACACCTCGAATCCGCGCTCCGTAGCCGAGCAGCAGCCGAAGTGCCGATAGATCGCTCACGCCGTCACAGAAGTCGTTCAGGTTGAAGCGAGTGATGACCTGCAGCTTCCCGAGCTTGCCGTGTCGCAGTAGGCGTTCCGCGGCCCGTGCTTTGATGAAGGGACACACGATGCGTAGGGTCGACCGATCGCCCTGGAGACAGGCGTCGAACTCACTATCCCATCCAGCATCGATCAGACGGAAATCCATTCCCCGTGGTCTCCCCGCTGGGTGTCAGTGAAGCGATCCTCCGTCAGCACCCGCCATCGCCGCGTTGCGTGTCTGATGCCGTACCCGCCATCAACCGTCAGACTCAGGTTCCCGGGCTCCGCGTTCGCGGCCAGACTGATCGGGAGCGCCAGCAGCCTGCGCTCTCACCTCCTCGAAGATCTCTCGCGCGAGAATGGGGAAGGCGGAGCCCTGGAACTCGCGGTCGGCCATGTAGCGGGTCACAATCTTGTCGTTGTCTGCCATCCGCTCGATCATCAGGTCCTCGATCAGCTTCCGAATGCCCAGTTCGAACTTGTCGAGCGGGTTGGCGAGCGCGGTCTGCACCACCCGATCGTCGTGGACGGCCCGCTCCTTGATCTGCTGGAAGAAGAGCCGGTCCTCCTCGGCGAAGTGCGTGCCGAACCGCTCGTTCAGCACCTCGATGATCTCGGAGAGCGGTGCCTTCTCGTCCTTCCCCCTGCCCGTGCCGACATCCGTCGGACTCTTGACGTACTGCGCCTCGCCCTCCCTCACCTCAATCGCGCCGGAGTAGACACGCTCCAGGCGATAGTACTGGAGGTCCACCTCGTCGCCCAGCTTGATGATCGCCGCGTCACGGTCGACTGCCAGGTGCGGGAGCAGGAACCGGCCGAAGCTGTAGAGCATCTCCAGGTCCGGGTCGGCGTAGGGGATGATCTGACTGAGGAACGCGTACACCTTCACGTACCCGCTCAGCTTGTCGCGGAACTCCTGCCGCTTCTCCTCTTCCTTGATGCCGTCAAAGCGGTCTACGGCCGGCTGGATATGCCTCTGCATGTGAGCATGGTCGGCCGGGCTCTGGCGATCTACAGGTCTGTAGAAGACCTGCGCGAAGGCCTCCACCTCACTCCAGTGGTAGACCTGAGCCTGGTCGAGTTCGTGCTTCACCGCCTCGAGCTGTGCCTGGTCTGATCCCTCCTGCAGATCGGTCTTGTCGTAGTAGGGTTTGAATGCCAGGTAGATGTCCTCCGCGTTGTTGACGAAGTCGAGAACGAATGGCGCGTCCTTCCCCGGGATCATCCGGTTGAGCCGCGAGAGTGTCTGCACGGCATGGATGCCCTCGAGCTTCTTGTCCACGTACATCGTATGCAGGAGGGGCTGGTCGTAACCGGTCTGGTACTTCTCCGCGACCAGTAGTATGTTGTAGTCCGGCGAGTCGAAGCGCGCCGGTAACTGGGCCTCGCTGATGTTCTTCCCCGACACGACATCGACGTTCATCTTCGGCTCGGTCCATTCCTCGCCCGTGTCTGGGTCAACTACGGTGCCGCTGAACGCAACGAGAGGGTGCACGTCCTTGTAGCCATGTTCGGCGATATAGCGCTGGAAGGTCTGCATGTAGCGCACCGCGTGAAGCCGTGAGGAGGTGACGACCATCGCCTTCGCCCGGCCACCCAGCCGGTGACTGACACTGCGGCGGAAGTGTTCGACCATGACTTCGGTCTTCTGCTCAAGGTTGTGGGGGTGCAAGCTCATGAACTTGGCGAGCGCTCGCGTCGCCTTCTTCTTCGGCAACTCCGGATCGTCCTCAACCTGCTTGAGCAGCCGGTAGTAGGTGGCGTAGGTGGTGTAGTTCGTGAGCACGTCGAGGATGAACTCCTCCTCGATGGCCTGGCGCATGCTGTAGATGTGGAAGGCTTCCGGCTTGCCGCTCGGCCCCGGTCGCCCGAACAGCTCGATAGTCTTGCCCTTGGGCGTCGCAGTGAAGGCGAAGAAGCTCAGGTTTGGTTGTCGCCCGCGCGACTGCATCACTTGGTTCAAGCGATCTTCCCAGTCCGCTTCACCTTCCTCTGTCTCGGTCGCATTGGCTCCAAGGATCGCCTTCAGCTCCCGTGCGGTTTCACCGGTCTGGCTGGAATGGGCCTCGTCCACAATGACCGCGTACCTGCGGGCCGCGATTGCGGCCTCCCACTCCCTGGCCTGAAGCTTCTGCTCCTCCGTTGCCGCCTCGCGGCTGTCCGCACCGGCCACTGTCAGCAGCCCGCGCAGGACGAACGGGAACTTCTGCAAGGTCGTGATCACGATCTGGGTGCCGTCCACCAGCGCCGCGGCCAACTGCTGTGAATCTTCGTCAATCGCTTTCACCACGCCCTGGGCGTGCTCGATCTGGTAGATGGCGTCCTGGAGCTGTCGGTCGAGGACGCGGCGATCCGTGATCACGATCACGCAGTCGAAGACCTTTCGGTCGCCGGCGTCGTGCAGGCTGGCGAGCCGATGGGAGAGCCATGAGATGCTGTTGGTCTTCCCGCTGCCGGCTGAGTGCTGTATCAGGTAGTTGCGGCCCGGCCCATCCTGACGGGCGGCGGCCACGATCTTGCGCACGGCGTCGAGCTGGTGGTAGCGCGGGAAGATCACCGCCTCCCTAACGACCCGCCGTTGGCCGCCGTGGCCGTCGTCAACCTTCTCATCCCGCTTTTCGATGAACATGAAGTGGCCGATGATGTCGAGGAAGCTGTCGCGCGCCAGCACCTCCTCCCAGAAGTACCCGGTGCGGTAGCCCGAGGGGTGCTGCGGATTGCCCGCTCCGCACTGAACCTCGCCGGGATGGCTGCCACGGTTAAACGGCAGGAACTGCGTCGCCTCCCTGGCGAGGCAGGTCGTCATGTGCACCTCGTCCGGATCGGCGGCGAAGTGTACCAGCGCCCGCGTCTTGAATCCGAAGAGCGGCGCTCGCGGATCGCGGTCCTGCTGGTACTGACGCACCGCGTGCTGCCAGTGCTGGTTTGTCGCGGGGTTCTTCAGTTCGCAGGTGGCAACGGGCAGGCCGTTGACGGCGAAGACGAAGTCCACCGTGTCGTGGCGGCCGGGATGGCAGGGGACTTGGCGCGTGACGGTCAGCCGGTTCTGGGCGTAGAGGGCCAGGATTTCCTCGTTCAGCCCATGGGCGGGCCTGAAGTAGGCGAGCCGGAAGGTCTTGCCATAGAACTTGAACCCGTGACGCAGGACGTGCAGCGTGCCCTTGAGGTCGAGTTCCTTGACCAGCGTGTTCAGAAGCAGAGACTCCAGGCCTGCACCGTGCAGGGCCTGCATTTCTGCCCAGAGCGCCGGCTGGGTCTCGTGTAGGAAGGCGAGGGCCTGCGCCGGGAGTAGCGCGCGGTCCACGTCCCACTCTGCGAGCGCGCCTTGCGCCCATCCCGATTGAGCCCGCAGGATAGTCTCAACGTGGGCCTCGAAGGCCTGCTCCCTAGTCTGTGCCACAGCTATCCCCCCAGAACAAACCGCGCCCGCTCCCTACGGAGCATCTCGAACGGCGTAACGGACTTCACGCCAAGCCCGATGCAGGAGTCGGGGATCTTGATCTTCTTGGCAGAGGTCGACGCGATCTCGTGAGTGACGATGGTATGCCCATGGGCGAGCGCAGCCGCCACGAGGTAGTAGTCCGCCTGCTGCAGGAAGGTACTGACAGCAGCAGGCTCGTAGTGCTGACTCGTGGCCCAAGCACTGACCGACCGTAGCGCTGGGAGCATCGCAGGGTCTGGTTTCAGGAAGAAGCCTGATCCACGTTCGGCGGCCCACGTCGCCAACTCGTCGGCGCCTGCCTCTAGTTCGTCCCCTACGCGCTCAATGCTGAAGACTTGGCCCGCGGCGTTGCGCACTATGAGCCACTCCCAGAACGCCGGGCAGAAGTCGAGGCCATAGTGCAGGTTCTTCGCTTGGATGAAGACGTCGGCGTCGAGCAGGTACGCCATCAGATCTCCACTCCCAGGCTTCGACCGAGCTCGTGGAGAGTCTGCACCTTCGAGAAGCCGAGCATCCGAAACGCGTCGCGGTGGAGCGTTTGCCCCTCAAGCGTGCTTACTACCAGCGCACGTGCGAAACGCTTGCTCAGGCGCGCGCCCTGCGTCAAGTAGAAGTCGCCGCCGCTTCCCCTCCGTAGCGCCCGCAGGCGCGCCAGCTCGGCGTAGTAAGCCTCCGAGAGCTCCTCGTCCGTGAGCCCGCCGGCGTCGTGGATACGGCGCAGGACCACCAGCGTGCTGACCTTGAAGCGCCGGGCAAGGCGGTGAACCTCGGTCGCCAGTTCTGCGTGCGGATCGTACTCGGCGCGCATGGTCTCGATCGGAACCAGCAGCTCGGCTGCGACCCTGTTAGACCAGCGCTCGACCGCGTGGTCCGGCACCCACGCTGCCTGCGCGTCGGAGACCGCGGACTGCCCGAGCCAGATGTGCGCTAACTCGTGCGCGAGCGTGAACATCTGTGCCGCCTTGGTGTCGGAGCCGTTGATGAATACGAGCGGCGCGAAGTCGTCTGCCATAGCAAAGCCGCGAAACTCTTCTGGGTCGAGGCGGCGGTAATTGTTGTTCAGCACGACCCCGCTGCACATGACGAGAACCCCGAGGGCGTCTGCTTGCTCGATGAAGCGGCGCAGCGCTTCCGTCCATGTTGGCATCCGGCGACGTTCCTCAAGGTCGAAGTGGAGAGCGTGCCGCATGCGCGCGGCGGTACCCTCCATGTCGTTCGCAACGCTCGCAGAGCCGACGAACGAGCACGGTTCCTCACCCATGGACCGGGCGTAGTCTCGATACCACTCCTGGCGCTGCTGGCAGACGTAGATGGTGTCGAGGAGATCAGGACTGGGGCGTTCGAGGTGGATGTTACCGACGGTCCGGAGATCCGGGATGGGCACGCGCTCGACGGGCGGCTCCGGCAGAAGGAGGTAGCCAACGGGGACATGAACGGTCTTGGCGAAACGCTCGACCTGCTTGAGCGTGGGCTGCTCCTCGTCACGTTCCCAGCGCTCTAGCTTCGGGAAGGCAGGCGCGAGGTCACGCAGCGTGCGCCCGGCCCGCTTACGCGCCCACCGCAGCAACTCCGGGTTCAGTGCCACGCGCATCATGTAGGTATTCTATACCCTAACTGAGTCAGAGGCTAGAAGGAGGCGCCAATGTCGGCTCCTCTCAGGTCAATCTTCCCCGTCACCGCCGCGGTGATGAGGGCGGCGCGGTACTCCTGAAGCCGCTCCACGGCCTTCTCGACTCTGGCCGCCATCTGATCGAGTCTCCCCGCCTCACGGTCGAGGTAGTCGGCGATGGCGTGCTGCTCCGGGATCTCGGGAATAGGTATCGAGACAGCGCCCACAATCTCCCGGTTGAGGTTGTCCATCGTGGTGCCGACGGAACTCAGGAGCAGGCTTTCCTGTATGCCACGCGTCGAGAGCGCCCATGCCAGGAGCGGCGCATACATCGCAAGCCCCTCTACCCGAATACGCATGCTTCCACTCCCGCAGAGCCACCCGCCCTCTCTCTCCGTCACCAAGGCGCACCTACCCATCTCGCCGCGCCTCGCCAGCACTATGTCCCCTTCTCCCAACACGTGGCGCGAGAGCCGCATCCTCGTGTCCTCGTCGGCAGTGATGTCTGGGTCAGGCAAGATGCATCCGTTGCTGAGATGAGACGGGTTCACGATGGGTGCGCCACCAGCGACGTAGTCGCTCGCGTGTAGTTGGCTGCCGAACGGCCCGGTCTGCAGGCGCGCAATGAACTTCAGCCGCTTCACATCCCAATGCTCCGGCACCTCCCCGATCCACTCTACACCCGAGGGCCTGAGCTTGGGGTGCGGGTTGAGTCCGGCAGCACGAGCGGCGTCGGGCGGGAGGCCGCGGGTGACGGTCCGCGAGATAAGAGCGCTCCGCTTCTCCTTCAGGAGTTCGATCAGCGCCCGCTTCTTCGCCAACAACGCGTCGAGCTTTGCCGTCTCGCGGTCGAGGAAGGTGGCGATGGCGCGCTGCTCTGCGCATCCCGGATAGGCGAACCTATGCCGCCTAAGCTTCTCCCCAGTCAGATGCACGATGGTGCTACGGTTCCCCTCCACAGCAAACACGTTCATCTTCGCTGCCGCGTAGAGGGTGTAAAGGAGGAAGCGCACACACTCATCGCTCGGCCTCAGGGGGCGCACCCGATGAACTGCCTTCTGGTAGTAACACCCCTCTATCTCGCCGCACCAGAGAGCGGCGCGCCCCACCTCCCCACCCTCGCAAACCAGCAGATCGCCAGGGCGAAGTGCGAGCGTACGGCGCTCAGCCTCTGTGAAGTCCATCTCGGGGAGGTCAGTGAGGTCGACTCTGTCCCACTGGATGTTCACGTTCCGCAGGTAAGGGGCGGGCGCGAGACCGGTCGCCGCGGCCTGGCTGAGCATCTTGCCCAGTCGGACCTCGTAACGGCTGTACAAGGGTGCTACCTCCCAGTGTTCTGGCACATCGCCAAGCCACTCGATGCCAGATTCCCGGTAGGCCGGGTAGGGCGTCCACCGGCGAGGATGACCGCTCTCAGAGCTCCTCGAAGCTGAACGGGAACTGACCTCGCTCATTCGCTGTCCGCCTTGCTCAGCTCTCGAGGCGGCCGGAGAGAGAACTGAACCTCATAGAGCATCAGGTCTACGCCAGGGACAGCCAGCAGCGCATAACGAAGCTTGGTGTCCGACTCATGTGCGATCACCAGGCCCTGCACCCGGTCTCCCGGCTGGCCGAGGTGCTGCTTGACCCATCCCATGTACCGCAGCACCTGCCCCACGGTCTGGTCACTTCCCTGCGCCCGCTTCAGTTCGACGACCAGCCAGGCCGGCTCCGTCCGGTGCTTCGCCAGCAGGTCAATGCTCCCGACCGCGCAGGGGTACTCGTAGCCCGGTTCGTCAGCGCCGGGGTCGCCGTAGAGCGCCCACTCGGCTCCAAGTGAGGTGTGATCCCAGTTATCGCGCAGGAACTCGTGCAGGTGCCGCTCAAGCCCGAAACGTTGTGCGACTGGGGGCTGGTTCCGAGGGGGCTCGTTCCCGTCCGGCGGGATGTCTGGTGGCTCCTCCTCTTCTGGTGGCGGCCCGGTGACCCCGTAGAACGCGGCGTCCAGAGTCCAGAGGTCCACGTTCAGCGCTCGCGCCAGGTCATTGAGCACTACGTTCAACTTCACGTAGCGGCTGCCAAATGGTTCGCCGCGCTCGAACTGCGGCCACAGGTCAAGGGACTTGAGCGCCTGTTCGGAGGTGTTGTTCCAGACGCCGTACTTGTCCGGGTGGGCGACGTGCAGCACAGCCGTCATCACCCCGCGACCCATGCCCAGCACAGTGGGGGCATTCATGCGCTTGTCGATAGGCTGAGTCTCATCGAGCAGCACCTTCAGTACGCTGCGCAGACGCGGCATGTCCGCGCACATCCTCGTCCACTGCCGGTGCAGCGGCCAGTGGTAGTTCTCGCTGAAGAGGAGGAAACTGCGGAACTCGTCCGCGGTTAGTTCAGAGAGGTGCTCGGGTGCGAAGATGGGCTGGAACCGCGACAGCACCTTGTCGCGCGACTGGACGATCTCCCTCAGCCACGGTTCATCTCGACTGAGGGCCTGCCGGAGCGAGTGCAAGGCTTCGCCCGTTGCCGGCATGGTCATGATCCCGTCACCTCCGCGAGCCGCGCAAGGATGTCGGTCTCCAGACCCTTGATGTCCGCTTCGATCTCCTCCAGCGGCCGCGGCGGCTCGTAGCTGTAGAAGTGGCGGTTGAGCGGAAGCTCATAGCCCACCTTGGTCTTGGTGTGGTCAATCCAGGCCTCCGGCACGTGGGGCAGCACCTCGCGCTGGAAGTACTCCTCGATGCTCTCCTTGAGAGGCACGTTCTCGGTGTCGCGCAAGTCCGGGTCCGGTTCTGGGTTGCCATTCCGGTCGCGGCAGACCTCGGCCGTGTCATCGCGCTCACCCAGCGCGTTCAGCACCGCCTTCAGCTCAGGCGCAGTCAGACGCACACCGCGACCGCGGTCCATCTCCCGGAGGTCGGTGAGGAACGCCTTCCGGTCGCGATAGAGTGTGTCGCCGTGGGCTTCGGCAAAGGCCCGGAGCAGGTCGCGAATCTCCTCCTGCTGGCGTTCACCTTCCGCGATCTCCTGGAGGCGGACCGCCTCGTTCTTCTTGTTGCTAGTGGCGAGGTTCCGGAAGGCAGTCTCGTCCTCCAGCCGCGCGATGCGCTCAGTCGTGGCCTGGAAGTTCAGTCGCAGGGGGCGCTCCACGGTGATCTTCGAGAAGCCGAAGTCGGCGTTATCGAACGCCCTGCTGACGACGAGCGTCTTCTCCTCGCCATTCGTCTTGACCGTGCGCGTGTCGCCGTCCTGGAAGTTGCCATGGAGGCGGGCGATGTCGCCAATCTGGTCCGGCTCGCCCTCGTCCGCATCACCGATCTTGTTGCGCTTGTTGCCCAGGCTCTTCCTCATCTTCACGAAAAACTGCCGCGCATCTATCAGTTGAACCTTGCCCTTCCTCTCCGGTTCCTTCCGGTTGGTCAGCACCCAGATGTACGTTGAGATGCCGGTGTTGTAGAAGAGCTGGTCGGGCAGCGCGACGATGGCCTCCAGCCAGTCGTTCTCGATGATCCACTGGCGGATGTTGCTCTCGCCACTGCCGGCGTCGCCGGTGAAGAGGGGGGAGCCGTTGAATACGATGCCGATGCGGCTGCCGCCCTGCTTGGGGTCGCGCATCTTCGAGAGCATGTGCTGGAGAAAGAGAAGCGAGCCGTCGTTGATACGAGGCGTGCCGGCCCCGAAGCGGCCGTTGTGGCCGAGGGTGTCACGCTCCTTCTCGATGTGACGCTGCTGTTGCTTCCACTCCACGCCGAAGGGCGGATTGGCGAGCATGTAGTCGAAGGTGAGCCGCCTGCCCTCACGGTCGCGGTCGAAGCCGTCTTCGGTGAAAGTGTCACCCAGCCGGATGTTGTCTGCGTCCTCCCCCTTGATGAGCATGTCGGACTTGCAGACTGCCCAGGCCTCGTCGTTCCAGTCCTGCCCGAATAAGACGGGGCGGGCCTCCGCGTTGAGCGCGCGGATGTACTGCTCTGCCACCGAAAGCATACCGCCGGTGCCGCAGGCCGGATCGTAGATGGTCTTCACCACATGACTGCGGCCCAAGTCCTTCTCGGGGGATAGGAGGAGGTTAACCATGAGCTTGATCACCTCGCGCGGGGTGAAGTGCTCTCCAGCCTCCTCATTCGACTGCTCTGCGCCGACGCGGATCAGTTCCTCGAAGACGTACCCCATCTGCACGTTGTCGACGCGCTCGGGCGAGAGGTCCACCGTGGCAAAGGCCTTGACGACCTGGTAGAGCAGGTTCTTCTCAGCCATGCGCGCGATCTGCTGGTCGAACGCGAATCGCTCCATGATCTCGCGGACATTCCGCGAGAAACCGTTGATGTAGGCGTTCAAGTTCGGGGCGAGTTGGTTCGGGTCGTCGAGCAGCTTGGGGAGGTCGAGCTTGGACAGGTTGTAGAAGGGCCGGCCGGTTACCTTCTGGAGAAGGCTGCGGACGACGCTTTCCGGCCTGGCCTTGATCTCCGCATGCTTCGCCAGCACCTGCGCCTTTGTGGGAGCGAGGAGGCAGTCGAAGCGCCGCAGCACAGTGAGCGGCAATATCACCTTGCGGTACTCGTTCCGCTTGTAAGGACCGCGGAGCAGGTTGCAGATGCTCCAGATGAAGCTGGCGAGTTGGGAGTGGGTTTCAGGGCTCATTCACACATCCTCGGATGGGCGAACTGGAGCGAACGTCTGCTCATTCCTCTTCTGTGCCTTCGCCCAGCTCGATGATATCATGCGTGGTACGCTGCACCTCGATATCATTCTCGATCAGCAGACTGACCAACTGCTCGCCGTTCATCAGTGCGATCGGCGTCGCGATCGGCTTCACAGCCTCCTGCTTAGCACCTTCGCTGAAGTCGCCAGTGGTGATGATGAGCCCGTGCTCATGGGCGCCGAGGCTACCGCGGACCTGCTGGACCACCGGGGCCTGCACGTTGTGCTTCCAACGCTTCACCTGGACGGCCATTCTCGTGACAACGACGCCGCCCACAACCAACACGCCGCGGACGTCTATGCCGCCGTCGTTTCCTTGGGGCGTCACCTCGACCGCGTCGAAGCCCAGCTTGGCGAGCAACCTGCCAATCAGCCCTTCGAACTGAACGGGCGCCATCTGCCGGACGTGGCGGAGCAGTTCCTTGTGCACTTCATCATTGTGCTGCTCGATCTGGCTCGCGAGGCCTCGTGGCTGCCATGCGCTCAGGCCGACGAGGCCCTTGCCATGGCGGCAGAAGCGCGGCACCTTTCCGCGCTTCTGCTGGCGATGAATCTCGGAAAGGATTTGCGTGTACATGGTGGCTTCAGGCGTGCGCCCGGCGGTGACGATCAGCCTAAGCTCCAGCGCCTTCAAGGTTATGTCCCGATAGTGCATCGGCTGCCGATCAGCGAAACGGTCCAACACCTTCTCTGCCGCTGTCGTAAAGGAGACGGGAGAAGGTGATGCGGGGTCTCCGGCAGTTCCGGCATCTGCGGTAAACACCATCGCGTTCAGAGTGTAGACACCATCGTCAACCCTCCGGAACCGAGACGACTCTCCCCTACGCCGGATATCGGTGGAGATTCCGGTGCTGATGGTGGCCTGCGGGGTCTTGCCAGTAGGCTTCCAGAGCCCAGTCGAGATCAGACGGGCGGTGATCTCGCGATAGTGGAGCGGCTGCCCGGCCTTGCTCAGTACGGTGTGGACTGCGTCCAGAACGTTCATCCCGCCCTCTCCTCGGGATCGTCTCCGAAGGCACACGGTGCCAACGCGTGGATGATCCCCTGACCTCTGAGCCAGGCCTGCCAGGCAGTCAGTGGCTGGCCCACAGAGCATCGCCAGGATTCCCTCAGATGGGTCGCTTCACCTGCTAAGGGAAGGCGAGTCGGCGCAGGGGGGGTCTGTACATGCGCACGCAGCCGCGAACAGCGCGCCACGTGCGCCCGTGTGGCGCTTTCGGCGGCCGGTTGGCGTCCCGGCTCGGCCTGCTGCCCTTCGCGGCGCTGTTGCGGCGTCTGGGCGGCCTGTTCGGCTGCTTGCCGAGACCTTTTGGGTGGCGCGTGACTGTGACCTCCATCCAATCCCTCTGGTGAGTCTTGCGCGGCGGCAGACAGCAAGACAGCACCTTTGACCCGTCCTGCAGCCAGCCTGGCGGTCTCGGGCGCAAGGACCTGAGGCTCGCAGGCAGACCAGACAGCCGGAATGCTCGGCGGGAGGCCCGTGATCCATTACCTGCCAACAGGGGTTCTAATGACTGTCGCGTAAAGAAGTAATGAACGGATAGAGTCCTGAATGTTTGAGGAAGCTCCAGGGAAGATGGTCTCTACTTCTCACTCGCCGCGCAC
>Ga0315274_10003253_pt1 | contig 24220 bp, 18 predicted proteins | sample YL17G02_20_MG_FD_203700 | JGI IMG/M metagenome (GOLD analysis project Ga0315274, IMG submission 203700) | Sediment microbial communities from Yellowstone Lake, YNP, Wyoming, USA - YL17G02_20 | ecosystem: Environmental > Aquatic > Freshwater > Lake > Sediment | place: USA: Wyoming | collected...
TGATATTCCGTCTTCGGCGTACTTGTAGCCTGCTTCATAAGCTTTCTTGAGCATGCCGCCTTCAGTCGGAGGCCTGCGCAGCACCGAGTCGTGCATGTTTGTCAGCGCTTCATGCGTTGACTTATGAGACTTGTGGGCTTTGAGTCGCTCGATAATCGAGGTCATCGCGGTCCCGTGGTGAGAGATGATCGGTGCCTTCTCCGGCTTTTTTAGTCGACCGACGCCCATAATTACGCCCCCTCTTTTTCAAGCTTTGGAGGCGCCCAGTCCCGAATATTTTTATCGCTAAAGTTGACGGGCTTTGGGGGCGTATGGCCGTAGTTGAGCACTCGCGTACCATCAGGATCGACGCTCATCTTGGGGCCAAGATGCGACGCCGGAGACGGAGCTTTCTTTATGCGTGCTCTCTCGCCGATGCCTTGAAGCATCTTCCAAGCTTCTTCGCCTGGATAGGGGTTCTTAGGCACCGAGACTTTTGGGAGGAGCTTCGCTTCTTTACTAAAAAGGAAGTCAGCGTATGCGCTAGCTGTGCCTTGGTCATAAGCTTCTTTGAGCATGGTGGTACCTCTGCGGTAATATTAGGCCTTTTGTCCCGTGATCTCAACATCGTCATTAGCTTTGAGCTCGCCCCGGTAGTAAGCCTGTGTTGCCTCTTCCTGGGTTTTGAACTTGTGCTTCACGCCAGTCGAGCCGTTGCGCGTTGCCTCGTAGAGACCAATGACGGCCTCCATCTCTGGTTTAGGGATTAAGTCTCCGCGCCTTTTGTCAGAAAATAGCATTTTGTCGAGGCTCATTCGCTTGGCGTCCGCAACAGCTTGTGGCTGAACAGGAACGTGTAACTGAATAGCGTCCCCGTCGTAATCCGCGCCGAGGGGAGTTTCCACAAACGGGTTAATACGAATGGTCTTTCCGGGAATAAGTTTTGGGAAAGCGGATAGCACACTATAGCGCCACAGCGAGGGGGCTCGATTAAATACCACAGGTCGTTCTTTGGTTTCGACCTCAAGGGCTTTTCGTGCCATCTCTGTTTTCTTTTCCGCATGGTCTGCTGCCTGCAAAGCTGGGAGTCCCATCTGCACGAGGCGCTTCACAACGAACGGTTTATAGATACCCCAAGCAGTGTCCTCCGGAAGCCCGATCTCATTCATTTTAAGCGTCGGGTCTGGAGCAATAGTACCTCGACCTGAGAGATCTTGTGGGCGTCCGTAGATCTTTTCTTGAAAGTACCCCTCGCTTGGGCGAGGCCCAGCGATCTGTTTAATAAAGCCTTTCTTGCCTTGCTGACGTAATTTAAAACTCGTCGGCTCAGCAAGGCCCGACAGGGCGCTGACAGCACTCCACATCTCCTGGCGAATCGGCATGGTGTCAGCGGGATGAGTGATGCCTGCGTCTTTCATTTCTTTGAGCTTGCGATCCGCAAGCATGACTTCCCGGTATAAGTGGTTCGCATCAGCGACTAGCAGTTGGTTATTTGGCCCTGGCACGACTGGCCGCATCTTCGGCGGCAGAACGGCTATGTGCTCTCCGACATAAGCTTCGACCGGCGAGAGGCCTGCGTGCTCTAGCCCGGAGACAAATTTTAGGCGCTTAACGGCGTCATCTAGCCTCTGCCCTGTCGAGTTTTTAATGTCCGCCTGAGAGTCCTTTTTTAGGCTCGGCAAGTCGATCTTTTTCAGCAGATCTTTGACATGGTCCCCACCCTTCTCGAACAGAAGGGTTTGCAGGCCGGTTTCAGACATCTTAAGAAGGCTGGCCGCTGGCTTCATAAAAAGTGGCTTAACAATCGGCTCGGAAAGCTTGATATCAGACCACTTTTGACCCTCAAGGCCTCCTGTTTTTAGTGGGTCAAATAAGCCGCCGATTTCAGGCTTTAAATCTTTCTTGCGCAGGGTGTCCGGCTCGGTAATTGTCCCGTTGGACATGGCTTTTATATCACGGTCAGTTTGTGGCTTAAGGAAGGCCCTGCCGCCTTTGAGTTCGACCTTGATCCCTGCACCAGCCATCATGCCTGTAAGTTTATCGACAGCGAACGAGCGCTTAGGCACAGGCAGAGGTGTGCCATTTTTAAAAGCGTTCCACCATTCGGTGTTCTTCTGGCTTTTAAGATTGATGGCCTCGCCAAGAAAATGGGTGGCGCCGTGTGCTAGGAGTGCATTGATCTCCATCCCGCCCAGACGCTTAGAGCCTTCTTCCCCGCCCCTGGTGGGTTGCTCGTTGACGTCATAAGTCCCTGTTCCACGAGCCCCGAAGTTGGTGTCTGTGCTTTTGAAAAGCTTATAGACGTGCTGGTACCCAGTAAAGATGCCAGGAATTTTACGCCCCGTAATCGGGTCCGTAATGGTTTCCTTGTCGGGGATACCGTGTTGTGCCAGGACAGCTTTTGTCAGCTTTAGCTTGTCTTCTCCTGAGAAGTTGTCGACGACGATCTTTTGCCCAGTCTGTTTAGCGACTTTTCCAAGTGCGGTCTCCAGGAGCTGCCCTGGGTTAATACGCGATACCACGCCAGTTGAAGCAATAAGAACGTCAAGAGGGCGGCCCCGGTCATCATGAGGCATTTGATGGTCAGGGATAATACGAGAGACAACAGCCTTATTACCATAGCTGCCAGCCAGTTTGTCGCCGACCACCATAGGCGCTTCCATTTTGAGAGTAAGCGCAATTCGTCCTCCTAAAATTACGACATCGATCACCGTCCCTGGGTTTTCGTGGTCCCAAAGCATTGTAATGTCGCGGTACTTTCCGATTAGCATTTTGTGGAGTCTGCCGAGCATGACGTCTTCTGGAGTCGGCTGAGACTTGCGCAAAGCGACGATCACGGGGTCGCCGTAGTTGAGTACGACGCCTTTTTTGGCGACCCCCTTTTCGTCAAGATTACCGAGCGCCGCCGCTGAGATTTTGGCGGGGAACTGCGTAAGGTAAAGCCGTTTATCCAGCACCGTGTCGGAGTCCAACTCCAAGATTTTCTTGTACATATGCATGGACGTGAAAGACTTGGCAGCACCTTCAGAAATGACCACGGCATCGTTGGAGTTTTCGCCGTGATACGGCATATAGGCTACGTACGCATTTCTCCCCAGAGCGACATTTCCGTTTTGTGTAAAGTTGCTTTCGGTGAGCTGCTGGTTGTCTTTGACTTTGTCACCGGCTTTGACAAGTACATCTTCGTGTAAATAAGTTTTCGAGTTAAGTGGGAAGTCGTTGGTATACGAGATTTTGTGAGTCTCGCCGTTACTTCCCTTCATATGAATAAAATCTGGGTCGACTTTGGTGATCGTTCCGGCGCCTGGCGCACGCTTTACGATCTGGCTGCCAAGCACGCCATTCATCGTTTCATATTTACCACCGGCAGGAGCGCTTACCTGAACGAGAGGTTCCTCTCGGTACTTGAGCGGTAGAGCTTGCGTGATCTGCTTAGCACCCATGAGGGCTCGGTTGCCCTGCATGTTGTCCAGAAAAGGTATTAAACTGGTGGAAGGCCCTAGCATACTCTGCGGGTTAGGGATCGCATAATCGACGTTTTTGGCATGGATCGTTTGTATTTTTCCATCCTTGACGACTTCGACTTGCAGGTTTGCAAGTTTTGCCGGAATGGACCCTTTAACTTTTCCAGCCATGTATTCGTTTAAAAGTACGCTAGGGAACCCCACGGCTTTCTGCCGTAGAATTTGTGTATTGACATGAGAGATCTTGCCGGTTGTCGCATCCCGCACCGATGCATAGATATTTCCGTGATCGTCCTTAGCCGTCGTCAGAGACGCCCGCAGGTCGACACCGATGGAGCTAGAGTCCGTTGTTTTGACTGGGTCGATGACTCCTAAATGAGTCACGTGAAGGTCCCGCGTAGCTTCCGGGACGGCACGCAGCGAGCCGATACCGCCCTCTCCCATGCGCGTGACCTTCATCGCAGCGTCCATGATCTCCAGCGGATTGATCTGGTCTGGCGTGCGAGAAAGCGTGAACTGCGTGATTAGACTCTTGATTGTCGGTGAGAACGGGCTAGCTGGCAGAATATCTCTAAGGCCGGTGATATCTTTTTTCGCGTCGGCCTTAAATTTAATTTTCTTAACGACTTCTAGGCCACCTTTTTGCAGGCGTTCTTTGACGAAGTCGTCGACGCTATGGATCTTTTGGAACTCTAAGGAATCCCGGTCATCATGCTCTGCTTCAGAATTGAACACCTTCAAAAGCTTACCGGATGCCGCCAGGATCGTCTCGCCCTGGACGGAACTATATCCTTTCCCCAGAGTCGTCTGCGTAGTTTCCGGGTCCACTCTAGTTTTTTCAAAATATCCGCGAAGTTTGTTGACCTTCTCGGTTATGTCATGTTCGGAACTCCGCTCTTTTGGCGGCACTACCTTTTCGTAAAGCTTAGAGATAGCCGTATTGTAGGAGGTCTTCGATAGCTCAGAATTCTTTGTAAGAATCTCTTTCCCCCATTGAGTCTCGAGATCTCGGTCGGCAACGCCTAGAGACTTCAAGATTGGGTACAAGGGAATTCCACTGCTGCCGTGTTCTAGCTTGAACACCGAGGTAGCCGGGTCCATTGTTATCTTAAAATTTGACCCTTTTGAGAGGTTGAATGCAACTTCTGGTACTTCGTTGCGTCGAACTCTTGTGTATATTCCTGGTTTGGTTCGTAGTTGGTTACCTACAGAATACGAGTTCCCGTTCACCACGAACGTATGTTGATCTGTGAAATATGGCAGGCTGAGAAGCTTGTAGTTCTTGACTCTATCGATGACTTTGCCGGCCTTGTCTTTAAGCACCACCGTGCCGGTGACCGGCTCGGTCAAGGACTTGCCTTCCAGCAAAGCTTTCTTGGACTCGGCCGTAGAAAACTCTTTTGGCGAGACTTTGACGTCCTCGACGTGGATATCGTACTTAGCCGTCGATATCGGAAAAAGAGATTGCACGCCTTCCACAGCTTTTTGCTGGATAAGCGTACGCTTTCCCTGAGAATGCGAGAAGAGCGCCGTAACGGCCATAGTGTGCCTCAGAAGGTTACTTGCGGGTCCAACGCTGGAGAGTCTTCCTCGTCTTTTTTCTTAGCGAGCTTCTTCTCAGATTTTTCTCGATTCCTGCGCTCCTTGTCTGTTTCACCTAGGACCGTCTCGTCAAAGTCTTCGTCTTTAGGCGGTGTGTTTGGGTTGCCACCGTTAGGCCATTCCAACCACCGAAGGAAGACTTGAATATTTCCGTCTTTGTCGTGATAGGTATCTTCCGTCGAGTTGGTGTATTCGCCGGTACAGATACAGTTCATGATCCGGATATACTCGACGTCATCCTCTGGGGAATGACAGGCCCCAGCTATTTGGAGGAGCTTGAAGTTGAAGCGCGGTGGTACGACCTTAGTTTTGACCGGACGAGTATGCGGATCTTGCGCACCCACCGGTTTAAAAAAATCCGCCACCATGTCTGGTGCTTCAGCACCGATTGAGTTTCGTACTTGCTCATGAATATTCTTTCCTGGTCCGCCTATGATTTGCATTCCTATCAGCCCCCGCCCATCGTCGTACTAGGTGAGCCACCGCCAGACTGCTCTGGGGAGACTTTAAAACTTGCTTGAGCAGCACCGTCGGGTTGCCCTTGCGGCTGCGCGCCAGCCGTCTGGACTGTAGCTCCCTGCTGTTTTTGCTGCCGGTGTATTTGCGTAAGAACGTTTTGAACAACGATTTCCAAGACTGGGTCCTGGGCTTTGAGTTGTTCAAGTCGCTTCTTGCGTTGCTCTTCTGGCATCTGAGCGCAGGTCATGGCTTCCTGCTGGGCCACTTGCAGCACTGCGTTTGGATCGTACTTGAGAGGGTTTCCGTCCATCTGCTGGTCGACTTTTTGCGATAGGTCAGACTTGATCTCTTTTAGACGGCGCTCAATTTCTTGCTGCATCTTGGCCTGGGCGACAGCGTCCTCGACCATCTGCTTTCTCTCGTGCTCGGGGTCTATGTCCATGGACTTTAGGAACGTGGTTTCAGAGACCGACTTGGCTTGGAAAAGCTGGCCGACCATTTGTTTTTGCTGAATGTCGTCGATGAGCTTAAAGTCTGTCATGCCTACGGTCACGCGCTTCCAGTTAGCAAAGTCACACACCTGGTCAGTCACCCACTGGTTAAACTCGGTAAGCTGATCGACGTAAGTGAAGATCAAGTTTTCAAGCATGCGCAGCGTAACGGACCCGCCGGCATGCGTTAGACCGCCGTAGATAAATTCTTTCGGCACGCCCATCGATGTGACGATGACTTCTTCGGCCTGCTGGATTTCATTGGTGACCATCAGGTTACGGCCATCACCACCGATCTGAGTCATCCCAATAGGAATCGGCGAAAGCTTGACCATGTTTGGGTCACGACGCCACTTACGAACAGCGTCGCTGAGTTCCGTCTTAAACCGGGAGAGCGTCACGAAAGCTGCGGGGTCATTGTTAGCCGAGCTGGCTTGCGGGTAAATGACTCGCCAGGGGACCAGGCGCTCAAGAGCGACGGCCTCGTTAGACTTGCGCAAGATCGCAGTATAAAAGAACGGCTTCATGCAGCCAAGCAGTGGCGGGAAGCCCCACTCTTGGTTGATGCCTGCCGGGCTTGGGCACTTCATGTGGTAGAGCTGGCCATCCCTGAATTTGAAGACGCGCTTAGCTTTGATCGTCTCAATAAACTCCCACGGCAGGGTATTGAGTAAAAACTTGTCTGGCTTCTTAGACCTAATCTTTTGTTTGATTGAGTCGGGGATATTATAATAATACTCGCACTCGCTGGTGATCGGGTTGCTATTGATATCTATGTCTTTTGGGTCCCAGCGCACCACGCGGATCTTTTTAGGGTCAGGCAGTTTTTCGTGCTCGACCTTAGCAATGTCATGGCTGCCACAAGAGCTGCACTTAATTTTAAACTCGAACCTCTGGTTCATCCACTCGTAAGGGTAATTGACCGCGTTGTGGCGGTTAGAGCATTTTTTACAGACGAGCCAGCGGGTGAAGGGCTTAAAGACCGATGTGAACGAGTTGCCGTACATGTGGTAGTCGATGCCGACTTGGATATCGACTGACCTTATGTGAACGTGCTTCTCCATCGTCTCGGTGAGCTTTTTCTTGGCATCTTTATCCTGCGTGTCATAGGTCAGCGTTGTGACTGGATACTCGGAGAACTTTTTGATGCAAGAGAAAACTTGCCCGCAGTTGGCATAGAGGTACTCGAGCCAACGAAATAAAAGCTTTAGCCGTCTTGGCATCAATCGCGAGAGGTAGTCGAAGAAAGCGTTCGGATAAACATTCCCTAGGTTGAATGCCCCGACGCCTGAAGGATTGATCGCCATGAAAGCTCCCGAAGCCGTTTTTCTTGCAGTCTGAAAGTATCTAAAGGATAGGGCATAAGCCCCCAAGTCTCAACGCTTTCTTCGCAAAAATCCAGGGCTTCCTGGTATAAGACTGTGCTTACGAAGTCTGGATTTTAGGAGGTACTAAACAGTGGAATGGGAACAGCGGTACGAGCTTACAAGTCGGGTAAAACAGTTGCGGAGTTTGACAAAGGGTAACGGCGCCAGCATCTCATTGGAGTCGACCCAGATATTTTCCGGAATCTTTGACGTGCTCGACAACTTGATTGTCGAGGCCGAAGAGAGAACGCGTGCGCACGACCAGCTTTACGACCAGGTCAACGACCGCGATCACAGCGCGCAGTAGGGCCAGCCCGGCATCCTGCGGGTCAGTTCCTGCCTCTCCTTAGCATGCCTGGCTGGGTAAGAAGACCGTACCAGGTCGCCTACCTACCAGCACCTTTTTTTCAGTCACTAGCTGCACGGAGCTGAGCATTGGGGGAAGAGTTCCGGGACGACTCACAAAGGAGTGGTCATGGAATTTAAGGATGTGGAATTGTTGGGTTCTGACGGAGTAGTTGGGAATGTTGTTCCCATTCGACGAGTCAGCGCCGAGCCGAGCAGGTTTCCTTGGGCAGAGGTTGCCGTGGCTGTCCTAACGACAGCCGTGTCCGCGATCCTCACGACCCCACAAGCGCAACAGGAGCTTGGAAGGGTCATGAGGAAGCTAGGCAACCTAGTCCCATGAGGGAACTCCGAGAGTGATTTGGTCAAGCGAAAGGCAAAAAACGGATCTTGAAGTCTGAACTCTCCCTCGCGGCGCGGCCCAGCTAAAACTGCACCGTAGGGATTTTTTCTGTATCTTTCGGCTCGAACCTATCTCACTTTCCCGGGATTCTGTCTCCAAGTCAAGCAAAGTGCAGTTTCTGATAGCCCGGGGGTCACTCCCCGGGTCCTTTTTCTTCACATTAGTATACAAATTGTACAGTTTTCAATTTTCAAGCAAAAAATTAACACCCACGGTGTCAAATAATTTGACAACCAAATGGAGATATGAATGGACGCTCAAAAACTCTACGTACTGGTCCCCGGCGACTCTCCGGAGTACAAACCTGCCAAAAATTTTTGGTTCTGCTCGACGTGCAAAAGGTTGGCGTCCTCGGAAGAAGCAGGCAACAAGTGTTGCCAGCCTAGATTTTGTGGATGCGGTGTTCAGCTCGAGCAGACGCCGTTTACCGTTTGTGGCGACTGTCAGGATAAGAACGTGTGGGAAAAAGCCGTAGAGGTCGAGTACGACGGCGGCGCTCTATACGACAGCCAGTCCGGTAAGATCCACTACAACGACGAAGACTTGTTGGCCGAGTACGACGGAAGGCCTTGGGACGAGGTTCCTGAGTGGTTTCACCCTTGCCCGGCAGTTAAGTGGGCCGGCGTTAATATCAGCGACTGTCTTGAAAACTCCATGCAAGAATTTGACGACGAAGGCGATTGCGAAAAGCAGATTGTCGACATCGATGGGCTGTTCACTCTTGTCGAAGAGTGGAACCAAAAGCAGACTCTAATGATGCTGGAACCTGACCATAAGCAGAAAGTTAAACTCAGTAAACCAGATGACTGGCATGAAGGACCATAAGATGGGAAAAGCTAGTAGGCTAAAAAAGACTTTGCGGGACTGCTCGAACGAAAGCGCCGTTCTTTCAAACGGTCTTGTCGAGTTACTCGAGAATGTAAAAAGATCGAGCAAGAGTAAATTTAAAGATGTTCGATCACAGATTATCCCTGCCTTAAAGCACATGATCGACCAAATCGCCGCTTACCCGCCGGGGCCAGACAGAGCCAAGGGTGTGCACCAAGGGATAGACGAAGAACTTAAACAAGAGTTCGAAAAGAACGGGCACACCGAGAAAATTACTTGCAAGCGGGGCTGCGCTTTTTGCTGCCATCTGCTGGTAGCCGTGACCAGCGACGAAGCTGACTTGCTGGTCGATTGTATCCGTGGTGGTGTCGACATTGACCGCGAGCTACTGGCCGAGCAAACATCTTGGCCAGAGTCAGGGGGAGTGTGGCTTCACAAACCGCCGGAGAAAAACCGCTGCGTCTTTTTAGGGAAGGACAACGACTGCCGAGTCTACGAGAACCGACCGGCAGCTTGCCGTACTTACTATTCCGTGGACGCTCCGAGCAAGTGCGACGTCTCGACCGGTAGCGTTATGCACAACAAAGTGATCAGCGTCCAAGGCGAGATCGCGTACTCGGCTCTGCTCACAGTGTCTCCTTCGGGGTATATGTCGAAGATGTTGTCAGAGAGGCTGAAAGGCTAATGATTGAACCAACAAATAGGGACATAGGGCGCCACGTGCTCTATGCCCCTAAACATTTGTACGAGATGTATGTAGGACTCGATGCTAAGTGGGGCGTGAATCACTACATACAAACGATCGCCTCACAGTTCGAAGAAGGCCGGATTACTTCGTTTAACGCTACGTTTGTATTTGTTAGTTATCTGAGAAGCGGCATCTGGCAAGAGACCTCCCAGGCTACCGCCAGGCAGGATTTAATTTGGAAAGGGGATACCAGTGAATGACATACGAAGTATGGAATGGAAAGGTAAGATGGGTTTTCGCACCCGTATTAAAGACATGACGGACGACCACGTCGTTAATACCATTAAATTTTTAGAGCGCAAGCCAGAGTTCAAATCCGACTGGGAGCTTTCAAAAGAGTACAAAGCATTGGTCTATGAGCGTCACTACCGTGGACTCGAAAAGAAAGTCGTGATGCCTGAGCCTTTGATAACAGAAGAGTCTGAGACTGGCCAGCATGCAATGATCACGTTTGGCTCTCAGTATATTTGTGTGAAGTGTTTTGTCACGACCGACGAGCTAGGGCAGCTTTTTAGCGGAAAATGCGGAGGCGAGGAGAATGCAGACGAAAGTGGAGTTCATAGAGAAGTACAAAGTAAAGATGGAATCAGTACAGATGGAGGACAATCCGAACTTCGACGCGGGCCACAAGATGACCCACTGGTCATGCGAGATTCGCTGCGGGACCAGGCGGGTGACCATCCCGTTCTCGCAGGGCTTAGCTCATGAGGGAGCCGAACCTGAACTTGACAGCGTTCTTGACTGCTTAGTGTCGGATGCGCAGGGGGCGGCAGATCAGTCGTTTGAAGAGTGGGCAAGCGATTATGGCTATGATACAGATAGCCGTAAAGCCGAGAAGATCTATAAAGCTTGTTGTGCAACAGCCACGAAATTAAAACGTCTTTTCAAAGACCCAGAGATCTACCAAGAATTTTTAGCCACTGAGCCGTTGTAATCGAGGTTTTAGATGTCAAATGCCCTGAAAGTCAGCGGCGCCGTGCTGAACGGTACGCCGGTTTTGCTGTGCCCGATGGGCAACGACCCATCTCAACTTAAGAGGATTTCGTCAGCTACTTTTGACACCCACAACGGTGTTTGCTATATGCCCGCGTACCCTCCGTTTTTGACTCCGATGCTAAGCGATCTGCAAGTGCTCTTTGGCAAAGTCGAATACTCCGACAAGGCTAAAGAGATTATTGCCAGTGGCCGGCAGTTGGAGAGCGACTACGCTCAGCGTAAAATGCCTGCCGGGTTTACCTTTAAGACTAAGCCTTATGAGCATCAAAAAGAAAGCTTGCTGTTCGGGTACTACCATTACCGTGGCGGTCTAAACCTGGACACCGGGGTCGGGAAGACCAAAGTTGCAATCGACTTGATCTGTGCTACGGGGGATAAAACTTTAGTCGTCGTACCTCCATCTCTGGTGAGCAACTGGGAGGGGGAGTTTCAGGTTCATAGCAGCAGGGACTTGAAAGTGCTTTATATCAAGCGTTCGATGACGGCGGCTAAAAAGAAAGAGGTGATGTCGGACCTATCCGGATACGACGTCGTCGTGATCGGGTACGAGTCTGCGGCTCTCTACATAGAGCCTCTCTTGAAGTTCCCCTACAGGATGATACTTCTTGATGAATGCCAACGGGCAAAGAATATTAAGAGTCAACGGACTAAGGCAATTTTGCAGCTGTCTTCTAAAGCGTACCGGCGTATCGCGATGTCAGGAACGGCTGTTTTAAACTCCCCAACTGATGTCTACCCGATCTTTCAGTTTTTAAGCCCACAGATTTTGAACCAAGATTTTTATCAGTTCATGCAGACGTACATTGAGTTTGCGGCGTGGAACCGCAAGATACCTGTGGGGGTTAAAAATCTTGATAAGCTCAATAAGATTATCCGGCAGCATACTATACGCTACCTGAAAGAGGATTGTTTAGATTTGCCAGCTATGACGATCATAGACAAGAAAGTACGAATGTCCGGAGACCAGGCGGATATGTATTATGCTTTGTCGACGGATGAGGACCTATACCTGCCCGAGGGTATCATCAGCAAAGCTACGAAGTTGGTGACTCTCAACAAGATGAGCCAGGTCTCAGGCGGCAGTATGTACGTCAGCACCAAAGACCTTAAGATTTGTGACGGCTGCACACATCTAGGGAACTGCGTGGAAGAACGCATAAAACCGTATACCCAAGCTTGTCAGGTGGTGCAGAAAGAGCCGCCGACTAACACGATCTTTTTTAAGAGCAACCCTAAGCTAGAAGCCTGCATGGAACTTATCGACGAGATCTTGAACACCGAGAAGGGCAAGGTTCTTATCTGGGCCAAGATGACATCAGAGCTAGACATGCTAGGAAAAGCTCTCACAGAAGCAAAGATCCCGTATATCCGCTTGGTGAAGGATCCGAAGGTAGAGCTTGAGACTTTTGTCACAGAGAATATGGATGTGCGGGTTGTAATTGCTAATATTTCAGTTGGCATTGGCTTTACTGCTAACTCAGCCACGTACTCAATATTTTATTCTCTGACGTTTAATCTCGAGCATTATTTGCAGGCGTTGGCACGGAATTATAGGGTCGGACAAAAAGAGAAGGTGACCGTCTACCGTCTGCTTGCCGAGGGATCGATTGACTTGCGAGTCATCGAGGCAATCAACAACAAAGTAGACATTGCAGAAGCAATACTAAACAACATGGAGTGTAACCGCTGTTCTAATTTGAGTAAGTGCTTCTTGCTTGGAATTACGCAGTTCTCGGAAGGGTGTCGCTTTACGAAAAAGAAGAGGACTATATAGAAAGTAGGAGGACTATATAGAAAGTAGGACCATTCAAAACGCGCTCAATAAACGGGTAAAAGACTTTACTATTTAAGGAGGTTTAGCATGGAAGACTTGGCCGACGACATTGATGAAGTTGAGGAAGAAGTAATACCCGATACAGAGCGGCGAGGGAAGTCGCCAGAGAACCCTTTACCGGGGAACGAAGCCTACTATTATATAGGACCAAAGCGCGAAAAGATCATGGCTAAGGAGCTTATCATCACGAGTCCCATTCGTTTACACAATGAAAAGTATTTTGTGGACGACGACGGCAAGGTGAAGCGCGCAGCTTACATGTCTAGTAGTTCTATGGCTACGTACGCCAAGTGTCACCAGCTCTACTATCGTAAGTATGTCCTTGGAGAGAAAGACACAAGACCAGCGGTGAAGATGTGGACTGGCAGCGGCTTTCATAACACATTAGAGGCTGCTGGTCTGGCGAAGATAGCTGGCAAGGCCTTTACTATGGAAGAAGCGGACTTGCTGTTTAGAGACCACATGAGAAAGGAATTCGCGCAGTTTGACGCAGACTCTGCAACTCTTATTAAAGAGGGTAAAAACCCAGCGGAGCTGAAACTGCCAGAGCGCATCCCGACCCGGGAGCTTCTTGTCGACCTCGGCGTTGCCATGGTGACAAAGTTCCTGCGGGAAGAGTTCCAGATCATCAAGCCGCTGGCCGTCGAGAAGAAGGTCGTCTACCCCTTGGACATGAACAGCGGGGGAAACGTGCCGTTCATAGGGTGGATTGACTTACTGGAGGAAGAAAATGGCGAGACGGTTGTGACTGATTACAAGACGGGGAGGTTGCGCACAGAAGAAAATTTGCTCATGGACCAGCAGTTAACCCGGTACGCGAAAGCCGAGAAAGTTTACAGGGTTAAGTGGTTCTCTTCCCGCCTAGGAACGACAGGTGGCAAGACTCCTGCGCGAGCCAAGGGGCCGGAAACGGTAAAGTTACGTCGCTCAATTACCGTTAAGGACCTAGAGATTCTGCACGAGGACGACAATGCGAATCTTGAGGGTATCAAGGCAGGGAACTTCGCAAGGACCGGTTTACAGAACCCGATGATCTGCTCGAGCGTGTTATGCCCGATGTGGCATGCCTGCCTTGGCAAAAAGTAGACTACTTTAACATGGTTATGGTAGTCTCGGGAAAGGTGTAAGTAAGACTTGCGTAAAGGAAGGGGTTCCGGTATGCGTGCGGGATCACTATGTTCGGCGAACCTATTTATGGCGGGTAACGTCTCCGAAAAAGAGGTGACGGTATCCAAAATATTAGGTCAGTTCACGCTTGGGGACAAGGATTTCTCTAGCGGACGTTGGCGATTCGATGTTGTCGGAGCCAGCTTCCCGGATATACGGGACAAACTGGTGAAAGCACTCGCACGCCACCTAGACCCCAATAAGCAATCTTGCGTCTCCTACATCGGCAAGGACGGGATCTTCACAATACTCGTAAGAGATGGTGAGGTTCTTTGCTCCTAAAGCAGATCAAAAGTGGAGGTGACCCCACTAATGATTAGCTTCTTTCGCATGGTCTCAAGCCCCTTCTCCCGCAATTGCCGTACCCTCTCAGAACTAAGATTGGTGACATTAGAGACTTGCCGCAAGTTTTTTGCCTCAGCATCGCCTAGACCAAAGACAAAACGGATCACGTCGCTCTCACTTAAACTGAGGCGGCTTGATTCGTTTTTAAGCTTAATCTGAGCTAGTACATCGTCGATCACCTTGCGCGCATGTTGATGAAAATACGAAGACTCAGAACTGGGTAAGACGCTGTGTGTAGTGGCGACAGCGAAAGAACTGTGATGGGCGATCTCGCAATACCCTACGTCGGCCTTTAAGGGCCATAGGTGCTCGTAGGTGATCGTGTCGCTGTTGTCACTGAGCTTAGCAATGATCTTGACCGGTACTTGAGATTCTTTGGCGAGGGTTAACGGGGTGATAGCGCTCTGTGACTTTAGAAGTTGTTTATAGGCGCTGTGGAGTTTCTTGAGAGTTTTCTGGTACCAGACTGGGATTTGAATCAAAGGCTGGTCAGCAAGCTCACTGCGAATTTCTAGTGCTATCCAGTGGGCAGCATAGCTTAAAAAGCGGGTACCGTGCGACAAGTCAAACTTGTCTACAGCTCTTATTAGGCCAATGCTTCCTGCCGAGATTAGGTTTTCAAAGTGCTCTAGGTTGCCATCGACCCAGAAAGTTCGGGCTAGCTTTACGACGAATCGTAAGTTGTGCTCTACGATCCGGTTGCGGATAGACACCACATTTAGGTGCAGCCTACGCAGTTCAACACTAGAGGGGGCACACTTCTCTAGCTTTTTTATCTCTTTCTTGACCGACTCATAGTCGCAGAATACCCTCTTCTCTTCGTCCCGGGTAAAAGGTTCGAATTTACGAATGTCTCCATAATAAGAGGCGAGGCCTCGTCGCGAGTTAGAGACCGAGCTCTTTTTCTTTGAAGCCTCAGGCGGTACCGCACCAGTATGTTTATCTCCGGTGTCAGCAAGCAGTTTCTTAACACTCTCGTCGAATTCCGGAGCTGCGATGTGGAACAGTGCATCAGCATTTTCGGAGTTAGACAAGAAAGCTTGAAACTGGCTTGGCTGGTCGGCTAGCGACGAGCCATTAGTCAGCATCTCTACCTACTGGTGGAATTAAAGGTTGTGTTTAACTGTACCGTTAAATTGTTCACGTAAGCCTGGAAAAAGTCAAGGGTTGCTCGGTGCATGGTCATGAAAGCGGCTCTAGCCAAGGGTTTCAAAAAGCCAGACAGGTCTGGCCAAAGCTATGGACAGGGGTAGATCCCTGAGATAGGGTTTTCGAACTCTCTCGATGCGAGATATCCAAGATACGTAAGTGGTTTATAGAGGTTAATTAATTAATTGAAGGAGTTGTCATGGTCGGCAAAGGTACCCCTGTGTCTGAACAAAAAGGATTAGTTACACGTAACTCTACGGACGTCTCGACGAACGTCCTCGCGGATATCGAGAGCCTGATCGCACAGGAAGATGCCGAGAAGCTTAAGAATCGCCCGCAGCCAATGGAGCTAAGTGCTTTCGCCAACCAGCTTGTCTCCGAGGCGGCTAAGCTTAACGAGGATGGAAAAGCCAAGGTTGCCCTAGCAAGGTACGTCCGGCTGATCAAGAAGATGGGCGGGCAGAACGAGAGCGGGGAGACTTGGCGTCCGCAGCAGATCTTCATTGCCAGTAAGAAGAGTGTCAAGAACGCCGATATCACGGCTTTGGTCGGCGATGGCAATATGTTCTTCTACGGTCCAGGAACCCCAGTACCTAAAGAGATGCGCTTTTTCCCGTTGTTCATCACGACGAACAAGAAGCTCTTTCTTGAGGCACGCCCCGTGTGTATCTCGAAGGACGGGAAGACGGGCAAGACCCTGGCCGATATCTTCCCTTTGCGCGGTCTGCCGCCAAATCAGAATTATACGGCAGCTACTGAAGGCAGCATTCATGCATGTGGTAGCGACTCCTGCCCAAACAAGCCGTACATGAAGAAGAATCGTGGTGAGACGATTGGGTACACGAAAAACCCCGAGTTTTTCCAAGCGATGGGACAAGAGTGCTGCGGGATCTCAAAAGAGATCTACTTGGTCGATGACCAGCTACAGGACATCTATACCCTCGACGTGAAAAACCAGGCGATCAAGAAGACCGCTGAGCCGCTCGGTCGTACAGGCTTCGACCCACTTAAGTACAATACTTGGTGGGACGTCAGCACGTACAAAGAGTCGATCAAGGTCAATGGCATGCCCAACGAGTTTCACTACTTCAAAGCTGAGCCTACCAAACTGATCATCGAGCCTTACTTGGCGAAGGTGATTCAGCAGATCGTGTTGCATACGACGGTACTAGCTGAACGTAGTGCAAAAGATCTTGAAACCCGTGGAGCCCGTGCTGAAGACAGCATCGCCAAGATGGAAAGCCAAAATGGTGGTGGTGTGGTTGACACTAACGCAGAAGAAGCTCCATACCCAGATATGTAACACAGTGGGTAAGGGCGGTGTCTCGAAAGGACACCGCCCTTCCTATCTCTAAAAGGCTACCTCATGACATTCAACGACACCGCCTTGATGCTAGGCAATCAGGGGCGCCCATTTAGTTTCTCTAAACTCGACGTCGCAAAAACTTGTGGCTTTAAATACACAAAAAAATACATCGAGCGGGTAAAGCCGACTGATTTGGTCGATGGCTCTGCCGCTCTGGTTGGAACTATTGTTCACTCTATTTTAGAAGACGGGGTCAAAGTTTTTCTCGGATCTACCACAGTTCCGACCCCGGCAGAGGTGTTAGGAGTCGTTGATCGGTTGAGCAGTTACCACATCGGTAGAAGCCCAGTTACTAGCCTAGAAAAAGAGAAGGTAGCGCTGCTACTAGGCAACGTAGCTATCCTGCTTAACCGCTTTCTAAAGGCTATCATCGAGCATAAGGCTAAGGTGTACCTAGAAGCCCCGGCTGCAATCGACCAATATCTTAACCCTATGAGCTTTGACGACCCCAAATCCTTTTTTCGTGGGAAGATTGATATGGTCGTTGTCTACCCTAACGGCGCTGTGGAGGTTATCGACCACAAGACTAGCCGGGTATTTGATGGGCAGACCTCGGCGAGTCTGCTGCAAAAGTACCAAGACCAGCTGCGAGCCTACGAGATTCTGGTCTACCATGGACTACGCAAGAAGATTTTACATGAGCACGGCATTGAGATTAAGGCCGTCCGAACAGGCTTGGCTTATGTCGTTATCGCGGATCTCATTAAAACTCCAAAGCCAACTACGCTCGACGTGTTGTCAAAAGAGACTACCGAGTGGTTTGTCGACTGGGTCAATAAATTAAGCGACAGAGCGCAGGAAGGCTCTGTCAATCGGGCTTCGCACTGTAAGTGGTGCGAGTACAAAACCGCCTGCGGTTCACGGGTAGGCAAGGGGCGAAAAATTAAAGCAGTAGCACTGTAACGGAGGTGGTAAATGGCTAGGAAGGCAACAGTCAACTCATCGGCAACTATTAGAGCACGTAACCTAAAAGCCTGGAAAGCGGCAACGCCAGAGGCTTGGCTGACCTTCGTCAAAACCCACGATCCGGATAAAGCCAGGACTTGGTCACTACGAGGCCAGTCCTTTACTGGCAACTGCGTCAATCAAGGTCACAACGACAAGACAGGATCCATGCACGTACACCCAGAGAAGGGGTTCGTGAAGTGCTTCGGCTGTGGGTACTACGAGAACGACCCGGTGCGTTTTATGGTGATGATGACTGGCCGCAGCCCGGCCGAGAATATCCGTGAGATCCAGACTTCGTTTGACGTCAAGCTTATGAACGCTGGGGAGATCAAGCTCTCTGAGGCTGAGTTCAAGCACGTCGAGATGAAGAACGCGCTTTTTTGGACGTTGCAAGCTGCCTGGGTAGATTGCCTAGGCGCATGGGAAAATAGGCATACGACTTCAATAACTGGGACTGAGTTTGACTACGCAGTCCCAATGATTGAATGGCTAGAATCCAGAAAACTTCTTGAGTGGTCCCACACTTTTCCCATCGGCATACTACCGACGGAGATGATGATTAGAAAGACCGCTGCTACAAACAAGAACATTGATGGGCACCAAATAGCTGCGATGTTCAAGTACCTAAAGGGGGTGAGCGACTCTTACTATCTAGGCTCCATGATGATGGCTTACCACTCGACACCGGTAAATGTAGCTCGCCTTCGGCTGCGTGTACCCGGCGAGAGCGATACCAAAAAGATCATTATGCTAGAAGACACTCGCGAGGACTTCTTAGGCTTCTTCGGCCTGAGCATGTACAACGAGCTTGGTGCCAGCGGTAAAGAGCGTACGGGTATTGGTAACACGACGGTGATCTCACTGTGCGAAAGTGAGACCGACGCCATGCAATACTGGGCGCAGCAAACGGAGCATCAAAACTACGACCGGATCTTGTTGGCTCACGGCGGAGCTACCAACCGCGATGTCAGCGAGCTGAAAAACCTCGGCGCCAAGCAGCTCAACTATATCCCCGACTGGGATAGAGGCGGCGATGTCAACGCCCGTGAGATCATGTCAGCCAATCCGATGTTCTCGTGGCGAATCTTCGCTTGGCAAGATTGCCTGGCGATTCCGGGTCCGGCCAATAACAAGGTCGACTTGGACAAGGCGCTACGCGTGCACGGGTGGGACTTGGTGAGTCGCGAGCTTGATAACTATGACATGAACTACGTAAAGCCTGAGTATTGGTGCAAAGAACAAGTCAGGAAGATTGTTCGTGAGCAGGGCATCGAGGGTGACGATATAGCTATCGTCAAGCTAGTGCAGAGTTTCGGGCCTTGTATTGGCAGTGTCTCGGACGAATTTCAAGCCGCAGCCGTTACCAAGTGGGTCTCACAGACCCTCCAAGAATACGGTCTCGGTAAAGAAGAGTCCGAGAAGATGGCCAACGACTATCTTGCTCGGGAGAGTGCAGAGCTGGTGTTCTGTAAGCAGCTCCAGTCTAAGCTCTACGAGCGCTTTGAATTTATAGCAGTCGACACGGACAAGACCAGTATGCCGGTGAAGCTCTGGAACAAAGAGAAGCACGAACTCATAGACATGCGGATTGGCTCTGATGCCCACGTGAAAGCTGCACTCTCCGTTTCGGTGGGGGCTAACTTTGAGTGGGTCAAAAAGGAGCTGTCCATCCCGGACTTCGTCAAGTACACGCTTGATAAGCGCGGGGACCAGGTCGAGCGGTCGCTCACTAGCCAGGAAGAAGATATTACAAAAATCGTCCACCTGGCTCTAAAAGAGATCGTCAAGACTCTGCCTCACATCGGCAGCTTGGATATGTACTCCAGTGGGAATCACTTTCTGCGTACCAACTCTGGCAAGAACAATTTGTTTATCGTGAATGGGGCACATGTTTACCGTGGACAGTTTGAGAAGGGTACAGACCCTTTTTGGGAAGAGCTGTCCTCACCAGTGTTTGAGCGGTACTTGTTTGACACGAACAAGCCTGCTTGGTGCAAGAGCATCAAGAGCCTGTCTGACGTTAGAAAGTATGCGAAGGAGCCTATGTCACCATTATTTATGGAAGTCGCTGCCCTGATCAACGCAGGCTGGAGATTTTCAAGTCAAGAGAGCGAAGTGTGGGCTCACACAGCTTTTATCCTTCAGTCCTCGATCTTAAAAATTTACTCGCAGAACTACCAGTTCCTCGCTAGCAACGAGCGTGGCTGCGGTAAGTCCACTCTTTACGCCGAGCTAATTGGCGGTGGTAAAGGGACGGACATCAACATCGTGGAACACTCGCATTTTGTGGATAACACCACGCCGGCGGGTATCAGGCAGTCCATGGACGGATCGTCTCGCATCTTGATTATCGACGAGTTTGATAACCAAAAAGGCGGGCGCTACGTCTCAGAAAAGCAGCAAGAAGTTCTGACCATCTTGCGCTGCTCGTCGGCTGGCGAAGGCAAGTACCAACAAGGTACGCAGGGTGGGGAGGCCAAGACTTTTAGGCTATCGTTTTCAACGATGGTCGCAGGGATTGACCCAGACATTACAGACGCCAACATGACTCGGTTTTACACGACCGATCTCATGTCCGGGCTAGACTCTCGGCAATCACCCAAGACTCTGATCTTGCAAAAGTTCTCGCTTGAAAAGATCGCTGAGCTGCGCTCCCGAATCTCGATTCAGATGTTTCAGTACATCCCCGAGCTTAAGGCCAGCGAAGCGTTCATCGAGAAGTATTGTGTAGACCACCCAGAACTACTAGGCTCAAGCACCATTCAACGCTTCAAAGATACGATTATTCGTATGGCATCGTTGATGCACGCTGCGGGCCTTGACTGGGAAGGGTGGTTGAAAAAAGTCGTGATAGCAAAGAGCAAAGCCATCAAGACGCTAAGCAAGTTAACGGTCAACGAGAACCTCATGAACTCGCTGCTGTACTCGTGCAACGTCGAGATCGTAACGCTGGATAGTCGTAAGAAGTGCATGGTCTCGTCTTTCTTTCGTGATGCCAGGATTACCCGCGATCGTCAGGCTCTCAACGAGTCTGGGTGCGGCGTGTCTTTGCACAACGAAGTGCATGACGACGGCGAGAAGTGGTATCTGCTTGTCGTGTGGCCTGCGGCGCTTGGCGGCGTACTACGCGGGACTTGGGTCTCCAAAGCAAAGGATGACCCGGCAGCCCTCAAAGTCATTGCAGACAGGCATCCATCAGCTCTGAAAGACGAACAGATCTCAGACCTGGTAGACCGCTTGCCTGACGTCCCTATGAGCATCAAAAGCACCCACATTTCAATTTTCGATGTCACCGCTCAAGTCGAGCTAGAGGCGGAAAAGAACGAGCGACTAGCTCGGCCTAATACCGCGACGGTACACCCTATTCATCCTAACTAACGGGAGGGAACGTGGAATCTGCCCTGCAAAATGAAGAGCCTAAGGAGATCAAGACCTCCCACCTAAGCAAGACCGCGCATTGCCAGACTTGCCCTGCCTTCACCGCCGCTGGGCGGTGTGGCGGGGTCGGCCCAGCAAGGTCGCACATTGCGTTTGTAATGGGTCCACCAAAGATCGATGTAACGGAGCACAACTATCAGGCGTTCTCTGACTACGTCGGACAATTTTTCAACCAGGTCTATGACCAAGTTTTTCAAAGCCGTAGTGAGTACAAAGCGATTAAGCCATTTCTTGTGCATGCTGCCCAGTGTGTAACGGACAAGGACGAGACCGAGACGATCAAACATTGTCGTGGGTTTGTACACACAGAAATTAAAAAGCGCCAGTGTAAAGTCATCGTGGCTATGGGCGGCGCAGCTCTAAAGTCTCTCGGTATCATAGGAAGTGTCGATAGCGTGCGTGGCAAGGTTCTAAATATCACGCTCGATAATCAAGACTACCTGTGCATACCGACTTACAACCCCGGCGCTCTCTTGCGTAAGGAGAATATGGGGCTGTTTAGTATTTTCGAGGCGGACCTGCACAAAGCCATGAAGGCGAGTGTCGGTGCACTATCACCTCCCAAGACGATTGCGGAGCTGACGAAAGACTACAAGATTGGCAAGACCGTTGACGAGGCTAGGGGGATTCTCCAGCACGTGGTCGACCATGTGCTGGTGGACCCGAAGACTAAGCTATCTCTGGATACAGAAACCACTGGCCTTGAGCCATGGGCCAAGGACTTTCGCTGTATTGCATTCTCGCTTGCTTGGGGCGAGGGGCAGTCGGCGGCGTTCTTGATGAACCACAGGGACCAGCGCGGGGATTGGCAGGAGCTACTCCCACTGCTCAAGCAAGTCCTAGAGAGCCCGAACCCGAAGATCTTTCACAACTCCAAGTACGACTTGCAGGTGTTAGAGCTGAGTATGGGACTACAGGTAAACAACCTGCGCTGGGATTCGATGTTCGGCGAGTATCTGCTCAACGAAAACAAAGTCGGCTTTTACGGGCTGAAATCTGTCGTCGAAGATCGGGTGCCGGAATTTGCAGACTACGAAAAAGACATCAAGAAGCAATTTCACAAGAGTGATGCTGCGGCTCGTCTTAAGGAAGCAAAGGCCAAGCACAAAAAACTTGCCGACCAACTCAAGTCTTGGAACCAGGTCAAGAAGGCTAAGACCGGGCCAGAGAACAAAGCCGAGCGAGCTAGGATTGCTGGCGAGGTCTCATCGGTCAAAGCTGAGCAAGAGCGGGTCAAGTTAGAAATCGAGGCAGCGACCAAGGCAGCGGTTCAAGAAAAAGAAGAGAACGCCAACTTTAACTTTGAGCTGCTGGACTCCAGCGACATGCTGCTCTATGCGGCTATTGATGCAGACTGCACGAGACGTATTGCGGTCCAACAGCTCGACGAGATAAACGGGGAGGACAAAGGGTACCGAGAGATTGCCAAGTTTAAAAAGGAGAAGCCCGGTCCTGGCATGACGGGGACTATGTGGGATGTGCTTTTGCCGGCAGCGCGGACCCTCGGGCGCATGGAGTACGAGGGGGTCAAGGTCGATCTGGACTATCTCTCCGAGCTTGAAGTCGAGTTTCAAAAGCTGATGGAAGAGGCGCAGGCCGAGGTCTTTAAGCAGGTGGGACATGAGTTTTTAATTTCTTCGACGAAGCAATTAATCAACGTCCTGGTGAGTGAACTTGGCCTTAAGATCGAGACCAAGACCAAGAAGGGCGGTATTAGTGTCGGCAAAGATTCTCTAAAGATTCTGTCGACGCAGCATCCAGTCATTAAGCCTCTGGGCGTTTACCGCAAGGCTTTCTCTGCTAAGAACAATTTTCTGGCAGCGATTAGGGCGGGGTCTCAAGCAGATGGGCGTATTCACGGACGTTACAACCAAGTGGATACGCGCACGGGTCGCTTAAGCTCATCTTCGCCGAACATGCAAAATATACCCGCCAAAGGTATACTAGGCAAAAATATCAAGAAGCTATTTATACCGGACAGTCCCGACGAAGTCTTCGTCAACATGGACTACTCGGGAGCAGAGATACGAGTCTTGACAGCCTATGCCCACGACGCGGGACTGATCGACACTTTGAATAGCGGCTTGAATATTCACAGCGACGTAGCAGCTAAGGTTTTTGGCCGCACATACGAAGAGATCCAGGAGAGGGAAGACCTACTTAAGTCCGGTAAGCCCGAGGACAAAGAACTTTTTCTCTTGCTGGATAACTTTCGGCAAACTGCAAAGGGGATGGTCTTCCTGACGATCTACGGAGGCGGAGCAAAAAAACTCTGGGAAAACCTGGTAAAAGGTGGTGCTGATCCTAATGTAGTTACATTACAAGTTTGTGAAGGCTATATCGAGAAATTTCTCAACAGCTATCCCATTATCAAGTCCTACATGTTTAATATCAAAGGAGACGTCAATGCCAAAGCCTGTACAGTGACTAAGTTCGGGCGTGTCCGCAGATTCCCTCTTGCGCACTTCTCGTTTCAACAAAAGAACGCGGCGTACCGCGAGGCAATCAATTTTCCCATCCAGTCTACCAGCAGCGACTTCGTCATCTCGCAGCTTTGTGAGATGCAAGACCACGCCGACGATATCGGTATGAAGCTGCGCTTTACAGTCCACGACTCCATTGGTTTCTCAGTGCCAAAAGCGAATCTTCATTTGGTGAAGCCGTTCTTGGATAAATATGCTGAGCATCGGGTCGCTGAAAAGTTTCCGTGGCTACCTGTTCCGTTCGCTTACGAAGCCGGCTATGGCCCCAGCTACGGCGAATGTAAACACGTAATCCGCAAGTTATAGGTTCACCTTGAAATGCTGTAGCGGCAGGGCCAAAAACCCCCGAGGCAGCAGAGGAAGAGAGACCCTTAACCGTGCCAGTCGATAAACTGTCTGTGAGAAGCAGCTTATTGACTCTCACCTGCAAAGCTCTGGGTGGCCACCAGAGAAAAGCAGATGGCACGAAAAAGGGTCTCTCACGTTTCACGTCTGGAGCTAGTCTCCATGTTATCTGGTCCAGAGGCTCCCTAGAGCTTCATGGCCTACAGAACTTTTCTGAATACTCCTCACCTTAGATACCCTGCGTCGCTACCGCGACGTCGCGGTAGCGACTTACTGTACCTGCCACGAGGATCAATCGAGATGAGCCACGCATCTTCCTGAAAGCTCTACGCCCTCAGGCAAAAAGAGTGGATACAGGATGAGCTGCAAGGACACAAAATCATCTCAACAACGCACCCTCATAGCAGGAAGCAGAGACAACGAACGACTTGAAGGTGAACTCTGAAATAAAGGTTACCCGATA
>Ga0315274_10003255_pt1 | contig 24219 bp, 41 predicted proteins | sample YL17G02_20_MG_FD_203700 | JGI IMG/M metagenome (GOLD analysis project Ga0315274, IMG submission 203700) | Sediment microbial communities from Yellowstone Lake, YNP, Wyoming, USA - YL17G02_20 | ecosystem: Environmental > Aquatic > Freshwater > Lake > Sediment | place: USA: Wyoming | collected...
ATCGATGTAACTGGGTGTGACGAAAAATTGGTGACGAAGGCGGCGGACGCATTCGCGTCCGGGCACACCGCAGCCGTCGCCAAACTTCATGGGCTGGCTCGCTGAACTAGGAGTGCATGATGAAGCACGGTTGCACGGCAGTCTTTTGGAGGCCCGCTCACCTATGAAGCTCACTCTCTGGCGTGCCGCCCCGGACGACTATGTTCCTGATGCGGCCTCATTTGCTCGCCGCAGAGCGGATGCGGAGGCGTACCTGGACAACCGGGGGTTCGGCGGTCCTTCGCTCTGGAAAAGTCGCATCACGACGAGCGAACGACGGGTGCTCAATCTGTACGATGAGCAGGAACCAGTGACATTCGTCGCAGAGTTACTGGATCTACCTCATCCCGGAGCAATCGGTGTCGAAGAATGGATCCCGATGCGCCCCGAGGTCCAGGAAGGGCTTGCCGCCGCCGGCTATGACTGGGTGGTGGTCCGTGATTCGTTCCCGGAAGGTGCCGAAGCCTGGTTGTGGGTAGGACCGTTCGCGCGAGAGCCTGAGTTAGAACTGGTTCAAGGAACTGGGGAGCGATGATGAAGCAACAGAAGATGGCTATCCGCGCTCACCGCGACAGGAAGGAGTTGGTTCGTTGACCAAGGAAGCGATCATCCGGAAGGCGATGAGGATTCTCGCCGAGGGCAGAGAGATCAGTCCGGGAGTGTACGCAGATATTGACCGTGAAGAGTTGCAAGACATCCTTGCCAGCGGAGCTTCGGACGCGCTTCGGGAGCTAGCTCCTCTGCGACGGCGGGCGCGAGTGCGGCTGTATCGGGCCATTCATGTCTCAGGTAGAGAGCAGATCGATCTGAATCATCTGGGGATTTATTGGACATGGAGTGCCGAGTCGCCTAGCGCTTACTGGGAACGAGGTGCTGGACGCACCATCATCGTCGTAGGAACCGTGGCGTCCAACGACGTGGATTGGTTGACCACGGCAGCTCTTATTGCGCTGCGGTCGCTGGATGAACTGGAGATTCGCGTGAGGCCCCAGGCTCCAATCCGTGTACTGTCGATTGACGATGAGAAGGTCGTTGTGCAGGGGCGGGCCTAGATAGGTGAGCGCACCCATGAAAGACCAATCGAGCCCCGTGAAGCATTCTGACCGCCTCGTCCCCCCGCCCGCCCCGCCGGGCGACTCCCTCCTCCGTGTCGGCGACGTGAATTAGGTGGCGCCCGTGAAGCACTACGTCATGTCAGGTATCGCGTTGGTGGGTCTGGTGTGCCTGACGCTCGCGCACGTCTGGAGGGTGGTCGGAATCGGGCAGGCCGTAATCATGTACGCCCTGCTTGCCGTCTCGGGAATCAGTGACTTCAGGAAGGGCAGGCAACCGTGAAGCAGCCAGACACCGCTACTCCGGCGAAGCCCGTCACGGAGGAGGCGAGTCCTCTACCTTTTGGAATGTTCACGCAGGACTCAGGCGTCATCTTCTCGTCGTGGCCTCCGGAAGACTTGTGTCCGAGCCAGCGTGATCTCGCGCCCGATGATCTGCGCGCACTCGGTTGGTATTCGCCAGATGAGCTAGCGGCGCGGATAGTCGCTGCATTTCGTTTGGCGGCGAGTGTCTGCGACGACTTAGTACAGCGCGCGAAGGCCGACCGCGAGCAAGCTATCAACCGAGAAGACACCGCTGTTCTCGGGCGCGAGATGTCAACGGCGATGGCCTGCCGTGACGCAATCCTCGCTCTAGGTGAGCACGCCGGAAAGTAGTTACATGGCATCCCTGAAGCAGCAAGAAACGGCAGGCCGTGCGGAGTCCGTCGCCGAGGATCTGGCGCCTTCACCTAGAGAGTCGGTGTGCTGGTTCTCGGGCATCATGGAGACGAAGCTCCGCGAGAACGACCATAAGGGCCACTGGCGGAATTGCGACTTGGAATACCTGGAGCAGCGCATCCGGGAGGAAATTGCTGAGCTTTCGGCGGCGCTCATGCAGTATCAAGTCGCGTCCCTCTCGCCGCACGAGGCGACCCGGACGCGATACCTCGGAGATCGGGTGAAGCGAGAGGCTGCGGACGTCGCAAACTTCGCGATGATGATCGCGGATCGAGTGCGCGGAGAGCTTCTGGATCTGGATAGCGCGGAGCCAGAAGAGACGGACCCCACCACGGCAGACCCGACGGCCACCTGGCCTCTCTGCACCGTGTGCGGCAAGACCGCGCGAGCGGGGCGGCACTCTACCGATCTTGGCGAGGGACACGACTACTCTCCGGCCGAGGAAACCGAAGCGGCGCCCCGAGGTCTCGACTTCAAGGACGACGCCCTGTAGGATCCCACGGCTTTGGCGGGCGCCCCCGAAAAGCGTCAGGAGACGGCCCACCAGGGCGAGGGGCTTCGAGGTTCGATTCCTCGGTCTGCCACTACGACATGGAGCAGATGGTGCTCAGGCTCGAGGCCCAGCCTTCGCAGGATCCCCCGGCGATGCGCCAGGTTCGGCGGGGCCGCTGGTGGAGCTCGAAGATCAACGGCCAGTGCGATTCCTGCGGCGAGCCGTTCTGCCGGGGTGACCGCATCTGGCTCGTGCCTTACCACAGCACCATTTGCTTTCAGTGCAAGGTAGCCCACGTCCCTGGTACGCTGGAGGGAGGGATGAAAGCGCGATGACCTCCACCATCTGGGCCAAGGTGTTCAGCCGGGCGAAGCTCGACGTCTGGGAGGCGCGGTACTTCACAAAGAAGAGCGCCCGGCGGACCAGGCGCGATGCCAAGCGAGCGCTCCGTCGAGGCCGGCGCCGAATGGAACGAGAGGAGCGCCAGGGCGAGCTCACCGGATCGGAAAGTCTTCCGGGTCGATAGGTGACCCGTCGTCGTGCCGCCAGTGCGTGCTCACCGTCCTGGCCACGGCCTTCAGGTACTCGTAGCTCGGAGCGTTGAACGTCTTCGACTGCGCCAGGTAGACGACCACCGGCCGCTCGCGGTCCTCTTCGCCGATGAAGGCTCGGATCTTCTCCCGCGTGTACGAGAACGGGACGCCTTCGTGCCGGTCCAAGATCTCCAAATCCTTCACCGTGACCGGCGTCACGATCCCGAACGTCGTCGCCCCGCGCCGCCGCTCGAGAGACGCGACCCCCGTCCCGCCCCAGGTCCTCGACGTCCCCCGAAAGACGCGCTCCCAGCCTGTCACGACGCCTGGCAGTGCCATCACGGGATGCCCGAGGCGCTCAGCGAGCTGCCCCGGGTGGTTCGATCCGTAGCTGAAGAGGTACATCGCCGTGCCCTTAGCCGATGGTGATCGTGACCGAGGTCCCGCCACCCTTCGTCGTGCCCTGGTACTGGCACGGCACGTCCGGGTGGTACTGGTCGGGGCCCTTCTTGCAGCCGTCGCGCCCCTTCGGGATGTCACACGGCGGGATGCTGCGTTCGACGCAGAGGTCGCATCCGTAGGGGTAGACCCCGAACGCCTTTTCGTTGCCGCTCTGGGACGTGACGGAGAGATCGTGCGTCCCGGCAGTGTCGATGGCCGTCACGGCCATCTTGTTCGAGAACCCGTCGACCAGGCTGATGTCGACGATGTCGTACCAGGCGGGGTTGTTGATGTTGAGCTCGACCTTCGTCATGCCGCACGTCACGGGGCCTCCGACGGAGAGCGTCGCGTTCAGGTACTTGCCCGAGAGCGGCAGGTCCTGAGTCTCTCCGGCGGTCAGCGGGAACTTGCAGCCGAGCCGTCCGGTGCTCGAGCAGAACGGGAAGCTCGTCACGACCGAGTCGGCCCCAAAGGCAACGTAGACGACGACGGGAGCTCCGGTGCTGTTCTTGATCCGGGCTGACGCCTTCGAGCACGACGTGAAGGCGACGCCTAGGGCGACAGTGGCGCCGAGGGCTACCAGCAGAGCTGCGACGTTTTTCTTCATGGGACAGCCACGCATTGAGCGATCTGAAGGTTGCCGTCGCGGTTCGGAGAGTTGGGGATTGTGAACGTGCCGCCCCCAATGACAGTAACGAAAACGAGCAGGCTTTTGACTCCTGGACCGAACGAGCCAACCAGAAAGCCGCCTGGCCCATACTGGCCAAACACGTTTAGCGATGACGAGTCGCCGACGCCCATGGAGATGTCAGTAGTGTCGAGGACCGCAGCGTTCACGACGAGCTGAAGTCTCACGATAATTGGAGCGAGGGAGCATACTCCGTTGACCTTGGCCCAAGCGAGTATTGACGTGAGGGTCGCGGTGTTTGTGACGGTCGTGGAGAACAGCGTCAGGGGAGATCCTGCGATTACCGCGAGAGCTCCAGCAGCAGTGCGAAGCTGCATGGTCGGCACGGCGGCAACGGCCAGTGCCGAAACGCTCAGTTTCTCGTCAGCTCCAGGTAGCACGCTCAAGGCAACGCCAGGACCCGCAACAATCTTGTCCGCCAGAAACCCCGGAGTGGCGTCCGTCGCATCGACCAGGACCTTGTGGTCCTCGATGCCGGCGATGGCTTTTCCGCTTGGAGAGAGACGAACGGTTGGAGTCGACATGGGATTCAGCTTTTTATGCTCGCGTGTTGCTCGCTGATTGGCGTGGCGAGGTTTTTCACCGTGGTTTCCTGGCCCAGGCGCTTCATGCGTGCCCTCCGGCGCTCTGGGCGAGTGAAAGAGCCACGAGCGACTGGACGTGCTCGACCTCGTCAGGGGTGAGCAGGTCTTTCGGAGGCGTCCTGGGAGCGTCGCGCTTGTAGGCCGGGTAGGAGATCGTGCCGAGCAGCTTCGGATGGTCGTACCGGGTCGGGGCGATCACCCAGGCGCCCCCGGGACCTTCGTTCGCTCCGATGCACACCATGTCGACCTCGCCGAGCGCCTGGATCCTGTCGACATGCCCGTGCCAGGCCGTCTCGGGGCGCCCAGGGACGCTCCGGTCATAGATGCACAGGTCGCCAGAGCGCGGGCGCCACCCGGTCTTGAGCTCGGCCGCCTTGTGCCAGACGCCTCTGGCCACAGCGTCGTCCATCAGTTGCCGAGCTCCGGCGCGGTAGCCGTGAGGGGCGATCTCCTCGTCGATGGTGGCGAGCATCGCGGCCGACTGCGCCATCGCGCAGTGGTTCAGCCTCGTGCCGGCGAGAATCATCCGGTCGAGGCCGCGCCCCACAGGCTTTGCCCAGGACGCCAGGAGCTCGCGCGACGGCACGCGGGCCGTGCGGTACTGCTCGAGGCACCAGAGGACTGCGCGCTCGCCCGCAGACAGCGGGGCGGACGGCTCGATGGGGCGTTCGTCGGGGGAGAACGGCATGGTTATTTTGAACGATACTGCCAGACGAATCTGGAGAGTAGAGGGTCCTGAAAAGCGAACCGGACGGCTTCCTCGATCTCCCGCTCAGGGACGCCTTTCAGCGAGTAGATGAATCGCACTTCCCGGGCGCTGATCGGCCGCATCCGCACGCGATCTGGCTTCCGCATGAAGCGGAGGCGGTCTTTCGGAACTCCCCGATGAAGCCCGTCCACATCGATCCAGAGGCCCTTGCCGGGGCTCACGGCGACGTGCGCGGGCTCTTCGCACCAGTCGCCCTGGTCGTGGTCCTTCGTCTGGCCGACGAACACGACGAGACGGAGCCCGGTGAGACGATGGAGAGCGAGCGCCATCGCATCGCACAGGCCCTGGCGATACGCCTGCCTGGGAGGCAGAGCGGGCCGCGAGGTCATATTTCCTTCAGCGTGACGGCGTCTTTCCAGACGCCCGGAGGCGCGTTTCCAGTCGGGCCGCTTCCGAACCACTGAAGGATCCTGGAGAGCTGAACCATGTACTCGCCATCCCCCCAGGCACCGGCGAAGGACATTCTGCCGACGCTGACGGTTCCCGGAGCTAAGTACGACAGCGTGACGATGAGGCGCGAGCCGTCTTGCGTGAGGGTCTGCACGACGGCCTTGGTCGCGAGACCTTTGATATAGAGATCTCGAAACTGCTGCAAATCAGCGTCCGACAGCGCGCGGTTTGCGTTGAAGATGAGCCGGTAGATGCGGCCAGGAACAACCGTCACGCCTCCCCGGGCGGACGATAGAACGGTGGCTCCAGCAAGAGCCAAGGCGAGGAGGATGAGCATGGGTCTTTCAGCCAAGCGGATCGCGCAGCGTGGAGTCCTTCCAGAACACGTCGACCCCGAAGTAGATCCAGAGCCCGCCGCCGATGACGAGGTTGGCAGGGACGATGAGCGCGGGGAGCAGTCCGGCGCCCGTGTCGGGGATGATGATGTCGCTGAAGTCGAGCTGCTTCGACGTGACCCCGGCAGGCTGCGTGGGGGCGATGAAGTCCGGCACAGGAGCGCCCACCGGGGCAGGCGCGAGCGTCGTCGCCAGCAGCCACTGAAGAGCTATGGGGCTACCCGTGTTGCCGCCTCCCGAGCTCACGGTGAGCGACGCGAGGCCGAGGCTGCCAGGACGCGCAAGCCACGCGCCTGCAACGATGACGGGGCCCGCGAGCGCCACGCTTGGTGCTCCGATGACGCCGCCCAGGGGCGAGCCCCAGAGCGGGACCACGGTGGACCCGGCTTCGGGGCCGAGAAGAGGGAACGAGTACCTCAAGATCTCGTTCGGAACGCGGCGGCCACTGGGCGATGCTCTCATGGGGTGAATCTCCAGACGATGAGGTCGAAGGGGCCGGGGGAAGCTACCGGAGGGATTCCGGCAAAACCGTTCACGATGATGATGTCGGGGAAGTTCGGATCGACACCACAGACGAACCGTACCATGGGAACGGCGCTTGGGGTGACGTACCAGGGGACGGCTCCGGCGCTGCACTCGTTCGGGCCGAGGTCGTTCGACATCTGGACGCGGTAGATGCCAACGCCGGCCACGACCACGCCGAGGACGTTCGAGCTCGCCAGGATGGCTCCGGCAGCGTCGCACTTGCAGGCGGCCCAGAGAAGAATCACGGGTCCGCCTGGAACTTGTAGGCGATGAAGTTGAACGCGCTGTCGGTGGGGAACAGCGCGAACGTGGAGAACTCGAGCTCGACCGTGCTGCCATCCGGCATGAGGGTCGCGCTCGAGATGACCCAGTCGGTGAGCGTGCCGTTGGCCGGCTGGATGATGAACATGGCCTCGTCGGGACCCATGTCGGTGCCGAGATCGATACTGTACTTGCCGACGGCGGTGCGCGTGCCCGTGCAGTTGTCGGAGTTGACGGTCGTGCCGTCGGCACGGAGCTTGATCGCTGAGACGTAGATGAACGACATGGTTACCTCGCGGGGTTCAGTCGGTAGCTCCAGGAAGCGTAGTCGATGCCGATGCGGCGTTGGGATGTGCCGAGGGTCTTCTCGATCTTCGTGATGGGGGCCCAGAACCCGGCGGTTGCGGTGGGCAGCGTTGCGAGCGCGTGCGTGGCGGCGAGCACTCCGTCCACGAAGAAGCGTGCGGCGGAACCAGAGGATATGTCGATGAGGAGCCTGCTCCAGGTGCCGGCGGCGGCGATGGGGATCGCGGTTACCGTGTTGAACGGCACGCCGCCGACGACCGACTTGGCGACCCAGTTGGTCGCGCTGAGTGCCAGGTCGTGGACGAGTAGAGCCGCGTTGGCTCCGTATCCTGCCGCTCCCACGTTGTCGGACCAGCCATACATGACCGTATAGTTCTCGAGGGCGGTAGCGAGAACGTCGTTCATGGTGGCGAGGAACTCGATTCGGCTGTTGCCTCCCGCTGCGGCGACGTTCGAGTACGAGAGTCCTGCCTGCCTCATGCTGGCTCGTCCGGCGGCAGTCGCGCCGGTCTGCATGATGACGAGCCCTTGGCGGGCGCCGCTGACCAGCGCGGGACTCGCCCCGGAGGACACGTTGACGGCGGTGCCGGCCCCGCTCGTGACGGCCACCCAGAGCGTGTGTCCGATGCTCGTCCCGCTGGCGGTGAGAAAGTCATCGAAGAAGGAGCCCCCGTTTGGAGGACTCACGGCCAGCGGCGAGTAGGGACCACCATCCACGCTGAGAAGGAGGGCCTTCTGAGCGTCGTCGTATCGCTGGCGGTAGGTGCTTGCCGGAGCGGCCGGAGAGACTCCCGGGTCGCTCATGTCCACCAGGAGATTCGACGTCGCCCTGGGAGTCGTGGGCGCGCTGGCGAGGAAGGCGTACCCGAACTGCGCCATGGCGATGACGAGGTCCGGGAGGAGCGCGTCGTTCGCAAGCGTGACGTCGATCTGAGGGCGTCCCGCGAGCGTGCTCGCGACGAGGCCCGGCTCGGACAGGTTGCCGACCAGGGAGGCGTCGATGGACGCGAGCTCGAAGCGGTGTGTTCCCATGATCAGGGCCCGAAGTCGACGGCGACTTCAATGTCGGTGGGGGACGTGGTGATGACGGCAGCCTTCGTTACGCGGAGCTCGATGAAGTCGCCCGCCACGACAGTCACGGTGTCCGCGACATCGGATCCGCTGGCGGCCGTGGCGGCGACGCTGATGGCGAGGGCGGTGGCGACGCCGTTCTTCAAGAGCGTGAACGTGATGAGAGCGGCGCCGACGCCCACGACGCGGTTCTGCATCGTGAGATTTCGGAGCGTTCCGCTCCTTCGGATCGGGATCCTGACCCCCGTGGTCGGCGCCACTCCGGTCTGGTATCCGGGCTGGAGGAACCGTGTGACGGCGGTGGTCGCGACGTTTCCAGCCCCCCAGAAGTACGTTCCGCCGGCCACGTTCGCGCCGACGAGCGCGGTGCCAGAACGAACCACTGCTTGCCCGTCGGCGATGACGCCCACGGTCAGATCCGTTGGCCCGCCCGTCTCACGGATCGTGTGGTCGTGGTCCGAGCGCGCGAGCGTGGTCGCGACGCCCTCTGTGTTGCCCCCGCCGATGCCTTGTGCCGGCGCCGCAGTCGTGACGTCGTGCTTGTGGTCGCTCCTGGCAACGGTGGCGGCAACGCCAGCGTCCGCGGGGGCCTTGGTGACGTCCGCTGGTGCTGGCGGGACAGGTAGAGCGTGGACGTGGTCGTTTCTGGAGAACGAGTCGCCGACGCCGACCGCGGCGGCGTCGCCCACGGCGATGGACCCTGGAGCAGCGGTGGCGAGCGGATCGGTTCCGGTGGCGGGGCGATGAGTCGGTGCGTGGGCGGTCGGAATGAAGACGGGGGCTACGCCGACGATGGCCCCGCCCACGCGCGCGAGGACGCTCCCTACCGGGACGGCACCGATGGGTAGGCTTGTGGGGCCGAATGCTTCGGTGATCGCATCGACGCTCGGGTTCGGGTAGGTGCCGGTGAGGTCGCCGCCTGCCGGCCCGGAGGGCGGTGCGCTCAGGACGGCGAGTTCAACCTGTTCGTTCGCGCCAGGGTTCAGGACGGTCTTGGTGACGTTCGCGCCAGCGGCGATCTTGGGAGAGAGGAAGTCTGGCGTCGTGTCGGCCGCGGTGGCCTTGACCTTGTGGTCCTCGCTGACGGCGGTCGCGTCGATCTGGACTTGCTCGTTCGCCCCCGGGTTCAGCACGGTGAGCGTGATGCCCGCGCCCGCGGCCAGCTTGGGCGAGAGGTAGTTCGGCGTCGTGTCCGCGGCCGTCACCTTCACGAGCTCGTCGGTCGATGACGGGATCACCCAGGCGACGCCGCTCCACGTCCAGATGGCTCCGGTGTCGAGCGCGACCCGCGCGTCCCCTGGTTCGTTCCCGTCAGCCGGCAAGTCCGCGCTCGTGGCGACCGGTGGTTGCCAGGTGATACGCGGTCCAGATGGGGATCGGCGGTTTGTCATCGGTCAGACGGTCAGACGGGAGGGAGCTTGGCTCGGAGCCTGGCGCGGAGCTCGGCGAGGGCTCGAGTTCATGCGGCCTCCGGCGTAGGCTCGGGTTCAAGATCGGACTCGGACGATGCTTCGGGGGCGTGATGGTGCTGCACATCACCACCTTCACCGCCGAAGATCTCACCATCCTCCACATACCGGTAATAGTCCGGGTTCTCGCGGAGCCGCTCAATCGCCTGCTTCCGGGCGACGTAGGGGTTCTTCGTGAGGTCGAGCTCGTGAGCGATGCCGCGGTTCAGCGACTCCTGGTCGAGGTCGCGGCCGGCACGCTCGAGCCGCGCGCCGAGCCGGTCGATTTCGTTTGGATCGTGGCGCAGGTACGCCTGGTTCCCGGAGATCATCTCCCGGAGGCGGTCTTCATTCCTGAGCTCTTCCTCGTCGTCCTTGCTCGGCGGCCGGTTCTTCCACCACAGCCATGCGCCAAGCCCGCAGAACGTGATCAGCAACCCGGAGTTCTTCTGCTCCTTCGTCAGCGGCATCAGACGTTCCCCGTTCTCTCCTGGAGGAGGGCCTTGGACCGCGCCTGGGCGTCGAGGCGGATGAGCCCGGCGAGCCCCGCAAAGCCAGGCGCCGGAGCGATACGGTCGGCAGCGGCGAGCATCAGGAAAGGATCGCCCGCCGCGTAGGCGCTGTCCACCTGCCAGATGGCGTTCATCGGCAGGCCCCAAAACATGCCCGCTGGCTGCCCCGTGTGGCCGAGCGTGCCGTTGGCGAGAACGGGCGGCGCGTCGGTTCGTTGGGGGATGGACGGCGTTTGGGGAGGCACACCAAGGCCGGAGGGCTTTGGCGCTGGCGATTTCGGAGACTTCGAGCCGCTCATCGCCAGGAGCGCGATCAGTCCCAGGAAGAAGAACGGCATGGATTGTTATTTGTTCGCGTCTGCGTGGTTCTTGAAGTCGGCGTCTATCGCCTTGAACTTGTCGTCGCCGTGAGCCTTCTTGATCGCCTGGGCGACCTGGATGAAGTTCACGGGGATGATCTTCTTCAGGCTGAAGAACATGAGGGTGATGGGGTACTCTTCGGCGAGCTTGTCGGTGTCGCCTTGCTGCCAGCCGTTCGGGTACTCGATGGCGTCAGCGCCCTCGTCAGCGTGGGAATGAAACCACGTCGTCCGGCAAGCGCCGGCCGCCTGGATGTCACTGAGCTTGATCTGGAACACGAGGGCCTCCTGATCACGGGTAGGGGACGAGCGTGAACGGCACAGCTTGAGTGACAGTATCCTGGGCGATCTCGCTCGCTTTGAGCTGGGATCCAGGAGTTGAAGGGAAGCTGTCGGAGCCATCCACGCTGAAGTTGCCGAGGTCGTCGTCGTCGAAAGCCACTCGCACGGTGGCCTTGGTAGCGCCAGGAGGGATCACGACAGCGGTGAGGCTTCGGTAGATGGTCGAAGTGGAGATTGCAGCGACCACGCTGGCGATGCTGTTATTGATGAGCGCGAAGTCTGCCGGGAACACGGGAGCATCGACGAAGCTCACCGCCGCGGCGACAGCAAAGGGCGCAGCGCCAGCGTTGTCGTTGCGAACGTAGACGTTGATGTCTACCTCGAGCACGTTTCCTGGAACGACGCCTGGGAGCACGACCTGGAGCGGATCGAGAGCGATGTTTTTCGGGATTGTGGCGAGGAACGGCGTGCCAGTGGTGAGTGGCTGCGACTTCTCTGTCTGGTCGTACCCAAGCTGGATGACCCCCAGAAGCTTGGTGGCAAGCGGGCCGCTCGGGCCGCGACGTTGGAAGGGTCGTGCTGACATGGGAGTTCCTTTTCAGAGTAGAGGGAGAACGGCTGACTCACACAGACGCGCGGACTTCCACGACCTTGGCGGCCGACAGAACCATCGCTGTCGTGCTTCCGGGCAGAGAAAAAGTGTTTCCGACCGCGATCTTCGGAGGGCCTTGATACACCACCAGCACCGTGACGACATTCCACGAGTCTGACACCCGGTAGTCTCGCACGAGTCCGTTTGCCTGAGCGAACGCGCTTGAGATCCCGTTGCGGATGGCATCCTCTGCCTCGCCCGCATCGTCATGGGGGATCGCCGGGTTCAGAAACAAAGCGATCCGCCACGTCTCCGGCAACGGCTTTGCCTGCGACTTTCCCGCCATCAAGAGAAGCAGAGCAAGAGCAGCAGCAGCAGCAGCTTTTGGATTCATCAGGCGCCCTTGATCAGACGGCGCCGCCGGGGACCCAGGTCAATAGGATCTGCGCGACCGAGCCCGGGAGCGTCGGGAGCGCCGCCAAGGTCGTATTGACATGGATCGAGATGAGGTCGCCCTCGAGGACGGAGATGGCCGAGAGATCGACACTCTTCGGGCCGACCGCGTTGTTAAAGATGACCAGCGCAGGGCCCACGGGGACGCCGTTCTTCTGCACCTGATAGGTCACGGCCACAGCGTCGGCGTTGACGGGCTGGTTGCTGATCTGGAGGGCGTCGAGCCGTCCGACTACGGGGTTTAGGATCCCGATCCGACCACGCGCCGGGATGCGGTACTGGGTGCCCGGCTCGGTGGGAGAGCTTCCCGACGCGCCGATGGTTGCGAAGGTCGCCAGACCATTGAGGGGTGTCGTGTTGTAGTACGGCAGTTGCAGGACGGACTGCGGGCCGGAAGGCGAGCGGCGGTTTGTGAATTTCGACATGGTGATTTCTCGCTTGGATACGGCGCAGTCACAGCATCGTGCTTGGAGACGGCCCAGTCACGGCCTGGCGCTTGAGTCAGCCTCATGCGCCAGGCCGAAAACCTTAGCGGGGCCCGCCGGGCTGGTACTTGAGCGAGACGCGGACGACGGGGGTCGTTCCGCCGAACGCCGTCGACACCGCCTCGATGCTGATCAGATCGCCAACGGTCACGGGGATCGGGGGCACCGCGAGAGGAGCCGACGGCGCCGGCCCCTTCACGAGGGCGTTGATGTTGACCGAGGTTGGTTCCTGGCTCGTGTTGGGAACCGTGACGGTGGCGTTGCTCGGCGGAACGGTCGCGAGCGGGATGATGACGCCGTTCTTCAGGACGTTGTAGGTGACACTGCCAGAAACAGTGCCGGCCACGACGTTCTGGACCGTGAGGCTGGTGAGGACTCCCGTCTCGGGGATTTGAGCCTGGCCGTCGGCCTGGGTGGCGCTGGTTCCGAGAGCCGCGACAGCCAGGTAGTGGGTGACGGAGGGCGTGATGACGTTCGCTCCATTGAAGGGGAGCAGACTTTCGGTCGAAGGACCGCTCGGCGAGCGACGATTGCGTAGAGTCATGGTTTGGTATTCCTCGTGTCTGGTTGATGGGGAGTTCAGAGAGTCAGCGAAGCTTCTTTGTACCACGACGAACAGCGTCGCGGATGATCGTATCCCAGTCGGTGGCCGGCGCCGATGCCGCCCACACTCGAGCTCGTCCGAGGGTCATGGAACGAGTCTTCGGCATCTTCGGCAGCTTCGGCTTCTTCAGCTTCGCCGGCTTCGCCCGCGCGACGCGCGCCGCGATGGGCAGCGCCTCCGGCGATGGCGGGCGCCTGAGCACCCGGAGCTTGCTCGGAGCCGCAACAGTCACCCCGGCTGGGACCTTCCAGCCGGGATGCTTGGTTCGGATCTCGTCGAGCGCCTGCATCGCTTCCTTGCACTCTTTCGGCAAGGGACCGCCACGAGCGCCCGCATCCCACGTCCAGCACTTCCAGTTGTGCGCCCACTCCCGCGCCGTACCGGGCGGGAGTTTGCCTTGTTTCTCGGCGTAGAAGGCCCACTGGACCTGCTTCCGAGACGTTGGATGGATGCCGGGCATGGATGCTCGAAATCAGCGCATACGATGAGCCGGGTAGCTCTTCTCGTTGCCGAGAACGTGCCCGCCGTCGGGACCGCCGCCGCAACCAGAACGCTTCACGCCAGCGCAGACCCAGAAGAGCGGCCCGGTAGCCTTGCCTCTCTTGCCCTTGAGGCCCGGAACGCCCGCGAGGATGTTCGGCTCCTTCTCACGAGCCTCGTGGTGCATCTGCGTTCGCGTCGGCACGGGGATGCTGAACTTCCGCTGGTCGGCCTTGGTGATGGGGCGCCGACCCGGAGGCCGTTTGCCAGCCTGCGGAGGACGATGACCGGGCGGCGGCATCGCCGCGGGGCGCGGCTGGAACATTGCCTGACCCGCAGCGCGGAACGGGCGACCGATGTTGCCGAGCTCCATCGCCTGTTCGGCGCGCTTCCTGAGCGCGGCCATCTCGCGGCCGTGCTGCATCTTCATCTGCGTGACGTGCTTCTCCTGGTGAGCCTTCCCAGGGGCGCCCGGGATGTGACCCATGTGGTGCGCCGCACGGATACCGCGACCGATGTTGCCGAGCGCGAACGCATCCATGGCGCGCTTCTCGACGCCCCTGATTTTCTCTTCGCAGGCGTGCTGCACGAACTGCGCGGCGGTCTTGATGCGGTGCTCGATTTGAGCGTGGGTCTCGTGGCTGGCGCCCTTCTTGGCCGACTCAGCGACCGTTTTGACGGCCTTCTTGACGGCCGCCTCGGCCTTCTTCGATTCCTTGACGACGGCCTTCACGATCTTCCTCGCGCGGCGAGACCCGGCGGGCTTCTTGACGGAAGGAGAGGCGGGCCGGACTGAATGGCTGACACCATAGCCCGGAGCGTGCGAAATGCCCTTGAAGTGTGCTTTGATCTGAGCAGGCGTCATGTGTGACGCGATGCCGAAGCCGCCGCCAGAATTTTTCGCCGGTTTCTTTGCCGAGGATGCCTTGGCAGCCTTCGCTCGACCTGCGGCCATCTTCGCCTTGAACGCCTTCTTTTTTGCTGGGCTCATTTCATTGTCCTTTTGGAGTGCTCGTGGATCCCTCGAGATTCAACCCGGCAAGACTAGCACGAGGTCAAGCCGTTCCTCAAAGTCTGCTACTTTTGCCGTATTTTCCCGAGCAATAGTTTCGCCGCGTGCCGAAGAGTATGATCTGTCGATGAACAGGAAGGAGGCTGATCAGATCCTGGCGATCTTGAATCTGGCGCTCGGCGCGTTCGACGAGGTCGGCCATCTGCGTGTCGAGGTCTCGATGGCTCGCACGAGGCTCCTCACCTTCATCGCGGACCACGACGCAGACTTGACGCCGACGAAGCCGCTGTCCGTCTCCGCGATGGCGGCCTACAAGACGTCCAGCGAGTTCAAGAAACCGAAGATCTGAACCGCGTCACCAAGGCCACGACCCAGGGAGCTTGAGTTCGACCTCGGTCCATCCGTCTTCGCCCTCTTCGCCGTCTTCATCGCCGTCGATGACCTTCACGCTTTTGACGTAGGCACGGATGACCTCCTCCGGCTCAACGCTCCGCACATTCGACCATGATCGTCCGTCCCACACGGACACCTCGCCGGGATCGATGGCGCCGCCCTGGATGAAGAACGATTTGCCACCGATGCAGTCGCGCGAGCCGAGTTCGTCATCCGTCAACAGCCGCTTCAACGGAGCCTTCCGAACGCGGAGCACGACCGGCACCTGGAGCTCCGGGATGATGTCGCGGCCCTCGCTGTGGTGCTCGACGAGGTCTTCGATCTTGCCCCACCAGCAACGCACGGCGTCCCTCTCCGCGAGGAACACGCGCCCCTGGGCGTGGCCAGCGTAGCCGCCCCCGAAGCTCGAGCTGCCTCCTGAGCGAAGCCCGTGGTCGGCGATGCCCTCGAGATTGTGGGCGGCGGTGACGTGATAGAGATAGTCGGTCATCGTTCAGCCCCCAGTGCGTACAGCCGGTCCAGTATCCTGTGCGCTCTTGCCTCGTCCATCTTTTCCTTCTGGCCGAACTCGCGCCGGATGTAGTGCGCGAGCGTGGAGTAGTTCTCGTAGCTCTCCCGTTCGCGGCGGCCTTCGAGGACGTCTTCGACCCAGGCGAGCATCCGGTTTGAGATCCGGTGCGCGGAGCCGGCGTCCACGATCTTCCCCTGGCCGTTCTCCTGGAAGACGACCGAGTCTTCCTTGAGCTCCGGCATCGTCCAGCCCTCGGCCAGCATGTAGGGCAGGACGCGGTCGTAGAGCGCGTTCACTTTCGTACCGAGGTTCCAGGCGCCCACGCGGCCCCGCACGCACTCCCGCACGATGACTCCGCGGGGCTGGTCGTACCGGACGAGTTCAGCGACGAACGGTCGCACCTCGGGGATGGAGCGCGCCGTCTCGAGCCACTCGGCTTCTTCGGCCAGTGACCGGTGCGCTTGCGGGCTCCGCGCGACCTTGTAGGCGTACCGGTCGTCGCAGAACACGACGCCGGTCATCCCGACGCCGACGAACTCGAGCGGGGGCGAGGCCCCGACGGCGACGGCCTGGTGGGCGGCGAACTCGAGCTCGCGCTGACCGAAAGCTCGCGGAGCGTCCTCGGGGTTTGCGATGAGCGCCGTCATCGTTTCTTCGCCTTCTCCATGAGTCGTTCGACGATGTCTCTCGGGAGCATGTCGACGAACTCTTCCGGCTTCTTGCCGGTCCACTTGATGGCGTTGGCGAACTTCTTTCTGGCGGCGGCGACGACGAGTTCTTCGTAGGTCTTCTCTTTCACGGCTCTGGGTCTGAACACGACCGTGCCTTTGACGCCCGCGGAGCCGTTGTAGCCCCACTCCTGGATTGAGTCGCCGGACGTGTGGATGTCTTTCGCTCGCACTTTGGCGGCGATGACTTCCATGTCTTCGCTTGGCTTTGTGGGATGCCGCCCTTCGTCTCGGGCGTAGCTCTTGGTGATGGAGACCCAGTCGCCGGGGGCGATGATGCGGACGCCGCGGGGGACGGCCCGGTAGATCCAGACCAGGCGGTCGGGACGGCCGCGCGACTCGAAGATCTTGGAGACCGCCTCACCATCCGACGAGTGGTACGCCGGGTACAAGTCCGGACGCTGATAGAAGTTCTTCGGGAACACTTCGTTGGCGGTCAGGTCGTGGAGGGGCGCCCCCTCCAGCCCAGCAGGCCGATGCTGCATCCGGTAGTCGGTCATCTGCGACTCAGGCCGGAGCTCCGGTAGCATCGACCCACGCGCCGCCGTCCCACCAGACGGTGCGCGGAGGCACGATCCCGGTGTCGAAGTACGACACTCCGGTCGAGAGCGGGAAGATCGGAGCGGGGCGAAGAGCGGTCGGCCCTCCGCTCGGAGAGCAGCCCAGGGGGAGGTTCAAGACGCTCCCCAGGAACGCAGGCTGGGCAGGGAACGGAAAGCTGAGAGTACCGTCGTGGATGAGCCACAAGGAGGAGCCGATGGGTCCCGAGACCAAGCTCGACGGAACGACGTCTCCGATGTTGACAGATCCGATGGTGAGGAAGATCGCAACCGAGCCGGCTGCGATCTCGAGGATGGGCGCCGAGCCCGCAGCAATGCCGCCGTCCTCGAACGAAGCGAGCACGATCCCTGGACCTCCGAGGGAGGGGCCAGTATTGAGGAGCGGAACGGAGCCGCTGTTTTTGATGGTTCCGATTCTCTGTAGCGAGAGCACGCCCGGAAGGCCGGTCGCTGGAGCCGTGTAGAGAAGCGCGGGGCCGCCGGAGGGATGAAAGTCGAGAACGACGCTCCCCGCGACGATGGACAGGTCGACAAACGTCGCGCCATCCTGGACGTCAACGACGGGGCGATCAGCACGAAAAGTGGTCGAAAAGCCGCCGCCGTGAAAGTCGTACTCTCCTGGAGGCACGACGTAGCCGGACTGGTCGGCAGAGACATCAACGACCATCGGAACGACGTTCGCGTTCAAGATCTTAACGACTTCGCCCCACGTCACCGCATCTCCCGAGCCGTCCGGCCTCCAGGCGATGATGGCGCCTTCTCCGGCTAGTGAAACCGGGCCGCTCGGACTCTTTCGGATGGTTGTCATGGGGCAAATATCCTGCTGGCTGGATGCTTCATCGTCGAGTACCAGAGCGCACGCTTCTCGCTCCCAACCTTGCTCGGGGGCAGCAGGATGCGCTTGAAAGCATAGTCGTCAGCAGCCTGCTCGGTCCAGCCGTGGAGGCAGTGGCCGAGCTCGTGGAGCAGCACGAACTGGTGCGCCTGCTTGTAGGGCACGTCGGGGTAGCGAACGCGAAAGTCGTTGGCTGCGATCTTGACCGGGTTCAGACTCACCTGGCGAGCAAGAACGCCCCCAGGGATGCTCCCCGCGGGGAGCCCGAGCGCCCGCTCGGCAGCCCAGCCATACATGACGTCTTCCTGGAGCGATGTCGACGCCCAGTCTCGCGACTCATCGAGCTTGAACGTGATCAGCAGCCCGTCAACAGCGTCCCCGTACACCTTTTTCCCCGGCGTCGGGATGTAGTGCGCGCCGCCGAGTCGGATCTGAAGGGCCTTGGCGGCTGATCTCCAGTGGGCTGGGAACTCGGCGTCGGTCATGAAGCCATCAGCGCGTGGGCGAAGTAGAACTCGCGGCCGACCCCTCGGAGACGTAGGTGTTCTTGACCTGCTCGCTGCGGTCCTTGAGCACGGCGAGCGTCGTCGTCATCTCTCGCATCGTGCCTGTCAGGACAGCCATGTGGTCCTCGACGCCCTTGATGTCGTCCTTGGTGGCGATGCGCGTCGATGCCCACCAGGCCGAGCAGATGATGGCGCCGATGACGACGCCGAGCTGCGCGAGGCTCATGCGAACCGGGGACGACGCCGAGAGATGCTCCAGGGCTTCAACGCGGTGCGGGAGGTCCGTCATCACCTTCAGCTTACCCCTCGAGATCTAGACGGGCGAGAGTGAATGTCGCCTTGTCACCGTAACCGCTTTGAGCGAACAGGCGTCCAGCCTCTCCGACGACCCAGGCAGAGTGCAAAAGCCCTTCGGCGATGAGGTTTTTGGCGTATGCGATGGCGGCCTTCGAGTCGTCCCCGGCGAACCTCTGGGAGTACCGGTCATCTATCCGACCGTGATACCCCCAACCGAATACGTTGATCGAGAGTCGAAGAGCGTTGGAGCTCTGAGCGGCTGACTCTTTTCTGGCAAGAACGACCACTTTCGGCCAGGTGTAGCGAGTGCGCGACTGGCGCCCGAACACGAGCCCGAGCTGATACCCGGCGCGTTCTTCTATCTCCTTGACGACCCGAACTTTCAGCATAGTCCGGCGCCCTTCGGGGTACGTGTCGTGGTCACCGTCGCTTTTTCCGCATCCGTCCGCCGAGCACGTCGCGGGCGTTCACTTCCTTTTCGGAAGGAGCGGCAGGCTTTGCCGGATCCGAGCCGTCATTCGAGCTTGCAGCCTTCGGCTCTTCTTCGGTGATGATCAGGTAATGCCCTCGCGCCCTCTTCCGTACAGCCATCACTTCAGTCCTTTCATCGCTCTTCGGACGGCGTCGTCAACGACGCTTCCGAGGCCATGACCGTGGATGATGTCATCCGCCGTGACTTGCTGTCGAGGGCGGCGTGGTTCGGGGGACGGTTTCGGTTTCACGGCGCCGGCACCGCGAATAATGTCCGCGGCGCGGACCTCTGGCTCGTCCCCGACCAGGGGAAGCCGGCGGCCTTTCGGGGCCTGTTCCTGGCGCTCTGGCCTGACGTATTGCGCGATGAGCCGCGCGAGCTCGGCCGGGTTCCCCTTGGCCCGCATGGCGACGGCGACGGGGATGCCGGTCCACTCCTCGAGTCCGATCTTCTTGCCGCTCTGGTAGTGGACCGTGTGCCCGACCTCCTGCTCGAGCTTCACGAAGTCCCGATACAATTCGGGGTCGTGTAGGGCTCCGATCTGAAGGTCGCGCTTGTTCCCCAGGATGCAGAGCTTGCACCCGGCGCGGGTCTTGCCGGTCTCGTAGACGGGATGCGCTTCGTGCCCCGACGATTTCACGATCTTCCAGACCTCGGCCTCGGTGAGGTCGTGGATCGGGTGCCAGACGTACCACTGGCGGATCTTCCTCGTTCTCTGGCTCTGAGCACCATGCTCCCGCTCCCGGGTGGTGAGCTTCGGGAGCTTGGCGCGCTTCGAGCTCTCCTCCGCGCGGAGCCCGAGCGCATCGACGATGATGTGGAAGCCGTGGTCGTCGGCATACCGCTTGGTGGCCTTCGTGGAGGGGCCTCGCTTGAGGTCGCTCGTACACTGGCGGAAGGTGCTGTCGGGCCAGGGCGAGACGTGAGCTCGGGCGTTCGGGTACTTCGCGGTCGGGCGAAGCAGCGCGGCCCGGCGACGCCGGACCATCTGGAGAAGGTCTTTCTCGGCCCGGCACACGATGCTCTTGAGCCCTCCGCTGAGCTTCTGGACGTGCTCCCAGGAGCCCGTGTCCTCGAGCCGACCGAGGTCAGCGTGGACGACCAGGAGCTGATCCGGGGGGATCATCCCGCGGAGCTTCGTGAGCATCGCCTGGGAGTCCTTGCCGCCTGAATGATTCACGGCGAAGAGAGCGCCTTCGTCGCGCTTCTTCATCGCGAAGCGGAGCGCCTCGGCCGAGTCTCGGATGGGCTCGAACGGCGGGAGTCTGCTGGATGCCATCACTCGATTCCGTACTTCTTCGTGTGGCTCGTAACCCAGTCGCCCCAGGTCGTGACAACGAACCGACCGGCGACGGTGTCGTAGAGCAACGTGGCAACGTAAGAGTCGCCCATGTTGACGTAGAGCCCGACGATGTCCTGGTAGTAGCTGTCGCCGTGGAAGTCTCCGCGGATGGCCTCGACACCGCTGGCGTCCAGCATCTTGTCGGCGAGCTCGAGGACATTGTCGACCTGCTTGCGGGTGCTGGCGCTCTTGATCTCAGCCGCAAGAAGCTTGGCGCTTGCGATAGGGTCGTGCCCCTCGTGCTGGAAGTGAGGTCCGAGCCATTCGGTGAGGTTCTTGACGTTGGGTGCGGGCATCAGCGGCTCTTTCTGGTCGTGAGCAGGCGTTCCCCGATCTCGACAGCGTACCCGGCACCGGGCATCCCGAGAGTTCGAGCCAGATGGTCGGCGTCGGGGTCGATCTGCCGGACGTTGGTCGTGACGGTCTTCACGACGCGCTCGCCCAGCTCGCCGGCATCGCGCATCTTCGTGATGATGAAGCCTACGGAGCTGCCGCGGGTGATCTCGATCCAGTGTCTGCTGTCAGGCCGCTCACCGAACAGGACCAGAGTGTTCGACCCGTACAGCGTTCCCGACTTCCAGGTGATCATCACGCGATCTTTCTAGCAGCCGTCATCGTCGCCACGATGTCCGACGCCCTGAGCTGTTGGCCTACCGGGACCGGCCCCGCGGCGTCCTTCGTGTAGGTCGAGAGCGTGGTGACCGTCCAGGGAGCCGACCGCGATTGGATCACCGAATCGAGTCTCTGGTCGGGCATTCGGTCGGCGAACTTCTGCTGAGCGACGGACAGTTCGAGCCAATCGAGCCGGCGGTTCACCGCGTACACGACCTCCCAGCGTTCGCCGGCCTTGGGTATCGGCGCGGGCGGCGCCGACGGGTGCGGCGGCGGTGGCGGCGTCACAGGATGGTCCTGGCCTGGCCCCCAGGAGAGGAAGTCCGGCAGCCCGGCAGGGGGCGGCGGGGGCGGTGGAGGAGGTGGAGGCGCCGGAGGCGGCGGGCCTGATGGCGTGGGGCCTGATGGCGTCGCGGCTGACGCGCTCGAACCCCCAGCAAGCAGCAGGAGCCCGAACGCGCCGAGTCCGATGATGAGCCCCTTGTTCATGGCCATCAGCCTAGCCCTTTCATCGCGCGCCGCACAGCCTCGGCGACGTCGGCGTCGAGCCCGCTCATGATGTCGCTGGAAGTCACCACGTCGCGATCCGTGGAGCGAGCTCTGGCACGAGGACGGGGCGGCGCATCAGCCTGGCGAGGAGTCGGAGCCGCCGGCGCGGGTTTCCTGGGGAGGGAAGCAGGCTCTGCGGCTCTCTTGACCCGCTGCAAGTAGCCGATGCGGTAGTGGCTCCGGTCGTATGTCGAGTAGAGCCTGACCGTACCTTTTGGCAGGGTGCTGGGGGAGCCGACGATGCTGTAGCCGTCCTCGTCCGTGGGCCGTGGTCGCTGTTCGGTGTTGAACAGCCTGGAGAGGTCGTGCTCGAAGAGTTCGAGCGTGTAGTCTGTGCCGTACACGGCGGGGCGTTTTAAGATCTTAAAGACATCGAGCACCGCATGAGACGCACCAAACGGCGTCCCCCTGCTGCGAGCGTCGGCCTCGGCGACGATCTGAATCGCCTGCGACAACACTTCGACGAAATCATCCAACATGGCAGGCCGATTCAATCGTGCAGGCTGATTCAGCATCATCTTTTTCTTGAACGATTCGTCCATGAGATCGTGCAGCTTTTCCTGCGCTTCATGCACGTCCAAGAGCGCCGTGCGCTTGGGCTCGTGACGCCGGGGAGGCTTCCGAGGCGGCGCGTAGACGAACGTGGGATTCGGGCGGCGCGGCATCAGTCGAGCCCCGCCATCGCCCTGCGAACCGCCTCCGCGACGTCGTCACCTAGCCCGGAGATCGCCCCCGAGACGATGTCGTCAGCCGTCACCTCGTTCTTGCGCCCGGCGGACGCAGCGCGCGTCGCGTGAGCAGCGCGAGGCGGCTTGGCAGGCGCCCGAACGGGAGCAGGAGCAGGAGGCTTCGGGGACGGCCTGGCAGGCGCCGCGGGGGCCTTGCGTGGCGCTTCTGACTTGCTGGACTTGCCGGGCTTGCCGGAGAGCGCGCCCTCGATGATCTGATCGGCCGTCACTTCCCGGCTGGGCGTCTTGGCCCCGTGCGCTCGGGGCTGCTTCACCGAGCCGTGGCTGCGAACCAGGGCCGGGCGGTCGTCGTCGCCGTCGTCGTCCTCGGGCTCCTCGTCCTCGTAGCCGCGCCCTGACGATGATGTGACCGGCGTATAGTTCTCGAACTCAGCGTCGAGCTCCGCTTTCGTCCATTCCCTCTGCGGCTCGGACGCCTTTCGGATCTGCTCCTCCAGGAACGCCGCTCGCTTCTTGTCTCCGGCCGCCCTGGCGCGCTCTAGATCGCGTCGCAGGTAGCCGGCGCGGTATTCCTGCTGCGATTCGGACTGCTGGCGTCGCGTGAGCACGGGTTTGCTGGACTCACGAAGGACCTGGGCGATCTTCCCCTCCGGGAAGTGGAGCCCCACCTCGGCATGGAGCGCGTCGAGCTCTTCGCCCTCGGGGCTCTGCCTGGCATCCTTTTCCCCGACCTTCTTGACCTTCCGGTAGTACGTCGTCGCGGCACGCTCGAACGCTGCCCAGAGTTCCGCTTTCGATGGCTCTACCGGCTTCGGCATGGGCGGCATAGGCGACAAGCGTATCTCGCGGGGAGGGGGGTGGGGAAGGTGCTTGGCCGGACGGGCAGCTTTGGCGCCCGTTGCGATCTGCTGGGCCGTCACGGTCCCCCCGTTGTTCGTCGGCACGCCGATGCTCTGGAGCTTTTCGACGACCTGCTGATGCCAGGCGAGAGCCGCCGAGAGCGCGTTCGGCCCGCCCGTCTCGCGCCGATACCTGGCCCCTGCGCTCCAGGCGCTCGAGTCGGCGCTGGCGAGCCCGCTAGCCGCCAGGCGCTCGAGCCCGGCGAGGCTCATCCCGAAGCCGTGGAGCCTGAACCCGGCGTCCATTTTCAGCCGAGTGATGGTCAGGGCGACACGGGTGCCCGTCTGGCGGGTCTTGATGCTGCCGAGCCCGACGATGGGCGCCTTCTGCAAGTCCACGCCGGCCTTCGCGTAGGCTTCTGCGTGATCTAGGTACTCGCCGTGGCTCCAGCCCTGGAGGACGGGGATGACCGGCGCTCCGAGTGAACGGAGATCGAGATAGTTCTCGAGCGTCAGCCGCTGGTGCTCGGCGACGGTCTTGCCAGTCGCCGCAAGCGAGTCAGGATCGCAGAGCCAGTCCTGGGGCGCGGCCCAGTCGAGGTTTCCGACCTCCGACTTGAACCGATGGATGGCGGCAGCGTAGGTCTTCGCCGTCACGTCCCAGCCGCCTTTGGCCATCTGTGACCATGCACCGCTGTCGAGCGCCCACCGGTCGATGGCGCGCGGAAGCGCCTTGACCGTTTTCATGGTCGCGTAGGACAGGAAGAGCGGCACGCCGGCTTCTGCAAGCCATTGGGGCCGATGAACGCCGAGGTAGAACAGCATATTTACACCTTCGGGAAGTATGCCCACATGATGAGCGCGAGTGCTCGTCGTGTGGGATGGCCCAGCCTGTCGAAGAGCGGTTCGCGGCGAATCCTCACCTGGGCCATGTGCCGCGCGATGAACGCCCGGCGCTTTCGGTGCCACTCAGGCGGGATGGCGCGCGGATTGCCGCGAGCTTTCTTGTAGGCCGTGAGAAAGCCCCTTGGGCTTCGAGCCACTTCGGACACGCCGAGAGCCGAGGCCGTCGGCTCGAATTGCCGGATGGTGCTGAGCGACAGAAAGTCAGTCATCGGCTCTGTTTCCGGTGCATGGAAGCCGACACAGTGTAGTCTTTCCGCCGGCCCTTGTTGCTCACAAATCCGAAACGCCGATAAAACCGCCGGAGGCGCTCGACGGAGGTGCCCCCGAAGTCCGTCGCCGGGCTGAGCCGTTTGCCGACAACGATCCGGGAGAGGTGCAGCCATCCGCCGCCGCGGCTTGTGACGTCGGCGCCGATCTCCACTCCACGAGGAGCCCAGCGCGCTTCGAGCTCGATGAGATCACGACGCGCAGAATCGAGGTCGCGCG
>Ga0315274_10003257_pt1 | contig 24211 bp, 15 predicted proteins | sample YL17G02_20_MG_FD_203700 | JGI IMG/M metagenome (GOLD analysis project Ga0315274, IMG submission 203700) | Sediment microbial communities from Yellowstone Lake, YNP, Wyoming, USA - YL17G02_20 | ecosystem: Environmental > Aquatic > Freshwater > Lake > Sediment | place: USA: Wyoming | collected...
GGTGCGGCGGCGGGCGTGTATGCTTTTTGGGGATGGGCCGGAAACAGGCAAGAAGATGAACAGGATGGCGGGCAAAGCATTTTCCGGATTTCAGAATCCCGTGAATCCTGTCATCCTGTCAAAGGCTTCAATCGAGATTCTTCACACAAGTAGAGGATCGGAAACCGCTAAACGCCTGTGACTGACACTCTGCGCCGCCGGTCCCGACGAATCGGCCACTCCCATGCTGACCGAAAAACGCCTTCTCATCATTGACGACGAAAAGCGCATGGCCGACAGCCTTCGGTCGCTGTTCGAAGCCGCCGGCTATCGCGCCGACGTGGCCTATGAGGGCGGCGAGGGGCTGGCCAGGATTCGCGACGGCGACTTCCACGTCGTCATCACCGACATTCGCATGGCCAACCACGACGGCTACGAGGTCATGCGCTTCGTCAAGGACAACTGCCCCAACACGCTCGTGATCGCCATCACCGGCTTTGTCTCGACCGAGTCAGTCATCCAGGCCATCCGCCAGTCGGCCTTCGACTACATCCCCAAGCCGTACGATTTCGACATGCTTCGCGGGGCGGTCGAGCGCGCCTTCGCGCAGATCGAAACCCGCCAAATGCGCGAAGACCTGATCTCGATGATCACCCACGACATCAAGGTGCCGTTGGGCACGATCATTGGCTATGCGCACCTCGCTCTCGAAGGCGAGGAGGGCGGGCTGCATTCTCGCGCGCGCGAGTTTCTCGAACTCATCTCGATCAACAGCCAGCGAATTCTGTCGCTTGTGGAAAACTTCCTGACCACCTGCCGCGTTGAGGCCGGGCGGCTCGAAACCGTCGAGCTGCCGGTCAATCTGAGCGAAACGATCGAGGATTTGCGGCCGATCGCCGCGCTGGAGGCTCGCAAACGAAATACCGAGCTGAGCCTGGCCGTTGAATCGGGCGAGATCGTCGTTCACGGCGACGTCAATCTGCTGTTTCGCGCTCTGGGCAATCTTCTCAACAACGCCGTGAAATATGCCGGCGAGAACGGCCGGGTCGAGGCGGCCCTGCGAATCGTCGAACGCGCCGACGCCGAAGGCGCCGGACCCTGGGCCATGGTCGAGATTGCCAACACGGGCCCCGGAATTGCGCCCGAAGCGCTGCCGCGCATTTTCGAGCGGTTCGAGCGCTGGGGCGATCGCAACGGCCTGGAGGGCGCGGGGCTTGGGCTTTACGTGGTGCGATGCATCGTCGAGGCCCATCACGGCGAGATCGAGGTCGAAAGCCGCCCCGGCGAGCTGACGATCTTCCGGGTCTATTTTCCTCTGGCCAAGAATCAAGCGAAAACGATGAACGATGAGGGATGAAGGATGAACGATGAACAACGAGGGATGAAGGATGAGGGATGAAGGATGAATGAAACGCTGGAATGTGTGACTAGAGGAGCAATGGCGCAGCTTTTCCAAGGGTCTCCTCCGTTCATTGTTCCTCGTTCATCCCTCATCCTTCATCCCTCATCCTTCATCCCTCATCCCTCATCCCTCGTCCCTCATCGTTCCTCGTTCATCGTTAGAGGTCCTTATGTTAGTTCTCGGCATCGAGACGTCGTGCGATGAGACGTCGGCGGCGGTGGTGCGCGACGGACGCGACGTTCTGTCGAACATCGTCTGGTCGCAGGTGGCGCTTCACGCTCCGTACGGCGGTGTGGTGCCCGAGCTGGCCTCGCGCGCTCACGTGCGCAACATCTCGACGGTCGCGGATTTGGCGCTGCGGCGAGCGGGCGTCGGGCTTGGCGAGATCGGCCTGATCGCCGCGACGCGCGGACCGGGATTGGTCGGGTCGCTTCTGGTGGGACTCGAATTTGCCAAGTCTCTGGCCTTCGCCCGCAACGTGCCGCTGGTCGCGGTCCACCACATCGCGGCCCATCTCTATTCGCCGTTTCTGCGCCTCCATCCCGAAGCGCATTCGCTCGAGACTCTCGATTCCTCGACCGCGACCCCGATGCCCGATACCCGATACCCGAGCCGCCGGAAGCCTCCCGTGCAGAAGCGACTCTCCGCTCCCCTTCCGCGCTATCCCTATCTGGGCCTGGCGATCTCCGGCGGCCACACCAGCCTGACGCGCGTCGAGTGGCCCGGGCGCTATCGCACCCTCGGCGAGACGCGCGATGACGCGGTCGGCGAAGCCTATGACAAGGTGGCCAAACTGCTGGGACTGGGCTACCCGGGAGGACCGATCCTTGACGCGCTGGCGCGCGAAGGGAACCCGCGCGCGATTCGCTTTCCTCGTCCGCTCGCCCACGAGGACACGCTCGACTTCTCGTTCAGCGGCCTCAAAACCGCCGTCCTTCATCACGTGGAGAAGGTGGGGCTGGAAATGCTTTGTTGCGATCGCGCCCGGCTGTGCGACCTGGCCGCGTCGTTCCAAGCGGCCGTGATTGACTCGCTGCTGGACAAGACGGTCATCGCGTTGCGGCGCGAGCAACTCGACCGACTCGCGGTGGTCGGCGGCGTAGCCTGTAACGCCGGTCTTCGTCAGGCGCTGAACGCCCTGTGGCGCGGCGCGCGGAGGCGCCAGCCGTCAGCCATCAGCCGTCAGCACTCGGCACTCAGCACCCGGCACTCAGCACTTAAACGACTGTGGCTCCCGCTGCCGGCCCTGTGTACCGACAACGCGGCCATGATTGCGGGTCTGGGCTACCATCTGGCCCGCGCCGGGCGACGCGACAACAACCTGGCGCTGAACGCCGATCCGGGATGGGCGCTCGAGAGCGTGTAGGCCTCTCAAGTTGCGGGTTTCAGGTTGCAGGGTTCAAGCAACAGGGTTCAGGGTTTTGGGTATCGGGTGTGGGGTGTGGGACGTCTGGGAACGCAAGAGCCGGACAAGGGGACAACGTTGGGTTTGCTCAGACGGGTTCGGATCGTGCTCGAGATGATCAAGTTCGAGCACACGCTGTTCGCGTTGCCCTTTGCGCTGATCGCCATGCTTTTGGCGGCGCGCGACTGGCCGCAGCCGGGCAATCGCTTGCCGTCGCTTCGGACGCTCGTTCTGATCGTCGTGGCTTGCTATGCGGCGCGGTCGGCGGCGATGGCCTTCAACCGGCTGGCCGACCTCGACCAGGACCGCGAGAACCCTCGCACGCGCAATCGCGCCCTCGCGACCGGCCTGCTGACGACGCGCTTCGTCTGGGTCTTCGTGGCGATCCACGTGGCGTTGTTTGTCGCCGTAACCTATGCGCTCAACTGGCTGGCATTTGCGCTGTCGCCGGTCGCCCTCGCAGTTGTCCTCGGCTATTCCTACGTCAAACGGTTCTCTTGGATGACTCACTTCGTGCTCGGTCTGGCGTTGGGAATTGCGCCGGTGGGAGCGTGGGTCGCCGTTCGCGGAACGTTCGATTTTCGCCCGATGGTGTTAAGTCTGGCCGTGCTGTTTTGGACCGCCGGTTTCGACGTTGTTTACGCCTGCCAGGACCACGCGTTCGACGTGGCGAAAGGGGTCCGTTCGATTCCGGCCCGGTTCGGCATCGCGCCGGCGCTTGTCGTTTCGTCCGTTTTGCACGCTTTCGCATGGCTGGCGATGGCGGCGTTCGCCTGGACAGCCCAAAGCGGGCCGCTGTTTCTGGCGGGAGTATTTTTGGTCGGAGGGCTGCTAGTCTACGAACATCGGATCGTCCGGCCGGGAGATCTGTCGCGAGCCGGCGTGGCATTTTTCAACGTGAACGGCGCCGTCGGGATTGTCTTGTTCTGTTGCTTTCTGGGCGACCTTCTGTTGAAGTAGGGCAGGTTGACAACCTGTCAATCCTCGCAGACGGACAATCTGCGGCACGTTAGAGAACTCAATGTATTGCCCGCGATGCACCGCCAAAATGATCGAGCAGAAGCGGGTGTTTCACAAGCAGCGCAAGTGGGTCTGTCCGCGCTGCGGCAGAGTTCGCATGCAGCCGATCTCGCGAGCCTTTCGAGAGCGGCGCAAGAGACAAGGAGCCGACTGATGGACCTCCGAAGTTCCGTTATCAGTTTCGCGGCCGCTTCAATCCTCGCCTGCGCCGTCGCCGGCGGTTTTCCGGCCGCCTCGTCGCCGGCAACGAAAGTCTCTGGGGAATCGGAGAGCGACGAGCTTCGCAAGCTGACCGACGATCTCCAAAAACTCGGGCCGGTCATCGCGCGACTCGAAAAAATGCAGGGAGTGATGGCCATCGCGCGATATACATCGCCGACGCTCGAGAAACTCGACAGACTTCTCATCAAGGCCGATCTGGTCGAGCGACTTGACGCCCTGCTCGCTCGTGTCGAAAAGATCGAGCCGATGCTCCGGTCGCTCGAGGAAATGCAGCGCGACGCGACCGAGCGCCGGCGCAAGGAATCCGGCATCGCCGCAGACAAGATCGAGAAGTGGAGCGAAATCTTCGACCGCCTTCAGGCCCGCCTTGATGCGCTTGAGAAGCGGACTTACACACCTGCCGCTCTCGACGACCCGGCGACGCGCCGCGACCCGATCGAACAGCGCCTCCGGGCGCTCGAGGAACGCCAACAGACCCTGACGAGAGAGATCGAAGCGCTGCGTCGCGACAATCAGCGCCTGCGCCGCCAGCAGCGAGACGAGGGGCTGTGAGGGCGCGCCCCCCCGTCCACCCCGTCCCTGCCATCCATGCTGTCCATACCGTCCATTCCGTCCATGCGAACCACGCCCACAAATCCAAAACAATCTGCGCACAATAACTGGATCCCTCAACCAAACAACCTAACACAACATCAACCCTTCAATATCTGTAATCGCTTTCGGTATCGGCCGACCCAGAACGCGGTGGCCCTCTTCGGTTACCAACAAATCATCTTCAATTCGGATGCCGCCGAAGCCAATGTACTTGTCCACCGCCGCATAGTTCACAAACGCCTTGTGTTTCCCCTCCGACCTCCACCGTGCGATGAGCTCCGGGATGAAGTAGATTCCCGGCTCGATGGTCACAACGAATCCCGGTTCGAGCGCGCGGGCAAGCCGCAACGATTTCCACCCGAAGGCCGGATTGCGGCGGATCGTTTCGCTGTAGCCCACGTAGTCTTCGCCCAGCGCTTCCATGTCGTGGACGTCGAGGCCCATCATGTGTCCAACTCCGCACGGGAAAAACAGCGTGTGCGCGCCCGCCTCGACCGCCTCGTCTGGGTCTCCCGTCATCAGTCCGAGGTCCTTCAGGCCGGACACCAGACGCCGACACGCGAGCCAATGAACCTGTCGGAATTCCGTGCTGGGCATTACGGCGCCAATTGCACACCGCTGCGCTTCGAAGACAATCGAGTACACTTCCTTCTGCTGTTCCGTAAACCTGCCGCAAACAGGAATCGTTCGTGTGATGTCGCTCGCATAGTGCAATCGTGACTCGGCCCCACAGTCGTTGACCGCGAGATCGCCATCTTTCATCACGTTGTCATGCGAGTGGTTGTGCAGCGTCTCGCCGCGGATCGAGAAGATGGTGGGAAATGCGAGCTGCACACCTCGTGACAGCGCGGCACCTTCCATTGCCCCGGCCACCTCTTGTTCGACCATGGCTGGCCGTATCATTCTCATCGCCAGGGTCTGCATTTCATAAGTAATATCTATCGCCGCCTCGATCTCCGCAATCTCTTCGGGAGTTTTCCTGGAACGTTGCGAGACGATGGCCTCGATCAAGGCCACCGAGGCGCGGTCTCTCGCTGTGGGAGCGTCAATCCCTGACAATCGCATTAAGGCTAGAGTGTGCTCCGCGCGATACGGAGGCAGAAAGTGAACCGGCTGACCCCGACGCAGTGCTTTGCCTGCGCGCTCGGCCAAGTCAGCCAAAGACCCCGCCATCCGGACCCCAACGGCTTCGCACCTTTCCCGCAGCGAAGGCTGTGGCCCCGTCCAGACAATGTCATCCATCGTGGGATCGTTGCCTAAGACGGCTTCTGTCCCCTCATCAATGTCCAGAAGCGCCACCAGACGCGGCGAATCAAGGCCGAAGTAGTAGAGAAATGTGCTATCCTGCCGGAAAAAGTAACAGTTCTCCCCATAGTTCATCGCGCTGTCGTCATTGCCGAGGAGCAGCACCAGGCCGGTCTTTAACTGTCCAGCAAGACCGTTTCTTCGTTCCAAATAAGCATTCTGCGAAACCATGACCGCATCTCACCTATTACCAAAGGCTGGCACAACGCCTATCGAACGAATTGGGCAACGAAGTACTTTGGCGTGAGGGGCTCCCCTGTCGCGCGTCTTATCATCTCATCCCAACGGTACGCCGCGCCCACGCCGAACACCTGTTCACGAAAATACTCGCCCACCTTCGCTTCGCGCACATAGCTCACGTCTCGATCCGACCCAAGCCCCAAAACATCATGAACAAGGTGGTGATGCCATTGCGAAGCAAGCAACTCCCCCAACATGTAATTGTGGTAGTAACACGGACTCACGGTGAAATGGAGCTTTGAGGCCCATCCCGAATCCACGGGGCCGCGCGGCCTCTTCAACAATTGATACTTTTCCACCAGTTCCCACCAGAGGGGATTCAAATCCTGATCGGGATTTGTGTATAGCTGCTTTTCAAAGTAATACATAACCATGGCCCAACGGGCAAATATGAGTTGCTGCAGCTGTGTGTACCGCACGCTGACCTTCTCGATGTCTGCGCGCTGCGCGGGCGATAAGCCCAACATCGCCTGCATCCACGCGGCGTTGCGACTCAGCCGGCCAAAGAACATGGCCGCTGCCTCGGTACAAAAGGCATGCGCGGCGTCTCGAAGCAGGTAAGGCCCACGACGATCGTGGTTCTTGCTATAAACGGCATGGCCCAACTCGTGCAGAATTGTCTCCATCCAACGTTCATCATTTGCGAGATTCGCAAGAACGCGCACGTCCCCCTCGCGGTCAATATCCGTGCTGAAGGCGTGCTGATCCTTTCCCGGCCGCTCGTAGAGATCGCTCCGGGCCAGAATGTCGTCCACGGGCAGGCCAATGCGGGCGTAGAACTCACGCGCCACCCTTTGCACATCGGCGTTCTTGTAAAAGAGGTCGGGGTTCTCGCCGTACACCAACGGCGCTCTCTGAAAAAAGGGATCGTGATAGTGCCAGGGAAGAAGATCCCCGGGGGCAATCCCGTACTGCGCGGCGAGAACGCGGTCCAATTCCGCCTTCACGCGCGCGTACGGCCCATTGGTCAGTTCGTAGAGTTCTGAGAACAGTCGGTCGAGCTCCTTGGGATCCTGCTCGGCAGTGACCAGTGAAAGCGTGCGATAGTTGTCAAAGCCAAGCTTCCTGGCCGCCTCATTGCGCAGCCGAACGAGGCGAAGGAGGTCAGCCGCGATCTCATTCCCCACCTGTTTGCTCGCGCGCCAGGCGAGCTCTCGTCGCCGACTGTTGGTCTCGCGGGTCAGAAGCGCATTGATCTCGTTCAGCGTCACCGTTGTGCCGTCCATCGTTCCACGATAAGTATGAAATCGTTGCGAGATCGCCGTACTCAATCCAACGATCTCCTGCATCAGTGATGGCTCAATTCGGTTTGACAGATAAGAGCAGTATAAGAGCTCGAGCTGTCTCGCAAGCCGCCCGTCGGCGACCTGCTTCGATTCTCTGAGCCGCTTGAGCTGGGAATACTCGGCGGAGTTGCTGTAAATGTTTCGCAGCGCCAGCTCGAGCTCCCTCATCTTGTCATAATCCTCCGTTTTCCCGGAGATCGAGGCTTGCCAATAGGCAAGACTTGCCGCTTTGCCCAGCGGCTGGATTGTTTCGACGTGTTGTGCGATGAAGCGTTTCAATTCTTCCTCCTGTGTATTGAATTGGCGCCCAGAGACGTTCGACTTCGTACTCACAACCGAGCCGCACTGACAGGCCAGCAGCGAAATCACGAGCCAAACAAGCCTTGTGCAGTGTGTCATGCCTCACCCTCCAGCATTGTAGTAAGAGCGCGCATAAGCGGCAAAGCGTCGGTTTTCACCGAAACTCCTGATGCTCTGTCCTGCGAATAATCTCGTTCTGAAGATCGGTTCCAAGTCCTACAAAATAGTCGCTATATCCCGCCACGCGAACGATAAGATTGCGGTGCTTCTCCGGGCTTTTCTGCGCCTCCTTCAGCGTCTCCGCCGTGACGACATTGAATTGAATGTGGTGCCCGTCCATGCGAAAGTAGGTTCGAATCAGATTGGCCAACTGCCGGATGCCCTCGTCGTCGCCCAGCAACGAGGGAGTGAATTTCTGGTTGAGCAGCGTGCCGCCTGTCTTGATGTGATCCATTTTCGCCGCCGACCGCAAGACCGCGGTGGGCCCTTTTTGGTCCGCTCCCTGGACCGGCGAAATACCTTCCGAAAGCGGCTCGTGCGCCTTCCGGCCGTCCGGCAATGCACCTGTCACGCTGCCGAAATACACATGAACCGTTGTAGGGAGGAGATTGATCCGATGACACCCGCCCCGGCAATTTGGCCGCCCGTCAACCGAACCATAATAGGCATCGAACACACGGCGCATGATGTTGTCTGCGTAATCGTCATCGTTTCCGTACTTTGGAGTGCCGTTCAAGAAGCGTTCTCGTACACGACCGTCGGCTTCGAAATTCGAGGAGAGGACATCGAGCAACTCCCTCATGGAGACATACTTCTGTTCGTACACATTGTATTTGATTGAAGCGAGACTGTCTGTCACACTGCCAACACCCACCCCCTGGATGTAACTGGTGTTATACCGGGCGCCGCCGTTATGGTAGTCTTTTCCCTTCTCGATGCAATCGTCAATAAGAAGTGACAGAAACGGCACGGGCAAGCATCGCGCATAAAGACGGTCAATAATGTTGTTGCCCTTGATCTTAATATCCACAAAATGTTGCAGCTGCACCCCAAACGCGGCGAAGAAATGGTCAAACGTCGCGAAAGCGGCGGGATCTCCCGTCGGCAGTCCGATCTGCTTGCCGGTCCGGGGATCGCGTCCGTTGTGCAATGTGATTTCGAGGACCTTAGGCAGATTGAAATAGCCGGTCAGAATGTACGCTTCTTTTCCGAACGCACCTGCTTCCACGCAACCGCTGGCCCCGCCGGCCCGCGCGTCTTCAACCGACTTACCCTGCCTGACCAACTCCTGGACGATGGCGTCGGTGTTGAATAGGGACGGCTGCCCGAAGCCGGTCTTGATGATCCGCAGAGCGCGTTTCAGAAAGCGATCGGGGTTCTTCTTGCTCAGCTGAAGCATGGAACTCGGCTGTACGAGTCTCATCTCCTCGACCACGTCGAGGAGAAGATAGGATAAATCGTTCACGGCATCTGAGCCGTCCTGGCGAACGCCGCCGATGTTGATCAGGGCAAAGTCCGTATAGGTGCTGCTTTCCTGCGCCGTAACGCCGACCTTCGGGGGTGCGGGATGATTGTTGAACTTGATCCAGAACGCGTAGAGCAGTTCGCGCGCTTGCTCCACAGTCAGCGCTCCTGCATCCAACTCGCGCCGGTAGAAAGGATACAGGTGCTGATCGAGTCTTCCCGGGTTGAATGCATCCCACGGGTTCAATTCGCTGATAACGCCGACGTGGACGAACCAATAGTACTGAAGCGCCTGCCAGAACGTTTTCGGCGCATGAGCAGGAACCTGCCGGCAGGTTTTCGCCATTTGTTCCAGTTCTGCCTTCCGGGCACAATCAGTCTCCATCTCGGCCAGTTCCTCCAACTGTTCCGTGTGCCGTTCCGCGAAACGAATCAGTGCATCGGCGGCGATCTCCATGGCCTTGAGTTCTTCCCGTTTGTCGTAAGCCTCGGGGTCGTGGAGAAAATCGAGTTGCTGAATACGGCCGCGGATTTCTCCCTTCAGATCGAGCAGCCCTTTCTGATAGATCTTGTCGCCCAGCACGGTATGGCCTGGTGCGCGCTGTTCCATGAATTCCGTGAACATTCCCGCTTCATACGAAGCCTTCCACTCGTCCGACATTTCCTCGAACAGGCGGTCGCGAAGCGAACGGCCCCGCCAGAAGGGAAGGATGGAGGCCGCGTGTATCCGACGCTCTTCGTCGCCCACACGGTAGGGAATCTTCTCGCGCGAGTTCAGAATCTCCAAATCTTCCATGCTGTGTGTACAAATCTCCGGATAGGTGGGAGTGGCCTTGGGCGCCGGTCCCCTTTCGCCGACAATCAATTCCCCGTCCCCGATGTAGATCGCCTTATTGGCGAGAAAGTGCTTAAACGCCAGGGCGCGCAGAACAGGAACCGAAACCCTGCCGGCGATGTCGCTCTTGTAATAATCGGTAATAAGAACGGCGCGCTCCATGGAAATGGCCGGCTTGGCCTCAAGACTTCGTTCTCTGAGCCGTGCAATTCTTTCATTCATCGCTATCCTCCTACTGTGACGCGAACACCGCGGCGCTCCAATCGCGCCTTGATCGAATCCAACTTCTCCTTCGAAGGCGGCTCAAGGTGTTCAATATCATTTGGACGCCGCAATTTAACATATTTCGGACCCGCCATCTTGTGATACGGAAGCAGTGAAACGCAAGTGATTGTGTTCAACGAGGAAAGAGAATCCACCAATCGGGATACATTCTCGTCCGTGTCTGTGATGCCGGGGACAACGGGGAAACGAATAATGACCTGCTTTCGTCGCACGGCAATCTCCCGCAGATTGTCTAGAATCGGACGATTGGATTGCCCGGTGTATCGCGTATGTTCGTTCTCATCCATGATCTTCAGGTCAAACAAGAACAAATCCACCATGTCCATGATCGAATCGAGCGCTTCGTGAGATGCGTAGCCGCACGTGTCAATGGCGGTATGAATATCCCGCTGCTTGGAGGCTGTGAGTACTGCTTTAAGGAACGTGGGTTGCATCAACGGTTCCCCGCCGGATATCGTGACGCCGCCTCCGGATTCGTCAAAGAATAGAATGTCCTTTTCGATCTCCTCAATGACCGAGCCCAACGAGACCACTCGTCCGGCGGCCCCGTACCCCACAGTTCCTGCGCTCGCACCGGCCACCGTGTCGCGGATGATCGGTTCGGGCTGGAGGCTCTGCCCCTCGGGATTGTGGCACCACAGGCATCGTAGGGGGCATCCTTGCATAAAGACGGTTGTTCGAATGCCGGGGCCGTCGTGAATCGCGTATCGCTTGATGTCGAAAATGATCCCTGTGGACATGAAATGTGTCTCGTTCGGCCCAACTCTGTGGTAACATGCCACGACCGTGGTAGTGCTCGGCGGCGAGGGAAGCCTCCAACCCCTCTGAAATCCAACCCTTCCGATTTCTGAAAACAATGTCAAGCTCGGAGAAGCGCGACGTAAAAGCGCGCCATCCTAAGGTTCTGGAAAATCCGTCCTTAAACCAGAGCGACGCGTGCGCTTGGCTGAGCTTCACAACAATCGAATCACCTGACGGGCGGTCACGCGCGAATCAAGCCGATGGAGGCCGGCGCGAAGAGCCGTCTCGACGGCGACGGTGTATTCGTCGGACGTAATGCCGCGGGCGATGGGCGGGTGGTCATAGGCAAACGCGCACGGGCGATACTGAGCCATGACGTTGACGTAGGTATCGCGCGAGATTTCGTCGGCGAGAAAGCGCATCGCCTCGGCCGTGCCGGCCAGGCTGTTGGGCATGACGAGATGGCGAACGAGCAAGCCGCGCAGGGCGATGCCGTTGTCGTCAAGCGCGAGATCGCCGACCTGTCGGTGCATTTCGCGGATGGCCGCGCGCGCGACATCGGGATAGTCTTCGGCGTTGAGATAGGTGCGCGCAACGTCCCGGTCCGTACACTTGAGGTCCGGCATGTAGATGTCCACGACGCCGTCGAGCAACCGAAGCGTTTCGAGCGAATCGTAACCGCCGGTGTTATAGACGAGTGGGACACGCAATCCTTCCGCGATGGCGAATTCGAGCGCTTCGAGGATCTGCGCCGCGACATGGCTGGGTGTGACGACATTGATGTTATGGCAACCCATGCGCTGAAGGCCAAGCATCATGCGGGCGAGTTCGCGAGGCTGGACCTCTCGCCCGTCCATCAAGTGGCTAATGTCATAATTCTGGCAGAACACGCAGCGCAGATTGCACGAGGCGAAGAAAATCGTTCCCGAGCCGCCGCGCCCGACCAGCGGGTCTTCCTCGCCAAAGTGTGGAGCGAAGCTGCTGACCATTGCGCGCCCGCCGGTCTGGCAGAAACCCTTCTCGTCCTTCCGTCGGTCCACTTCGCAGTTGCGCGGACAAAGACGGCAGCGGCGAAGCATCCCGCGCGCTGCCTCGGCTCGATTCCGCAGTTCGCCCGAACGAGCAAGAGCGATGTAGCCGGGTTCAAACATGTCTGGCGGTTCCTTGGAGAAGCAGGCAATGACAGGGCGCAGGCCTCACCCATATTCCCGATCATTCTACCTTACCGGACCATAGTTCCATCGCACAAGCAGAAGCACAGGCGCCATATATCAGATGGTCGCCGGTCGCGGATGGCAAGAGCAGCCCGGGTAGTTTCGCGAATAAAGATGAGAGGTCGGGCGGAGCGCCAACTTGCCATCCTTGACAAACCGCCCGCCGCGCTCGGCGAGGTGATTGACCAATCGCTCGCGCCACACGCGCATCTGGGATGAATAGGCCGAATCGGAGGACAGGTCATTCACTTCGCCGGGATCTTTATCCAGGTCAAAGAATTGTTCTTCCCCATTCTTCGCGTGAAATATGTACTTGTGGTGTCCGTCGGTCAATGCACTCCAATGATTCTCAGGACTATAACATATATTGTGCTCAAGATCTATGTGCTTTCGCCAGTCCGAAATCTGACCGCGCGCGAGTTGAAGCAGACTTCGGCCATCCAACTGGTCGGCTCCCGGCGCCTCCGCGGCTTCGAGAAATGTGGGCAGTATATCCCTCAGTTCAGCCGGCGCCATCGAAACTTGCCCGCGTGCAGCCGACACGAGTCCTGTTGGCCATCGCATTATCATCGGAATGCGCGCCGAGGCTTCGTACGCATAGCTTTTTCGCCACAAATGGTGGTCGCCCGTCATGTCGCCGTGGTCCGTAGTGTAGATAATCAGTGTCTGATCGAGCCGCCCGGATTGGTCCAATGTCTCAAGGATGCGCCCGATCTGTTCGTCCACAAACGAGACAGAGCCATAGTACCCCTGGCGGGAATAGCGTACCTGGTCGGAACCGAGGTCGCCATGCCAAATGTCATCGCGGGCGCTGTTCCGCTGGGCATAACGCTGCGCCCACTTGCCGACGACGGCCCGCGGCAATTCGGCGTCGGCGTACTTCAGAAGCCAGCGCTCGGGCGGATCGTAAGGGCTGTGAGGGCGCGCAAACGATACTTTCAGGAACCAGGGTTCGGGGCGATTATATCCTTTCAAGAAGTTCATCGCCGTCTCGGCCGTCCAGCGCGTCGGGTGAAGGCGCTCCGGCAGAACATAGGCGCGCGCCGGGTAGTCATTCCAACCGATGCCCGTGGCATCAGGATTCAAGTCGGGCGCCTCAGACTTGAACCATTTGCGATAGTCGCTGATGAAATCGGGCGACTCGGCGCGCCCCGACTCGTCCAGCAACATCTCGTGAAAGCCGTGAGCGTTGCGCTGCGGATGCCAGTGCATCTTTCCGATGCCGATGGTGTAGTAGCCGGCCTCGCGAAGCGCCCTGGGCATTTCGATCGGGTACTTCTCGCCCACGCGCCCATAACCCAACATTCCGTGTCGCCAGGGCGAGAGGCCGGTGAGCAACGCCGAGCGCGCGGGCGTACAGGTCGGCGTCGTCGAATAGGCGCAGCGAAAGCGAATTCCCTCGTGCGCGATCCGGTCGAGGTTGGGTGTGTGAATGGCTTTGTTCCCATCGGCGCCCACGCAATCAGCCCGGTGCTGATCGGCCATGAGGAGCAGGATGTTGGGGCGATCCTTCGATTTCGCCACCGCCCCCGCGATCCCTTTCACGGCGCACGCGGCGGCCGCCCCGGCGCCGAGCGTCAGCATTTCGCGCCGGCTGAACCGAGTTCGCGATGTTTTCCCTGGCATGACGTGTTCTCCACTTTGACTCGTCGGATTTCAGACATAGAAGCCCCGACGGCTTGATTCGCACCGGATTTTACACGCGAGGGATGGAGGATGCAAGTCTTTGTGTTCGGAGAAATGCCCCGGACAAAATCCGTGCAGGGAGCGGGTTCAACACCTGTACACCATCAAAAACAAATTCAGGCCTTGCATGCGGTTCCACTGCGATGATAGATAGTTAAGCGCAGTTGGGAGTGGTCGAAAGGACGATTGCGTCGGTTCAGCGCGAAGGTGGCTTATGAAACCCCGTTCAACACACGTGGGTCTGCCGTTGGCGGCTCTCTTCCTGCTTCTCGCATTTCTGCCCGGAGGATGCCGCCGGGTCATCGTGCCGAAGGGCGAGCCGATTGAACGCAAGAAAGCCGAAGAAGCAAGAGCCTTTTTCGCGATGCCGATCAAGAAACGTCCGCTGCCCGATTTGACTACATCAGCTTCGCTGTCCGCGGTCTTCGTCTATGCATTCAACTCCAACGGGGAGCTCGAGGCGGCTTACCGCGAATGGCTGGCGGCCATCGAACGGGTACCCCAGGCCGGCGCCTTGCCCGACCCGCGCCTGGACTTCGGTTATGTGTTCAACCCCAACGACCCAAAGTCGTTCTCGCTGATGTTCGAGCAGGAGTTGCCGGCGCGCGGCAAGAGGCCCGCCCGCGCCGAGCTGGCGCTGAACCTGGCCCAGGCCGCCGGCGAGCGGTTTCGCGCGGCCAAGTTTCGCCTCCAGCGGCAGGTGATCCATGCCTATGCCGGTTTGGCGCTCAACGAGGCGTTGCTGGCCCAAACGTCCGAGACGCTTCGGTTGCTTCGGGAAGCCCACGAAGTGGCCACCCATCGGTTCCACGCGATGAGCGAGAAGGGCTTGGGCGAGAGCCTTTCGGACTTGCGCAAGGTCGAGGTCGAAATCCAAACCGTCGAGAGCGAGCGTCGCGCCCTGCAAATCGCACATGCCCGCCAGCTGGCCGAACTCAACAGCGTGTTGAATCGCGCCCCCGACGCTGCCATCGGAACCATCGAGATCCCGGCCATTGACGCGCCCGCCCGGTCGGACGCCGAGCTGTTCGCACAGGCCGTCACACTCAACCCCGAACTGGCCGCTTTGCGCAAAGAGATCGAAGCCCGCGGCGCGGCCCAGGTGTTGGCCGAACTCGAAAAGCGCCCCGACTACCGAATCAGCGGGGGAATTGAAGACCTCTCGGCGGCGATCAGCGCGGGACTGACCCTTCCGGTCAGCCGGGCGAAAATCCGTGCCGGAATCGCCGAAGCGCTCGCCATGCGCCAGGCTGCCGAAGCCCGATTGCGGGCCGCCTCGTCCGACGTCCAGGCCCGCGTCGTCATCGCACTGGCCGGGCTTCGCGACGCTGAACGCATCCTCAGCGACTACCGCGACCGGATCATTCCCACGACGCGCGAGCTCCTTCAGACCCAGATGACGACCTACGGCAGCGGCGGCGGCGACATCCTCGACATCCTCGACACCGAGCGGTTGCTCGTGGATTTTCGAAAACTCACGCTTCAGGCCGAAGCCGACCGCCTGCGCTTTCTGGCCGAACTCGAAGAGGTGATGGGCAAAGACCTGTTTGGCCTCGCGCAGAAATCTGATCCCGTCCGACCCGTCCGACAGGTCCGACAAGTCTGACAGGTCCGACAAGTCCGACAGGTCCGACAAGTCTGACAGGAAAAACAATGATTGAACGTCTGATCGAATACTGCTGCCGCAACCGCGCCATCGTCATCATCGTCTTCATCGGCGTCACGGCGTTCGGCTATTGGGTAATGCGGCGAACGCCCGTGGACGCCATCCCCGACCTCTCCGAGAATCAGGTGATTGTCTTCACCGACTGGCCCGGCCGCAGCCCGCGCGAAATCGAAGACCAGATCACCTATCCATTGTCGGTCAACTTGCAGGGTCTGGCAGGCGTCAAAACCATCCGCTCGTCGTCGGAATTCAACTTCTCGATGATCAACATCATCTTCGACGATTCGGTCGAGTTCTACTTCGCCCGAACGCGCGTCCTCGAGCGCCTCGCGCTGGCCAGCACGTTCTTGCCGCAAGGCGTCGTTCCTTACCTTGCCCCCGATGCCACTGCCCTCGGCCAGATCTATTGGTACACGGTCGAAGGCGAGAACACCGACCTCGGCGCGCTGCGCGGCCTCCAGGATTGGTACGTTCGCTACCAGCTCAACTCGGTGCCGGGCGTGGCCCAGGTCAGCACGGTCGGCGGGATGCCCAAGGAGTATCAGATAGACGTGACGCCCGAGCGCCTGCGCGCCTATGGCGTGACGCTGGGCCAAATCTACGAGGCCGTCGCGCGCAGCAACAGCGCCGTCGGCGGCAGCGTCGTCCAGAAAGGCAACGCCGAGTACCTGATTCGCGGCGTGGGATGGATTCGGTCGCTGACGGACATCCGCGATACGGTTGTCGCCGAGCGAAACGGTGTGCCGATCCGCGTCGGCGATGTGGCGACCGTGCAAATCGGGCCGGGTTTCCGTCGCAGCATTCTCGAAAAAGACGGCCGCGAAGTCACCGGCGGCGTCGTTATGATGCGCTACGGCGAAAACCCGCTCGAAGTGACGCGGCGCATCAAGGACAAAATCCGCGATCTTCAAAAGGGGCTTCCCGCAGGCGTTCGCATCGTTCCGTTCTACGAACGCACGCGCCTGATCGAAAACGCCATCCACACGGTCCGGCGCATTCTCGAACACGAAATTCTCATCGCGGCTGTGGCGATCCTGCTGATCCTGACTCACGTCCGAAGCGTTTTCGTGGTTGTCGTGACGCTGCCGCTTTCCATCCTGATCGCCTTCATCCTGATGAAGTGGCTGGGCATGTCGTCCAACATCATGTCGCTGTCGGGCATCGCCATTTCGATCGGTATCCTCGTGGACCAGGCGATTGTGATGCTCGAAAACGCCACGCACCACCTGACGGCAAAATTCGGCGACAACAAGATCACGGGCGATACGACCGAGATCGTCGTCGGGGCATTGCGCCAGGTCGGCCGCCCGATTTTCTTCTCGGTCGTCATCATGGTGATCTCGTTCCTGCCGGTGTTCGCGCTGTCGGGCCAGGAAGGGAAACTCTTCCACCCGCTGGCCTTCACGAAGACGTTTGCGCTCATCGGCACGGCGATCATCTCGGTGACGCTCGTGCCGGCGCTGATCCCGTTGCTCATTCGCGGCCGTCTGTCGCGCGAAGAGCACAACTGGATCATCCGCAGCGTGATCGAGATGTATCGGCCGGTGCTTTCGTTTCTGCTGCGAAAGCCCAAGACCGTGATCTGGCTGTTTGTGATTCTCCTCGCGTTCGGTTTCTACCTCGCCCGCCACATCGGACGCGAGTTCATGCCGCCGTTGGACGAAGGCAGCATCCTCGACATGCCGATCACCGCCCCGCGGGCTTCGGTGACCGAAGTGGCCGACGACCTCAAGGCGCGCGACGCTCTGATCCGCGCGGTCCCCGAAGTCGAATCGGTCGGCGGCAAAGCGGGCCGCGCCGAAACGCCGACCGACCCCTCGCCGCTCGACATGGTGGAAACGATCATCAACCTCCGACCCAGAGAGCATTGGCTGAAGCGGAAAATCCGGCTCGAGGATGCTCTGACCGAAACGGGCCGCGTCGTGGATCGCCTCGAATCGGCCGGTGTGCTCTCGGGGTTCAAATCTCCCGCCGATCGCAAGGCGTTCGACGACAGCGTGGCCCACGCGATTCTCGAAGCCTTCGACGCCGCGATGCGCCACGACATCCTCGGGCGGCAGATAGCGTTCGAGGAGACAATGGCCGACGAATCGGTGGCGTTCGTTGTCGGGCGCGTGTTCGAGCAGATTGAAGCCCATCGCGGCTGGAGCCGGCCGCTCACCGCCGACGAACGCGAGGCTCTTCTCGACAAAATGGTCGCCGAGCATCGAAGAAGTTTCCTCCGTCTTCCGCTGCCGCTGGACGTCGAAACCCTCGTCAACGCGACGCTGAAGCAACTCGCCGAAGAAAAACGTCTCGACCCCGAGATGAAAGACCTGCTCTCGCCCGTTCTTTCGCCGGCGGCAGCCTGGCTCGAACCGCTGAAGGAGTCGTTCGGCGTCGTGCGAGAGGACTTCCATCGTCAAACGGCAGACTTGCTCGACCGCGCGCGCTTCAATCGAACGCACAAATGGGTCAAGGAGACCGACCAGGAGCTATTCGACCCCGCGATGTTGGCCTTCGAGCAGGACCTGGTAATGCAGATCGAATCGGCAGCCACGATGCAGCAAATCTGGAAGGCCGACATTGCCGGTAAACTCGATCTCAAGAACGAGTGGCCTCGCTCGCTTGCCGCCGACTTTGGCCGGTGGGTATTCCTGTGGCCCAAGACCAAGGCCGATCTCGTCCGCGAACTCCACGGCGCGGTCCACCAGGTCGGGTGGGCCAACATCTGGACCCAGCCGATCATCAACCGCGTGGACATGCTGGCGACCGGCGTTCGCACGCAAATAGGCGTCATGGTTTTTGGCCGCTCGCTCGAGCAAATCCAGCAGGTCTCGAACGAGGTGGCCGAGGTGCTGCGCGGCATCCCCGGCGCCGCCGACGTCGTGGCCGACCAGTCGGTGGGCAAAGGCTATATCGAAATCGAAATAGACCGCGAGCGCGCCGCCCGCTACGGCGTCAACGTCGGCGACATCCAGGACACCGTCGAGGTGGCGCTCGGCGGCAAGACCATCACCACCACCGTCGAAGGGCGCGAACGCTATCCCGTGCGGCTGCGCTATGCGCGCGACTATCGGGCGGACGAACAGTCCATCAAACGCATCCTGATTTCGGGCGAAAGCGCGGAGCCGCCGAGCACCGAGAAGCCGACGCCGGGCGTCTCGACCGGGCCGCAACTTCCGGGCATTCATCTTTCCGACGTGGCGAACGTCCGCGTGGTCGAAGGCCCGGTGATGATCAAGAGCGAGAACGGCCTGCTGCGATCCTATGTTCAGTTGAACGTGCGCGACCGCGACATCGTGGGGTTTGTCGAGGAAGCGCAGCGGACGGTCGAGGCCCGGGTGAAACTGCCCGAAGGCTCGTATCTCGGATGGACCGGCCAGTTTGAACATCAGGTGCGCGCCAAACGGACGCTGCGCATTGTCTTTCCGGCGGTCCTTGTCCTGATCTTCCTGATCCTCTATGTGACCTATCACGACTTCACGCACGCGGTGTTGATGATGCTGGCCGTGCCCGGCGCGCTGGCCGGTGGCGTGATTTTCCAGACGCTGTTCGGATACAATTTCAGCGTCGCCGTCTGGGTCGGCTACATCGCGTGCTTCGGCATGGCGACCGAAACGGGCATCATCATGCTGGTCTATTTGCGCGACGCGATCGCCCAGCGCGGCGGTCTGGCCAATATCGCCTCGATCGAAGAATTGGAGCAGGCCGTGCTGACGGGCGCGGTTCACCGGCTGCGCCCCAAGCTGCTGACCGAAGGGACGGCGATTGTGGGACTCGCGCCGATGCTGTGGGCGCGCGGCGTAGGGGCGGAAGTCATCGCGCCGATGGCCGCGCCGGTGCTCGGCGGCCTTCTCATCGCCGACGAGGTCATAGACATTTTCCTGCCGGTTCTGTTCTATCAGGTCGAAGCCCGCCGCTGGAGAAAACTCCACGAAAGAGAAGGCGTGATGCCCGCGCCGACGACAACCGCCCCCTGATGCCGGAAGTGCTCGGAACGGGCGAGACCGGACAAGTCTGACCCCGCTACTTTTTCCGCCGGTCTTCAATCTTGGTCTTTGCTTCGATTGTATTGCCATCGAGCGCGAGCGCGCCGGCCTTCTCTTCGATCCGAATCCCGACGGTTTGCGTCTGCGAAGCTTCGGCGCGCGTGTCGCGGATCGTGTTGTTCTTGAACACCAGATCGTTCGTTTCGCCGCGGATTCGGATGCCCGCCGCCTCGCCGCCTGCCCCGTTGTCCTCAATTACGTTGTCTTCGAGGCGATTGCGATGGGCCGCCATGCCCAGCGTCTCGTTTCGGAAACAAACGCCGTCGCTCTTGTTCAGCCGCACGCGATTGCGCCGCAGCAGGTTGTCGGAATCCTTGTGGCCAATCGAGATGCCGTACTGCTTGTTCTCCTCAAGCACGTTGTCCTCGAAAAGGCCGTGGCGCACCCGCCAGCACAGGTACAGTCCGTCGCTTCCGTTTCGCCGCGCGACGCACTTTCGCACAATCGGGCGCTGCGAGCCGCTGCCCGGATGAATTCCCAGGACGGCGTTGTCTTCGGCGACGCACTCCGCGACGGTCACGTCGTTCGACCCCTGAAAGCTGATCCCGTCGCCGTTGTAGTTGCGAACCGTGCAGCCCTGGATCGCGGTGCCGTGGCTGCGAAACAGGTAGATGCCCGCGCCGCGACAGCCGTTGAGCGAAACGTTGTTGTCCTTGTTCCCGTCCACCGTGAGGTCTTCGATGCGGATGCCTTCGAGGTCCACGCCGCTCACGATCGGAAACACGGTCGCCGCTTTGGCCTGGTTGCCGACCATATTGTCGGTCTGCAGCGGGTTGCTGATCGAAAACGTGTTGCCGCGCCGGCCGGTGATTCGCGCGACGGTGGTGTGAAAACCGCCGGCCCGCGAATCCCAGATGGCCACACCGTAGCTCACCTCGAAGCCCGTGGGGTCGGTGACGGTGACTTGTTCCTCGCCATAGTCGCCGTCAATGGCCAGCGCCGAGACGCGGCCGTCGGCCTTGCGAAGAATCGTCTTCTCCTTCTGGCCGCGCACGGTGACGAACGGGCGCAGGTGCAGCGAATCGTACATCGCGAACTCGCCTTCGCCGATGACGACCGTGCCGCCGCCCAGACCCGCGACGTAGTCCACGGCGGCTTGGAGCGCGCGGTTGTCGGCGCCCATGATGTCGGCGTTTTTCAATCCGACGGTGACGCGAGGAAGGTCCTTCATCGCCGAGTGAAGTGCGCGCGGCACCTGGCGTTCGTCGGGCTTGGGCGAAAAGTCTTCGGGAGCCTCCGGCGAGGCCGAAAAAACCGTTGCGTTCAGCAACAGCCCCGCGCTGACGAGTAAGGCCGGAATTCTGGAGTTCATTGTCTGCCTCCATCTTAAAGTGAGGTGGGTCGTCGCTGCTTTCCGGATCGAACGACTCCGAAAGCAGGCCTCCCGACAGTAGCAGACAGCGCCTTCTTGTCAAGAACGTCGGATGTTGAGGCCGGCAGTTGTGTTTTTCTCGCAAATTGCCCTTGCGCGAAACACGATGCAAATGGTCTAAGTTCTCCGAAAGAGATTTCCTCAAGCCGATCAAGAGGAGACCCAATAATGGCCGATAGCGATCCCAAATCCGCCGCGCCGCGCGTCTATGGACTCCCGTGTCGCCGCTCTTTTCTTCGACGGCTCGGCGCCGCAAGTCTCGCGGCTGCCGGAGCAACGTCGCTTTCGGGCCGCGCCGCCTCCGCCGCGCCAAACGCTCCCGCCGCCGCCTCGCCGCCCGACAAATCGCCGCTGCCCACCATCGCGCCCTTTGGCAAGACCCTCACCCGCCTGATCGTCGGCGGCAATCCGCTCAACGGCTACTCGGTGCCCACGCAGGCTCTGGCGCGCGACATGAGCGATTACTTCACGGTCGAGCGCACCGCCGAATTGTTTCTCCGTTGCGAGAAGGTGGGCATCAACACCTTCCAGGGTTCTTACTCCGACAAGGTCCGCGACGGGCTGCGCCTGGCGTGGGAGCGAGGCTCGAAGATCCAGTGGTTTAGTCTCGGTTCGGACGCTAACGACAATGCGGCGCTCGACCGGCTTCTGGAACTCAAGCCGATGGCCATCGTCCACCACGGCGGCGTGACCGACCGGCTGTTCAGCGAAGGCAAGTCGGAACAGATCAACGATTTCATCAAGAAGATTCATGACAAAGGCCTACCGGCCGGCGTGTCGAGCCACACTCCGGCCAACATCCGCGCCGTCGAAGAGAAAGGCTGGGACAACGAGTTCTTTATGACCTGCTTCTACAACGTCGTTCGCACCGAAGAGCAGATGAAGCGCGAGTTCGGCGGCGTTCCGCTGGACAAACTTTCCTTTTGGCACGACGATCCCCAGGCCATGACGGCGGTCATCCGCCAGAGCCGCAAGCCCTGTCTGGGGTTCAAGATTTTGGGCGCGGGACGGCTCTGCTGGGATTCGCAGATGGTCGAAAGGGCCTTTCAGTTCGCCTTCAGCAACATCAAGCCGACCGACGGCGTGATCGTCGGAATGTATCCGCGTTTTGAAGATGAACCGGCGGCGAATGCCGCTCTGACGCGCAAATACGGCGCGGCGAAATCGTGACTTCGCTGCACGAAAGGAGTACGATCATGTACCGCGTAACACACTGGATGGCCATAACGTTGGTCTGCCTTTTCTCGATGGGGGCGGTTTTCGGGGCCGAGAACACGACAGGAACTCAGCCTGCCAAAGCAAAGACAGTTGCAGCCGAAACGAAAACCCAACCCAAGCAAGAATACCTGCCCCCGCTTCCGCCGGGAAAAAAATGGAAACTGATTTGGAGCGACGAGTTCGATGGCGAGAAAATTGACGAGTCCAAGTGGGAGATCTTCGGCGCCAAAGGCGACGTGAAGCGGCGCGACGGCTTCTGGGTCAAAGACGACGCCTACCTCGACGGCAAGGGCCATCTCATTCTTCGCACCAAGAAGGACGGCGACCGGTTCACGTGCGGGGCCGTCCGAACGAAAGGCAAGTTCGAACATGCCTTTGGCTACTGGGTGGCGCGGTGCAAGTTCCCCACGCAACCCGGCCACTGGCCCGCGTTTTGGCTGATGTGCGCGGGGGTCAGCAAGGTGGGAAACGGCGGCGCGGACGGCACAGAAATTGACATCATGGAGAAGCCCTGGCTCGAAGATCGAATCACGATTAACCTCCACTGGGACGGTTATGGCAAAGACCACAAGACCTACGGATCGAAATTTGAGATTCCCGGCGTCAGCCAGGGATTTCACACCTTCGGCCTCTCTTGGACTCGCACCGAGTACGTCTTCGACGTGGATGGGAACGTGAAGTGGGCCACGTCGCCGCCCGGAGGGACGTCGCAGGTGCCCGAGTACGCCAAGCTCACTGAGGAGATCGGCACGTGGGCCGGCGATATTCGGAAAGCCAACCTCCCCGACTACTTTGAAGTGGACTACGTGCGCGTCTATGACATCGCGGAATAACCCACGGGCGATGGAACGCCCGCGGGCGGCGCCGATTGGACACCACGCGCCGGCCAATTCTGGCAAGGTCCTTCTTGGCGACAACCAAGGCGCGCGCGGCCCTCTGCGCGGAGAATAGGTCCATGCCGTCCATTTCGTCCATCCTCTCTTGCCGAAATCCGAAATGCACAGTTCTCCGGGAACCAATTGGCCGCTGAAGGCGTCCAATTCTTTGGTGCGTTTTTACGAGGGCCGATGTTGTCGCTTGCGGCGGCGCATGGGCATTGACGCCGGGCGGGGGGTGCGAGCGGCGTGTCGGTGTTTGCTTTTTGTCGAAGGTCGAACGTCGAATGTCGCGGGTTAAGGGTCGGACGGAAGGAGAGAGGGCGATGATGAGGGTGCGATGGAGTTGGGGCGTTGCGGTGTTGGCGGCGGCGGTGGTGCTGCCGGCGGTGGGGTGGTTGGCGTACAAAGCCGACGATCCGTTGCACAAGATTGATCTGACGTTGGGGGATCGGAAGTACGGCGATGCGGTGAAGCTGTTGGAGGAGGAGATCGGGAAGGCGCCGAAGGACGAGGACGCGCTGTTGCTGAGATTGGCGACGGCGCAGGAGTTGAACAAGGAGTTCGAGAAGGCGATCGGGACGCTGGACCGGTTGCTGGAGAAGTTCCCGAAGTCGTCGTGGGCGCGGAAGGCGCAGTTTCGGAAGGCGCAGTGTCTGGCGGCGCTCAAGCAGTGGGACAAGGCCGAGGCGGTGGCGGGCGAGCAGGTCAAGTATCTTGTCTCCAACGAGCGGAAGATGGAGTTGGCGGAGACGTATTTGAAATATGCGGAGGCGAATTTTCGGCCCGCCGATCCCGACAAGAAGCCCGACTACGAGAAGGCGCGGGTGTTTTACGAGAAGGCGCTGGAGTTGGGAATTACGGGCGCGCGCGCCGAGGAGATTCGCTACCTCATCGGCGTCTGTCACTTTCGTCTGGGCCAGATGGATCAGACGGTGGCGCGCCTGGAGACGTTCGCCAAGGACCATCCGAAGAGCCGCTGGGCGGCCCCGGCGCTGTTTCAGTTGGCGCAGGCGCGGATGGCCAAGGGCGAGGCGGTGCGGGCGCGGATGCTGTTTCGCGACCTGATCG
>Ga0315274_10003258_pt1 | contig 24200 bp, 24 predicted proteins | sample YL17G02_20_MG_FD_203700 | JGI IMG/M metagenome (GOLD analysis project Ga0315274, IMG submission 203700) | Sediment microbial communities from Yellowstone Lake, YNP, Wyoming, USA - YL17G02_20 | ecosystem: Environmental > Aquatic > Freshwater > Lake > Sediment | place: USA: Wyoming | collected...
AATGAAAACGATGGCGTCCCTCATCCGACAACAACGTCCGCCTGCCGACATTATGCTCTTGCTTGCGCGTGAAGAAGCCGAACTCGAAAGAAAATTCGCGCGGGCAGGGCGTAACGAATTATGCCCGTGCGGTAGCGGCAAGAAATTCAAGCATTGTCATGGGATGGACCAATCGAAATGAAATCGCCGACGCCTTACCTCCGAAACTCGTTTCGCTTCGACCTCGTCGCGGGCTTTACGGTCGCGATGATTGCCGTGCCGCAAGCGATGGCGTATGCTGCGATTGCAGGCATGCCCCCCATCTATGGCTTGTTTACCGCGATTCTCCCTGCGATTATCGGCTCACTGCTTGGTAGTTCGCGCCAGCTCATCACAGGCCCCTGTGTTGGCTGTTTACCCCATCCGTATTCAAATTCGTCTCAAATGCTATCAAAGAGCAAATTGTATTCCTTGGATGAGGTAAACAGCCACCGCAGGTAGCAATGCCAAGGTTAGCATTATCCATTACGGGGAATCCATCAATAGGACTCACATAAACTGGCACAACAATTGGGGGCGGTCAGCCCCACAGTAGGTTAACTGAGGCTTGGTCATAAATCATAGACCGCGCTCAGGACTTGCCTAAACGCGGTCACCACCGTACCATAGAGGTTGCCACACCACCACGATACGGAGGCAGCCGCTATGATACTGCAGGAACCGCTCCTTGTCATCTTGGTCAAGTTGATCAATCGGATTCCGATGCCACCGCCACCCTCGAAACGGAAACGTGGCCGCGCGACGGTCTATGCTGACCGACTGTTCTTGCAAGCATTGGTGGTTATGATCGTGCGTCACTTGCACAAGGTGCACGAATTACTAATGGCGCTCGATGAACCAACACTGGAAATGCAAGCCTTACGCACCTTGCTCACTGAAAACGGACGCTATCCCTCACGGCGAACCTGGGAACGACGTCTGAAAAGCATTCCTGATACGTTACCTGCACAAATTGGTTGCCTGGGGCGTCACTTGGTCTCTCTGATTCAACCGTGGTAGACCTCAGGCCGAGCCGGCGCAATAGATAGCACCGTGTTACGCGCCAACGGCGGCGTGTGGCACAAGAAAGATCGCGAACAAGACAATGTCCCACACACTTCCATTGATACCGAAGCCGCCTGGACCAAGTCGGGCTGGCATGGCTGGGTCTATGGTTGGAAATTGCACCTGGCCTCGGCAGTCGCGCAGGTCTGGATTCCGTTAGCCGCTCTATTGACGCCCGCGAATACCGCAGATAACGAAGCAGCACCGGCCTTGATTCAAGAATTGCCGTCCGAACTGCGCTTTTTGTTGGGGGATTGGCACTATAATGCGCCGAATGTCCGCCAAGCCTGGGAGACCGATGAGCGCATCATGGTCGCTTCGCAATATGGACGTTATCCCCATACGGGCGACGGGGTGGAGGTTCGCCGGGTCTTCCACAAACTCCGTTCGCGCACGATTGAGAATTTCAACGAACACTTCAAAGGCATCTTCGATGGTCACGGGCATGTGCCGACGAAAGGTTTGGTGAACACTCAACGGTTTGCTTTAGCGGCTGTTTTCGTTTACCAGCTTGCCTTGCTCTATCGCTTTGAGCAGCAACTGCCATTGTGCATCGGTCTCAAAGCATTCTTGAAAGCGGCTTGAGGATTTATGACCAAGCCTCGGTTAACTAAATCCCGTTTTCTCCAAATTCATTTTGGGCAATTCAAATATTTTTGCTCATTATTATTCAAATTATGCACGAAACAATTGACTTTGTGTCATTTGTATGATAAAATTGGAGCAATTCTCCTGTTGATGTCGCCTATGTAATTTTATGCACTATGGGAGTCGTTCTGTGGGTGAGATGAGCGCACGTGAACGAATTGATGCAGTCTGGCACCGCCGCAAGCCGGACCGTGTTCCCTGGTCGCCGATGTTGGGTGACAGTCTTCTGCGTTCGACCCCTTCTTACTGGAATCGCCTCACTCCAGAACAGAAATTTGCTATTCAACACGATTATAAATACCCCTCGCTGGTCTCGCTACCCAATGCTCTCGGTTTTCAAGAAGCTTTCCTTTGGGAAATGACCCAAGATGTTGGCGGTGCGATTATCGCCGGCGTTTCGACCGTGGATGCCATAGACGAACAAATCGAAACTGGTGTAGATCGCGTCAGCAACACGGAAACGAATTTTCGCGTTCATACTCCCTGGGGTGACCTCCAAGAGACTGTTTCAGGGGACTGCTCGGCGGAAACGGTTTATCGTACACGTTTTTTGATTTCGGAACGACACGCGTATAGCACGGTAGCAAGATTGATCGAACAGCGCCAGTATCATGCGCGCTATGATCGTTTTGTACAAAAGCAGGCGATGCTTGGTGAGCGTGGCGCGTGCATGGTCACCGCACCAGACCAACCCCTGATCTCTTTGTTCCGCGTGCGCAATCCTGTTGATTTGCTTTTTGATCTGGCGGATGAACCAGATCGAATGGGTGAACTCCTTGATCTTTTGCATATTCGTGCGCGTGAAGCATACCGCCTGATTGCCCAGGGACCTGGACATGCTGTGATGACCGGCGCGGCATTTATGACCACCCGTCTAATTTCACCACGTCTCTTTGAAAGATATGTATTGCCGTACCTTGCAGAGTATGCTGACATAATCCATAGTGCCAGCAAGATTCTACTTTGTCACATGTGCGGACATATTCGTGCACTGTTGCCGATGTTGCAGGAGGCACGCATAGATGGAATCGAATCGCTCACGAACCCGCCCATAGGCGATACGACGTTTGAAGAATTTTTCCAAGTGCTAGGTGCGCAGGCGGTTCTTTGCAGTGGGATTGATGTAACGCGGCTGTTGAGCTGCACGCCGGAACAATTGCAAGACCATACACGAGATATCCTGCGGCGCACGCACGGCCACCACATGATCCTTGCCACTGCAGACGAAGTCCCATACGGCACCTCGCTTGAAAACCTCCGTGTGGTAGCACAGACGATTGAACAGGGAGAAACAGAATGGTCCGACTAGGTGTGGGTGTTATCGGCGCAGGTAATCTATCGACGGAACACCTCAAGGCGTACCTTCATAACCCGCACACTCAAGTGATTGCGCTCTGCGATCAATCGCGTGAAGCGGCACAACAACGCGCGGCGATGGTGAATCTCACCTGCGATATCTACTCAGATGCTGATGCTTTGTTGCGCGACGAACGCATTCAACTCGTTTCCATTTGCACGCCGAACAACGCACACGCGGCGCAAACGATCGCCGCCGCGCAAGCCGGCAAAGATATTCTGATCGAAAAACCAGTCGCACTCAGTCACGACGAACTGCGAGCGATGAATGCGGCGGTGGAACGCGCTGGCGTTCGCACGCTCGTTTCGTTTGTCTTGCGTCGCAATCCGCTTGTGAAAATCATCAAACGTCAACTTGAAGAGAATGCGATTGGCGATATCTTTATGGCAGAAGTGGACTACTGGCACAGCACGCCACGCGCGACACCCGACCACTGGATGTCGCATCGGACAATTTCTGGCGGCGTGTTTTTGATCGGAGGATGTCATGCGGTCGATGCCGCGCGTTTTTTGGTCGGCTCGGAAATTGTTGAGGTAAGCGCGTTCTCGACCAAAGGCAAAGGGCGCCCGCATTTCGATTACGATCCCACTGTTCTTGCGCTTGTCCGTTTTGCAAACGGCGCCATCGGCAAAGTATCTGCGTGTATGGAGTGCGAAATGCCGTACGCGTTCAACATCGTTCTGATGGGGCACCAAGGAACGATTTGGGATAATCGTCTTTGGTCGCACAAACTTGCAGGGCAAACTGGATATGCGACGATTCCGACGATTACACCCAGCAGTGGCGATCCATCGCATCATCCATTCCAAGCCGAGATTGATGATTTCGTTGATGCGATCATTAACAATAAACCCATTCAGCCCGATCTCTCCGATGCGGTGAAAACGCACGAGGTTGTTTTCGCAATAGATCGTTCCGCCGAAACTGGCATGCCGGTCACATTGTTGCTAGATGGATAACGATGCCCGACGCGCCCATTTTTAATTTCAATACTTTCGCCGAATTGCCCATCCTTGACGGACACGTTCACGTTTGGGCAGACCTGGACCCGGAAATGCTTTGGCTAACAATTGAGCGGACCGGCGCACAGCGATGCAATGTACTTTCACTATCGCAACTTCCCGTACCAGCGGGCAGTTCAGGCACGCTCAACGCACAGGCGCTGCAATTTAAGCAATGGTCGCAGGGACGTGCATTTGCGTTCGGTGCGTTAGACTACTCACCTGACAATCTCACCGCCAGTGATCTGGTCGGACAAGCGCAGCGCTTAACCGAACAAGGTTTTGACGGCATCAAGATGTGGGAAGGCAAGCCGGTGATGTACGTCAACTTGCCGGATCACTTGGAGGGTAAGTTTTATGCGCCGTTTTGGGCGTGGGTAGAAGAGCACCAATTTCCCATCACGATGCACATGGCTGACCCACTGCGATTTTGGGATCCAGCGCGCGCTGGACTCGAACGCTGGTCGTACGTAGGTGCAGAGTATCCCTCACGCGACGAAATGTTCGCTGAAACCGAACGCATCTTGAACCGGCATCCGCGTCTAAAAATTATCTTTGCCCATTTCCTGTTCTTCTGGGACGATTTGCCGCGTGCCGCGCGATTCCTGGATGCGCATCCGTCGGTTGCCTTTGATCTCACGCCGGGCGTGGCAGGCTATTTCGAACTGAGTCAAAATGTGGAGGCCGCGCGCGAATTTTTTCTGCGCTATCAAGATCGTATGATTTACGGCACAGATGTTGGTGCAGGTCCCGTCGTTGATCCGGCACTCGCGTTGGAAATTGGACGAGAGTCGGGACAAGCGTGGATCGTGCGCGCATTTTTGGAAACCAACTGGGATATTCCGATTCCTGCTGGCGTTGGTGCCGTGACGAATGCATTTGCCGGCAGGCGTTTGCGTGGAATTGCGTTGCCGCACGAGGTGCTTGAGAAAATCTATTGGAGAAACTTGGAGCGAATGGTCGGAGAGATACCAAGGATGATCAACCTATGAAAGGCAGAGAAAAGCAAATCTTTGATCTGCTGTGTGAACACGGCGATCTCTCAATTCAGCAATTGAGTGAATTTCTGGGCGTGTCGCCATCGAGTGTGCGTCGCGATTTAGGCGAGATGAGCGAGCACCGTTTTATTCAGCGCACGCACGGTGGCGCGACGCTCTCAGATGTTGTCAGTTACAATCCGCTTCCCATTCACAAGCCACCAGTCCTGGCCGAAGAAGCGCGTGCCATCGCACACCAAGCCCTGCAACTCATCGAACGCGGCGATGTGATTGGAATGAGCGGCGGACGTATCTGCACAGAACTCGCCCTGCACATGCGAATGCTCGAAGGGATCACCGTCGTCACCAATGCGATCAATGTCGCCGCCGAATTGGTTGCGTTGCCGGGAATCCAAGTGATGGCAACTGGCGGCTATATAGACCCGCGCTCGTTTGAATTGATCGGCAAGGCATCTGCGACAAATCTTGAGGGCGTGCGCATGCACAAGTATTTTGTAGGCACAGATGGCATCACCGTCGAGTATGGTTTGAGCAATCACAGCGAAGCGGTCGCACTCGTTGCGCGTGAGTTCGTCAAACATTCTGATCAAACGATGGTCCTTGCCGACAGCAGTAAATTCAAAAGATCGAACTTGACCAAGGTGGCAGATGTTTCAGAGATTTCTACCTTGATCACAAGTGATCGCACTCCAAAAAATATCCTGGACCAGTTCCGAACGGCTGGCGTGAAATGTGTTGTCGCCAAGTGCGCGCGGTGCGGGAAAGAATAGGACGCGAGAGTGGATCAGTTTCCTAATTTGCCGGTCTATCGTTGCCGACGTATCTCTGAACCCATTGTGCTCGATGGTGATCTGACCAAACCAGTGTGGCAAGCAACCCCGCCGATTTCGCTGACGTTGGCACAAGGGAACGGCATGCCGCAACAAAGGACGATGGTGCGCGGCTGTTGGGATGGAACGCTCCTCTATCTCGCGTTTGACTGCCAAGATGCAGATATTCGCGCGACGATGACCCATCGCGATGGTCTTGTCTGGCAGGAGGAAGTGGTTGAAGCGTTCATCGCACCCTATGGCGACCGGGTGCATTACTTTGAGTTTCAATGTAACCCGCTCAACACAGTCAACGATGTGCGCGTGACGAATCCAAACGCACGCGGCGACGCGATGAAATTTGATCGCACCTGGACGTGCGGTGGCTGGCGAACGGCAACAAGTGTCCAATCGGTTGGCGCGGAAACGCTGGGTTGGCATTCGGAGTGGGCGATCCCGCTTGCCGAATTGTTAGAGCCAGAAGCGCACCTCGTGGTGGCCGGCGAAGAATGGCGCGTCAATTTGTTCCGGATTGATCGGTCACCCGTCGAAGAATATAGCGCATGGTCGCCCAATCCACAGTCGCCGATTTGGTTCCATCGGTCGCAGTTCTTTGGACGATGGAGTTTCGAGTGAAAGGAGGAATGACAAACCAAGCATCCTATTTGTTTCTGATTCACAAACTGTGTCCAAGGTTCAATGACTCAAGGAGGAGATGAAATGTCTCACGTTCGCAAAATCTTCGTGCTGGTTATGTTGATCATCATCTGTGTGCTGGCGATAGTGAGTTGTGCGCCAGCACCGGCACCCGAACCAACCAAGGCACCCACGGCTCCCGCTGCGACTGCCGCTCCGGTTGCTGCCAAAGGCAAACTACGCCTTGGCGTGTATGGTCAGTACTTGCAACAGATCGAGTTTAAGGACATTGTCACCGCATACAACAAGCAAAATCCCAACGTGCAAGTTGAGATCATCGCCATCCCCGGCGAAGAACAAGCGTGGAACGTGATCGCGCAAAAGATTCAACTCGAAGCTCAACAGAAAAAGGCATCCTGGGATATGTTGCTGGGACCAACGCCGTTCATCGAACCCGGTGCGCTGGCAAAACTGGGTCTCGTGGACCCACTCGACACGTTGATTCCCAAGAGCGTATGGGATGATGTGTACGGCGGCGTGCTCAAAGAAATCAAATACACGGGCGATGGCAAAATCTACACCTTCCCGTGGTGGTCGGATGTGTTCGGCTTGATCTATCGTCCCTCGATGTTGAAAGAGGCGACGGGTTCCGAAAATCCGCCGACGAACTGGGACGAAATTTTGGCGACGAACGTCAAAATCAAAGCCAAATACGGCGACAAGGTCTATGGGTTTGGCATGGATTGGAACTGGCTCCATCGTAGCATGTTGCCGATCATGGGAACGATGACCGACAAGTTGTTCACTGCCGATGGCGTGGTCAACTTTGATGATCCCGCCGCTAAACAAACGCTCGAACTGATGCTGAAGCTGTACCCGTCTCTACCGCCATCATCGGCCGAAGCACTCGGTTCAGCCAAAGCGTTCCAGTCCGGCGCGCTCGCCACTGAAATCTACTGGCAAGCCCAGGTCTTGCGCGCGATTCAAGCTAAACAACCCGAAGCCGATGTCAAGTTGGTCGGGTTTCCAAAAGGGACACGCTCGAGTACGCTCTTCTGGACGCTCGGCGTGATGATTCCCAAGTACGCGGAGAACAAGGAAGCCGCGATTGACTTTATGCTCAAAGGACTCTTGGACCCGCTTGCCGTCGAGATGTCCCAGCCTGGCAACTACAAGATCGTTCCGTTCAAGTCCGCGCAAAAGAAATTGCAAGATTCCGGCAAACAACCTGCGTGGGCGCCGCCGCTTCTCGCGTTGCTAGACACGTCCGAGCCGATTCCGTGCAACCAGTATTTCCTCACAGTTGAACAGCCGATCTACAAAGAAGAGATCGAGAAAATGATTCTCACGAATCAATCGGTTGAGTTGACGTTGAAAAATATGAAGGAACGCGTCGCCAAGGGCGTTGCCGAAGTCAAGTAATTTCCATCCTTCAGGCTTGCCAAGTCTTTTAGACTTGGCAAGCCTGATCCGAGAGGAACGTATGGCAGTTCAAACCACCTCTGCTCCAATTCGCAAACCTCGGCATCTGCTCCAATCTATTTGGCGAGGACGAGTGGGCTATTTGTTTCTCGCACCACTCTTGTTTTTTTACATCACCTTCGTCATATATCCCAGTGCGCGTACTATCTGGATGATGTTTATGCGGTACGAGTTTTTGCGCCCTGACCGGATTGAATTCGTCGGCTTGGCAAATATCATCGAATGGGCGCAGGACCCGCGCGTTTGGGAGACATTTGGCGTTGCGCTCAGGTTTACGTTGATGTACGTGCCGGGCAGTACCGTCATCGCGCTCCTCGTCGCGATTCTGCTCGACCGCGTGAGACACCCCGGCGTCGCGTCGGTTTTTCGCACGTTGTACTATTTCCCGGTCGTGCTGCCGGCGGGGATGCTTTACATTGCGTGGCAATGGATTTTCGATCCAACCTGGGGACCGCTCAATCATCTATTCATCAACATTTTGCACATTCCGATGCCGTGGACGCGATGGCTCGGTGATCCAAATACATCGCTCTTGGCGCTTGTGATTATGAGCATCTGGCGATTGATGGGCGCGACGATGATCCTGTTTCTGGTTGGCTTGAGTAACATTCCACAAGAGTTGAACGAAGCGGCGCACATTGACGGCGCAAACGAGTGGCAGTTACTGCGGCACGTCACGTTGCCTTTGCTCGCGCCGATTTTCTTGGTGATTATGGTTTTACGCCTCCAAGTCCTGGGTCTGATCGCTGAACCATTGTTCATGACCGAAGGTGGACCGGTGCGCTCGACGATGACGTACGGTTTGCAGGCGTACTATATCACCTTCCGTGACGGCAATTGGCGGATGGGGTATGGCGCAACCTGGTTCGTCATGCTCAGTATCTTTTCAACATTGGTTGCATTCCTCGGCTGGCGCTGGTTCCGCAGCCGAATTGATTAGGGGAAAACCATGACCACCGTGTCCAAATCTCGCAATCGCGCAAGTGTGCTCACACCTCAAATCATCTTCTACGCGGTTCTGATCGTGGGTGCGTTACTCAGTCTTGCACCGTTCCTCTGGTTGATGGGCGTTGCGTTTCGCCCGGTCGAGGAAGCGTATGTCGTGCCGATGAATCTCATCCCGCGTCACCTGACGCTGGAGAACCTGCAACTCGTGCTAGATCGGTTTACGCGCGCGACCAGTTTAGTCATGTTGTACCGCAATAGCATTATCATTACTGGGATGACGGTGTTTTTCGTCGTTACCTGCACGACCCTTTCGGGGTTTGCATTTTCGCGCTTGAAATTTCCAGGACGCGATATTATTTTCTGGCTGGTCACCATCGGAATGTGGATGCCACTTAGCACCGCATTGCCCGCGCTGTATCAAATGCTGTCCGGCTTTGATTTGATCGACACATTGCCGGGTTTGATTCTGCCGTACACGGGTTGGAATCTCGCACTCGGTAATTTTGTGATGCGTTCCGCATTTTCTGCGATTCCGAACGACTTGGAGGATGCGGCGACCATTGATGGCGCGGGAATTTTTCGCCTGTTCCGCGAAATCATGTTGCCGCTCGTTTCTAGTTCGCTGGTCACCGTTGCGATATTTACCTTTGTGCCGGTGTGGGGCGAGTACTTGCTTGCCTTTACCTTCACGAGCAAGGTTGATGCCATGCCGATTTCGATTGGCATTCGGTTGCTCAACCCAGGTGCAGGCACAGGTGAATGGACGTTCCCCGTCGCCGCAACGGCAACGCTGATCAGTTTCATTCCGCCGATGCTCATCTACTTTGGTTTGCAAAAATGGTTTACCAAAGGTCTGATGGAAGGTGCACTCAAGTTCTAGTGAGGAATAGCGGTGCATGCTGATTACTGGGTCGGTGCGGCGGCGCAAGAGATCACGCCGCCATCCGAGTGGATCGCGCAGAGGCGCATTCACCTATGGGGGTACGCTTCTCGCTCCGGTCCAGCCCTAGGCGTGCGCGATACGATTGGGTCGCGTGCGCTCGCAATTCGAGATTCGGCAAACACTTGCATCGTTCTGGTTGCGGTAGATGTCTGTGTCTGGCATACGTCATTGTCGCAAACCATCCGCGTACGCGTGACTCGAGCAACCGGGATTCCCGGCGAACACATTCTCATCAACGTAACCCACACTCACAGTGCGCCAGTCACTGTTGTCATACCGACCTGGAACCCTGGGGTAGATCATCCGGAGGTTGAGTATCTAAAGTTCTTGCAAGACCAGGTCATCGGCTCTATCATTCAAGCGGTGGGTCAGCAACAACTTGCGACACTGCACTGGACACGCGGCAGGACACGCATCGGCATCAATCGCCATGTTCAGGATGGCGTGTATGACGAAACACTGGACGTGCTTGTGGTGATGGATGGGCGCGAAAATCCCATCGCCATCGCGTTTTTTCATGGTTGTCACCCAACTGCGCTGACCGATCTTGACGTGATCTCGGCGGACTATGTTGGCGTCGCGCGCGATATTGTTGAGCAAACCCATGGCGGCATCGCGATCTTTTTTCAAGGTTGTGCAGGAACGATAAAGCCCGCGGTCAAGGAGGTCGTGCAAACAGGCAAGACGCTGGGCGAAGACGTCAACGCTTTGGTACACGGGAGCATGAATGGATTGTCCGGCGCGATTAGAACTCACTCGCTGCAATTGGAGCTTGCTCTGCAACCAGTCGATCCATCCGCGCTTGAACGCGCCAAGAGCACGGGTGATCCCAATCTCAGATGCTGGGCGGAGCATGTGAGCCGTCTTGGCGATTCTAACTCGGATAAGCTTGCCACTCAGATTCAAGGTGTTCGCATCGGCGCGCGTTCGAGCGCGTGGTACTTGGCAGCCAGCGCGCACGAGATTGTCGCCGAATTTACAAAACCCATCCGCGCTATCGCACCCAGTCAGCGGCTAACATTGCTAGGATACACGCACAGCCAAATGGCTTATCTTCCAACCCAGGATGTTCTTGCCAATCCGGCGTGTGAATTTCCTGCGTGGCAAAATTATGAGGGTTCGATGGCGTTCGTTTGGTACGGGCATCGTGCGCCGTTTACGCCTGAATCAGAAAATATGTTTATCACAAGCCACACCAAACTATTCGATGCGCTAGGAGAAGACTTTTGAAGGAGCGACTCGCGATTGATGGCGGCAGACCGGTCCGCACCAAACCATTCCCCGCCTGGCCCCAGTTCGATCAACGCGAAGAGCAAGCGTTGCTCCACGTATTGCACTCGCGCAACTGGGGTTTTCATGTTGGAACCCAGGTCACTGCGTTCGAGAAAATATTTGCCGAATTTCAAGATGCACGCTTTGGTGTTTGCGTCCCGAACGGGACCCTGGGTCTTGAGATGGCATTGCGCGCGCTCGGCATCCAATCCGGTGATGAAGTCATTACGACGCCGTACACATTCATCGCTACGTCAGATCCAATTTTGATGCTCGGCGCCAAGCCGGTGTACATAGACATCGAACCTTCAAGTTGGAACATTGACCCAACCCTGATCGAAGCAGCAATCACCGAGAAGACAAAGGCGATCTTGCCCGTGCATCTCGGCGGACGACCAGCGAATATGGATGCAATCCTGGATATTGCACGACGCCACAATTTGCGTGTGCTCGAAGATGCTTGCCAGGCGTGGGGTGCGGAATGGTGTGGCAAACGGGTAGGCGCCTTGGGCGATCTTGGCGCATTTAGTTTTCAGGCGAGCAAGAATATTACCGCGGGCGAAGGTGGTATCGTCCTGACGAATGACGAAACGCTTGCGGAATTTTGTTGGTCATTCCACACGGTCGGTAGAACGCGCACGGGCGCTTGGTACGATCACGAAATCCTCGGCACGAATTATCGGATGGCGGAGTGGGAAGGTGCGCTGTTGCTCGTGCAACTCGAACGCTATTCCGAACATGTCCCAGTGCGCGAGGCGAACGCGCGTTATCTCGCGCTGTTGCTCGCACAAATCGGCGGACTAGACGCGTTGCCGGACGATCCGCGCGTTACGCAGCACGCGCGGCATCTGTTCATCGCCGAATACGACGCGAACGCGTTCAGCGGTCATTCGCGCCGCGAGTTTCTCGACGCGTTGAGGGCGGAAGGAATCGGTGCATGCAGTCCGGGTTACATTCCGCTTTATCGCACGAACGCGATCAGGCGCACGATGGCTGATTGGTTCGGCGTGATCGACTTGCCAAATTGCCCGCTATCCGACCGAGCCGCGGAACAAGCGGTGTGGCTCTTTCAGTACGTTTTGCTCGGTGACCGCAGTGATATGGAGAGTATTGCCGAAGCAGTGAGCAAAATTAAGAGTGCGTGGGCATAGAACAGATTTGTAATCCTTCTCTTTAAACGGAGGCTACCATGACGGATCCAATTCTCGAAAAACTCAGACAATATTCCTGTTTCGATGTCGGCTACGTTGAAGGGCTGGCTTGCCCGATGGAGCCAGAAATTCGTCCAGTCTGGCCCGGCGTGAAAATGGTCGGACGCGCTTTCACGGTGAACGAGATCAACGCGATCTGCAAAAATATTTTTGACGCGATTGGTGAGGATGAGGTTCTCGTCGTGCGTGGTCATGATCCGAAACGCAGGGGGGGCTGTGGTCTGCAAATTTGCGAACTCATCCGAGCACGGGGTGCGGTCGGCGCGGTGATTGACGGTGGCGCGCAAGATACGCCTAAACTGCGCAAACTGGGTTTTCCAGTGTTCAGTCGCTACATTGTGCCAACGCATGGCGCGCTGCGACTCGTCGGTGAGACGCAGGTCCCGATTGAGTGTGGCGGCGTGCACATTCGCCCGGGCGACATCGTGATGGGCGACGACGATGGTATTGTTGTCATTCCCCAGTGCGATGAAAAAGAGGTGTTGCGCCAGGTCGAATTGATGCGCGAGGCGCGCGATTACGTAGACGCGATGACGCGCAAAGGTGTGCCGCTGTGGGATATTCCCGGCCTTGCGGGGATGTGGGCGGAGAAAGAGCGCGGCTACGACTATCATTGGAAAGTGTACGAAAAATGGAATGCGCAATACATTCCACCTGAGATGCGGCGAAAAGCGACGTGAGGAATTGATGACGACTATCCAGAATCCTCCGCAAAAACCCGTGCGTCCGAACATCGTTTTCATTTTAACAGATCAGATGCGCGGGGATTGTCTCAGCGTCTCGGGACATGCTGTGGTCGAGACCCCCAACTTCGATATGGCGGCGATGCGAGGCACGAACTTTACTGCGGCGTACTCCCCATGCCCATCTTGCATTGCCGCACGCGCGTCGATATTCACCGGCTTGCGTCCCACGACGCATGGACGACTCGGTTATCAAGACCAAGTGCCGTGGCGCTACGAGACAACTCTCGCGGAGGAATTGAGCCGCACGGGTTATCAAACGCACTGCGTCGGCAAAACCCATTTTTATCCACAGCGCGCGCACCTTGGTTTTCAATCGCTTGAATCGTACGAGAGCGCGCAGAATTTTGACGGACGCTACGTTAATGATTATTACGCGTGGCTGCGTGAGATGACGAATGGGCGTCTAGGTGAGACCGATCACGGAGTGGATTGGAATTCGTGGTCCGCGCGCCCCAGCCATTTGCCGGAGGAACTACACAACAACACCTGGGTTGTCACTCGCGGCGCCGAATTTCTGCGGCGGCGCGATCCGACGCGCCCATTCTTCTTGAATCTCTCCTTCATGCGGCCACACCCACCGATTGATCCACCGCGCGTGTTCTATGACGAATACCGCGAGCGCGCGCTCCCGCCGATTCCCATCGGCGATTGGGCGAAAGGGTACGACCGACCTATGGATGACATCAACGCGTGGTGTGGGCGCCTCCCGACACGATTGATCGAGCGCGCCCGGCGCGCGTACTACGCGCAAATCGCACATATTGATAGTCAGATTGGGCGTTTTCTTATGACGTTGCGGCTCAGTCAGCCTGGACCAACGTGGCTCATTTTTACCTCCGACCACGGAGAAATGCTGGGTGATCATCATTTGTTTCGCAAAACGTATGCGTACGAAGGCTCTGCCAAAACACCGCTGATCATTTGTCCGCCGGATGGTTCGCGCCTTCACATCTGCGACGCGCCGGTGTCTCAGGAAGACATGATGCCGACGATCCTTGACATCGCGCACGCAAACATTCCCACGCGGATCGAAGGAGCCAGTCTATTGCCGCTGCTTACTGCGACTCCTGAATCGGTCGGTTGGCGCGCGTACGTCCACGGGGAGCATTCGCCGTTTTACACGCCCGATCAGGGAATGCAGTATTTAACCGACAGCAAAGAGAAATACATATGGTTCACCCAGTCAGGCAAAGAGCAATTCTTCGATCTGACGATTGATCCGAATGAATTGCACGACTTGGCGCAAGACTCTAAACATCAAGCGCGTGTCGCAGTGTGGCGATCCCGGCTGGTTCAAGAGCTGGCGCCGCGCGTGCGCGATGGTCTCTCAGATGGGACGCAGCTTTTGCCAGGCAAGAGTTTGCCTGCCGTGCGTCCAGAATTATTGGTTTGATCGAACGAGGAGAATTTTTGATGATGAATTATTATGCGCTTGCCGCTGCGGAATTCAGCCAGCACAGCAAAATTCAATTCAATTTCGTTGAAACGCATGCCGATTTGTGCCGCGTGTTCGCGCGCGAGTTGGTTGACTTGATCAAAGCGCAACGTGCACAAGGCAAAATGGCGGTGGTGATTTTGCCGGTCGGTCCTCTCGATTTTGGCGCGTTCGCGGAACTCTGCAACCAAGAGAATGTCAGTTGCGAATCGCTCGTGATCATTTCGATGGACGAATACTGTGACGCGAACGACAAACCAATTCCGTTCGAACATCCCGCAAGTTTTCGTGCGTTCTACCAACACGATTTGATGGATCGCTTGGATCGCGACAAGAAATTGCCACCCAATCAACTCGCTTTGCCGAATCCTGACGACCTGGGACTCGTGCAACGCACGATTGAAAAATTTGGCGGCGTGGATATCGTTTATGGGGGCCTGGGAATCAATGGACATTTCGCGTTCAATTTGCCGCAACCGCCGCGCGTTGATCTCGAAACATTCAAAAACATGTCGGTGCGCGTCATCGAACTGAGTGGTGCAGATATCGCGCAGATGGCGATTGGCGGCACCGGCGGCAATCTTGAAATCATTCCACCGAAAGCATGCACGGTTGGAATGAAAGAATTGCTCGGTGCAAAGAAAATCCATCTGACCTTTATGCGTTCATGGCATGCCGGCGTTTTGCGGCGCGCGCTCTTTGGTCCGGTCACGCCGACCTTCCCAGGTTCGCTTGTGCAGTTGCATCCAAATGTCACGGCGACGATCACATCTATCGCCGCGCAGTTGCCGCCGTTCAGTATTCTGCAACAATCGGTCAAGTGATTTTGTATGACGGGAACTTGGACACCGCGCGAACGTGCCCTCGCGGCGCTTAGACGTGAACTGCCTGACCGAGTACCGAAATTTGCGGATTTCAGTCCGGCCGCGTATGACGTTTTTGTTCAAGAGACTGGCGTGGATCTACCGCCGAAATCGCCATGGTCGGTTTGGACGGGACGCCCCACGATTACCTTTGAGCAAGAGATCGGGGTATCTGATCCAGCCGAATATTTCCAGTACGATGTTCGCATCGTTGAATTTGGCGAGACCCAGGTTGGGTATGATTTCTCGGAATGGTTGCCACACGATTTGCCGCCTGAGCGTACGCGCGTGGACGAGTGGGGCATCGCACAGGTGCGCGGAGTCGGCGGCGGCGCAGACTATTTTGTGCGACCGCTTGCGTCTGCCCAATCGCTTGACGACATTGAGCGATTTCCTTTTCCCGATGTGACCGCTGAGTATCGCCGCATGATTGCACGAGAGCGCATCAAGCAAGTGCAAGCCAAAGGGTACGCGGCGATGAGTTGGCAACCGTTTGTCGGAGGCACTATTTTCGAGACAGCGTGGCGATTGCGCGGTCTGGACACGTTCTTGATGGACCTGGCAATCAATCAAGAATTTGCCGCATGCTTGTTGGACAAGATCACCGAATTGAGCATCGCAAATGCGCGCTTTCTCGCCGAGTGTGGGGTGGATATTTTGCTGACCGGTGATGACGTGGGAATGCAAGACCGCTTGATGATCAGCCCAGCGATGTGGCGCAAATGGCTCAAGCCGCGCTATGCGGATCTCATCGCACGCGTAAAAGCGATTAATCCATCGGGGCTTGTCTTTCATCACAGCGATGGTTACATCGAACCCCTCATACCCGAGTTCATCGAAATCGGCGTTGATATTTTGAATCCGATTCAGCCCGAGTGTATGGACCCGGTAAAAATCAAACAGCAGTTTGGGGACCGTCTTGCATTCTGGGGAACGATTGGAACGCAAACTACTTTTCCGTATGCCACACCGGCAGAAATCAAAATGCTCGTTAAAGAACGCATTGAGACCGTTGGCAAAGGCGGCGGTTTGCTGATTGCGCCTACCCACAAACTCCAAGCCGATGTGCCCTGGGAAAACATCGTCGCATTTTTTGAAGCGGTCGAAGAGTACGGCACGTATTAAAAAGCGAAATTGCTTTGGGAGTCGAAATCAGAATGGACACTCTGCCGCATTATTTTACACTTGTACCCGAGCAACTGAAATCCGCAAGTAAAATTGGCCTGGAGATTGTTTCGGATTTGCCCGCGTTGTTCCACCATTTCGCACGTTCAGTCGCGGACGAAATCAAGACGAACAACCAAGTTGGTAAACCGACGCGCCTGATTCTGCCAGTCGGTCCGGTAGATCAATATCCGATTCTCGCGTGTCTGTGCAATCAGGAACGCACCAGTTGGAAAAATGTTTTCACGTTCAACATGGACGAGTACTGCGATTGGCAGGGTCGCGCAGTGCCGCTCGATCATCCGCTCGGTTTTCGGCGCGGGATGCGCGAATTGCTGTTTGACCGTCTCGATCCTGATCTGCGGATTCCTGATGCGCATGTTCACTTTCCCGATCCCATGAATCTGGATCAACTCAGCTGCGATATTGCCGCCGTCGGTGGGATTGATACGTGTTACGGTGGGGTTGGCTATCATGGTCACGTTGCGTTTAACGAGCCGCCGATTTCGCGTTGGTTCAAACTGACGCCAAAAGAATTTCGCAACTCGTTGACACGCATCGTGCAACTTGAGCCCGAAACGATTGTGATGAACAGCGCGCGTGCGACTGGTGGCAATCCCGCCGCGCTCCCGCCGATGGCTGTCACCATGGGGATGCGCGATATTCTTTCCGCACATCGGATTCGTTTATACTGTCAAGGCGGAACGTGGCAACGTGCTGTGTTTCGCATCGCGTTGATGGGTGATGAGGATGTGGATTATCCGGTCACGCTACTGCAAGGTCATCCTGATTACGCCATCATTACCGATCAAAACACCGCCGTGCCGCCAATTCCGGGAACAGCTGCGTAATGGCATCACTCAGTTACTGTCCGCGCGAAAATGAAACACTCGCTCGTCTGCGTCTTCTGTACGAGCGGCGGGCGCAAGACATCATACTTGCTTCGATGCATGTGCCGATTGTTGCGCTCGCCGAGTACGCCGAGCACCGTACCGTGGGATATACAGACTATCCTGACCCGCAGGAACGCGTGGATTTCTGGGATGCAGTCTTGTGTGAACGCGCGGCGATTCATGACGACTCTATTCCGAGCGCGTACCTGAGCGAGATGGACCAAGGATTGTACGGCGCGCTCGTCGGTGGCGAGCCGCGCTTTCTTTTCGATGCTGAACGTGGCTGGGTCTCTTCCATGGTTGCACCGATCTTGCACGACTGGTCAGAATTGGACCAACTGGTGTTCGATCCGAACCATGTGTGGTTCCAGCGGTACGTCAAGCAACTGGATGTGTTCAGCAAAGGTGCACACGCCAAATTTGGTGTCAGCCATTTCATTTTGATTGATGGGTCAAATTTTGTTTTTGAACTTGTCGGCGCGACCCAAGCGTATCTCGGTTTGATTGATTGTCCGGAGCGAATCAATCAAGCCGTTGTACTTGCATTTGAAATCAACGTCCGCGTCCATTGCACATTCTTTGAACGCGTACCTCCGGTTGCGGGTGGCACGTGCAGTAATTTTGCGCAATGGATTCCCGGCCGAATCGTGTCCGAAAGCGTTGACCCATTCCACATGACATCACCTAAATACTTTGAAAAGTGGGGACGCGCGAACATCGAAAACATGTTTGCCGAATTCGATGGTGGCATTATTCATCTTCATGGCAACGGTCGTCATTTGATTGATGCGGTTCACACCATCAAGGGACTCAAAGCACTAACCCTGCTCGACGATGAAGGGTATCCGTTATCGTTTGATTTATTGCCGAACATCAAGCAACGTACAGGCGATTTGCCGCTGATTGTCAAAGTGGAATTTGAGCGATTTTCCGACGCGTTGACAAATCACCAATTGATCGGCGGCGTGTTTTACAAAGTGCAGAATGTGCCCGATGTGGCAACGGCGAATCGTATGGCAGATAGGGTTCGTGAATATGCTTGGTAGGGGAAAACATTATGCCCGAGTCGAAATATTTCAATGTTGCTGAAATTTTCCCGCGCCGCATCTTTGATGCGATTACCGAAACTCGTGTGAATCATCCCGAAGTGATTTCGGAGCAAGCTCCCGCGCGTCGCAAGCGGGCGCGCGCTCGGCGACACATCTTTACAACGGTATGCGCCGACAAGATCACCGCGAGCCAGGCGTCATCGAAGCGATACTGGCTTGTGACAAGATAACGGCGGAACTCATCGGCGATTGCGTTCACGTGCATCCCCCGGCAATGGAGATTGCGCTGTGCTGCAAAGGGATTGACAACATCGTTCTGATTACGGACAACGTCCCACTGACGGGTATGCCCAATAGAATCTACAAAGACGAATTGGGGCAAGAAATCATCAAGGATGACGAGAAGGCGCAAATCGCCGGTTGGACACTGGCAGGCAGTGTCAGCCCCTTGAATCGCAATGTCTACAACATTGTGAATCGCCCGGGGCATTCATTGTCCACCGCGCTTCAGTTATCAACAGTCAATCCCGCGCGATTGATCGGAGTGGAACACCGGAAGGGATGCTTGCGCGCGGGCATGGATGCAGACCTTGTCATTATTGACGATCAGGTTCGTGTCTACGCGACTATAGTCAAGGGACGCTTCGTCTACGAGGCATTAGTCGGGAGGAATGATGTCATCTGGGAAAGGGGCGTTGCTCGTTGGACAGTCGGGAGGACCAACGGCAGTCATCAACGCGAGTCTCGCAGGGATCCTGAGTGAGGCGAAGCAATACGCGCAAATCGAACGCGTGTTGGGAATGGTGAATGGCATCGAGGGCGCGTTGTCGGAAACTTTGCGCGACCTCAGCGGTGAGAACGAGACTACGCTTCGCGCGCTCTGCCATACGCCGGGCAGCGCGCTCGGCTCTTGCCGGCGCAAATTCAAGCCCGAGGACGAGGAGCGCCTGCTTCAAATTCTGGCTGCCCACAACGTCCGCTATTTTCTCTACGCAGGCGGCAACGACTCAATGGATACCTGCGCGCGCGTGAGAGCGGCAGCCGAGCGCCGTGGGTACGAATTGTATGTTGTCGGAGTACCCAAGACAATTGATAACGATTTGATGTTCACCGATCATTGCCCCGGCTATGGCACCGCCGCGCGGTTCATTGCCCAGACGACCCGCGACACGGGACTTGATCTAATATCCCTCCGGACGTTCGTCCCAGTGATGATTACCGAGATCATGGGACGCAACAGTGGATGGTTAGCCGCAAGCGCCGCGCTCGCCAAAGAACGTGACGGGGACGCGCCGCATCTGGTCTATGTCCCTGAGCGGATCTTCGACGAGGATGCCTTTTTGCGCGAGGTAGAACGCGTTTACAAGGAGATCGGCTGTGTCGCGGTAGCGATCAGCGAGGGAGTACGCGATGCAAGCGGAGAAATAATCGGCAGTCGCGCATCTGCGCCGGTGGACGCGTTTGGACACAAGGTTGTCGCGCTGGGGCATGGTGTCGGAACACGTCTGGCGGATCGCGTCACGACGCGGCTTGGATTGACCGCGCGCTGCAATCGTCCCGGTACGATCCAACGCGTTTCATCCGCGCACCTCTCTCTGGCAGACATCGAAGAAGCTGAAGCAGTGGGAAGGGCGGCTGTGCACCAGGTGGTGAGCAAGGACGACGGCTACATGATTACTCTGGTGCGTGTGCCTGGCCCTAGGTACGCATGCATCACAGGTATAGCACCTCTGAGAGATGTTGCTAATGCTGAAAGATGCTTACCCGCTGAGTATCTGACAGCCGATGGCACGAATATCACACCGGCTTTTCGGGATTATGCTCTGCCTCTCTTGGGTGATCCGCTGCCGCCAGTGGCGCGCATGAGTGGAGGGTTTATCCCCCACCTGACATGATTCCGTTTCAAGGAGAAATTCTCATGTCCGACTATCAGTTCGATTGCAACGAATTTCTACCCCGCCGCATCTTCGATAAGATCACTGATGTCCGGGTGGAGCATCCCGAGATCGTCATGGCAGAAGCTAGGTCTCGCCGCAAGCGCGCCAAGTTGACCAACGATGGGAAACTGACCATCCTCGCTTTCGATCACGCAGCACGCGGCGTGACTCATGCCGGGTCGGATCCGCTCATTATGGGCAATCGGCAGCAATACCTGGTCCGGGTTCTTCGCATCATCACCAGTCCTGGGTTCGATGGAATCATGGGCGCACCGGATATGATCGAAGACCTCTTCATCGTCAACTACCTTGTCAAGCAAGGGGGAGGACCGTCATTTCTCGATGACCGCGTCATCCTAGGTTGTATGCAGCGCGGCGGCGTCGCCGGCGTAATAGGTGAGATAGACGACCGATTCAGCGCATATACAGCAGACTCCATTGCAGAACAGCGACTGGATGGCGGCAAGATGATGTTCCGCTTTGTCCCCGACGACGCAGGCACACTCAAGACCATAGATTATTGTGCGCGCGCGGTGACCGAATTGCACCGCCGTGGTCTTTATGCTTTTGTCGAACCACTCCCCCAAGTCTGCGAAGATGGCAAGTACAAAGGGAATGCGAGCGTGCCTCTCTTAATCAAGTTGGTCAATGTGTGTGCGGCGCTCGGTGAATCGTCTCAGCACACCTGGCTTAAAGTGCCGTACGTTGAGGGCTATGAGCAGGTCGCCTTGGCGACGACCTTGCCCATCCTCATGCTGGGTGGTGAGGTTTTGGGCGATCCGATTCCATTGCTGCATAACTTTGCGGATGGTCTGCGCGCACGAGCAAATGTGCGCGGGGTTTTGGTCGGTCGCAATATCCTGTTCCCAGGAAAGGACGACCCGTTGGCAATCGCTCTGGCGGTTAATCGGATCGTGCATGAGGGCGTGACCGCGGATGAAGCGATCCGGAACATACCGCTGGATCGCGGGAAAAACATGGACGCTCTGACGCGCTGGGTGAAGGGATGAGAATGAGGTGAAAAAATGAAGCAAGTGTTTGTGAACCTGAAGCGCTTCGATGTCCCCCGACGACTAGGGGGTGTTTGCCCCCTAGACGATCCGATTGCCTGGATCGAGTCAGTCATCGCGCAATCCATCGAACTCGGACTCGGCGCGCACGCGAACCTTTCACTCACGTATCTTTTGCCCGAAGGACTCGTTCCTGCGGCGGCGCGTCGCTTGGCGCAACACCCCGAAGCGCAACGCAAGATGTTAGCGGTCGGATGCCAGGGTGTACATTGGGACGATGTTCGCCCAGGCAAGAATTTCGGCGCGTTTACGACGAGTGCACCGGCGGTTGCGGCAGCCAATCTCGGAAGCCAATGGGCGATCATCGGTCATTCGGAGGAGCGCCGGGCGAAATTCCAAGTGATGGCTGCGCTCGATCCTGCTGTCGCAAGTGATGTCGCAACGCGCGCGCGCGCCGCGATCGCGGTGGATCAACTTGTCCACGACGAAGTGCAGTGCGCGTTGCACGCCGGGTTAAAAGTGCTGATATGTGTCGGCGAATCGGCGGAAGAGCGCGGTGAGGAGGCTTTCGGGGAACAGCAACCGCGTATCGAGCGCGTCCTGTGTGCACAAGTGGTAAATGGTTTGAAAGGCACAGAAGCGTTCCTCCGCGAAAACAAAGTCGTCATCGGCTACGAGCCGATTTGGGCGATTGGCCCGGGGAAGATTCCACCGGGCAAAGAGTATATCGCGTTCGTCTCGGCGTTCATTCAGCGCGTAGTGCGCGAAAATTTCGGCGCTGAGATCGTCGTCGTGTACGGCGGCGGCTTGAAGGAAGAAAACGCGGCGATGATTGCGAGTATCGAGACAATCGGCGGCGGACTCGTTGCGCTCACGCAATTCGCCGGCGAGATTGGATTCAACGTGGATCAGTTAAACGCGATTATCGCCAAATATCTCGCGTGAGGAAAAGCCATAGAGAGCACAGAGGACACCGAGAAAAGTATCCTTTCCTCGGTGTCCTCTGTGTCCCTTGAGGCGAAGACTGGAGACACAATGAAAACCGTGCAATTTGAATATGGCGAAGGCACGCTCGCCGCGCAACTCCCTGATTCGGCAGATATTTTCATCCCAGGCGAAACTGTCGCGGACCCGCCGTATTTGCAAGACGTGGAAAAAGCGACGCGCGCATCCATCCTTCATCCGGTTGGGATGCCGTCGTTGGCGCAATTGGCAAAACCTGGGTCGAAGGTCACGATCAGTTTTCCTGACCGCGTGAAAGGGGGCTTTCAAGCGAACTCGCATCGCAAGACCGCGATTCCGATTATCGTCGAGGAACTATCAAAAGCCGGCGTCGCCAAGCGCGACATCAAACTGATTTGCTCGAACGGGTTGCATCGCAAGAACACGGATGAGGAAATTCGCGCGCTGATTGGCGACAAGGTGTACAAAGAGTTTATGCCGACACACCAAATCCTCAACCACGACTCGGAAGACTGGGACAATCTCGTGGACCTCGACTATGACGAACTCGGCGACCGCGTGATTATGAACCGCGCGGTGTTCGAGTCGGATGTGCCGATTCTCATCGGCCACGTTGTCGGCAATCCGTACGCCGGTTATTCGGGGGGGTACAAGATGGTCGCGACGGGACTGACGCACTGGAAATCCATCGCGTCACATCACATCCCCGCCGTGATGCACGGTCCCGATTTTACGCCAGTCTCACCGCATAGTCTAATGCGCCGAAAGATGAACGCGATCGGTCAGCACATGGAAAAGCAGATGGGCAAAAAGTTCTTTATGTGCGACGCTGTACTCGACACGAACGCGCGACAGATTGCAATCTTCTCTGGGTATGGCGCGGCGATTCAACCGATATCGTGGAAGGTGGCCAACCAACGCACGTTTGTGCCATTCGCAAGAGAAAAGTATGACATCATCATGTTCGGAATGCCGCAAAATTTTCACTATGGCAATGGACATGGCACGAATCCGATTTTGATGTTGCAGGCGATTGCCGCACAGATCATTCGGCACAAGCGTGTGCTGAAAGACAACTGTGTCGTCATTTGTAGTTCGATTTGCAATGGTTATTTCCACGATGAAGAGTTTCCATCGTACCGCGAACTGTACGAACTGTTCCAAAAAGATTATCACAACATTCTGCCCGACCTCGACAAGTACGGCGAATACTTTTGCGCGAAGGCAGAGTACGTGAACAAGTATCGCTACAACTATGGCTATCATCCGTACCACGCCTTCTCGATGATTTCGTGCGGACACATTGCGGAGATGCACGCCGCAGCGATCTACATTGTCGGAGCATACGAACCTGGATACGCGCGCGCGATGGGGATGATGACGCGCGCGACGTTCGCCGAGGCATTGCGCGATGCGGAACGCTACACGGGACCGACCCCCAAAATTCTCGCGCTCCCGCGCACATTTCGCACAGGTGCCGTGCATCTGATGATGCAGAATGAGGCAATCCCGGAATAGAATGAGGTTTGCACTGAGTGCCATCGCCGATTACGCACACCAATCTCTACGCTTTGACCTCGTCGCGGGCTTCACCGTCGCAATGATTGCCGTCCCGCAAGCGAATGTCGTCCGACGCGTTGGACGGACAGGTTGAGAACGGGAGCCATGCTGTTCTGCACCCCTCGGAACAACTGCCAACGGAATGTATTCTGTGTTCCACTGATGTCATATCGCAGGCGGATGAGGTTTCTG
>Ga0315274_10003259_pt1 | contig 24198 bp, 21 predicted proteins | sample YL17G02_20_MG_FD_203700 | JGI IMG/M metagenome (GOLD analysis project Ga0315274, IMG submission 203700) | Sediment microbial communities from Yellowstone Lake, YNP, Wyoming, USA - YL17G02_20 | ecosystem: Environmental > Aquatic > Freshwater > Lake > Sediment | place: USA: Wyoming | collected...
CCGCGACACTTCCATCATGGTGCAGGCTTCCGTTCCAATCATGGCCGAGCGGGCCATGTACTGGAACGAGGGTGGCGCCGGGCACGTGTCCATCGGCTGGATGCGGTAGCCTGGTTTGGTATGAAAAGGGGTAAGGTCCTGGTGTGTTGGACCTGACCCCAGGTGTTCGAGGTGCGTGATTGAAGGGGTAAGGTCCTGGTGTGTTGGACCTGACCCCAAAAAGTGGCCGTAATTCACGATTCAAGACCTGACCCCAGGTGTTGATTGAAGGGGAAGGACGGGACAGGGGGTTTTCATGATACTCGAGATGATCGGCAGGGTCGCCGGTTCTTTCATCGGTTACGGCAAGCTTCTGACGGGGGCGATGTCGTCCCTGTCGCCGAGGGCCGTCGCCGACGCTATCAACGAGAACCCCGAGTTCCTGCCCGGGGTCATGAAACAGATCGACCCGGCGGTCATCGCGGGCGCGCTGGAAGATAACCCCGGGATGATCATCGAATACCTGAAGGAACTCGACCCGAAGCCGATAGCGCAGGCGATCAACATGAGCCCCGAGTTCCTGATCAACATGGTGGAGGCCCTCTCCCCGGATGTCATCGCAGAAGTGATATGTGACACGCCGGGGTTCGCGGTAGGGCTCATCTGCTCCCTGGACCCAGATATAGTCGCCATGGCGGTGAACGAGAACCCGGACTTCGTGGCGAGCCTGACAGAGAAGATCTCCCCGGACGTCATCGCGGATGTAACCAACAGGAACGCTGCCTGGCTGACCGACCTGCTGCAGAAGATCGACCCTGCGGTGATCGCGAACAGTGTCAACTCCAACGGCGGCTGGCTGACAAAGGTGACCATGGCGATAGATCCCGGGATACTGGCGAACACCGTCAATTCCGTCGGCGACTGGACGGGAGAGCTGCTGAGCGAGATCGACCCGGCCGTCATAGCCGGCTCCATCGACGAGTTTGCCGCCCTAATCGAGAAGGTCCTGGATTGCCTGAGCCCGGATGCCCTTATCTCCGTCATGAATCGCCTCGCGGCGAACAAGGTGCTCCAGCAGGTCTCTCTTAACACAGCCTACGAGATCCCAATGCGGCACAGGTACCTCGAGGGAGGCTTCCAGATAATGGGCGCGAGCCGGATGGACCCGACCCGTAAACCTAACAGGCCCCGCCAGCGGGTCCTGCCAGAGAAGATGTGAGCGGGCGGGGAGTGAGGTCGCTTTGAACGTCTACCAGGGTATCGTCTACACGCTCAGCCAGTCGCTGGTCGGCCCGCTGGTTGTGATGGGCCTGCACCTCAAGGGCGAGGGGGAGCGAAACGTGCCGACGGACGGCGGAGCCCTCATCGTCTCCAATCACAGGTCGCTCATGGATCCCATCATAATAGGCCGCAAGGTGAACCGTCCTATCAATTTCGCGGCGGGGTCATTCGCGTTCAGCGTCCCGCTGGTGGGGCAGGTGTTCAAGGCGTTCGGTGCGATCCCTGTCAACGTCTTCGGGGGCGAGAAGAGCAAGAAGGACCTGGACCACGCGGTCGAACTGCTGGATGCGGGTGACCTGGTGGGGGTGTTCCCGGAGGGCGTTCACACGATGTCGCAGCCGCATAAGGCGTTCAAGGTCCAGGCATTCCGCACGGGCTTTGCCAGGGTTGCCTTGAGGGCGCGGGTGCCGATAATCCCCGTGGCGGTGGTCGGCCTGATGGAGAGGAACGTTCCGAGGGTACCGTATCCCATGATCAAGCCGTTCTTCGACCACCCGGATTTTAAGCAGGGTGTGCAGTGGATCTATTACAGGAGAGCGCTTGTGCGCATCGGGAAACCGCTCGACCTGGGCGAGTATTACGACCAGGAGATGAATAAGAAGACCATCGACATGATAAGCGGCAAGGTCCGGCGGATCATAGTCAAGCTGTACGACGGCGATGACCTCGACCGCTTCCTCACAGGCGAGAAACCGTTCGACTTCGTCTACGACCGCATCTAAAGATAAGGCCAGGCGATCCGGTTGAAGTGCCCGAGGTGTCACAGGGAATACGGCGGTACCGGTAATTTCTGCTCTTACTGCGGAGAGGTGAATCCGTCGACGAGGGACGACTCGGGCGGGGAGGTTCCCGGTGCCCCACGGGCGCCGGAGCCCCTGGACACGGATAAGCTACGCCGTGAGCGCGCGCTTTACATCGGGGTGGCGGTGATCCCTTACCTGGCGGGGCTCGCGGTCGTTTTTTCGTTCAGGTCAATAATCGCAATAAACCTCTTCGGCCTGGTACTGTTGTTCATCATTTACGCGACAGTTCGGGCGACCCGCAAGCTCCAGCTGTCCGGCAAGGAAACCGCGATTGCCGTTGTACTCGTTTTCCTGGTCTACATCGCCTCCTTTTTCTACATGCTTCGTAAGTTCAGCGAAGTAGAAGCGAGACTCAAGGGTGAGCCGTTCGACGAAGCGAAGAGCAGGCTCAAAACCACGTTGGTGGCAGGGGCAGGGGTTGCCCTCGGGGTCGGCCTGGCGGCGCTGCTCTTTCTCGCGTTAAACGGGAAAGAAGAGACGACTGTTGTCAGGTGGGATTCGAATACCCGGAACGACCAGGGGCAGAAGACGCTGTCTAATAGCAAAAAGTTGTGGACTACCGGACGCCTGGACGCGTTTCATGGAACGGATTCCAGGCACATTTGGGTGGTTGGAGAAAAGGGGTTTGTCGCGTTCTACGATGGCTCGAATTGGATTAACCAGGGGGGCCTCGGCGGCGAGTGGTTCAACTCGGTCTACGCTGTGGACGATGACGATGTCTGGGTGGCCGGCCAGGACGGGACGATACTCCACTACGACGGCAGGTCATGGGGACGCAAGGTCACCCAGATCTACAAAAACCTTCGAGGTGTCTCCGCGGCGGACAAAAACCACGTGTGGGCGGTCGGGGACGATGGGACGATCCTTTTTTACAACGGCAGCACGTGGAGCCCCCAGCAGAGCGGGACTTTAAACGGACTGCACGGGGTCGCCGCGGTGGACGCGAACCACGTCTGGGCTGTCGGGACCGGTGGTACGGTCCTCTTCTACGACGGGACCAGTTGGACACCGCAGCCTGCGGAAGTGACTGGGGACCTTCTATGCATTACCGCCCTGGACGCGAGTCATATCTGGGCGGCTGGCACTGAGGGAACGATCTATTTCTATGACGGCAGTTCGTGGAAAGGCCAGGAGCACCTGGATACCTGGTTTAACGGGATCTTCGCCACGGATCCAACACACGTATGGGCTGTTGGGAGCTTCGGGAAGATGATGTTCTTCGACGGCACCAGGTGGGAGGCCCGGGATTGTGGCACCACAATAACCATGTACGGTCTCTTCGGTTCGGACAGCAAGCACGTACGGGCCTGCGGTGATGCGGGCACCGTCATCCGCTATGATGGGAAGTCCTGGAAGATCGAAAAACAGTGACCCGGGTGTTTACTTTTCGGACAGGCGCTCCGTTGATGCGGTTCTCGATTCCTCGGTCATCCACGAGCGGAGCAGTGGATCACCCTCTTGGATGGTACGCTCGATGCGATTCACAGTCTCCGCGCGCAGCTGTGCCTTGATGCGGGAGTAACCCTCGCGAGGCAGCCTGGCGAAATCGAGGGCCACCTCTTTCGCGCGGTCGAGCAGTGCGTCCGGGGCCTGGAGCTCATCGAGTACACCGGAAGCGAGAGCCTCCTGCGGGCCAACGGTGCGGCCGGGCAGTATCGTCCTGCGTACCACCTCGGGAGAGAGCTCCGCCTTCACCACCTCGAGTGTCGCTACCGGGAACGAGATCCCCACCTTGCTCTCGGTAAGGCCGATCTCGCAGCTCAACGTCGTGCCTATGCGGTAGTCGCAGGTCAGGACGATTATGAAACCGCCGGCGATGGCGTGCCCGTTCACCGCGGCCACGGTCGGGATCGGGAGCGTGTAGAAACGCGTGACCACCCGGTTTATCCCCTCGATCAACTGGCGCTGCCGCGAGGGAGAGTAATGTGGTACTGACTTCAGGTCGAGGCCCGCGGACAGGCACCTCCCGGTGCCGGTGATAACTACCGCGTGTGAATCCTGCAGACCCTCAAGGTTCGTCACGAAATCTTCGAGATCGTCCAGGACATCGAGGTTTATAGCGTTCACGGGCGGGTTATCCAGGTATAATATCGTGACCCCATCTGAGTTCTCGAGCTTTATGGTGCTATGGTCCTGCATGTTTGCCCTCTCCGCTATCGTGGCTTTCTCTACCCCTGCCAGCCCTGGCATCCGCAATACCGGGGCCGGGGCGACCAGTATCAAGTATTATATGTTTTTCATGATAAGAGTTACTGAAATCAACAGGGTTTACCGTACCTTAACATCATACCATCGAGGCGGCGGGACAATACCTGGAACGAAGCCTGGCCCGCCATTTTTTCTTGATATGCTAGGATGACGATCAAGGAGTGTCCCCCCGGCATCAGCGTCGGGGGCCCTTGCCCGGCGTGCAAGAAGTCTGAAAGAAGCCTGGAGGAACAATGCGCTCCGTGTACTTAGATAACGCGGCTACCACTTATCCCAAGCCCGAAGAGGTCTACCTGGAGATCGATCGCTTCATGCGGGTGATCGGCGGGAGCGCGGGTCGCTCCGGCCATCGCCGGGCGGTCGAGTCGGGGCGGGTCGTCTTCGAGACAAGGGCGGCGCTGGCGGGCCTGCTGGGCGTAAAAGACCCCCTGCGGATCGCATTCACCAAGAACGCCACCGAGGCGATTAACATCGCGATACGGGGATTGCTGAGGCCGGGTGACCATGTTATCACCACTTCCGTTGAACACAACTCGGTGATGCGCCCGCTCGAGCATGCCAGGCGTGCCGGCGTGTCTTACTCGATCGCGCAGTGCGCGCCGGACGGTAGCCTGGATCCCTCAAGCGTGGAACGTGAGCTCAGGCCCCGGACTTCCCTCATAGTCATGAACCACGCGTCGAATGTCACCGGCACGATACTGCCCGCCGCTGACGTTGCCGCGATCGCCCGTGGAAAAGGAATCCCGATCCTGCTGGACGCCGCCCAGACCGCGGGCCGTCTGCGGATAGACGCAGAAGCCGAAGGCATAGACATCATCGCGTTCACCGGGCACAAGGAGCTGTTCGGCCCCCAGGGCACGGGAGGCCTTTACGCCAGGGAGGGGCTGGAGATCAACCCGCTCATGTGCGGGGGAACCGGGAGCCGGTCGAGCTCGCTCGAGCAGCCGGAGGAGATGCCGGACAGGTTCGAGAGCGGCACTCTCAACGCGCCGGGTATCGCAGGGCTGGGAGCCGGGGTCCGGTTTGTCGCAGGTGAAGGGGTCACCATGATCCGCGAGCACGAGCTTGGACTGATGGGCCGTCTGTTGCGGGGGCTCGCCGGCATGAAGGGTGTCAGGGTGCACGGCCCGCAGGACCCGGATAAACGCCTGGGCATCGTGCCCCTGACTTTTGAAAGACACTCTCCGACCGGGGCCGGGGAGATGCTGGACCGCCGTTACGGGATCTCATGCCGCGCCGGGCTGCACTGCTCGCCGATGGCCCACCGCACTGCCGGGACAGTAGAAACTGGTGCCCTGCGGGTGAGCTTCAGCTATCTCAATACCTCCGAGGAAGTCGATTACCTGCTGGACTGCCTGGCTGAGTTCGCATAGCAAAAAGGAAAGGCGCCTTGCCTCGAGTAGGAAGGCGCCGTGACTTATCTGCGGCTTTCTCTAGACGGGATACTAGATGCCAAGCCCGGGGAACCCTCCGCCGGGGATCAGAGAACCTGCCCCCTCCGGCACCGGCTGGGCGTTCTGGGCCTCGGGCGGTAGCACCACCGTGACCGGCTGGTTGTAATCGGAGAAGGCCATCTTTGCGTCCAACGACATCCCCCGCACCGGAGGCGTGGGCGGCAGGCTCATCTTGACAGCAGTCTCTTGGACAAGCATGGTGGACTTCTCTACCTTCATCCTGGCGCTCAGCTTGATATTACCTATCGTACTCTTGATCATGTCGAGTGCCTCGGGAGCCATCCCCTTGAACTGCTCGCTGCCGATCAGGGATTGCTCCAGGAACTTCGGATCGATCGTGAAAGCGACGGTGTAGCTCTTGCTATCCTGGGATACTATGCTTATCTTCTTCGCGAGTTTGCTGATGTTCGCTATTTCCTGAGGTGTGGTGATAATCGTGTCGCCCGTACCGGTGTCGAGCGGCTGCTTGTACCAGCCCGCAGGGAGGTTCGCGCTTTCTATCGGCACCGCGACGTTTATGTAAGCCACGCCGCCGACCACGTAGATCTCCATATCGTGGCCCATGGTCTTAATCACCCCGCGCCCCTCGACGTCCTCGGGTTTCTGTGGGTTGGGGTTCTTGAGATTGAGCGCCATTTCGAAATCCGCCTGCATGTTAGACTGGTCGGTACCACTCATGGATGCGCTGTACGAACCCGAGACCTTGACGCTCTTGACCTGCTGTGTCTTCTTGGTGCTCTGTTCCAGGATGCCCTGCGCTGTTGACGCGCTCGGGGTTTTCTTCCCGCACCCCGCAGCGATAAGCGCTGTCAGCAGCAATGCCATGAGCGAAACCGCGAGTAGCTTTTTCATTATCGACCTTCCTTTTCTTATTAATTTTAGCAGAAGCGCGCGGAATTGACAGAGGTCCGCCGCAGGACATCGAGCCGCGCCAGCGCTCTATTGACGGGCACCAAGCGGGATAGTAGAGTAAATTACCTTTCTGAGGATGGCGCATATAGGCTTTCGGGGACGTTTGCCAGTGCTTTATTGGGGGTAACATAATGGAAATCAAAGAGCTTAAATACCTGGTCCAGGGACTCTCAAGCACTTTCGGTGAGTTCTATGGAGAGCTGTACGACTCCCTCGTCGTGAAGGGTAAGAAGAGGATGGGACAGGAAGCGAAAGGCGAAAGCCCGCAGATATCGGAGCTCATCAAGAGGACCAGGGAGAAGCAGACCATCCAGGAGTTGCTCTCAAAGGGCAAGCAGGGTCAGGACGAGCTGATCAAGTCCATCGGCGTTGAGGTGAAGAAGAAGCTCGCCGGGGTGGGGATCGTGACCCGGACCGACTTTCACAGGGTCGAGAAGCGGCTCGACGAGATAGAAGAGGTCCTTGCCGAGAAGGGCAAGTAGGGAGGAAAGGCAATGGGCAAGCGTGATTTCTCAGACGTCCCCTACATCCTGGTCGGCACGTTGGTCGCCGTGCAGGAGGAGATAGAGAAAATCGCCGAGGGCCTGGTGGCGAAGGGCAAAAGCATGACCCCCGAGGGGCGCAAGAAAGTTTCGGCTGCGAAGAAGGGGCTTGTTTCCAGGGGTGACGAGTTCTCGAAGGTCGTGGGGAAGACCGCGCAGCGCGTCCTGGAGAACTCGGGGCTGGTAACAAGGAACGATATGGAGGACATAGAGCGCAGGGTTTCCGAAATGGAGAAGAAGTCGACCCCGCGCAAGAAGGCTGCGAAGAAAGCTACCGCGAAGAAGGCCACTGGCAAGAAAGCAGCGGTCCAGCCGTTGATAATCACGGAATCCCCGGTTCCCGGGCCGGAGGAGCCGGCGGAGTGACCTGAGGGAAGGCTTATCTTTAGTAACCCATCAACCTCAGATTCTCTTCCAGAAGCTGCTCCAGCTCGGGCTGGTATGACAGGTATTTTTCCACAAGGCCCTTCTCCCGGAACAGCTCCAGGTGCGGCAGGACCCACCTGAGCAACGTCAGCTTATGGGAGGCCCTGATCTTCCTCCCCAGCAACATCTTTATGGGGTCCTTTTTCCTCAGGATTGCGTCTGCGTAATCGCGGCGGGTCATCACGGATATGACCGGGATGTTATCCCTGATGCCCATTTCCACCTTGAGGCACAGGTCGTCCAGGGTTATGGTCGATTCGTACTCGCCCATTACCGCCAGCCCGATCTTACGGCCGCGGAGATCCCGCATGACCTTCATGACCTTTTCATCTTCGACGAGGTATTTCGCGGCCTCTTCGAAGATGGCCTTCTGCATGATGTAATACTGCCCTGGGGTGCCCTTCAGTATGAAATCTTCGACACGTGCCTCGACCACGGGGTCGGTTATCCTGGGGAAAAGGCTGACCAGTTCCCAGAAACGCTGGATCAGGCCGTGGTCAACGCCTGCTTTCATCGCCACCTTTTCGGCCCTGGCGATGCGCTTCCCGGCATCCGCGTCCGCTACAACCCTGTGCTTTGCTGCCTTTGGCTTACGTAGTTTCTCTTTAGCCATACAACTCTCGCAATTCTAACACTCACCATCAAACCCGGGGTCAGGTCTTGAATCGTGAATTTTTTCACAATTTGAGACCTGACCCCGGGAAGTTGGCGAAAATTCACGATTCAAGACCTGACCTCTTCCCGTGACCCCTTCCCGCCAGGAGGAGCATGCAGGGGAACAGGAGGAAGACGGCTATCATCGACGCGGGCTCGATGCCCGAGTCGTTGAAAAGCAGAGCGATGACGGTTCCGACCGCCATCCCCGCTAGGCTCGCGTACAGGTGCGGGAGGGCCTCCAGGACGCGCCTGAACAACTTGAACCTCCACTGGAGGAGGACGCCGGCCACTATAGCCAGCAGAAACAGTATTCTCCAGATAGAGTTGGTCGCAAGCGTCCAGCTGGCGGCGATCTTGCGGCCGATGGTTGATGCCACCCCGGAGAAGCCTTCCCCCTTTATTTTTGTCAGCGCCCTGCCCGCGTGCGAGGAAGGGCCCGGGAGTACCAGGTCCACCACCAGCAGTATGCCGACGACAGCGACGAGGACGAGGACAAGTACTGCGACCTTCTTCCACCCGATGCGTTTTCCCTCGAGCTTCATCAGCATGACAAGTGAAGCAACGACGGCTGTTATGAGCCCGCCGACGTTGGCTCCGAGGCGCGGGTAGCCGAGGATAAGGGCTGTGAGAAGAAAGACCGCCCCTGCCAGGGAGTAGCGCTTCCATGGCTTGTCGAACACGGCGGGGAACACCTGCAGCACAAGGCCGGCGAACAGCAGGGCGGCGCCGACTGCGACACCCATGTAGAGGTTGCCTATCCCGTAATAACGGTCCCCCAGTATGACGTCTGACCCGAACGGACTGAACGTCATGAGCGGCGATCCGAGGATCGGGTCGAGCAGGACCAGGAAGAGCGTAGCGCCTGACATATAGAGAAGCGGCCGCAGGGTCCCCGCACCTCCGAAGCCGCCCACGGTCTCACCTTTTCGGCGACAGATCACCAGGGCCGCGATGCTCAGGAGCAGGGCGAGGCCAACGGCTATGAGGATCTGGGCGTACAACTGGCTTACTCTGAAGACCGGCAGGATAAGGTAGGCCAGAGGAGCTGCGAGGGCCAGCATGATAACGAGCGACCAGGAGAACTGGTACCGCCGGACCAGGTCTTCACGGACCAGGACGAACAGAAGATAGAGGACCAGGATCACGATAGCGTAGATGATGAAGATGCGGACCATGATCCTGCGGGACTGGAAGGACGCGACGGCCCGGTCGCGGAGAACCACGAGCGACTCCAGGTTCTTGCCAGGACCCGTGGAAGACAGCTTTCGACCCTCCATCTCCGCCGGGGCCTTCAGCCCCAGGAATTCGATGATGGTGGGCGCGATGTCGAAGTTCGAGACCAGCCCCTCGCGCCTGGTCGTGGGCGACGACAGATGGCTACCCGGCTCGAATCCGGCGCCCGTGATTATCAGGGGGGTGAGCAGGTCCCCGTCGGCTATCATCTTTCGGGTCGGGGTGGGAGTGCAGACGATCATCAGGTCACGCGAAAGGTCGAGCCCGCTCAGTATTTTCCCCAGGGCGGCGTCACACTCGAGCACGGCCTTTTTCCTGGCGATCTCCAGGGACCGGTCCGTGAAGTAGTCCGCCTGTTCATCCACACGCGATGTCTGCCCCATGTCGATGACAAGCAGGTCCGCGTCGGACTCCGCTTCCGCTTCCTCCACGAGCCTCTTGAAATCGGTCGACACCCCGGCCCCTACCGGGGTTCTCTTCAAGAGGTCGTCCGAGACGTCCCCGCCGGGAACAACGCCCTGCTCGTCCATGGCCACACAGGACACTTCACGGTGGACGGGCGTGACCATGCGGAAGATGTCCGCCGTCTCACCTGTAAGGCCATTAGTGTAAGGACCATCGGCCTGGTAGCCCGCCACCCCGAAGACCGCCGGGAGCTGGGAGTCCGCGTTGCCGAGGACCGACACCTTTCTTTTTCCCTCCCTGAGCGCCTGGCCGAGCAGCCCGGGCGTGCTGGTGGCGAGATTAACGTCTGACTCCTTCTTCATCTCCTCGATAAACAGGTTGACTACCGACCCCGGCGGGGCTCTTCTCCCGGTCCTGGCGAAGTAAATGTCCTCCGCCTTCATCGGGTACCCGCCCTCGGCCTTGAGTGACTCATCACCGTTATACGCAAGCCCCGAGTTGTAACCGCCCAGCGCCCGGCCGCCGGCACCTATCACCACGTAGCTTCCCTGGCCATACTGGTCGTACTTGATCCGGGCGTTCATGAGGCTCGTGCTTCCGCCCCCGATGAGGCGGTTCAAGTTCGGGGCGGTGGAGCCGGTGATGTCGTCCAGCCCGATCCTGTCGATCACGACTATGACCACCCTCCGGTTTGCCCGGGTGGTGCCGGCCTGAGGCGCGCTTTTCAGGCCGGGTTGCCCCGCGCCGGGGGCCGGTGACGGGACCATCATGCCACCCGCAAAGATCGCGGCGGCGCATGCAAGCAGGATCAAGCGGCCCCTGACGATCGGCCTCCTTGAGATCCCTGCACGGCCAGGCAGGGCGCTCGCCTGCATTTTTCCGGCTATTATGATAGAAATCCGCACAGGCTGAATCCTTTTTTTAAGAAAGATGTCCGGTCAATGATATCAGAAAGGCCGGCCCGCTTCCCTTATCCAGGCAGCCGTGTCCCTTGGCCTGAAGGCGGGTCATAGCAGCGTTTTCCGCGCCTGGCCCGAGGTGAGATACACACCTCGTTATGATATTCTTTTCTGACCCTGCGCCCGGGGAGAACGAATCACGCGCTGGAGGTTCAGATGGAGACCGAGGAACGTTACCTTGTGGTTGTGAATCCGGTGGGCCGCGGTGGCCACGCCCAGAGGCAGGGCGTGTGGCTTCTCAACAAGCTTCGCCGCATGGGCATCGAGCACGAGGCGCTCTTCACCGAGAAGGCGGGACACGCCCAGGAGCTTGTGGCTAACTGGGTGGACACCGTGGACGTGGTCGTGGCGGTGGGCGGGGACGGCACCGTCAACGAGGTCATAAACGGAATCATGAACTCCAGGGAGAAGGGGCGCAGTCTCGCGGTCTTCCCCAGCGGCACCGCCGATGACTTCGCCCGCAACATGAAGATACCCCGCGACCGGGACAAAGCCCTCAAGGTACTTGTAGGCGAGTACCAGAAGACGATAGACCTGATGAAGGTGAACGATCGCTACGCTGGTGTCACGGTGGGCATGGGCCTTGACGCGGAGATCGCCTACCGCAGCTACGGAAGCAAGCGCTGGCGCCTGATGGCGTACTGGTACCACGGCATGGGCATGCTTTTTAAGCCGCTCCCGAACTTCCGCCTTTCAATAGACATAGACGATCGGCACATTGATGAAACGGGCATGCTCGTGGTCGTGGGAAACGCGGGCAAGTACGCCAGGTACATGAAGATCCTGCCTGATGCCAGGATGGACGACGGGATAATCGACCTGGCGACGTTCCGCCCCATGAACAAGCCGAAGACGCTCTTCTTCCTCTGCTGGCTTATGGTTGGGAAACACACCTGGGCCAACACGTTTGACGCTTATAACGGCAGGTCGATAACGATCGAATGCCTCGACCAGGTCTATGCCCAGTTCGACGGAGAGGTGCAGTCCTTCCCCGAAGGGCATCGACTCGAGATGAAGGTGGAGCCGCACGCAATCAGCGTGAAAGTGCCGCGAGGGGAGACCGGGGAATAACAATGGAGCGATTCACGCAGGAGAGCTTCAGAAAGGTTCCCCAGGAGATTGAAATGGCTGCCGGCAGGCAGCAGAAGTACCTTGTCGTGGTCAACCCCATATCCCGGGGCGGAAAGGCCGTGCAGGAGGGCATCTGGCTCGTCAAACACCTGGGGCGACTGGGCGTCAGCCACGAAGCTTTCTTTACCGAGAACGCCGGGCACGCCCGGAACGTCGTGAAGCGATGGATGGAGCGCGTTGATGTCGTTGTCGCCGTTGGGGGCGACGGCACCGTCAACGAGGTCATCAACGGGATGATGTCTGTCCCCGGGTGCGACAGGACCCTCGCCGTCTTTCCGGCCGGCACGGCCGATGATTTCTGCCATAACGTCGGCATCCCGCGCAAGGACCGCAACCGCGCGCTGGAGGTCATGCTGTCTATCAACGACCGCAGGCTGGATCTTATCAGGTACAACGATAGTTACGCCGCAGTCCAGCTCGGCGTGGGCATAGACGCCGAGATCGCCTACCGCACCCTGCGCCACAAGAAGATAAAGTTACTCGCTTACGTCTATGTGGGCACCAGGATGGCGCTGATTGAACGCATGACCAACTCCTCGCGCCTGATGCACATTGAGAGCGACAACGGGGTGTACGACGGCAAGTTCCTGCTCGCGGTCTTCGGCAACGCGCCTCTCTACGGGAGGTTCGTCTACTGGATGCCGGACGCCAGGATGGATGACGGCATCCTGAACATGTCAGCCCTGAGGCCCCTTTCCCCCATTCCCGCCTATTACATGTTCTTGCGGTGTTTCAGTAAGGAGTACCGCAACAAGAAGATCACATACGACGCCAGCACCAGGTTCCTTTTAGAGGTCAAAGAGGAAGCCTACATGCAGGTGGATGGCGAGGTCTACAAGTATCCGGCGGGTGAGACACTGGACATATCGGTGGAGCGGAGCGCACTGAGGGTACGGCTCCCAAGCGTCCCGCCGGAAGGAGTCCCCTATTCTATCACCTGAGCCGAAAGCCCTGAATCGTCGGACGATGTCCGGGGGCCGGTGACCTTTGTTATTCATGGCGAACGTCTCGATCGTCGAATGGCTGCTGAATCACCTGCAACCGCCCTTTGCCCAGTGGGGATACCTCATCGTGTTCGCCTTCGCCTTCCTCGAGCGCTCCTTCATGGTAGGTCTGGTGGTTCCCGGAAACGCGGTGGTCCTGCTCGGGGGAGTCTACGCGGGCCAGGGTGACCTCAACATCGCGGTCGTCATCCTGCTTGCCTTTATCGGCTCGCTTGCCGGTGACAACCTCGGCTACCTGCTCGGACTGAAGGTGGGGCTCCCGCTGATCCACAGGCACGGGAAATTCCTGCGGCTTGGCGAGCGGGTGAGCCTCGCTGAGAAATACTACGAGAGGCACGGCCCGGTTACCGTGCTCACCGGCAGGTTCGTGACTTTCCTCGGCACCCTGACATGCCCCGTGGCCGGCCTGTCCAGGATGAACTACCGCAAGTTCCTCAAGTACGACATCGTAGGCGCCGTCATATGGTCGCTGGGGTTCGGGCTGCTCGGATACTTCCTGGGGCGGAATTACGAGTTGATCGTGAAGATATTCAACTACATCGGGAACGCGCTCCTGGCGGTTATCCTGGCGGCGATCCTTGTCGCTTACATAGTCTACAGGGTGAAAGAACACAGGGAGCTCGAGAGCGAGCTTGACGAGACGGCCGACGAATGAGCTTCAGGGAAGCTCTTCAGCCTCTAAGTGACCAGTCCGCTCCTCAGTGCCCGCGCCACGGTCTCCGTCCGGTCGGACGTGCCGAGCTTGTCGAAGATGTGGGCAAGGTGGGTCTTCACTGTCTGCTCGCTGATCCACAGTTGTTTCGCGATCTCCTTGTTGGTCATCCCCTCTGAGAGCTGCTGCAGCACTTCCATCTCCCTGGGGGAAAGGCCGTAGTCCTTGGACTTGTTCTCTGCGAGCGATGCGAACTCTTTCAGGAGCTGCGCGGTGGCCTCGGGATGCAGCAGCGCCTTGCCCTCGTAAACGGTGTGGATGGCCTGCATAAGGTCGTCCGTGGACGTGCTCTTCAACATGTACCCGGTGGCCCCGGCCTTCACCGCCTCGTAGACGTAGCCCTCCTGGTCCAGCATGGTCAGTATCACGACCTTGATATCGGGGTACTTTTCACGGACCAGCTTGGTCGCCTGTATCCCGTTCATTCCGGGCATGCTGACGTCCATGAGGATAACGTCCGGCGTGACTTTCTCGAGCATCTCAAGCGCGTCTTCACCCGACCCCGCCTCAGCCACCACCTCGATCTCGTCTCCCTGTTCGAAGACGGCCTTGAGGCCTTCGCGCACGAGGTTGTGGTCGTCAACGATCATCAACTTTATAGATGCCATGCTCATCCCTCCATTATGGGCCCCAGCGGGACCTCCAGGTTCACCACGGTTCCGCGGTCTGTTTCCGACTTGATCTTCAGGGTTCCCCCGAGAAGCTCAGTGCGCTCCTTCATCCCGGCGATACCCAGGTTACGGGGTTTACCCCCCGGCCTTTCCCTGGTAAGCCCCTTGCCGTCGTCGCGAATGGTCACAAAAAGCTTATGAGGAGTGGCCTCGATCTCAATTGTCACGTGCGAAGCCTGGGCATGCTTTTCGATATTGTTGAGCGCCTCCTGGATGATGCGGAACAGGTTGATCTCGGCGTCTCTTGTCAGCGGAGGCAGCTCGTCGGGCATCTGCAGGCTTGCCTGCAGGCCGGTTCTCTGGCCGAAGTTCTTGAAGTGCGTTTCCAGGGCGGTGAACAGTCCCATATCGTCCAGCATCGGCGGGCGCAGCCCGACAAGCAGCTCCCTCAGCTCCTTGATGCTGTTGGAAAGCTGCTCCTGGAGCTGCTTCAGGTCATCGTGCAGCTCCCCGTAGATCGTGGGCATTATCTTCTTCTCGACAGCCTGCAGGCTGTAGGAGATACCGACCAGCGCCTGGACCACGCTGTCGTGGATCTCCGAGGCCAGCCGCTTCCTCTCGGACTCCTGGGCGGTGATGGTCTGGTGAAGAAGGCGCCTGTGAACGATCTCGTCGTCACGCAGGTTATCATGCAGGCGGGCCCTGGCCACGGCGGCCGCCACCTGGTTCGCTATCGTGGCGAGCAAGTCCTGCTCGTCGGTGGAAAGCGTTACATCGGCCCTGCCGGCTATGACGATCGAGCCGAGGTAACTGTTGCGCTCTAACAGTGGGACGATGTAGCCGTCCTCGTACTCCCTGGAGCCGGGGAACACCTCTTCAAGGGTGAACCCTTCCAGCTCGCTTATCCTGGCAGGCTTGCGCTGACTGGCGAACGCCAGCTCGAGCCTCTTGCCCGTCTCGGCGGAGATGCCGGAGCGGCTGACGCTTTTACCTTTGCCGGGTTGCTCGCGGGCTTCTTTGAACGCGTACAGTTCCTGGGTATCTTCGCCCAGGATGAACGCGCACGCCGGGAACTCGAACAGGCCGATCAGCTTGTCCGCCACTCCTTCAAGCAGCTTGTCGAGGTCGGGCGCGGATATCAGGATATCGGACAGCCTGTACAGGGTGGAAAGCTGGAGGCGCTCGATCGTCTCCCTTCGCTCGCGGGCGACTTCCTCCCGCGCCTGGGGTTTCAGGACGCTCTTGATAGCTTCGGTAAGAGCGATCGGGCTGAAGGGCTTCGTCAGGTACTTGAAGGCCCCGGCGCCCAGACCGCGCAGCTGGTCACGCTCCTCGATCTTGGCGGTGACCATGACCACCGGTATGTCGGCGGTCTCGGGATTGGACTTGAGGAACTTGAGTATGTCCCAGCCGCTGATCTTCGGGAGCATGATGTCGAGCACCACGCAGTCGGGCTTGAACTCCTCGATCATTTCGAGCGCCGCCGGCCCGTCGTGGGCCTCGACGGCTTCCATGCCCTCGAGCTTCAGGTTTATAGAGATGACCTTCGCGACGTCTTTCTCGTCCTCTACAACCAGTATCTTTGGCTTGTCCACTTTGCCTCCCAGCCTTTCTAGACAAGTTATCGGCATAATCCCCTATAAGTTTAAGCCTAAAAAGCACCCGATTGGGGGACTATTTTTGAAAGATCCGAGGTTTTCTGCCGGAAAATGACCAGATGGGCTACTATTGTCGGCGGCCGGTCGGCGGTACCGCCCAAAGGACTTAGAGAAAATCCGGAGCCGATCAGACCGGGGGCAGGGTGCCTGCCTGGTACGTTGTCACCGGGATTTGCCGTGAGTATAATTATGAAGCCCGGCTCAAAAGGGCGCGTCGAGCGGGAATAGCTCAGTTGGTAGAGCGTCAGCTTCCCAAGCTGAAGGTCGCGGGTTCGAGACCCGTTTCCCGCTCCAGCAGCCCCATCGCAAGAGAACGCTTGTAAATGCTTAGTAGAGCGATGGGGACCCCGATCACCAATCGCTTGAATACACCCTTGCATGAGCAAGCTTACGGGTCTTGAACAGTCAGGAGCTTGCGACTGCGTACACGTTCGGGGTCACCGCACGGTCGAGCATTGCGAGGCCGGGTGGGGTGGTTCGAAACCCGTTTCCCGCTCCATTGCCTGCATCGGGTCATGTATTGGCGCCAGGCACCTTTTTTTACATTTTTCCGGCAGGCGAAAAGTACGGAGATCGAGCGGGCAGCGTCTCCCGCTCCAGTTGCTTTGTACGCCCGCCTCGAAAGGTCAGTTGATGCGCTCCCGCATTGCCAGGTCTGAGTAGGCTACGATGCCGCTCTCTGCCATCATGCGCAGGAATTCTTCCGGATTGAAGCACCCTTCCGGCCCGTAGACGCCACCCTGCTCCACGGTAAGCTGCCTGGCTGCCAGGAGCCGTGCCCCTATGGAGAGGGCGATACCGGTGGCGTTCCGCATCGTGCCTGTCCCGCACAGGGAGCGAGTGGCAGGTTTGCCGTCCTTCTCGCCGGCGACGTCAATGCGCATGGCCCCATCCGGTGGGATCTCTGGCACAGGTGGAGAGACCTTCATCAGCAGCCTGGCGAATTTCTCGATTCTGCGCGGCGTTGAGAAGATGCCCAGGCGCCCGAGGAACGCTACGATGCCTGTACCCCTGCCCATGCCCAGCATTATGTTGACCTCTTCGAGCTCGGGCAGGTGCCGGGGCACGGTCACTGGCTCGCCGTGCCCTATGTTCCAGACCTTAAACGGGCCGAACCGGGGGAAATCCACGGTTCGTTGAAGGCTGCCCGCGGGGAGCATGATTGTGGCCCCGCCCCGGAAGACGGGCACCACGGTTCCAAATATGAAAAGAGTATGCTGTGTCACAGCTTCGCCCTCTCCAGAATCCATAGGCATATAGACGTAGATGTCCGCCCGTCTGGCGGTGTCGAGTTTCCCCGCCAGGTATCGCACCGCGACGTTGGACATGCCCGGGCTGACCCCGCACCCGCTTATCACCATCCGGCCACCGGCGCGCGCCGGCTCGTCGAATCGGATGATGGTATCCTGCGCCGCGGACCAGTCGTCGCATATGCTTATGTAATCGACGCCGGCTTTCAGCGCAGCCCTCACCAGCCTGGTCTCGAATAGATAGAAGGGCCCCAGCGCCGAGGCCACCACGTCGTGGTCCGCCATGACCTCGACCATCCCGGGGTGGTCCATCGCGTCCACCGCCAAGGCTGTCACTTCGGCCGGGGAGCCTCCTAGGCGCGCCGCGAGCTTACGCGATGCGGCCAGGTTCCGGTCCCCGATGGTCACCCGTTCCACCCCTGCCGATAAAGCAAGGTCTTCTACAGTTCTGGAGCCCATATCACCCGCTCCACCCATGACGAGAATCTTCATGACCACCACCTCATCTTCGAAGGCCTTCTCCTGTCTGCATTTTTTACGTCTGTGCACCTATGCCTGGCACCGATGTTGCGCAAGAAAGGTCGGCTCCAGGGTCAGTCTTTCCAGAACGCCTTCTTCGAGCAGTCGAACCCCGGCTCGCCGCTTCTCTTGATTATGTAGACGGGCATGCCTATGTACACGTGCTCGAAAAGCGCCTCCACGTCCCTCATGTACATCCTGATGCAACCGTGAGACGCGGAGTAACCGATCGACCCCGTATCGCTGGTCCCGTGTATCAAGACGCCCCCGCCGTTGATGGTTATCGCCCGTGTGCCCAGGGGGTTGTTCGGGCCGGGCGGAAGTGAAGCCGGCATGTTATCGGCCCAGGTCGAGCCCCTGTTGTACCAGGTCGGGTTCTTCTCGCCCTTGACAACAGCCCATTCGCCGATGCACGTGGGCCACTGCTTGGAACCGGTTGCGACCGGGTACCTGCCCAGCAGGGTGTCCCGGTCGTAGAGCGAGAGCGTGTGCTCGCCAAGGTTGACCAGAATGAATTTACCCATGGTGATGTCCTTGACCCTGGGTGGAGTGCGCTTGACCAGCGGGACTTCTGCTTCCCGTTCACCCGCATCGAGGCATTTCCGGGTCGCAGCGAGAACCTGGTCGGAATCAACCTTGAGCCCGTCCCTGGCCGTGACGACGACCGCGTTCCCTGAGGAGACGTCCATGTAAGCGTTCCTCGGTGGACGGTTAATGAATCCCATGGCGCCCTTGACGAAGGCGGCGACCTTCTGCTCGTCGTAGTGTGCCAGTACCGGCAGGTTCATCGCTTTCGGTTTGCCCAGGAAGCGCCTGACAACGCGCTCGACGATGTTCACGTTCCAGGCGCGCCTGTAGGCCTGATCGACCATGTCCCGGTAATCGAGTTCAAGCCCGACCCCGGCGGGAGATATCGAGTAAGGTTCGCCGTCCACCATCAGTGTCAGCGGCGCGGTGGCAATACCGGCCAGACCCTTTTCACACCTGGAGATGGCCTTCGCCCTGGTGAGGTTGCCGACGTCCACGCCACCGATGCTGACGCGCGCGGGGAACCTGCCGTTGGCCGAGGTGTCCGCGGCAAGCAGGAACGGGGAAAGGCCGGCAAGGAGCACGGCCAGGAAGGCCACCCCGAAGACAAGGACCACTTTGTATGTCTTCTGGTTAAAAAGCCACACCAGCGACCTGTATGTTGCGCTTCTCTTTCTCAATTGTACTCCCCGACAAGATTACTGAAGTATTTTAACTTGCCGGCTCGGATCCGCAAAGGAGGAATATCATGCTCCATATGCCTGCCTGGCAGATCCCGGCTCTGTTATCCTGTGATTGTACGGTGGCCTTCTTCTGTCGGATAATAATGCATGAAACAGAAGGATGATTGAGATGCGATGAATGTCCTACAAGCGCTTCGTACAGGCATTTCCTTGCCTTGCGTAATGGCCGGGTACAAGATCTGGGCACGGCGTAATCGGCCAGATGTCAGTTCCGGCCGTGCCGGGGTCGGAGACATAAGCGTGTTTTTCAGGCGTTACGGTTCGGGAGAACCGGTCCTCCTGCTGCACGGGGGTTTCATGTTCGCGGAGAGCTGGGCGGGACAGATCCCGGCGCTTGCCCGAGAGTACCAGGTTATCGCAACGGACTCGCGCGGCCACGGAAGGACTGCGCTTGGAACGCGCCCGATTACGTACCGGCAGATGGCAATAGACACCGCTGTGCTGATCGAGGAACTGGGTCTCGGCCCGGTCCATCTTGTTGGATGGAGCGACGGCGGTTGTGCCGGTATCGGGCTTGCCCTGGAGCGACCTGAGCTACTGCGCAGCCTGGTGCTGATCGGCACTCCGTTCAACACCGACAACTACACAGAACGAGCGAGGCGCGTCATAGACGATTTCCTTCGCCCCGCGTCTCCCATCCTGCTCCTGTTGAGGGCGACCCGCCGCCTGATGACACCCGAGCCGGGCAAGTGGGCGGTATTTGTAAAGCAGATGAGGGCGCTCTGGACGGAGCTGCCTGATTTCTCACTCGAAGAACTCGGCCGCATCTCTACACCCACCCTGGTGGTAGCCTGCGATCACGACGAGTTCCTTTCGCTCTCCGACGATCCTTTATCGGTTTTCAAGGCCACCGCGGCGGCCATCCCGAACGCGAGGATCGCGCCGATCCCGGGAGGTACTCACTCTGTAAACCTCGAACGGCCGCACGAGGTCAACACCTTGATACTCGAGTTCCTCGCGGGTCTGTAGTCGGCCAGCGGCTGCCGACAGGCCATGTCGTCATCCTTGAATGGTCAGGCCGTAAGAGATGGCGCTCCCGGCTTCCTGCCCGAAGGTATCTGTTACAGGAGTGAGAACTGGAATGTCCCCTGGCAGCCGATCCTCCACGCCCTATTCAGCCATCTCCCACACCGGTGGGGCGTCGCCCGGCTCGAGGTGGAGGATCCGCCTGAGCAGCGCCGGGCCGAGACTGCGATTGCTCAGGAAGCCCAGGTATAAGACCGGGCAGAAGGCGAGAAGCCCCCTGACCCAACCAAAGCGCCTTATGAGCAGGTGGGCGGTAACCGCCCCGCCAAGGGCCGCGCCGAAGACGGTGGCAAGGAAACTGCCGCTGGTCTTAGCCATCCGGGAGCGCATGTCTGCTATGTCAGCGGGTTGCTCGATTCCATGCTCCTCCGCGTATCCTTCCTCGACCCACTTGCTCATCCAGTAGAGCATCAGCGGGATGAAGACCGCACCGTAGGCAAGCAGGATCCTCACCACATCTGATGTGAGCCAGCCGAAGACGTTGCTCCACTTCCAGTCCTCGAACGCCTCCCTGTTCCTGGAGAAGAAGCGCTGGTAGCCAGTCTTGTCCCAGCCGTTGACCAGGATAAACCAGAAGCAGAGGTACGCGATCACCGCCTGCTTGGCGGCGCTGAAGTACCTGCCCTTCATGAGGTAGTGGTAGGTCACCCGGTAACCCAGTATACCCTGTGTGACGTTCGTGATTGTGAAGCCGCTCACCAGCCACCCCGGGATCGTTTCGAACCTGCCTACCTGCATCGTTTCCCAGTTCGGGTTCGACCAGAGCAGGTTCGCGCCGGAAGGAACGAACAGGAGGGACAGGAACAGCAGGGCTCTCAAGAAATACGGGTTATGGAAGACCGGGTTATCTCCGTCCTCTATCTCCCGCACGAGGTTACGGGGGCTCAACGCTTCTTTCAGGCTGAGTTCCGTATCGCCCCCGCTCTCCGCATGCAGCTTCCTCAACTGCCGGAAAGCGGAAAGTGCGAAGCCTGAGCCGATCGCGTAAGACCAGAATACGTCCACTTCTACCATCTAACGCCTCCTTTCCTCCGCCTCCCGGTGCGTATTGCCGCGGCCCCCGGGACACGGGCTCCCCGTCAACTCGCGCTTATTCTATCAGTTGAAAAGGTCCAGCGTGTCTGTATGAATAAACGTGGATTCCGGGGCAAAGGAGAAAGCCTGCCGGCCCCGGCCTTGAAGAATGAAGTTGGCAGTGAGGCATGGTGCTCATATACTTTGAGTCACGTCCCGTGCGTACAGGAGCGTCCAGGTTGTTTGATTATCTCAAGAGGCACAGGTCATACTGCGAGTCGAGGCCCACGCAGACGGTCGACGTCGATGATATCGAGGTCGCCTACAAGTCGTTCGGCTCTGGCGAGCCGCTGGTAATGATAACGGGTTACATAGCCACCATGGACCTGTGGGACCCGCTACTCGTGAAGACCCTTACGTCAAAGTACAGGGTTGTCGTCTTCGATAACCGCGGCATCGGAAAAACCACGGGCGGGAGTGCGGAATGGACCATCGACAGGTTCGCCGATGATACCGCGGGGTTGATCGAGGCCCTGGGGCTGGGCGGCGCGAATATACTGGGCTGGTCCCTGGGGGGAGACGTGGCCCTCAGCCTGGCGGTGCGGCACCCGGACAGGGTCAAGAAACTCGTAATCTACGCGGGCGACTGCGGTGGGCCGCAGAAAGTTGATCCACCAGGTTATATGGACGTGCTGAAGGAGTACCGTGACGTGGACGCTCATTTCAAAAGAGTGTTCGCAGGGCTCTTTCCCCCCGAGTGGATGGAGAGACATCCGGATTACTGGAGATCTTTTCAATTACCCTGTGATATAGACAGCCCGATAAGCATAATGAAGCAGGACAGGGCCTACGATGAGTGGCCCGGGGTCTATGAAAAGCTTACGGGAATAGATATGCCCGTCCTGGTCGTCACCGGGACGGAAGACGTTTCCACCCCTCCTGAAAACGCAACGATCCTCACCGGGCGGATCCCGCACTCATGGCTGGTGAGGTTCCGCGGCGCAGGCCACGGGCTTCAGTACCAGTATCCCATCGAGTTGGCCGGGGTGATCACGGACTTCCTCGAGAATTCGAAGTGATTCTCGCGACCCCGGGCGGGTCCGCATTTTACCTGACGAACCGCGCGGATCTGTGGTGACAGGGAGCAACAGCCATGCAACAAAAGGGTCTGGCCAAGATTCTGCATACCGGTTGAACGTCCCGTAAACATGAAAGACTCGCCTCAAGGGTGATTGCCGGTAACGGTGGTGGTCGGCAAACCCGAGAGACTCGCCTCAAGATCTTAGAGGCCGTGGAAACTCAGGAGCCTTGACAGGGCAAGACAGGCGGCGCCGGGAGACTGGTAGCAGGGTATCCCCGCCCAGTGCAGCTCGGCCATGTAAGGGAACGCGAACCCGCTGGGGATCCCGATGGCGATCACCGGCTTGTCGGTCATCCCTGAAGCTTCCTTGATCTCCGATGAATGCATTTTCATCAGCCCGGGATCCCCCTCGCGGTAGGCGGGGGCTCCTCCGACCACCATGATTATGTCCACCACCGGGTCCGCCGCAGCGGTCTTTATCACTTTCAGCAGGTTGCCGGGGATAACGGCCCCGAAGCCCATGTCCACAGGGTTTGTGAAACCCGTGCCCTCCCGGGGCAGTATCTCCGCCAGGCGTTTCACTGTAGGCTCGCCGAGGGCAGGGAGCAAAAGGCCGTTCTTTTCGACCATGTCCGCGCAGTTCACTGCTATTCCCCCCGGAGGGCTGATGACGCAGATACGCCTTCCGCGCGGCCTGTCAAGATGATAGAAAGCCGCCGCGGCGTCCATGGTATCGGCGAGGTCTTTGACCGCGATAATACCGGCCTGCCGGACGACCGCCTGCCAGACCTCCTCACTGCCTGAAACGGCGCCGGTATGCGAGGCCGCGGCGCCCCGGCCCCTTTCGGTCAGGCCGGCCCTCCAGACGAGAAGAGGCTTCTTGCCCTTGATGCTCACCGCTTTTTCCAGGAAACGGCGGGAACCCCGGACTTCCTCCAGGTACGCGATTATCATCTCTGTTTCTGGATCATTCGCGAAGTACTCGAGGTAGTCCGAGCAGTTCAGGTCCAGCTCGTTGCCGCTGCTCACCATCTTGGAGAACCGTATCGCGCGCTCGGCTCCAAGGATGTACAGCATTGAAGCGATCGAGCCGCTCTGGGAGATACAGCTAACCGTCCCGCCGTCCGGACGCTGGCCGCCGAACAGCGCTATCCTTCCGGTCGAGGAATATATACCCAGGCAGTTTGGCCCGACCAGCCTCAACCGCGAACCCTTAATTATGTGGAGTATTTCCCCTTCGAGCTCAGCGCCTCCAGGCCTCCCGGTTTCCGAGAAGCCGGCGGTGTTTATCACGCAGGCGGACACCCCTGCCTCGACGCACCCGGCAACTACCCCGGGCACCGCCGCGGGAGGTACTGCGAGCACGACCAGGTCCGGTGACGACGGGATCTCTGATATTGAAGCGTAGCAAGTTAGCCCCAGGATCTCTTTGTACCTGGGGTTTACGGGATAGAGAGGGCCTTCAAAACCCATGTCCATGATCGAGCGCAGGAGCAGGGTCCCCGGGTTATCCATGCGGGACGACACACCGACTACCCCTATCGACCCCGGGTAAAAGACCCTGTCCAGTTGCTTCGCGATATCAGTCATCGGGCCGCCTTTGTGGTCTCCTGAGTCATCGAGCGTATGCGTGATCATCAGATCCATCGTCAATTCTATTTGATTCTCGGGTAACAAAGCGTGGTCATTTGGCGTCATAACAGGTAGAAGGGAGTAGAGAGGTCAACAGGATACAGGTTTTCCCGCGAGCGCGAGGCTCAATGTGGGACAGGGGGCGGAGATGGGCAGCATATTTGTCCGGCAGTGCGAGCACCGGCAGTTGGAGTTTGTCAGGTGCCCGAAGTGCGGCTGGCAGGGTACCCGGAAAGAGGTAAGGGAAGACACCTGCCCGAGGTGTTCCTCAAAAGACCTCCAGCGTATGTAGGGCGCACCTGCCCTGGCTTCCTGGAAACTCGTCCTTTCCGTTCGTGTCCCCGCCGCCCATTCAGGTATGGTGCTCCGGCCTGTAACGACTCATCGTCTCCGCGGCCCTGTTTGCGGACAGGGTCAAACCAGGCGCACC
>Ga0315274_10003260_pt1 | contig 24195 bp, 35 predicted proteins | sample YL17G02_20_MG_FD_203700 | JGI IMG/M metagenome (GOLD analysis project Ga0315274, IMG submission 203700) | Sediment microbial communities from Yellowstone Lake, YNP, Wyoming, USA - YL17G02_20 | ecosystem: Environmental > Aquatic > Freshwater > Lake > Sediment | place: USA: Wyoming | collected...
AAAGTAGCGCGGATACTTTTCTACGAGCTGTCTTGAAATAGAATATTCGCCGCCCAGCATACTCTGTAATCTGGCAGCGATCGGATCGTTTTCTTGGCCGGAGAATGGAACCCTAAGTGGCATTTGCAGAGGCTCCTGGTATACTTTCCATAATAGCAATTTGTTGTTCTATCACCGACCACTCCAAGAGCCAGATATGTGGTTGGTCGAGTACCCCACCAGCAACAAGTGGAAGGCCAGTAGATCTGCATCTTTCATACAAGGTCATAGCCTCAGGTTTTTCTGGGAAATCAACCTTGAGGCCTGCCTTCAGTTCATTGAGTAAACCGTAGTATTCTCTAATCTCGTCTCGTAGTTTCTCCAATTTCCCCGCGACTAGGCTTCCCCCATCGGCCCAGCCCATAGGGAGTTCATCTCGAGGACTTTATCATGGATCTCTTCCGCAATAAGAGGATCTGGCAACGATGCCCAGCCTCTCTTGAAAGAGGCGGGCTCCACCTTGCCGTCTTTGAAGACGAAGAGTGGTTTGCCTTCCTTGTCCTCAATATTACATGCCACCAGTGTCAATTCGACTTCTCTACGATAGAGTTCTTCGGGCGAGAAATGCTGAGATACAGTTAACTGGTCGCCATCGAAGACGCGGGTGAACTCCGACAGTAACGCATTGCGGATCTCGCATTGCCCTTGCGTGGCCTGCCGAATGCGGACAGTGGTGTGATCGTCTCCAACCTCGAACTTCTTATCTGTTTTCTCGAGGATGAAGTCTTTCTCGATTGGTGCAGTAAGTTTTAGTGCCATTTGGTTCTCCTATAGAGGTGTGGAGGGGGCATGTCTTAGCACCATGCCCCCTCTCTTGGGTTGTCTATTTATCGTGCTTAGGGTGGCCAGACATATTCAGGGACCAGGTTGCGCAAAGTAAAGGTTGCATAGGCAACATCAGGATCGGTCTCCAGTGCAACACCAGCAAAGCGCAGCAGGATCGACTGGTTGCCTGCCAGGGTAAGACCACCAACCTGTGACATCATGACCTTGTTGGCGGCCACAACCAGCGAATATTGCTCGGTTTCGCCGGGCATCTCCATCGAGGAAACAGCCTTGACTTCGAAGGAGGCAGTATGCGGTTTCCCAGACCATGCGGTGCCAACAGCACTGCCGGTCAGAAGTTGGGCATACAGATCGGGGTTGTTCCACTTGACGGTCATATCGTAGGCCAGGCGCCTCTGAACGACAGTCACGTCCTCAAGGAACGGGCTGCCATAGACGCGCTCTTGACGAATATCAAGAGGCACATTCTGGAAACCGACAGTTGCGGCGACCACGGGCAATTCATTGCCATCGATCTTGAGCCAGCCGCCGGTCTGGCAACCCACGGGGATTGATTCCCAGGACTCGAACTCGTTTTCCCAAGTCCACGCATTTGGTGCATGATCGAGTACAAACTCGCGCCCGAGCACGTCAACGCGCATCGTCAACGGCGCATCGTTGGGCAGCACCAAGGAGGCACCCACAATTTTGCAGTCCTTGTAGATCTGACCCAGATCGGAGGTTGCATCATTTTCCCTGCGCGGGATATGCTTGCGGAAACTCATCCAGGGCACAAAGGACGGTTCAGCAGCAAAACCGAAGACGTGTTGAACGATATTGGCTGAATAGTCGTATTCATCATCGCCGCTCTCGACATCGCCCATTAGGGCGTATAACAGCCAACCGAGAGTATCTATGAGACGCGGCTGGATTGTGAATCCGCCAGCAACAACAGGCCCTGCCTTGTAGGGGAAAGTTGGTACGGGTACGCCACCAACTTCAGGAACGCCTTCGCGGACCTCATCCATCACGTCAAGATCAACCATGGTCGCCCGATGGCGATACCACTTTTCGGCCAATTCGCCCATACCAGCCTGGGGGCCGAACCCGACTGTTGCGGAGGCAGCAGTAATTGACATTCTTACTCCTTGCCTGTCATAGACAGGACTTATAAAAAGATAAGAGCTATGGCCTTTCGGTAAGACATTGCCAGAGAATTTTGCCTCGGAAAATGAACTGTTTAGGTGGACCACCACTTTCGAAGTATGTGTTACCAAAACAGAACACCTTGATAGCATGTTCGCCGTAGTCATCCGTCAGGCCGTATAAATTAGTATCCTCTATCGAACTCAGTAATCTGCCAAGAACATCGTAGGCTATTACATGCGCCTCATCCTCCGTGAGGTTTTCACGGATGAAGAAGCACTCAAGTTTCGCCACACCTCTACGCCACCACATTTGCCCGCCGCCTATTTCTCTGGCCGGTAGGGTAAAAGCAACGTTAGGCAGCTTCTCGAGGGTCACAATGCCGTCTGCATAGAGCGGATCCTCGTGATCACCACCACTTATGCCAATCTGTATATTCTTCTGGGTCTTATCGCTTTGGAGTAGACCCTTCTTAATAACGTCGACATAGGTAGGATCGGCTTCGCTAACATTGGTCTGCATTACCTCCGTGAGGTGTGTCACCAGTGCGTCGAGGATCAAGTTCACTACTTGTGTCATTGTGTTATACCCTTCTGCCGTGTAGGTATCCTTTGCAGCTCGAGTTCGAAGCGCCGTAAGAAGAAGTCGGACATATCTTTCAACGGATTGTCAGTCGGTTGCCCGGAGTCGACCTTTGTATCGAACTGCCGGATATTGGCTGAACCCGTTGCTTTATTGAGTAGACAATAAGAGGCCGCAAATAAGACAAGAGCAGTGACTGTACTTTCCGGGGGTTCGAGAGCATCATCATCATCAACCGGCTTAGTCCAGGATGCACTATAGTAGATTTTTGCGCCATCAGTGCCTAATATATTGACGAAGGCGATCGTCCCTTCAGGATAGTCTATCCAGGCATTCGTTTCAACTCCAACAAGAGTATTCTTGTTTGCCCGTAGGCCCATCATTGGAAGGAACGAACCAACAGTCTTGTCATAAATGCCCTCAATGCCGATGGCATCATCCGGGGCATCATATTCGGACTCGCCGCCGTCAATATCCTCTGTCTGAGACTTCCATATTCTTACGGTTATTGCATCGAGTGCGGCACAGATTGCATCCTTTAAGGTATCGGCACTGTAAACAGTGCCACCAACAGTCTCGCCATAGTCTGGCTCAACTATATCGTCCGCCAGGATACGAATGACTTTCCTTTTCAGGTCGCCAAACTCAAGATCCATGCCGCACTCCTATATGCTTTGATTACCCGCTGCCCAATTCAGCAGCAGGCGGTGCAATCACGCCACCGGGTTTCGGGACGGTAACTGCGGTGAAGTGGCACTCAAAGAGGGACGGTTCCCAAATGTTGTAGCCAGCGATGATGTCCCAAACATAGCGCCAAACACTCTCGAAGTCGTCAACAGGTTTCGGTTCGTAGAACGCGAGCGGTTTGTTGACATTACCCTTGATGCCGCCACGAGAGCCCAGAACCAGGTTGAACGCGACGTGCGTGCCCTTGGTTACATAGGCATAGAAAGCAGGGGATGTGCCCAGGTTGACTGTGTAGGGCGTCATAATCGGGCGATCGAAGCAGAGTTTGCGGGCATCCACATCGATGTCTACAATACGACGCACAATGGTCCTACCGCTTAGGATGTTAACGCCGCCGACTACACCATAGGCATTGGTCCGCTGAGTGTGGATGGATACCTGATCGTTCAACTCGAAGAGAGACATGTCGGTACCGGCAGCCAGTTGAATGAAGTGGTTCTTTTCCTTCTGGCCAACATACCACACACCGTCGATAGGATCATCGGTCTCGGGGTGCGGACAACCATCGCCACGCCCAATGGCCGAAGAAACCTCGGCCTGGACGGCAATAGGGCCAGCGTTGTAGAGAATGGCCGAGTTCTGGCCGTAGGTGTCATTCGGAACTTCCACGAAGCGGATGTTCTTATAGACACCAATCTCGTATTGCAACTTGTCCTTGTAAAGGGACGCATCGCGCCACATCTGGGCTTCACCCGGGCTTGCGCCAGCCAGGGACTCCTGGAAGTCATAGATAACGCCAGGAGGAACAATAGCGAGTTTCGCGGAAGCGGACTCGCCCGGGATGATTGGGGTACCGATATTGCCCAAGCGCAGGTTCCAGGCATTGACAGCACCTAGAGAGAACTTGTTGTCCTCGCTAAGATCGCTAAAGTCTAGTGCGCCGCCCGCATAAGTCCAATAGGACTTGGGACCAAGCAGGTGGGCATTACGTGCAAGGATCTCCAGTTTTCGGCGGACATTGTTCCCCAAAAGGCCGCGCAGAAGCGGGCGCCAGTCACGGCCACCAGACATTTTCCCAAATCTGTTACCAAACCTTGTTCCCGTGGTATAATTAGTTATCTTCCACAGGAGGTACTATGAACAACAATCGTATCAACCAACTTATCGGATTTTTCATGGGCGAGGGCGCTGTGAAGATTGGACTTCAGCACTCTCATTCTGGAATTTCCAGTACCCACATCGCTCTGGCAATTGGTCTTCGAGGAGACGATCTTGATATTCTCTATTCCCTTAGAGATGTGGTTGGAGGTATTGTCTATCAGTACGATTGTCCAACTCCCACTGGGAAAATCTCCACTCAGGCTCGCTGGTGTCTCTCCAAGAGCGAGGATGTCTATAAATTCCTACTTCTCTGTAGAGAATACTGCGATTTGCCATTTAAGAAGATGAAGGATGTCGAGATTGGTATTCAGTGGTGCGCATGGCGTATGTCTAATCCTCACCACGGCTTCGATCAATCCACTGGACTTCGGCTCAGAGAAGAACTTATGTCTCTCCATCGCTTCAATTACCGATGATTGTTATTCACTTGTAAAGGTTCGTGCAAGTCATTTCTGCTTGCATCTGCATCTTAGTCTAGTTCGATGCAGTTCAGACTATCACTTCACCCTTAGTTTCCTAGTCGGGGCACTGGATTTAGTCGTTGCTGCTGCACAGGCTCTTGCCTTGCTTGCATCGGGTTGCCATTTCAGGTTTTCCCGTTATTTACCAGTGATTTTGCATCACGATTACTCGTGAAGGATGCAGAAAGATTTACATCTGGAAGATGTCCGAGTCCTTGGCGTACTGCACCTTATCGCCATAGCGCTTAGTCGTGAGTTTGCGCTGTCTGGAGTCGACACCGGCAGGCACGGGGATATACTGGGCATCGAAATCAATCGCGTCGTTGTCCACATCGCCCTCGAGCAGGTCGGTAAATACGGACGTTGCAGCTCCAGTCTGGCGGGACTGATCTACCCAGTCGATCAAGGGGGTATAGATAGTCGGGCCGCGCTGGAAGTTCAGGATAACCTCGGGGACTTTGTCATCCCAAAGGTTCTGATCAACCACAGAGATCGGGTTGATGAGGTAATAGTCTTCAAAAGCCATGATAGCCTCCAAAAATTGCTAAACAGGATTTATGCTTTTTGGATGGCCGCCACATACTTGTCGTACAACTCATTATACAACTTCTGGTTGCCAGAGATGACAGCCTGGTTGATCTGAAGCAAGAGTGCCTTCGCGCCTTCGGGCTCTGTGGTCTTTGGCGGCGGGGGCGTACTTACGCCACCTTTCCCAAAGTCCTCTTTGCCCTTATCCTTGATGACACCGAGCTTAGTCAAGAAGTTGCTGAAAGTCTCTTCGAGCTTGTCCTCTTCGGCCTCCGGGAGTAAGCCGTCAGCCTCAAAAGTGGCAAGTTCTGGAAACTTTCCCATGATCAGACTCGCTCTCTTAGCCCCGCGCCGCAAGGTCTCCAGCTCGATCTCTTGTCCAGTTTTCTCCGTCTCCAACTTGGAGAGAGTGTCCTGGAAGGAACCTTTTTCGCCGGTGAGCGTAGTCAGCTCACTTCTGAGTTGTTCAAGTTTTGTTTTAGCCTCCGTATGAGCATCTTGCTCTTTCTGGTATGTTTGCTGCAGGCCAGCACGCCGCTTTTCAGCAGCATCCAATTCCTTGGTTGCCTTAGCCTGCGCATCCTCGTACAGTTTCTTGTAATCTGTTTTATCCTGTTGACCAGTAGTGTCGGGCGGGGGAGTGATAGTGCCGCCACCGGCGCCCGGATCCTGATCAAGGGTCGGGAAAGTGTTGAACATGATGTTCTCCTATAGTGCTAAATTAGACCCGCCTTTCTGTCGTCATCCCACGCCTTTTTTGCCATTGCTGGGACATATTTGGCGGCCTTGCGAATTATCGTTCTACGCTCGTCCTTCGAGCGTGCGTGGCCTCGTAATTTCAATGCGCTGATGGCCTGTTGCTTTGTTGCGATCGGGAACCGACCGCCGCCAACAGCAGAATGTTTCTTCCTATCTTCGGCAGTTACCTTTGCAGCCATAATTGCACCTCACTAAGCCACAACGGGCCGAGTATCCTTCGTCACGCCGGGCTTCTTACTGTTGTCTGGCACATTGCCAAACGCTTGCGGTTTTGGCGCAGCCACGGTCTCCTCTTTGATCTTATCCTTCTCATCTTCAATATCGGGAATGTCGCCGAAGAGAGACATGAGGTGTTCCTGCGAACCCAACTTATATTTCGCACGGATGCCAACCTCGTTAACGAGTGCAGTGCGATCTACGGGCAGCATTGGCGCCCAGGAAATGATTAATGGTGTAGCAATATGTTCCTCTGTGACCTCATTGATTTTCTTGACGGACATCATCTTCAATAAGATCCTGCAAAACTTTGCCAGACCAACCGTCCAGAAGATACGCTCCATCTCGGCATGTGTGACTAGCGGCCACATTCTGGTAGAGAGGGTCAAGCTCGAGCGCTGTGAACCCTCGTCTTCTCCGTCTGCAACTGCTGGGTGAACGGTCTCACGGCGATAAATATTGTAAAGCTCTCCGCCGAGCTTGAGCATTACATCTGAGGCGGTTTTGAGAGACACCGTCAATAGGTCCGGGTTTGCTTCATTGCCTGCAAGCCCCGTGGTGCTACCAAGGTCAAGGATGGGCCGGCCATCTACAGACTTGACCTGTATACTACCTCTCACATTGCGCATTGCAATCGGTTGATGCGCATCATCACTGACCGCATCACCGGTATCTGCCCAACGTAAGTTTATCTCTCTGATAACACCCTTGACCATCTCTGAAATGATAGAGTTGCCAAGGAATGTAGTTGTGCGTAGGTGTGGGATATATTCTATCGGGACAATTCCGAAGGGATTTATGCCCTTTTGGGGCATGTTGCCGAACATGACAGTCTGTCCATTGATTGCGATCTCATATTCGTCCTCTGTCCAATGTTCTGTATAATAATACTTGAGATCGTTCTCACTAAGGGTGCCCTCGGTCTCGTAGGCTGCGATATCATCCTTGGTAATCTCTCTGACGATCCAGGCCTCTCTTAGTTCCCAATAATTGGCGCCTTTAGGGAAACCAATGAATTCCTTCGGCGAGGGGTTGAAAATGCCGATCCTCTTTTCCTTTGGCAACCAACTAGCAGCAAAAACGCAACCGCGGAGGTATTGTGAGATAATTCCGTTCGAAATGAACAGTGCGCCGCCACCATTGTCTTCAAAGACATTTTTCAGCGCTTTCTCGACTATCTTGCCCTGTTTCTTCTTGCCCTTCTCTACGTCGGCCAATATTCTGACTGGCACACCACCATAACGGATACTGTCCAGTGTCTGCCCAAATAAGGCCGATGTGTGTCGCTCACAGGTACCTTTCAACGGATTGATCTTGATAGGATACTTTTCTATCTTCTTCCCGGCGGCGGCATCTATAATAAAGTCGTCTAGTTTGGCACCAGAGTACCAATCCTCGAGCGTGGTATAGTTCTCAAGTTGGGTCGCATAGGTTGCATACGGGAACCCCTTGAGTTCCTGAAGAGTAAAGGGTGCGGAGAAGTTTGTTAGTTCGGCCATAGTAAACGCAAAAAGAGAACAGGATAGATATGCCCTTCATCTCATCTGTTCTCTTCTGGTTTATTTCTGGTCTAAGCCTGAATTATAAGGCACTTCTCTGGAAAAAGCAAGTTCCAACTTGGAGTTATCAAGCCTCTATCATCTTATGTCTTCTCTTGAATTTGGTTTATTCCCTATCATCGACCTTTCCTTTTTTCTCTATCGAGGCCACGTCGTTGACGTGTTTGGCTCGTCTCGCCTGCGGGTACGCATTTCATTTCTATCGTGTCGGCGGCCTGGACCAGTCTTAGGGTTATCCTCGTTAGTTTCGCTGCTGTCTTCCTTTCCAAAGACGCCATAGTAAGCCCGGATCGCAAATGCGCCCATTGCCAGGGTGGCGACAACGTCTTGCGCAAGTTTACCACCACTTGCTTTATCCGCGATAGGATCATAGTTTTTTAGTTGGCTTCCTATGCCAAGACAAATCGAAGGCCATGAGAGCATCTTGCTTTCGAGCGACAATCTCAGGGCAACAAGATAACTATACCTTTTTGCACCCGAAAAGTCAAGACCGGTTATTGAAACAATTGACTTCTTTTTATCGTAGATATAGTCTGTGTTGATCAACTCCGCCGTACTCTTCTGAGGACCGGTGTTATCTACTGCGGCCAGTACGGGCTTATAGGTATCAATCCACTCGATAAAACGGCTCACAAAGGGCATGATCGAACCAGCGCCAGTGCCCCACCAGAAAGCAACCACTGGACTATGCACTGGTGCCTCTGTGACATCGAATGCGATGATACAGGGGGCATTCCTTGAGGGTGCCACGCCAGTGCCCGGATCGCCAATGATAAAATACTGATGCCCTTCTTTGCGCGGCTGCTTGAGATAGAACGCGCCCATGTGTGGCAGAGTTTCCATCTCGTAGCCGGGCTCGTTCCTATCAATGGCATTTAGAACTATCTCTGATTGTCCCGTATCCAAACAGGGGTCAACAGTCGAGGCCGGGAAGTAAGAACCCTTGCCCTGCGGGCGATCGCCAGTCATGAAGCGATTATGCAGTTCCCTGGGGATCATCTTTAGTGCAAAGCGGATCTGCTTATCGGTTGTGTTCTTATTCATTCTGGTGTCGATGTTGAACACCAACCCATCCTCCTTGTCGGCAGCAGCCATATCATAAAGCTGCCACAGCTCAGGATTTTCCCATGGGTTAGAGATAAGTGAGAGTCGGCCAAGATAAGGACGGTTCTCGGCAGTACCACCAGTAAGACGGGAGACCAGATTTGACACCACCCGCCCCAAGTCGTCTATCTTTCCGGCCTCTTCAATGTTGATCCAATCGCCTCGATAGGAGAAGATGTTTTCCGCAGTCCCCTCTTCGCCAAGTGTCATGAATTCTAAAAGGGAAGAGAACTTCTTATTGCCGATGTAGTATTCAGTAGCAATTTGCGGCCAGGGACGCTTTGGGCAAGAGACAATCAGCTTTTCGAAGGGCGTACCCTCAGCCTGCTCCATCAGTGCCCGGTACATGAGCATTGACTGCCAGGCGGTGGGGGCGACATTCATAAACTTGAATAATTGTGTCAGTGCCGCATGATAGGCAGCACCCATCACCACACCAACGGTCTTGCCCGAGGAAATACCACAGATGGCAACAATGAACGATTGCGTTGCCATACACATCGTTTCTTGCCATTTGCCCTCCGGCTCGAAGTTCCAATCCATCATCCATCCATGTTCCTGATTCGGTTTTCTGAACCAGTAATCAAAGAAAATGTTAGGATTGATAGCCCCAGCCTTGAGAATCTCAATCTCGGCTGGGGTCATCACGTGAATCGAGGGCATCCTAGTTCCTTAGACTATCGCGCAAGAGTGCCAAGCCGTTCTCCCAGATCTCGTCGGCCAGGAGCACGTCTCGGTAGTCCGTTGGGAGTTCTGTATTACTGAGCATCGCATCTTGTAGGAACCGGATTTCCTCTCTGTCGAAGACAAAGATCATCCGCCGGTCCTCGCGCTCGAGACACACCGGCTGGACCTTATGAGAAAGGAAATATTTGACCGTCCCCTCACGATCAAACTCTGCTCTATTCTCCGGCTTTACGGTCTTTCCAGGAGTAGTTGATAATACCAATCGCGTCATTGTGTTCTCCATCGTCCCTTCACCAAGAGACATATATAGAATTTTCTACTCTGTTTTGTTCTTATCGTCTACTCTATTTCTTCTAAATAGCCATTGAAGCCATTCTTGATGAGTACCCACAAATTCTCACCAATCCTGCCAAATCTCTGGCGATCAAATTCAATGGAGGCCTCGAGAAGCCTGACAATGTCTCCCTCATGAAGCCTGCCGCGAATACTTGCGCCCAGAGAGGGACTTGAGCGCAGCGCTGTTGACTGTATGCACTTCATCTTCCATATCTTGGGAGGAGGAGGCGGCGCAGCAACCTTTACTCTCTCTTTGATGATTGTTCCTAGAACAACAGTATGAGGGAACAGAAATGCCTCATCGTAGTCCCGCCCCAGGATCAGGAGTGTGGCCTCTAGTTCTTCTGGGGTACAGGTACCCATAAAAACACCCGGGACTTGCTTGTGACCACGTGTTTGCGGCTGATTTAGTGTTTTCCAGGAGAGTAAAGGTGAGAAATAGAGGTTGTCTAGTCCAATTCTATCTCTAAGACCGCGGAATACCTGCCCGAGCACCGTTTTTGGCATATTTGGGCTCGAAAGCGCGCCATAAATACAGATTTCTATAGGAAAACCCACATCGGCCAGGAATTTTGTCAGTCTTTCGGCTATATCCTCTGGTAAGGGGCCCAATGTCTCATAAATACGGACGAAGACACGTGGAATTTGGTATTTCTGGATCACATCGAGCATCGGTGAAAGCCAGGCGAGTTTTCTCCTCCAGGCCAGGGAGAAAATCAGAGCCGCTTCAAGTTGGTTCTTCCCTACCTCGCGGAGCAAGCGTTCAATTTCTGCCATTTTGGAGTCGGCACTCATATCGACTACAACAAAATCAACTCCAGCGCTCGCGATCTGCGGAATAGTATCCTCGGGTAGTCCCTGCAGGATGTCGTCCCTATTGAGAAGTACGCCAATTTTCATGCTGCCTCGTCGCTAATATTGCCTCAAGCTCTCTATCGAACTCATCAATGTTCGAAACTCTTGGTACTGAACTCGTTTCATTCCATAGTTGGGCGATCAAGAGCGCCGGGATGCCCAATTTCTTGGCTTTTAGGGCCACGTCGGCAATATCGTCCACTATAAACAGTGGTTTTAGCGATGCAATGATCTCCATCTTATCTCCACCATTTATCAGTAGTGCACCTGCCCGAAAGCCCTCTGCATCCAGCCAGAACTGGGTTATGCCGGCGGCCTCTTTGGGCCGGGAAGTCACAAACCAGATCTTGAAACCTCTTGCAAGTAACTCGTTATAGACCTGCATGCCCAGAGGAATAGTCTTCAGATCGATATAGGTCTTGGGATTGCCCACGAACCATTTTACTTCTTGCCTCTTGTGCGGGTGTCGTTGCTCAAGACTGACTAGGTGCCTATTTTCATAACCGAAGTTATAACAATACTTGCCCTCGAAGTCCGCAAGAACGCCATCGATATCCAAGACTACTTTCAGCGGGGCGTTTTCGTCCATTATACAAGCCATCCGAGCCTACGCGCCGTATCTTCGAGTTTCTTGACGCGCTCTTCTAGTTTTGTCACACGTTCCTCTATAGTAGTTGGTGGTGGGGGTGGAGGAGGAGGCGGAGGAGTGCCCAGTCCCAGCCAGGCGCGCATGTCCGCGACCGTGCCGTTGAACGCATTTAGATCGACTGAGTTCCCACCGCAACCATATTCATGCCCATGACCCACATAGTTGATCTCGCTTGCCCATTGCCAGATACGCCAGTCGCCGGCCTTGCGTTTTTTCGGCAAATATGGTGTCTTCTCTGGTGAGGGGGCAACTGTAAAATACTGGGCCAGCCATAGCGGATAATCCTTCATCCAATCGCCGTAGGGAAATAGATCTGCATCGTAGTGCGATGGGTTTGTATATAGTAACACTATTTTGCCCAATGTCATACCAACATAGTCAATCCAGTTGTGGGCATGTTGTGCAAATACACTGTCTAGGACATTGCCGATACCCTCATAGTCCAATACATAGAAATGGAAATCCAGGCCTCGCACAAGCGAGATAAAGAAGTCGGCCTGCTTCTGCCAGTCAGCATTACTGCGGAAGTAGTGATAGGCACCACGAATGGGTACTTTTTGTACCCCCGACCAAATAATATCGAACTTTGGATCCTTGAAGAGCCTCTCGCTCGTCTTCATGATAGCGAAGTCGATGGTCTTCGTTGCTTTTTGGGGATCGAATGTACCATCCCAGTGACTTACATCCACACCAATTGCCCTTGTCATTATAGTGTCTCCTTTTCCTCTAGTCCCTTGAGTAGAACCGACATGTCCATTCCAGCATCCCTTAGGGTTGAGTATAATGCGGTTTCGAGGCCCGCTATCGTCTGATGGGGCAGCGCAAACTGGAGATGATAATTTATCGCTTCAAGTACTTCATGTAACACCGTTGACTCTAGTGCCTGTCTATGTTGGTCCGGGTCAACATTGATGATCTGTTTCACAGTATGGAATCTCCCGGCCTGATCCATGCCACCGTCCTCCATAGAAGGTGCGTATTTCAATTTATAGTCATAGCCCAGAATTCTCACTTTGTCTCCTTCTCTTTTACCTTCTTGTTTTGGAATAACCAAAAGATGGTCAGATATTGATCAGCGACGCGCCGATCGCTATCTTTCTCTTTCTCGCTCAGCTCCTTGTATTTTCGAGTCATTTGTGCAGTCCAACGATCAACGAAGTCCTTCGGCAATGTCCAACTGCCGTTATCGTTGAATATACCCTTGCTAAACATATAACTGAGCCACTTCGTCCATATTCGGTGCGCGTGGTCTGCCACTGCCTCTCGAAGAAGCTGTTTGACATCATCATTCATATCGGCCCATCCTTTGAGTACCCTCGGGAATTATACCACAATTAAACACCTCTTTGTTTGGGATGGTGCATATAGGGCTGGGCATCGGGAATGATCGTTTTTACTTTCCTCAACAGTTCCTCAATATCACCTGGCGCACGGGAATGAAATTCGCCCCGCAACATTCTAATTCCCTGGAGCGGCGCAAGATCTGCCAAGATCTCAAACTCGGCGGCCTCGCAATCAATCAATAAAAGGGTAGGGGTTTTCTTACACAGTCCTATAGCCTGCGCAAGAGTAACAGATGCCACCAATGGATCGCCTCTCTCTTTCTTGCCAAAGATGTTGTGAGCACCACTGTTTCTTGCCATAATATTCATCCTTACCAGGCGCCCGTTCCCAGTAACGGCCTTATTGAAGGTGGTTATTTGGGCCTCCAACTCGTTGGCAGCTATATTGGCGATGAGTTTTTCATAATTTGGAGGGGAGGGCTCGAATACGATAACATGACAGCCGTATTTCTTTGCCAGCGTCATACTGAGTTGCCCACGGTGGCCACCAATCTCCAACACAACATCATCGGGCCCCAGACCCCAGTCGTCTGGCCTATACTCAGTCTGGATTTCTCTGAGCATAAACTCTTCTTCCCAGCCGGGCTCAATAAATTTTAGGCCTAAGGGATTACATTCTCTATCTATCATCTCGATCTCCTGGCTACGCCACTACCCATTCTATGCCAGATTATTGTCTCGTCTGTCCTATATTTCTTGTTCCACACCTCGGGAAGATAACATATCTTCGCGCCCTTGCAATTATGGATTGCCCTATGAAGTGAAAGTTGCTCGTCCCAACAATGATACTTTTGAAATTCCAGATACCAATTAGCAAATAATGCGTCTGTTTGTTCGCACTTGCGATAAAAGATAACCCCAGAATTCACAAGTGGCGTATTGCCGTCCACCAATTCCATGGTTTCGCTTTTCTCTTTGAGTTTATTTGCGTGCGCGGGATCTTGATACGGTTCTTGTGCCCAGATATCCCTAATACAGATATTATCACGATGGTTGACCAAACAAATGTCATATCTGTTAAGATATTCAAATCCAGGAATAATACTCTGGAGAACCACCGTATCAGAGTCCAAGTATAGGGTCCATTCGAAAGGACTCAGCTCATTAATGCGCGATTTTATTCCTCCGACCAAAAAGCTCTCTGCTTTTCTTGGCGGATTCTTCTGCCACGGGTCTTCGCCGGCCCAACGAATAAATCTTGTGCCCGGGACCGCATCAGAACCGATAGACACCACTGGAAGGTCAATCCCTAGTTTCCTTATAGAGTCAAGACTCTTGGCAGCGCTTGCCACAGCAGCAGAACCAAAGGATATATAAACAATGCCTTTTTTCATACGTACTCCTTGATGATTGACAGAAATTTATTGGCGTCAAATGGACTGCCGATGTTCATTTTCTTCCACTCCTCAACTCTGTCATCCCTGCGGCTTGCAAACCTAATAACATCTCGGCCACTCATATCCTTGAATTGAACCGGATAGTCGATCCACCTATATTTATCATACGTTTTGACGGTCCAGGAAAACTCGCGGGGCGCCGTGCCGGATTGATTGAAGAATATGGTTGGTTTTCCCTGAGCAACAGACAAATAACCGAATGTCCCGCAGGTAATTATAATGTCGGCGCGGCTGATAGCCTCCAAAGAACTCGAGACAGTCAAAGGCGAAGACTCAAATTTGATCTTCCTTATTTTGGGATCGCGTAATCCACATGCCTCAAAAGATTCACCGTACCTAATAATAATCCTGTCGAATAGGCCCACATTTCTTATAACATGCTCAAGCGTTCGCTTGTTGAGGTGCAAATCCCCAGATCGAACCAGGCGCATCCTCTTCTTACCCAATGAGTGTATGGGAGTATACAATAACACCTTCCCCGAGGTTGGCTGCCACTCTTTTATTTCACATCCCGTAAAACCACAGGCCTCGACTCTATACGGATACCCATAGGTCTTCATGCCCTCTTTGATCTTCTCAGAGAAGACAAAATTGCAACTTACTTTATTAGGGATGTGTATTCCGTCCCACATATACCACGAGAGGGCAGAGTGAGGATAAATAAACATGGGTTTTCTGTTCAGAAACTTGTCTATTGTCTCTTTGTAAGACGCACGTTCAAGATCATAGAGCAGAAAATCGGCCCTCTCTGGATCTGCAGTTATTCCATAGCCGCTGGCGAGCAGTGCGCTCTTGTACATACGGGCACTATCTCTGTGTTCCAGGATCATGAATTTCTTCATTTCAATATCCAGACAAACTCAGTATATATACTTGGGCCAACAATGGACTTTACTATTTTGAAGCCGGCGTCGACGATGCGCTGTTCCCACGATTCTCGGTACAGGTGCCATTCTACTTGTCGGTTGCCCTGGTTGATGCGCCGAAATCCTTCAATTCTCTCACTTGATTTATAGGCAATGCAGTTGGGAACCTCTACATACAAAATATTCCCAATAAATGCGTGCACCCCTGAGAGCATTGTGTTGAGGTCAACAATATGCTCAAAAACCCCGAGGGCCATAACAGTGTCAAACTTCTGGGGAGCAAAATCTTCTATTGAAGAACATATAAAGGTGGCTTTCGGTACGCGTTTTTTGGCAAGTTCTATTGCAACAGGAGATGGATCTAACCCCCAACACTGAGTGTTGGGCCAGCGCTCCGAAAATACCCCAACTGTGTGCCCATTACCGCAGCCAATGTCCAAGAACGTTTGGGGGGGACTACCAAGATATTCGTTGATTGCCCTGAACGCAAATAGATCGCGTGGCAGGTCTGCCCAAAGATCAGGGTTTTTGGTGTAATACGCATTATATTCTTCTATAGTTGCCTTGTCCATTATGTACTCTTTGCCTCAGGTAATATATGCTGATCTCTAGCATGCCCCCATTTGTGCCAGATTATCTTTGGCTTAGCGGGATTGTGTTCATTCCAGATCTGTAGAAGGTGCTTTATCTTTGTCTCAGGACAAACATGTTCTGCTCTGAGAAGAGCAAATTGCTCATCCCACTGCTGATATCTCATCCACTCTTCATGCCACTTCGCGAAGAATTGTTCGGCTTGATCGCTTTTCCTAAAGAAGATCACGCCCGAGTTTATCTCTCGATTCCTGGGTTTTCCAAGGAAGGCAGAAGTGAAGTCGCGTTCTTCCCGTGCCCAGTCCCACTCTTTGCCGAGTTTACTGTGTTTATATATCTTCTCGATGAACCGCCCATCGTCCGCAATGCAAATGTCGTACTCCTGTAGAAAATCAAAGCCGGGCATTATGTTCCCACAAATCTCCGTATCCGCATCTAGGTATAGGGTGTACTCAAAGGGGCTATAATTATAAAGAAGGGGTTTTACTTTTCCTGCAAGGAATCTTCGCCCTAGTTGCGTGCCTGTCCATGGAGACCCCTCCCTCCATTCAACATGAGCAAGTCCGGGAACAGGATGGGTGCCAACAACAATTGCGGGAATGCTCTCAGCCACATTTACCCTGACCGAATGATAGCTCTCAAGAACCGCAGCGGCGGACCTATCGCCGAACGCCATATAAATAATGCCTATTGGCTCTCTGGGTATATTCATCTTACCTCTTCAGACCACGCTCGATCGTGTTCAAAAAGAGCCTCTTATCAAAAGACCTGCCAATGAATTGTCGCCTCCACTCCTCGACCTTTTCATTGTGCCGCGTGACACTTAGGAGGGTCTCCCACTTTCCATCAAAGTTTGCTGGGAACATCCTGAAATCCTTATATTTGCCAAAAGACAGAACGTATTCTGGGTCTATGTCATGCGGCGGTATATCCTGCATGTAAAATAGCGTCGGTTTTCCCAACGCCACCGCGATATAGCCAAAGGTATGGATAGAGATAACAAGATCGACCTCTTTTATAGCCTGAATGGAGCGGCGTATCTTTAGTATGGCTTGTTGCCAAATTATCTTCTGGCTATTCCAGAACCCAGCAAGATTGTGTTCTTCTGGGGTGCCGCCCAGGCGAACGATCAATTTATCATAGTTGCCCGATAGAGCAAGTAGTTGCTCGACAACAATTGGATTGCTTTCAAAGTCTGTACGCGGGTATCCAGTGGATACAACGTGCGATGGCGCAAATAGGATTGTCCTGGGCTCACATGGATGGAATGGTAGTATTTCCGAGTAGGGCCAACCCACTACTATGATAGGATACTTGTACCCATAGGCCTCCATGGTGCGCTTCTGCCCCTCCCCAAAAACAAAGTTTGCCCTCACTGGGTACGATTTGCGTATCCCGTCCCAGACAATTTCCTCGCTTGCGCCATGGGGATAGATAAAAATGGGTACGCCATTTTTGGTCGCAGTTTCTATAAGATCAAGACTGGCCTCTCGCTCCTCGTCAATGAGCAAGAAGTCCGCTTCTTCCAAGTTGGAAACTTCCTTATGGCCGGCCTCTTTGAGCGCATTCTCGAATGCCAGATGTTTATCTTTGGATCTGAAGAGGATGTACCGTCTAGGCACTTAGTTTCTCCAAGTTGGAAACGGACTTACCGCAACTTCTACAAGGGCCACTCGCGGGAAACGGATAACCACAATCACACAACCCGTAGTCTTGGGCCAACTCGTTGACAATTCGCTGGAGTTCGTCCTTGTTCGAGGCCTCTGCCTCCGAGATGCCAGTGTACACCTCAAGATCAACTATGAATTTGCACTTTGGGCAACCCCAGACGACAGAACCGCATGTGGGTGCGTAATAAACATCGTCCTCGGTGTAGTCGCACTTGGGGCATTTGACAGTAATGATATATCTGTTACCCATTGGCTTTCTCCCTATAGTTCCTCTTCGAGTGCTGCCAGATAGTATTCGGTTAGTGCATCGGCCATTGCCTTGTCTTCGGCGATCGCGGTTATTGCAAGGCGCAATAATTTTACATAACCCTGGGATTTGGCAAACCCCTCGACCCTGCCCTTGCCCAGACAGTGTCGGTTGATTGCGACGTAACAATCATAGTTTCCCACCCCGCTGTCGCCCGTACCATCATTGTGGATCTGTAGTGTAAGCATGATAATATTATACTCTATTTTTCTATGGTTCGAAGGTCACGTTATTCAAAAACCAGGACCTGAAATTTACTGGTTCTCTGTTTACCTGCCCCGGCGGCAATTTGGACACCACTACTCCGGGGACGACAAAGACCCCCCAGCGCACTGCTGTATTGTAGTCTACCTCTACCACGATCCCAGAATAGACTATTATGCCATATATGTCTATGGGACGTGCGCAATCCATAACATAGTAGGGTCCCTCGAAATCGCCTCCGGGCCTTTGTAGCCAAACCGCGTCCCCAATATCGGCACATAGGATCAGCGCCACGGCGCCAATATATTCACTGCCATAGGAGCGACCCGTATTAAGGGCCACTGTTTCCATTATGCCCGGTGCATAAGAGTCTGCTATGCCAACGACCACGTCTGGCATTGACAGATGCTGGGTTTCATAGGACACCATACCAGGAATCCAATGACCGTGCCAGGAATACCCATCGTCCTGGGGTACAGTAGGGGTTAGCGTAGGCGGTGCCAATGTCGCTGTCATTGTTGGCCTGGGAGTGGCTGTAGTAATAACGGGCATGGGCGATGCTGTAGTTGTAGCAACAACCAATACTTCAGTAGGTGGCAGTGTCTTTGCGCAGGCGGCAAGAATTATGGACAATACTAATAGCACTTTCATCAACGCCATTTTCATTTTAGCCAGCCTCTCTTTCGGAATGTGGTGTTTTGAGTTCGTCTATAATCATTATCTTACCCCAAAATGCCCAGGTAGGGAATTGCACCCATTGTCCGCCGTGTAAGCCGACGATGCCACTGACGATTTCACGTCTAGGCGAAACGCCTGTTACGCTCTGGGCAACGACCGGGAGACCCCGATCCATCAATCAACGGGCTTGCACCAAAATAAGATTTGTTTGTGTAGATGCCCGCATACTAATTCTACCACAAATGATGCTGCAAAGAACAGTTAATAACATGTCGAACGCTGTATGGGCGCTGCAAAAGAAAACCCGCGCATATTTGGGCTTGTAGACGCTTTGCGACTGCAGAGGCCTGGCGGGTATATGGTGCTTACGACTGACAAAATAGGAGAACTCGCTTCTATCCGAGTAGGCTACGGGTATACTGTACCCATAACGCGTTGCCGGTTCGCAAGCGCCCCTATTATACCATCGTTTCCAGCTTTCTTCGGATCTCAGCAGTCATTTCCTTTGATAGAAAGCGCCAGGCGGGATGGGGCACGGACATAAAAGGCACATCAAGTTTCCTGCAACCCTCTTGCGCAATTCTACCGCAGGCCAGAATAAGGGTTGGATGCACGGTGTCTAGGAGCCGAGAAAGATGAGTAAGATCAGCAGGGAAGCAGGCGTCCGCGTGCTCGCCAATCTTAGGATTTGCCTCATCGACGTAATACTCCAGACCCTCGGGCAGCATTTCCTTTAGGCGTTTCCCCGTATGCGAGCGCCAGAGTAGCCACAACCAAAGCCTTCTATTCATGGGCCTTTTGCAACCCCCAGGGTAATAGGCATTCTGCAAGAGTACCAGTATCATCAGCTCTCCTTTACTACAAAGGGTAAGAGACAAAATCGCTAGACTCGGCCAACTTCCTTCAAGAAGTCCATCAAGAGCACGCCGCCAGATATTCTATAGTAATTATCTCCACATGTCGACCGAGCCGATTTCTTAAATGGCCCCGCCCATGTAAGTTGCTCTATCCAGCCAGCATAGAGTATGCCGTCTCCGTATTTCTTGCCGTCCCCATTTTGATAAACTATGAAAACGGGTTCGCCGCCTGCTAACAGGCGGAAGTATTCGTCGTGAGCATTGTCCTCAACAAAAACTCTGGTCTTGACATCAAAAGAGACCGGCTTATTATGAAAGGATACTCGTCTGTCTGGCAAATGTTTTCTGTCGGTAAATGGTCGAATAATATCCATGATGCGTGTCTCCAGCTCGTCATGTTCCTTCATGCGGGATCTAAAAACATTAGCATTAGTATTCATTCAGCCTCGCTTTTGCAATATTTACGCTTTCGTCTTTTATATCAATGCCATCAAACAAACATCCGGTTTTTAGAGCTGCTATTCCGGTAGTTCCGCCGCCGCAAAATGGGTCTAGGATGTATTGACCCGGGAACGAAATCCTCGAGACAATATCATACATGCCGCTCTCGGATTGTCCCCACTCATGGTGTTCCTTCTCGTTGCGATCACTTTCAAATACATCAGTAAAAGTTTTTCCGGTGTAATCGCCATTGGAGAACATAAGTAGTGGTTTCCACTGTGGAACAGCGCGGCGATTAGGAACAGATGATTGTCCGCCAGGAACCATGTATGCACTAATCCAATAATAATCGATGTGCTTGCTCATCAATTCGAATATTGTGGAAAGATGGTAGTGCGGGCACATGGCAACCAGAAGCCCGCCAGGCCTCAGCCACTCTTTCGCTCGCTTAGCCAATATCTCATATAGCGGTAGGTATTCCTTTGGATATGGCGGGTCGGTAATAATAAAGTCGTATTTCCGCGGCGGCTGCCACGTATTAATATCGGCCTTCCATACATGCCATCTATCAGACGGCTCAACGGCAGCCCCAAGTGCAGCAACTTCAGCACGCTTCTCTTTCTTCTTCCTCTCTTTGACTTTCTTCTGTGCTTTGTGAGGTGTTAGTTTCCCACTTGCCACTTGCTCAAATAATTCTGGCTCCTCTCTCTCCAACCTGGAAACAATCGCCATTGTGCCTTCACTAACGCCGGCAGCTTTCGCGGCCTCAGCCCGTGCATTAATAGGTTTTGACAGGTTTGTCAAATCCTTTTCTCTTCCTCGCCCAGCGGCTTGTCCGCCAAGACACTTATTTTCCAAACCCTTCTCGTTCCAATATTTCTGTATCTTTATCCCAATCGCCGCACGCTGACCAATCCCCAAATCCCTCCGATTGCTATTCGCATGTACAACAAACTCCAAGGGATCATCGCCGCTAAATTCCACGATGACGGGCTCTACCCCAGCTTCTATGGCGGCCTTATAACGATTACGCCCATCCAGTATCTTGCCCTCATAGATTACGATGGGGAACTCACTCCGATACCCATGTCTCCTCATCCCCTCTACAAGCTCGAGAAATAGTGCCTTGCTGTGCATTGGGTAAAACCCGGCTAGTTCATGTATCTGGATCATTGAATCCTCATACTTTCATTGATCGTGTCATTAACTCCATCATTATACACCAAATGTGAGACACAAACCGATTAGTCTATTATAGATGAGACACAAAATAGGACTACGTCACTAGAGGACAAAAGGCGACGATAAACGAGAGTCGCAAATAGTCATCGATCGTCAACATAAACAACAGCGATTGGCAGCATATCAACAATCATTGTAAACATAGAGATAGATGTAATAGATAGGAGAGCAATACCGCCCCCAAGCCCCCATGAGCGCGAGAGTGGTATAATACCCTCCGAAAACCCCCCGTGAGTGCGAAGCGGTAATATATGGGGGGAAAAAGGTGAGAAGTGAGCGGGGGGTATAGATAATATATCTCCTGCGAGATACAGGAGGCGGGGAGAGCCCCTCCCCCCGCGTCCCGTGGCCCGCAGGGCCAGCGCCCAGCAGTGCTCGCTGCTGGAGAAAGGAGAATAGAATGAACAAGCAGCGGTACCCGAAGGGGCCAGCTTGGTTTGGGGGCAATGGTTGGCAGCCCGTAAGTCCCAGGTACGAGTATCGCCCCACCGTGGGTGAGATCGTCCTGGCAGTCGTGTTCGTGTTGGGGCTATTCCTCGGCACGATCCTGTTCATCTGCATCGCATAGAAAGGAGAGCAACATGGCTGAGTTGGAACGCTCAAAGGGGGGCAAGGACAGCAAGAAGGTCAAGCGCAGCAAGCGCACCAGTCGGAAGCACTTGCTCACGCCCCGCGTACACCACAAGACTACGCCCTTGCGGCGCATGATCCACAAGGGTCAAGTCTACAATGAGTATAAGGCAAGGGGCGATAGCCCATTCCTTATGCCCTTCGATAATTATCTGTGCCGCATGTTCGCATTCATGCGCGCACAAGGGCTACCTGCGCCACGCGGGTAGTAGATCGTTGCCAGCGGTTTGCCAACCAATTCCCCTATCTGCAAGGGCTGCCTGCGTGGCGTGGGCAGTAAGTGTAGATGTGTAGATACCATCTACACTATGGTGGGTGTAGCTCAATCGGTAGAGCGTCCGACTGTGAATCGGATGGTTGCGAGTTCGAGCCTCGCCACTCACCCTAGGGCAGGGATGTACCCTGCCCATAGACAAGGACCCTAAGGAGGTCGTATGTCAAGCACTACTGTTGCACACTTGGCTTCATTCGAGAGGCCAAGCCAGGTCCCACTGGATAAGTGTCCAGTGGGGCTTTCTCTCATTGTAGGGGGCAGGTTGATGAGCGTTGTTAACCTGGGCAAGGGCAAGGCGCTGTACTCTGCTGCACCTATACCCGCGCCAATCATGCGTCCAGACGATGGGCGCACATACACGTGGGCGCACAAGAATAGCTCGCGTGCAGTCTCGATAAAGGAGGGATGATGAAGACTTTATTGGTAAGAGGATATTGTCGTCTAAGACGACACTATTCGCACAGTACAACCATGCGAATAGGACGCATTGTAGTAACGTATCCGTTCATGTCAAGGATGATCACGTTGCTGTATTTCGCAACACTAGCATAACATATTGCATGTAAATCGTTACATGTAATGACTGTCCTGCAACTTGTGCATAACTTGTTGCAGGCACTATGCTGCAATGTTGCAGCAGAGCGTTCTGGCGTACTCCAGTATAGAGCCAAGCGTTCAAGGAGGACGCAAGTATGGCTAAGAAAGCAAAGCAAGTCGTGCCCGTAGAAGTGCCGGCAATAGCAATCTCTGCCGTAGCACAGTTATTGACTGGGCTTGAGCCCAAACTCAAGCAACAGCGCAGGATCGCCAATCTCAAAGCCGCAGCCTATCGCTTCATCAAGGATAAACAGCAGGCGGACGAGGAACTGCAACTCATCAAGAATGAGCAGAAGATCGAGGCAGAGAAGCTGCAGACTGTCGTCAAGGAGATGAGCGAACTCCACGGTTTCATCACCAGCGGTCTTCGCGAGCGCGTCAATCATGATCCTGCGGTCAAGCAAGCAAAGCAGATACTAGCAAAGGACAATGATGCCTTTGTGAAGTTCATGACCGGCTTGCAGGCAGCCATCGTCGCAGACGCACGCAGGGAGGAGGCACTCAAGCAACAACCCTTGCTCGCCGTCGCGAATCTCGCGAAGGCCCATCTCGACGAACTTCATCAGCAGTATCGCATTACTGTTGACTTCAAGGCAGAGATGGCGAAGAAGGCAGACCTCTGCTTCAAGAAAGCAGAACAGATCGCCAAGGGATAATCTTCCCTATCTGGACTGGTAAGGGGGACCAGTCCAGTCAGGGGCAGATCGGCCCCGCTTTCAGTAAGGAGGTTCCACCCATGACGCGTTCGAAGAAAACCAGCGCTACCAGTAATGTCGAAGTTCCTCAGTCTCAACCCAAGGAGGCAACACCAATGTTTGAGAATTTACCCGAGTTGAAGTTTGCGCCTGGCTATATCAGCATCGGCAAGTTTGGCGAAGGCGAGCAGATCATTCGCGTCGACCAGTTCCGTGGTGGTCGTGATCTGATCGTGGGTCTGCTGAACGGCATGATGGACGCCAGCGTTGGCATCTATCCGGTCCTGAAGCCTGGCTTCCATCTGAAGCACACGATGGAAGAGTTGTGGGCAAAGGGCTATGTGCCCAATGCTGGCTATGTCAGCCAGGAATACGATGGCGAGTTCGTGAACCTGTTCGCAGAACCGCTGCGTCCGGGCCTATGGAGCATTGGCTTCATCGGTGGCCAGTTCGTGTTCGAGTGGCAGGCGAAGTATGTCGGCTATGTCGCAGACGAGAGCGCATGGGTACAGAAGTCCCGCAATGCCTTCTGCAAACATGTCGGTCTCGATCTCCTGCTGAAGGACAAGCCCATCATTCTTCACTACAATGTGAAGGATGAGTGGATGTCCTCCAAGGTTTCAACTAAGGTTGCCCAGGCAGGGATGTCGGTTGCTGATCGCCTTGTCAGTATTCGCACCAAGGTCACTGAGACACAGGCTTGGAAGGTTGGCCAGCAAGTTGAGGCCATCTATGCTGTGCCTGGCTATGTCCCGGTTGCGCGTCTTGCTACTGTACGCCTGCATGATGGTGGCAACATGGAACCTGAAGCGCTGGTTGGCCAGACGATCCTCAAGTGGATGGGCAACATCCCCGTAGGGACCGCTGCA